>LAHS01001435.1_pt1 | contig 19541 bp, 19 predicted proteins | sample 329651 | NCBI WGS metagenome assembly LAHS01 (sample SAMN03275699, study PRJNA271635) | activated sludge metagenome | isolation source: sample C-1 Sludge from hydrolytic chamber (first chamber) of Anaerobic... | reverse complement strand
TCACGGTGTCGGACGTCACGCGCGAGGCCGACCTCAACCGGGGGACCTTCTACGCGCACTATGACAACATCGAGGGGCTGCTGCGGGCGACCATGGAGGACATCACGGAGAGGGTGTCGCTGCTCATGGACCAGTCCCTCAGCGCGGACTTCCTCGAAGACCCCATGCCCGTACTGAGCCACATCGGCGACTACCTGGGAAGCGACCGGGCCCTCCACGAGAAGATCGTCTCGTCGACGAGCGTCGAGCCCTTCATCAACTCCCTGCACGAGATGTTCCGCAAGAAGATCCGCGAGCGCCTGAGGAAGGACACGTCGCACCCCGCGACCCAGGTCGACCTCGTGACGATCGAGTACCTGGCCAGCGGCGTCCTGGGGACGTACCGGGCGTGGCTCTCCGGAGAATTCGGGGATGTCCCGGTCGAGAACATCAACGACTACCTGTGCTCGCTCGTTCGCGCGACGGGAAAGGTGTCGTTCGGGCAGGCGGGAAGCCAGAGCGCGATCGCCGCGCGTAGGGCGAGGGCGTGAGGGGCTAGTTCGGCTCATCAGAATTACACCCAACCCCACAGGCTGTTCGAGGTGGCAGGATTTCTGCCAGTTGGAGCAGTCTGTGGGGTTTCCAATCCCCACAGGTTGTTCGAGGTGGCAGGATTCCTGCCAGTTGGAGCAACCTGTGGGGTTTTCTCAGCCGACGACCTGATGGCCGGAGGCCGCGAGCGCCGCGAGGGCGGCCTCGTAGTCGGCCTCGCAGACAAGGACGTAATCGGTGTTGAAGGTCGAGATCGCGAAGATGCCGATTCCCTCTGCCGCGAGGACCGCGGAGATGCCGGAGAGGATGCCCACGAGGGAGAAGTCCAGCATCCCCTGGATCCTCATCGCCCTCCAGCCGTCGTCGCGATCCGTCACGTTTCTCGGGACGGACTGCGTCAGGCACACGAGGGAGTTCTCCTCGTCGGTCTTCCCGACGAGGAGAACTCCCTCGTCAGGTCCGTGTCGGAGTAGTCCTCCACCTTGCAGATGGAGAACGACTCGCTCATGCGTTTGATCTGCATTGCGTCACCTCTCGGCAATCCGCGCGGAATATGTCCTGGATTCATTGCGTGACGAGAAGAGAACCCAAGGTACGCGCCTCATTCGCTTTGAGCATAGCCTTCATGCTCCGACTGCGAAAGCTGAACAGCTTGATCAGCTGATTGGTGTCCCGACCGCGTGGGATGATGCAGCCAAGATGAGGCCTGTCAATATTGCGGCTGTCACAGGGAGAAATCCATGGGCGAGTACTATCTCTGGGCAAACTCAAGGCGGCGCGAGTTCATCAGCCATGCCCCCTTCGAGGACTATGGCTTCATGATGAGCTGCGCCAGCACCCAGCCCTGCACGACGACCGATGCCGCGTGCACGATGATCGCGGCCGCCTGGCACGGCGACCCCGTCGTGTTCGTCGGCGACTACTGGGGCAGCTTCCCGCCGAGAGACGAGAGCGAACGCCAGATTGCCGCGCTTTTTGACGGATATGCCTACGAGGACGTGGTCAGCCGCTTCTCCGATGTGACGGGCCACTTTTCCGAGTCACGGGGCAAGAACCACCCCGGTAGCGTCCTTGCCGGCGACAGCGGCGAGCAGGACGTCCCCTATGACGGCCTGTATGACCTTGAGGTCAGGCACTACCGATACGCCGTGAGCGAGACGCGCCACGAGTTCGTCGACCGCGAACAGGCACCGGTGCAATCCGTCTACCAGGCACCCAATGGCGAATACCGTTGGTTTCGGACGGACCCGATACCCACGCTGTTCTCCCCCGACTTCGGTCCGGATGGATGGTGTGGTCGCTGGTGCCTTGACCTCGTGAACATGACAGACGTGCAACCCGAGCATGGATATCGAGATGTGACCGTGGATGCGCTTCAGCCCGACTCGACGGAGATGGTGGACGCCCCAGGAGTAATTGCCACCGACGAGGTCATCGCCGAGGTGACGAGCTCAGAGGCATTCAAATCCGAGCTCACGAGAAGAGGAATAGTCGCACGCGCGAAAGGAGACGGCCGGCTCATTGGCGCAGTCGATGTGATTGGTGACTTGCTGCACGTGCGCCAGTAGCGTCTGCCTATAGTGCCCCTCCCCTCATTGGTGTCCCGTCGCGGTGGGATGATGCAGCCGTAGCAGGCCAGCCCATGCGAGGAGGCGTGCGGGTCATGTTCGAGGACCTCAGTGACTGCGACGTCGTCGTCCTCAAGGACGGGGCGTGCGTCTCCATCGACACGGTCATCAAGCCTGGCAAGAGGTGGCGCTTCTTCGACGAGCGCCTTCCAAAGGGGCCAGACGGCATTCCACCCTACGGGGAGTTCGGCGTCGAAGACGTCGACCACGTGGTGATGAGGGACAAGGCGCCGTTTTACCTCGGCACCGATGGATGGGTGTATCGGTTTGGCGTGGACGCCTCAGAGGGTCGTGCCTGGGAACCCGAACATGGCGAGCGTTCCACAGTCAACGCAATGGCCCTCAGGTCCGTCCTTTCAAGCTCGTCTGTGCTGAAGGAAATCAATGATCAGAAGGCCGCGGAGCTCATCTACGGATACACCCATCCGAGCTACGACCCCGCCGAGGTGGCGCGGGACTTCGTCGACTACCTGGACAGACGCAACATCCCGCTGAAAGACGCGAAGAAAGACTGGAGGATGGCAAACCCGAGCGTGCGAGCGGAGGTCGATCGCATCCTCAATCCCGAACACGTGGCGGAGATGGAGCGCAGGCGCAACCTCAGGCTGGATGTCGGGGACATCGTCGAGGATGACGCGGGCACCCTGCTTGTCGTGACTGGAATTCCCAGACATGAGGGCTCAGACAACATATCCTGCGTCGCAATGGCTGGCGAGAAGCGCGCCTTCGCTCCCATGACCCGCGTCCTCATTAAGGACGTTGTCGAGAAGGGCGCCTTCACCAGGCACGAAGCCACCGGGATGGTCGCTCATTCGTTCGAGTACTCCTACGATATCGTCAGCGGGAGGATCATCCCCTGGAAAGAGTACGTACACGATGCCGCGGAACGAGCAGAGACGCATGACGCGGCCGACGCCACGCCAGCCGACGTCGGGTTGGACAGAGGCGAGCCACCCAAGACCGATCCGCCCGCCTGGGTATGGTGCCTCGTCGGCAACGTCATCGGAGAGCATCCCCACGGAGAAGACCGCCGCATCGTGAGCGGAACGAGGCACTTCTCCGCCGGCACGAAGGTCTACTGTCTGCCAGTCAGGTGGGGAGACGGATACGAGAAGATCGACGTGATAGGTCGGCCGCGAGGTAGGCGCGGCCTCCGGCACGTCGTCATGCGCCGCTCGCTCGTCGAGAACTTCAGGATACAGAAGGTCTTCTCCCCTGCCGTGATAGAGAAGATGTACGAGCCGAGCCGTCCAGACTTCGACGGCCCCTCTTACCTGTCCTGGGGCAACTCCCAAGAGGACCGAGAGACGATCGAGGACATGCTTCGGTGGCTCAGCCCCAACGAGCAGCAGGTCAGGAGATCCAACACGGTTGCCGACTGTCGCGCGCTCAGACTCGAGATGATGCTCCTGAACGACGAGGTCTCAAGAAGGCGAGTGGTCATCGAACGCGTCCGAGCTCCTCAAGGGCACGACGGCTACGTCTGGCAGGCCTGGCTCGAGACGAGCTTCCTTCTCCAGCCTCTGGAGGTGGGGGCCATTGGACAGAAGCTCGAGCCGCAGGGCTACGGAGGCCATGCCGACATCGAGAGGAGCCTTCCGGACTCCCTCCTCGACCTCAGGCTTCACCTGTGGGACGGGCACTACGAGGCCGAATCGAGTCCCAAGAAACCTGACTTCTCGTGGCGACTCGACGTCGGAGAGGGCGAGAAGGCCTTCTCGAGTTCTGGAACGAATGCCTATCCCGATGAGTTTCCCCAGCTCATGAGGCTGCTCGAGGCAAGCGGCTTTCCCCGCATGTGGGACCAGGAGGCGGGATGCCCGCTCTCCCCCACTCCGGCTCAGCGACGCGTCGCAGGGCATGTGGCAGCGTGCCGCGACGTGCTCGAGTCCGACGAGCTCCGAGCCGAAGTGATCAGACGGCTGCTCCGAGTCGATTCGAGCGAGGTCGAGCTGTCTGCTGCTCACAAGCTCCTCTCATTAGTCGAGGAGCGCACGGAGCTCAGGGAGAAGCTCACGGACGAGGAGATCGCGGCGATAGCCGCTGCCATGAGGTGAGAAAAGGGGCGAGGACCCGAAGGTCCCCGCCCCGCGCCCCGCTGGACGAGTCCGACTGACGCTACCGCAAGAGTCTCGGCGCCCTTCTGGGCATCGGCTCTGAGCCGACAAGCTGATGGATACAGCGTAGCAATTACTACTGAACTACCAGCCTCGATTTCTCAAGGCGGTGCGTGCGGAGGCAATGACCCCGCGCGCGGGGAGAAAAAGGATCCGACGCCCCTACCTGGACTTCAGATCCTCGACTGATTATATCTTGCAGCTCTCGATTGCTCAACGGCAGCACTGAGAACCTTCGCTAGAACCAGGGTCGAGAAGACGCGACGAGGCAAGCCGCTAGTGGCGTCCATGCACGGATTACCAGTCAGGATTTCCCTGCACTCACGTAGCAGGCAGGGGAGAGCACGAGCGGCACCTCGATGCCATCTGCGTTAGCGAAGTGTTAGCGCGAGGTATGCCAGAAGTGTTAGCCAAAAAGGCACCCACCAACGTTTCCGCTGGTAGGTGACTATTTTTTTTCTGGTGGGCGATGATGGATTCGAACCAGCGACCCCATCCGCAATGGGAGTCGGCGGGCGTCTCGACGGGCGGGTGGTGCGGGGCGCGCCCGGTGTGGTCGGACGTGGCGCAGGCGAGGCGCGAGGGCCTTTGCCGCGAGTGCTACACGGACATACACGGCGGGTATTCGGGTCCGACGATCACGCAGAGGCCGATAGGCGACCTGACACGCATGACGGAATCCGACATCAAGTCGCTCGACAGGTGGCTCGACGCCGAGACCGCCGCCCGTCTGCTCGGACGCTCGGTGCGCACCGTGCAGAGGTGGGGCAAGGACGGGCGCCTGAGGTCTAACGGCATGTGGCCGAGGGTCTACTACTACAAGCTGGACGTTCTCACGGAGTTCGGTTTCTCACCCTTGTACGCGGGCGCGTTGAGCGGGCAGTAGGACGCCACGCGCGGCCACGGACAAGCGGACAAAACCAGGCCGGGGGCAACGAGAGAGATAGTGTCCGGCCAGGCGGGTAGAATGGTCGAAAAGGGACGAGGATGTCGCTCTTGACGCCGTCGAGACGTTACTCGGAGTGAGAATTGAGCATATTGCGTGACATAGACGAGAAGGCCAAGCCCCTGTATGAGGCCACTGCTGGCCTTGACGATGTCGACGTCCTCGGACACCTGCTCGACGAGCTCAGCGACGAGGACCGCGACGAGTGGTGTCGCGAGGAGCTCATCTTCGAGAAGTACCTTCCGATCTATGGAAGGACCGAGGAGGCATACGAGGCAGCCGAAAAGGAGATCGAGGCGACCATGCCAAGATCCGTCTCCTAGTCACAGCCAAACGCATCAGCACGTCCGAGGCCCTCGCTCGAGCGGGGGCCTTTCGTCACGTTACAGACCAACATGGAGAGTATCGTTTCACGTCCGTTTCAAGGCACGTTTCAAGAGCAAAAGAGGTCAGACGGGTTTTCCCGTCTGACCTCGTCTTTTTCTGGTGGGCGATGCTGGATTCGAACCAGCGACCCCATCCGTGTGAAGGATGTGCTCTACCCCTGAGCCAATCGCCCGTCTCAGTGCGTGTGAATCATACCAAAACGAGAAAGGTCTGGCACGCGAGAATGGGAACCTTCTCGAGATGGACGAATGAAAGGTAACCGCGTTTTGGATGATTAGGCGACCCTCTGGCGTGGGACACTAAAGGGGTCTTTCAGCGTGGCATGGCTTTCCTACAGGAGATTTGCATGAGCGAGAAGAAGCGTCCGTCAACCATCCGACGGACCATTCATTACTATTGGGCGGTGACCAGGTCAAGCAAGCTGGCGTTTGTCGGCGCGCTCGCCTCGACCATCGGATATGTCGGGTTTCTCACGTACGCGAACTCGTACTACATGGGAGAGGTCGTGGACGCCGTGAGCGCGGGCGGGGCGACGCTGCAGTCCCTCTCGCCGCTCGTCATCGCCCTCATCGTGGTCAACGTGCTCGGCCAGGCCTGCTCGAAGCTGCAGGACTATAGCTGCTGGAAGCTCGAGAACCAGGCGAGCTACGAGCTCGACACGCACTGCTTCGACACGCTCTCGAACCAGTCCATGACCTTCCACTCCAACCGCTACGGCGGCTCCCTCGTGAGCCAGACCACGAAGTTCGTCTCGGCCTATTCGAACCTCATGGACACGATGATCTACTCCGTGGTCCCCACGCTCGCGTCGGTCGTGCTCACCATCGTGATGCTCGCTGCGGCGGTGCCCCTCTACGTCATCGTCCTCTCGGTCTTCCTCGTCGCCTACGCCATCGTCACCTATCGTCTGTACCGGCGCATCCTGCCGATTAACGCGCAGGCGGCAGGTGCCCAGAACCGGCTCTCGGGCGAGCTCTCTGACTCCATGACCAACATCCTCACCGTGAAGACCTATGGTCGCGAGACGTACGAGCGCCAGATCTTCGATGCGGCGAATCGAGAGGCGCGGGCGGCGGACGCACGTGGCATGCTTCAGTCCACGCTCACGGGAGCCACGACGAGCTCGATGATCGTGCTCATCATGGCCCTCGCCATCGTCTTCATCGCGGGCGGAAATGCCTGGTACGGCATCTCGGCAGGCACGCTCGTCATGATGTTCAACTACACCTACCAGCTCACGATGCGGTTCAACATGATGAGCAGCACCATGCAGCGGCTCAACCGCGCCTTCGGAGACGCGTCCGACATGACGAGGATCCTTGACGAGCCGCGCCTCGTCGCTGACGTCGCGGGTGCGCCAGACCTCCACGTCACCTCGGGCACCATTGACTTCGAGCATCTCAACTTCTGGTACGAGGACGCCGACGAGTCGAACAAGGTCTTCGACGACTTCTCGCTCCACATCCCGTCCGGCCAGCGCGTGGGTCTCGTCGGTCGGTCGGGAGCGGGCAAGACGACTCTGACCAAGCTCCTTCTGCGCCTCTCCGACATTCAGGAGGGACGCATCCTCGTGGACGGTCAGGACATCTCGAGGTGCACACAGCAGAGTCTGAGGCACCAGATCGCCTACGTACCCCAGGAGGCGCTGCTCTTTCACCGCACCATCAGGGAGAACATCGCCTATGGACGCCCCGACGCCTCCGAGGACGAGATCGTGCGCGCCGCCCGAGAGGCGAACGCGCTCGAGTTCATCGAGAAGCTCCCCGACGGCTTTGACACGCTCGTCGGCGAGCGGGGCATCAAGCTCTCGGGCGGACAGCGCCAGCGCGTGGCCATAGCGAGGGCGATTCTTGCCGACGCTCCGATCCTCGTTCTCGACGAGGCGACGTCCGCGCTCGACTCGGAGAGCGAAGGTCTCGTTCAGGAGGCGCTCGTCCACCTCATGGAGGGTCGCACCTCGATCGTGGTCGCCCACAGGCTCTCGACCGTCGCGTCGCTCGACAGAATCGTGGTCATTGCTGACGGCCACGTCACGGAGGACGGCACGCATGCCTCGCTCCTCTCCGCGGACGGGGAGTACGCACGCCTCTGGGGCCGTCAGACGGGCGCGTTCCTCGATAACGGAGACTAGACTGCCTTCTGTTTCCGAAATACGTTATCGTAGGGATAGGATTCGGCTGAGGGTGGGACGCATATGAAGAAGCAGGCACGACGTACTATGGCCAACATCGGGGTCGTTCTGGCGACGGTCGGGGTTTTGGCACTCGGCCTCTTCCTCGTCTACAAGGTCATCGCCTCTGCGTACCACTCCTCCGACAGCTCCACGTCATCGTCCACGAGCATGACCGCGCTCGGCTCCTCGTCATCTTCGTCTTCTTCATCCTCGGACTCGAGCAGCTCGTCGAGCAGTTCCTCAAAGGGGTCGAGCACCACAACTGACGCAGCTACCAAGAAGGCTCAGGACATCGTGAGTGGCATGACGCTCGAGCAGAAGGTCGCGCAGCTCTTCATGGTGCGCCCCGAGGCTGTGACGCAGGTGACAACGCAGACCAAGGCCGGGGACTACACCAAGGAGTGCCTCGAGAAGTACCCGGTCGGTGGAATCGTCTACTTCTCCAAGAACCTCGTCTCCACGAGCCAGACCACGAGCATGCTCTCCGACACCCAGGCCTACTACCAGGACATCATGGGCTTTCCCATCTTCCTCGGCGTCGACGAGGAGGGCGGCACGGTCGCTCGCATCGCGAACAACTCGAACTTCGGCGTGGCGAACGTCGGGGACATGGCTGACATCGGTGCGACGGGAGACACCTCCAAGGCCAAGGATGCCGCGGTGACGGTCGGCACGTACCTTACCAAGCTCGGCTTCAACCTCGACTTCGCCCCAGACTCGGACATCGCCTCGACGAGCGATTCGGTCATGATTCGTCGCTCGTTCGGTGCCGACGCGGCGACGGTTGCTCCGATGGTCCGCGCGCAGGTGGATGGCTACCTCAGCACGGGCATCCTCTGCTGCTCAAAGCACTTCCCGGGTATCGGTGGTGTGACCGGCGACTCCGAGGACGAGCTCATCTACACCACGTCCACGCTCGACGACATGAAGAAGTCAGAGCTTCTCCCCTTCGAGTCCGCCATCGATGCCGGCGTGCCCATGATCATGGTCGGTCACATCTCCTGCTCGGCGATCACGGGGGACGACATCCCTGCCTCGCTCAATCCGAAGATCGTCACTGACATCCTGCGCAACGACCTCGGCTACGACGGCGTCGTCACCACGGACTCGCTTGAGATGGGCGCGGTCACCAACCTCTACAGCCCGTCCGAGATCGGCGTCAAGGCGCTTCTCGCCGGAGATGACATGATTCTCATGCCCAAGGACTTCGAGGCCTGCTACCAGGGAGTGCTTGACGCGGTCAAGGACGGGACCCTCACCGAGGACCGAATCGACGAGTCCGTGGTCCGCATCGTCCGCGCCAAGCTCACGCTCGAGTCGTAGGTACCATACCGCAACCAATATGGTGTTCTCCCATGTCTTGGGCCCGGTGGTCTCGCCGCGTCACACCTCTCCCGTATAATCTAGTGTTTGGCGTCGCGCCATCGGGGCGCGCTTGAGGGAGGAAGACCATGGCCGAGACGAGCGAGAACCCAGTCGAGCTCTTTGACATGCACATCGCGCACGTGGGCATCAACGCGGAGAACGAAGCCGAGGCGAGCGAGATCGCGCAGCGCTTCGAGACCCTCATGGGACTTCCCAAGCACGAGATCCTCCCGCCGTCGTACTTCGCGGGCTCGCTCATCGAGGTCATGAAGCACAACGGTCGTGGGACCAAGGGTCATATCGGCTTCTACGTCAATGACCTCGAGGGTGCCATCGCATGGTTCTCCGCGCGGGGCTTCGAGGTCGATGAGTCGTCTCGTGCCTTCCTGCCTGACGGCAGCCCCCTGCTCGTCTACTTCAAGGGCGAGATCGCGGGCTTTGCCATTCACCTCACCACGATGAGATAACCTCGAGTTCCGGAGATATAGTTTGATAGCACTTGCAGACAAGATAACGAAGTCGTTCGGCGGCCGGGTCCTGTACTCTGCCGCGACGCTTCAGCTCAACGCCGGAGAGCGCTGGGCGCTCGTCGGGCCCAACGGTGCCGGCAAGACCACGCTGCTCCGCATCGTCATGGGCCTCGAGCCCTGTGACGAGGGAACGGTCAGCTTCGCCAAGGACACCACGATCGGCTATCTCGAGCAGGAGACGAAGATCGAGGGGACCAAGACCGCCCTCCAGGAGGTCGTCGACTCGGCCGTAGAGGTCAAGGATGTCGAGCGTCGCGTTCGCGAGTACGAGCACCAGATATCGCACACGGCACCCGGCGAGGAGCTCGACTCCCTCCTCGAGCGCTACGGCCACGCCCAGGATCGCTTCGAGCGCCTTGGCGGCTACGAGCTCGAGAGCAGGGCGCGCGCCATTCTCGGCGGCCTCGGCTTCCCGATCGAGGACTTCGACAAACCCGCTGCCGACTTCTCAGGCGGCTGGCAGATGCGCATCGCCCTCTCGAAGCTGCTGCTTCGCCATCCCGACCTTCTCCTCCTCGACGAGCCTACGAACCACCTCGACCTCGAGAGCGTCCGTTGGTTCGAGCAGTTCGTCGCCGGCTACGACGGCGCTGTCCTGCTCGTGAGCCACGACCGCTCGTTCATGGACGCCTGCGTGAGCCACGTGGCGGCGCTCGAGAACAAGCGCCTGATGACCTACGTCGGCAACTACTCCGGTTACCTCAAGCAACGCGAGGACAACCTCACGCAGCTGCGTGCGAAGCGAGAGGCCCAGGAGCGCGACATCCAGCACATGGAGGTCTTCATCGAGCGCTTCCGGTACAAGCCGACGAAGGCCAAGCAGGTCCAGGAGCGCGTGAAGAAGCTCGAGAAGGTCAAGGAAGAGCTCGTCGTCCTGCCCGAGCAGTCCCATCACGTTCACTTCCGCTTCCCCGATCCACCGCGCACGGGAGACACGGTCGTCGACGTCGCGGGCGTCTCGAAGAGCTTCGGTGACAACTGCGTCTACGGCGACGTGAACCTCACGCTCTACCGCGGCGACCACGTGGCCCTCGTCGGCCCCAACGGCGCGGGCAAGTCGACTCTCATGAAGCTCATCAACGGTAGGCTCACGCCTGACTCCGGCAGCATCACGCTCGGTCAGAACGTATCCGTCGCCTACTACGCCCAGCATCAGCTGGAACAGCTCGACCCGTCCAATACCGTGCTCTCGGAGATGGACGAGGTCGCGCCTGGCTGGACCTCTTCGGACGAGCGTCGCCTGCTCGGAGCCTTCCTCTTCCACGGAGACGACGTCGACAAGCGCGTTCAGGTGCTCTCCGGTGGCGAGAAGGCCCGTCTCGCCCTGGCCAAGATGCTCGTGGCGCCCGACCCGCTCCTCTGCCTCGACGAGCCGACGAACCACCTCGACATCGACTCTGTCGACGTGCTCGAGACCGCGCTCGTGGACTTTCCGGGGACGATCGTCCTCATCAGCCACGACGAGCACCTCGTGCGCGCCCTCGCCAACAAGGTCGTGGACGTCCGTGACCACAAGGTCACCCTGTACGATGGCGACTACGACTACTACCTCTTCAAGCGGGCGGAGCTCGAGGCGCGTGCGGCGGAGGAGTCGAGCGCGACGCCCCAGCCGAAGGTCGCGACGCCCACGCCGTCCGACGATGACAGCCAGACGTCGGGGCGAAACGTCAAGACGCGCGAGCAGCGCCGTGCCGAGGCGGACGAGCGAAACCGCCGCAACAAGGCGCTCAAGAAGACGCGCGACCGCCTGAGGCAGGTGGAAGCGGCGCTCGAGCCCGCTCATCGTCGTCACGACGAGCTCGTCACGATGATGGCTGACGAGAACCTCTACAACGACAGCGAGAAGTTCAACAAGTGCCTCTCGGAATACAATGCGCTCGAGAAGAAGATTCCGTCGCTCGAGCAGGAGTGGCTCGAGCTCTCGGAGAAGATCGAGGAGGGTGCAGATGAGTAGCGACGAATCGAACGACAGCAAGGCTTCCAGGGTTCTCTGGACCATCTCGGTCATCCTGCGCGTGGTGGGCGTTCTCATCGCCGTGCTCGTCGTGGTGGACGCCTTCGCGTCCGGCGCGGTGCGCGTCGCCCTGTCTGGCGTGAACGGCTTCGTCTCCGCCCTGACGCCAGGCTTCCTGCGCGGGCTCTTCGTCTTCTCGACCCCGTTCGACGGCGCGTTTCGCGGCGACTTCGCCATCCTCGCCATGATGTTTCTCATCGCCGACTGGATTCTCTGCAGGATTGCTACCTCGCTGCGCTGACGCCGCGAGAGGGGAGTGTCACGTGCTCGCTTCGTATTCGACGACGCAGATCTTGAGGATCGTCATCTCGGTCGTCCTCGTCATGTTCTCGGCTGTGGTGCACGAGGTCGCCCACGGATGGGCGGCAAACCGTCTCGGTGACCCCACCGCAAAGGAGGCCGGCAGGCTCACGCTCAATCCCGCGGCGCACCTCGACCCCGTCGGGTCGATCATCCTGCCGCTGGTCATGGGGCTCATGGGCGGTCCCGTCTTCGCCTTCGCGAAGCCCGTCCCGTACAACCCGAACCGCCTCCGCAACCCCCGCAGGGACGAGGTGCTCGTCGCCCTCGCCGGTCCCGCCTCCAACTTCCTGCAGGCGCTGCTCGGCACGGCGATTCTCTACGTCTACTACCACTGGTGCGTGAGCTCGATTCAGAGTGGGGCGATGCTCTCGGTCGACACCGCGAGCTGGGTGCTCGTCGTCATCGAGACCTACATCTACGTGAACCTCCTGCTCATGTTCTTCAACCTCATCCCGCTTCCGCCGCTCGACGGGTCGAAGGTCATCTTCCTCTTCCTCTCGGGCAACGCTCGCAGGACCTACTACAAGATCCAGAGCTATGCCATGCCGATCCTGCTCGTCTGCATGTTCGTGCTGCCTTCCGTCATCGGGGTGGACCCGCTCGGCTCCTACCTCGACGTCACGGCGGGATGGCTGTACAACATGCTCGTCTCGATGGTCTAGACATGTCGTATCGAGTCCGCACACAGGCGTATTCCGGGCCCTTCGACCTTCTCCTCCAGCTCGTCAGCAGGCAGAAGGTCGCCATCGGGTCCATCTCGATCTCGGACGTCACCGAGCAGTACCTCAACGAGGTCGGTCGCATGGACGACCTCGACCTCGACGTGGCGAGCGACTTCGTCCTCGTGGCCTCGACGCTCCTCGAGATGAAGGCGGCCGCGCTCGTGCCGGACACGACGGCCAGGAACGTTGACGTCGATGACCTCGACGGTGACGACCTCGACGGCCTCTCGCCCGACGAGGCCCGCGAGGTCCTTATCGCCAGGCTCATCGCCTACAAGCAGTTCAGGAACGCAGGCACCGCCCTCGCCGCCCGCGCGGAGGCCGAGGGTCGGATGCTTCCCCGCACGGTCGGCGCCGACCCGGAGTTCCTCAACCTCATGCCCGACTACCTCGAGGGCATCACCCTGAGGAGCTTGGCCGTCATCTGCGCTGACATCGACAGCCATCGCGACACCCTCCTCCTCGAGGCCGAGCACATCGCCCCGCGACGGCTGCCCGTCGCGCTCACCGTGGCGTCGGTTGACCGCCTCGCGCGGTCGCGCGGACATCTCACCTTCTCCGACCTGCTCGACGGCCACACCGAGCCTGAGCTCGTCGTCGCGAACTTCCTCGCCATCCTCGAGCTCTTCAAGCGCGGCATGGTGACGGTCAACCAGGCGGAGACCTTCGGCGAGATCGAGATAGACCACGTGGAGGGCGCCGACCCCTATACGATCGGGGACTCGGTTCTCTCTGAGATCGACGAGGGCACGATTGCCGCCGATCTCGGGGACCTGGGAATCGATGACTACGGCGAGGCGCTCGTCGCCGCCGTGAACGCTGATCAGGAGGACTGATGGAAGAGCTCGAACATCTCGACACGGACTCGCTCAAGGGCATGCTCGAGGCGATGCTTCTCGTCTCGGACGACTCGGTCCCCGCGACGGACTTCGCGAAGGTGCTCGGGGTGGCCCCCGGCGAGGTCGCCTCGGCACTCGCCGAGCTCTCCGCCGAGTACGCCGACGCCAACCGAGGCTTCCAGCTCCGCGAGGTCGCAGGCGGCTGGCGGCTCTTCACGCACCCGGCCTACCATGACCAGGTGGCAAGCTACGTGGTCTCGTGGGATACCCGCAAGCTCTCGCAGGCGGCGCTCGAGACGCTTGCCGTCGTCGCCTACCACCAGCCGGTCACGCGCGAGGGCGTTCGTGCCATCCGCGGCGTCAACTCCGAGGGGGTCATCAACTCGCTCATGGAGAAGGGCCTCGTCCGCGAGATGGGCCACGAGGCAGACCGAGGGCAGGCCATTCTCTACGGCACGACCCGTCGCTTCCTCGAGCGCTTCGGCCTCAGGTCGCTCCGTGACCTCCCTCCTCTGGAGGACTTTGCTCCCGACGAGGAATCGAAGCAGTTCATTCGAGAGCGGCTCTCGGGACGGACGTTCTCGAGCACGCTCGAGGAGACGGCTGCGGACATGGACGACGAGCGCGAGCTCCTTGAGGATGACTACGACGACGCCGAACTCGACGAAACGGCGGGAGGCGCCGTGGATGAGTGAGGACGAGATCCTCTATCCCATGCGGCTTCAGCGCTTTCTCGCCAGGGCGGGCGTCTCGAGCAGGCGCGGTTCCGAGCGTCTCATGACCGCCGGGCGCGTTCGCGTCAACGGTGAGGTCGTGACCGAGCTCGGCAGCAAGGTCGACCCGAACGTGGACGTGGTGACCGTCGACGGCACCGTGTGCTCGATCGCGGAGAGCTGCGTCTACCTCATGCTCTACAAGCCGGCGGGCTACCTCACGACCATGAGCGACCCCATGGGAAGGCCCTGCGTCGCCGAGCTCGTCCCCACCGACCGCTATCCGGGGCTCTTTCCCGTGGGACGGCTTGACTGCGACACGACGGGCCTCCTCCTCTTTACCACCAACGGCGACGTCGGCCAGGAGCTTCTCCACCCGTCCCACCACGTGGACAAGCACTACGCGGCTCTCGTGTCGGGCATGCCGAGCGCGCACGACCTCGACCGTCTGCGTCGTGGCGTCCAGCTCGAGGAAGGTGTGGCGGCGCCGGCCAAGGTCGAGCTTCTCCATGAGGGAGACCCGCTCTTCTCCATCGTCGCGCCGCGCGGCGCTGGCCGCACGGGAGGCGGCGAGCCCAACGCCGTCGTCGGCATCACGATTCACGAGGGCAGAAAGCACCAGGTCAAGAAGATGATGCAGGCTGTCGGACACAAAGTGCTCCGCCTTCACCGGGACGCCTTCGGACCGCTCGTGCTCTCGGGCCTTACGGAGGGAGAGTGGCGCCCGCTCGATCGACGCGAGAGGGAGCTTCTCGAGGCAGTCAGTCAGGCGAGGGAGGCCGTCGGGTAGTGGATTTCACGATTCGTCAGAGAATTCTCCTCATGAGACATCCTGAGACGCCCGCGAACACGGAGCGGTTCTTCTCGGGCAGGAGGGACGTTCCTCTCACGGAGCGAGGAGAGTGGCAGCGCGACCGCGGCATCGAGGCGCTCGTTGCCTTTCGCCCCGACCGCATCTGGTGCTCTCCGCTCTCGCGCTGCCACGACCTCGCATTCGAGGCCGCCTCGAGGCTCTGCGTTCCCTGCGAGGAGCGAGACGAGCTCATCGAGTTCGACTTCGGCGCGCTCGAAGGCACGAGGTTCGTGGACGCCGCGTCGGCGGGACATCCCTTCCCGTGGCCGCTTGACGGCGAGGGACGCTCGATGCCGGCTCCTGGTGCCGAGTCGTTCGAGGACGTCGCCGCCCGCGTCGACCGTCTCCAGAAGGAGATGCTCGGACTCGGCGGAAGGACGGCGTGCGTGAGCCATGGCGGGCTTCTCCGCATGTTCTTCGCTCGCGCTTACGGGATTCCCTTCGACCGGTTCTGGGGCGTCCACCTGCTCAACGTCCACTCGCTCTACTTCACGTGCACGGGAAGCGAGCTCCAGCTGGGCGGCTTCAACCTCTCGCCCGAGGAAGTCGTCGAGCGCTGCACCACGCCGAATGCCTACGACATGCGCAACATCTGGGGCGCATCTGGAAGGGACTAGCATGATCGTCGCAATAGACGGGCCCGCGGGCTCAGGCAAGTCGACCGTCGCCCACGCGATCGCCGAGAAGTGCCACCTCACCTACCTCGACACGGGCGCCATGTACCGATCCGTGGCGGCCGAGTGCCTCCGCAGGGGCATCGACCCCGAGGACGCGGCAGGTGCTGCCGAGGTGGCGCGCACCTGCACGATCTCGTTCGGGAACGACGGGTCGCGCCAGACCGTCTCCGTTGACGGGCGCGACGTCACCGACGTCATTCGGACGCCCGAGGTGGACCGCGCCGTCTCGCCCGTCTCGGCCGTTCCCGAGGTGCGCGAGGCCATGGTCGCCCTCCAGCGGAAGGTCGGCGAGGCGGGGAGCGTGGTGGCAGAGGGTCGTGACATCGGCACCGTCGTCTTTCCGGCCGCCGAAGTGAAGGTCTTCCTCACCGCTGATCCCGCCGCTCGCGCCCATCGCCGCGCTGTCCAGCGCGAGGGCGGAGACGCCGCCAAGGGCATCTCGGCGAAGGTCGACCCCAACGAGGAGCAGACCATCCTCGAGGACCTCAAGCTTCGCGACGAGCGCGACTCGAATCGTGCCGCCTCGCCGCTCAAGCCAGCCGAGGATGCCGTGCACATCGACTCGTCGACGCTCTCGGTCGACGAGGTCGTGGCGAAGATCGTCTCGCTCGACCCCAAGCTCGCCGCGATGGCCGAGCCTCCTGCCGCGGCCGAGGCACCCGCCGCGCCTGTCGAGAAGCCCGCGACCTCGAAGCCCAAGGCGGAGGCGTCGGCCGAGCCCGCGAAGCGCCTGCATGCCTTCAGGGGAAACTCGTTCGACGACTACTACGACAGCGCCATGCGGGACCACCCGCTGCCCGCCCGGTTCCTCTTGGGCTTCCTCGTGTGGCTCCTCTTCATCGTGACGAAGATCCTTTGGCCGTGGAGAATCGAGGATGGCGAGAAGCTCCGTCCGACTGACGATGGTCGTGGACGCATGCTCATCATGAACCACACCTCGATGCTCGATCCCGTGATCGTGGTGCCCTACCTGTGGATTCATGGCATCAGGATCCGCACCGTCTACAAGAGCGAGTTTGACAAGGCCAAGATCACCACCTGGCTCTTCTCGCGTGTCGGCGCCTTCCCCGTCTCTCGCGGCACCGCCGACATGAAGGCGGTCCGCCGTGCCCGCGCCTCGCTCATGCGCGGCGAGTGGGTCCTCATCTACCCCGAGGGCACTCGCGTGAAGAGTGACGACGAGCCCGTGACCGTCCACGGAGGCTTCGCGCTCATGGCGCACATGGCCAAGGCGAGCGTGCAGCCCCTGGCCATCGTCGGCGCTCGCGACATCACTCCGCGCGGCAGCCACCTCCACAGGCTCGGACGCGTGTATCTCAGGGCGGGCGACCCCATCGAGTTCTCCGACCTTGACGCCAAGGGCAAGAAGGCGCAGGTGGCGGCTATGGAAAGCGTCGCCATGGGCCGCGTGTACGAGCTCCGCGACGGCCTGCGCGGCGAGCATCCGGGGAAGATGTAGCATGGGTGTCCGTCGGATTCTCGTCGCCGAGGAGGCTGGCGCCTGCTACGGCGTCGAGCGAGCGCTCGCGCTTGCCGAGAAGGCCTCGTCGGAGGCGACGGGACCCGTGCACACGCTCGGTCCCCTCATCCATAACCCGCGTGTGGTCGCTGACCTCGAGGCTGCCGGTGTCACCGTGGTTCGGACCCCGGCTGAGGCGGCAGGGACCACGCTCATCCTCAGGACCCATGGCGTCTCCCCGGAAGTCGAGCGTGAGGCGCGCGAGAAGTGCGCGAAGGTCATCGACGCCACCTGCCCCTTCGTGAAGAAGGTCCACGTTGCCGTCGAGCGGCTCTCTCGAGAGGGGTACCAGGTCGTCGTCGTGGGAGAGGCGGGGCATCCCGAGGTCGAGGCGACGCTCGGACATGCGCCGGGCGCCGTCGTGGTCAGCTCCGCTGCGCAGGCTACTACGCTTCATGCGCGCGGCAAGGTCGGCGTCGTCGTGCAGACCACGCAGCCCCGCGCCCTTCTCGCCGAGGTCGTCGACGCGCTCATCGAGACCGCTGACGAGCTCCGCGTCTTCGATACCATCTGCGAGGCCACGTCGGGCCACCAGAGCGCCTGTGCCGACCTCGCCCGCAGAGCGGACGTGATGGTCGTGATCGGGGGCAGGAACTCGGCGAACACGACCCATCTGGCCGAGATCGCGGCAGCAGGCTGTGCGAGGACGCACCACGTGGAGAGCTCCGACGAGCTCGACCCCTCGTGGTTCATCGACGCCGAGATCGTCGGCATCACCGCCGGTGCGTCGACGCCCGCTTCACAGATCGAGGCCGTTCGAACGGCCATCGCCGGCATCCTCGGCGAGGACGCCTCATGACCGAGCGGCGGGCGGACTACGCGAGCTCCCGACCACAGGCGAGCGGTGCCTGGGTCGAGAGCGTCGAGGAGGAGAGCCCCGCCTGGGTCGCCGGAATCGAGCCCGGCATGCGCGTCGACGAGGTGAACGGGCATCGTCTGCGCGACGTCATCGACTGGCGCTGGGAGGCAGACGGCTCGTCCTGCGACCTCGTGGTCTATGACCCCTCCGATGACGGCACGTACCCGTGCACGCTCGAACGCGTACCAGGCGAGGACTGGGGCATCGATTTTACCGACGTCCTCTTCGACGGCATCCGCACCTGCGTGAACGCCTGCCAGTTCTGCTTCATGAGCATGCTGCCCGAGGACATGAGGCCCTCGCTCACGCTGCGTGACGATGACTACCGGCTCTCGTTCCTCCAGGGGAACTTCGTCACGCTCACGAACATCACCGACGACGACGTCGAACGCATCGTCACCTGCAGGCTCGAGCCGATGAACGTCTCGATTCACGCCGTGAGCCCCGAGGTCCGTCGGACCCTCATCGGTCGCAACGCCCAGCGGGGCATCAATGTGCTCGAACGTCTCTGCGAGGCGGGCATCGAGGTGCACGGTCAGATCGTGCTCTGTCCTGGCGTCAACGATGGCGACGAGCTCGTCCGGACGCTCGACTGGGTCGAAGCACATCCCCAGGTGACCTCGCTTGCCGTCGTACCGCTCGGCTACACGAAGCACTCGCGACGGTTCACGCGCTCCTACTCCGACGACGTCGAGGCCGCCCGCTCGGTGATCGGCATCATCGCCCCCTACCAGGCTCGCGCTCGCGAGCGCTGGGGCCAGACGAGGTTCCAGCTCTCCGACGAGTTCTACGTGGACGCGCACGTCACCGTGCCGCCCGCGGAGACCTACGACGGCTACCCGCAGTTCTATGACGGAATCGGCATGCTCAGGAGCTTCCTCGACGACGTCGTCCGCCTCAGGCGAGAGCGGGGCGAGGACGTGGCAGAGGTGGGGGAGACGCTCGTCTCGACGAGTCGGAAGGTCGTTCTCGTCTGCGGCGAGGCGGCTCGCGAGACGGTCGACGCGCTGTGCACCTGCTGGGAGGAGGGCCTCGTCACGACCTTCGCCATCCGCAACGACTTCTTCGGCGGAGACGTGAACGTGACCGGACTCATCGTCGCGGAGGACCTTCTCGCCCAACTGCCCGTCGATCTTTCGGGCACGTTCGTCGTGCTCCCCGAGACGATGTTCAACTTCGATCACATCACCCTCGACGGCGTGTCCGTCGATGACCTGACACGTGAGCTCGAGCTCCGCGGGGCGGCCGTCATCGTGTCGCAGACGAGCCCCGACGAGCTCGTGGACGCCCTGACCGTCGCCCTCGCGGAATAGGAAAGCCGCCCGTACGTGCTAGACTCTACGTGAATGAGCAGCAAGGAGAAAC
>LAHS01000979.1_pt1 | contig 19675 bp, 22 predicted proteins | sample 329651 | NCBI WGS metagenome assembly LAHS01 (sample SAMN03275699, study PRJNA271635) | activated sludge metagenome | isolation source: sample C-1 Sludge from hydrolytic chamber (first chamber) of Anaerobic... | reverse complement strand
TGCGGCTTACGGTGTGCCCGCGGTAGCGGACAACAACGGACATAGTAAAAAGTGTTAGATTGATTTGAGTCAATCTAACACTTTTTCTCTTTTGTCCAAGCTGTGCTTTTTAGTGAATATCCTTCTTCTTGAAGCGGCCACCTTTAACTTCTGCAATATTCCCTATTGCAAGGAATGCATGGTCGTCTATTTCCGCGACAATTGTTTTCAATTTTGATTCTTCTAAGCGTGTAATAACGGTGAAAATAACTTTTTTGTCGTTGCCTGTGTAGGCACCTTCCCCGTGAAGAAAAGTTACCCCACGACCAAGTCGGTCCATAATAGTTTGACCAATTTCTTCAATTTCATCACTGATAATATAAACAGATTTTGACTCTTCCATCCCTTGTATAACAATATCAATCATTTTATAGGCTATATAATAGGCAATGATAGAGTACATAGCTTGCTCCCATGTGAAAACAAAACCCGCAATAGTAAAGATCAGTACATTGAAGAACATAATAATTTCTCCGACTGAGAATGGAGATTTTCTATTAAATAAAATGGCTAAAATTTCAGTTCCATCTAAAGAACCGCCGTAACGTATAACGATACCGACACCAATACCTAAAATCATCCCACCAAAAACTGTCGCAAGTAATGTGTCTGTTGTAAATGGTTCAAGATTATGTAAGAAGATTGTTGTTACGGAGAGCACAGTGATGCCAAGCCCTGTAGAAAGTGCAAATGTTTTACCAATCTGTTTATAGCCTAAAAAGATAAAAGGTAAGTTTAAAACGAAGATGAAAATACCTAGGGGTATGCTTAATAAATGCGAGGTAATAATGGAAACACCAACGATTCCTCCGTCCATAATGTGGTTTGGTACTAAAAATAGCTCTAGTCCTAATGCCATAATGACGGCACCTATGGCAACCATAACAATTCGGGCGGTTATTTTCCGAACTGTATTCTTTTTTTGCTGCCTTGCCTTAGCTACCTTAGTGGTCTGTGAATCACTCAAATCAATCGCTCCAATCAACTAGTATACGTCTCTTACTCTATTTTATCGAAATATTGAAAAAGTAAAAAGAAATATGTTTAAATACTCATTTAAAACAAAATAATAAGGATAATACTTCCTAATTTAAAAATAAAAGGAGTGAGAATAAGATTATCAAATATAAGATTTATGTAACAATTAGTAGAGAAATAATACATTTTCATTACAAAAGGGATAAAATATTCAAACGCCATTTTCTTTATGGTACATTATAGTGGTGCAAAATCTTTGTGGGTAATTAAACCTATGTTAGGCTAAAGTTGGAAGGGGCTTTATTGATGAGTTCGTCTTGTAATAAAAAAGAAGAAAGCAATCGATTCACCTACAATTTTTCTTCTTTTAAAAAAGTGTCAATTATTGCGGTACTAATGGCTAGTTTCACAATAAGCGCAGGCTTTACAAAAGAAAATAATCATAAAGAAACACTAAATAAAATATATCATGTATATGTAGAAAATGAATATATGGGTGCTGTATCTGATGACAAAGCTGTTCAAGAAATAATTGCATCGAAAGAACAGCAAGCAAGTAATCAGTATAAAGACTTATTAATCGATGCTAACTCGGTTGTGAAAATAATACCAGAGCAAGTGTTTAGTAATGAAACAAAGGATGCAGAAACTTTGGCGAAATTAGAGCAAACATTAGTTGCACAATCACCTGCCTTTGCATTACTAGTAGATAATAAGCCAATCACCTTTTTAAAAGATGCGAAAGCCTATGAAGAAACAATTCGCTTATTAAAGTTACAATATGTTTCTCAACCAGCGTTAGATGATTTACTTGCAAACCAACAATCTATAAATGAATTACCAGCTTTACAGTCTGGTGAGTCACGCCTGTTAAATATTGCGTTTAAACAAGGTGTTTCAGGTGTAACACAAAAAGTAAATCCTAATGCCATTGTATCGCCTGAAGAGGCAGTGAAACACTTAATGACAGGATCCCTTGAGCAAAAGGAATATAAAATTCAATCAGGGGATGTATTAGGAGCAGTCGCTAAAAAGCATAATTTAACAACTGCTGAGTTAATTGCATTAAATCCTGGTCTGACAGTAGATACAGTGTTACAAATAGGACAAGCACTAAATGTTACGGTTGCAAAACCATTTGTAACCATTGAAGTAAAACAAGAAAAGACCGTTACAGATACAATTCCATTTAAAAAAGTAATGAAAGAAGACCCTACAATGTACAAAGGGGAGTCCGTTATAAAACAACAAGGCGTTAATGGGAAAAAGGAAACCTCTTACTTAATCACGACTGAAAATGGCACACGCACTTCTAAAGTAGCTTTAAAAGAAAAAGTGTTACAACAACCAGTGGATCATATTGAAGTAGTAGGTACAAAAGTAATCTCGTCTCGTGGAACGGGCGAGTTTGTTTGGCCAACAGTAGGAGGCTATGTATCTAGTGCTATGGGACAACGTTGGGGTGATATCCATCGCGGAATCGACATTGCTCGTCCTAGTAACTACAATATACTAGCTTCAGATAATGGGGTAGTAGTAGCTGCTGGCGTTTCTGGTACCTATGGTAATCGCATTGTTATTAATCATAAAAACGGCTATACAACGCTTTATGGACACTTATCTTCTATTAAGGTTAGTGTTGGGCAGGTTGTTGAAAAAGGTTCTGTTATTGGAATTATGGGCTCTACAGGAAATTCAACAGGTACACATTTACACTTTGAAGTTGAGAAAAATGGTGAGCTGGTCAATCCTTTATCATATGTAGGTCAGTAATTGTAAAAGGCAGTCCAAATAGTGGGCTGCTTTTTTGTATAGTAAGCATAAAAATCTACATTATTTCCCGAGAAATAATTGTCGAAATACGGAAACTGTTCGTGAATAATGCATGGAAGCAAAAAGCATGTTAGAGTTAAGAGTAGTAACTTTACAAATACACATTGTTTAGAATAGATGAATAGCGAAAGGGAGAGAATGTATGAGTAAAACAATTTTAGTTGTTGACGATGAGAAACCAATCGCAGATATTTTACAGTTTAATTTAATTAAAGAAGGCTACAAAGTAATTTGTGCGTATGATGGAGATGAAGCATTAGAAAAGGTTGAGGAAGAGCAACCAGATTTAATGCTGTTAGATATAATGTTACCAAAAAGAGATGGTATGGAAGTTTGTAGAGAAATTCGAAAAAAATATGATTTCCCTATTATTATGTTAACCGCTAAAGGCTCAGAGATTGATAAAGTATTAGGCTTAGAAATGGGCGCGGATGATTACGTAACGAAGCCATTTAGTACAAGGGAGCTAATCGCACGCGTGAAAGCCAATATGCGTCGCCTTCAAGTAGTAGCTCCTGCGGCAGAGGAAGAAGAGGAAACATCCAATGAGATTGTAGTAGGCTCTCTTGTTATCCAGCCTGACGCTTATCAGGTGATGAAGCGCGATGAAGCAATTGAATTAACACATCGTGAGTTTGAATTGCTACATTATTTAGGAAAACATATTGGACAAGTGATGACGCGTGAGCATCTTTTACAAACTGTATGGGGTTACGATTATTTCGGTGACGTACGTACAGTCGATGTAACGATTCGTCGCCTTCGTGAAAAGATAGAGGATAATCCAAGTCATCCGGCATGGATTGTCACTAGACGTGGCGTAGGGTATTATTTACGAAATCCTGAACAGGAGTAAAGGAAATGCAGAAAGTAAGCTTCTTTAAATCAATTCATGTCAAGCTTGTACTAATTTATATTTTGTTGATTATGTTGGCGTTACAAATTATAGGCATCTATTTTGCAAAGCAACTAGAGGAAAATTTGAAAAGTAATTTTCAAGAGTCTATTTTTCAGCGTGTAGATTTGATGCAATATAGCATTCGTGAAGAAATTTTAAAAGAACGCGATGAAAGTATGCCTTCGCTTGAGGAAAGTTTGAAATCCATTGTAAAAGAATTTTCCACAGGGTTGAAGGATGTTTCGACAGGCGATATTTTAGAAATTCGCGTAATTGATAGTAGACAGCGTATACTTGCAACTTCAGAAGTAGATAATCAAAATTTAATAGGCCAACGTTCGAATACAGACCTTGTCCGTCGAGCAATATCAGCCGAAACACTATTTGATCTTATAAAACTGGACAATAAAACGAGAAATCGAGTATGGGTGTTAGCAACGCCAATTCGTGATGGTGCAGGCCCTGATGATGAAATTATCGGGGTGCTTTACATTGAAGCAAATATTGAATCCGTTTTTGAGCAGATGAGTGATATTAACCGTATTTTCCTAGGTGGTACTGCTGTATCATTAGTGGTTACTATTTTCTTAGGCATTTTAGTAGCACGCACTATTACGCAGCCGATTGCGGATATGCGTAAACAAGCACAAGCCATGGCGAAAGGGAACTTTTCTCGTAAAGTACGAGTTTATGGAACCGACGAGATCGGACAATTGGCTACTACGTTTAACCATTTAACCAATCGATTGCAAGAGTCTCAATCGACGACAGAGGCTGAACGACGGAAACTTCATTCGGTCCTTAGTAATATGACCGATGGTGTAATTGCAACAGACCGTAAAGGACGTATTATTCTTATTAATGATCCAGCCTTAGAGTTATTGCATATTTCGAGGGATATCACATTGGGACGGCCAATCGCTTCGGTGTTAGGCATCGACCAAGAATATAGCTTTGAGGATTTAATCAATATGAATGATGCCGTCAACTTGGATTTTAGTACGGCAGAGGCACCGTATATTTTACGTGCCAATTTCTCGGTAATTCAAAAAGAAACAGGGTTTATTAATGGGTTAATTACTGTACTTCATGATATTACGGAGCAGGAAAAGATTGAAATGGAGCGCAGAGAGTTTGTATCGAATGTCTCACACGAGCTTCGTACACCGTTAACAACGATGCGTAGTTACCTTGAGGCATTAATTGATGGGGCTTGGAAAGATGAAAATATAGCGCCTACATTTTTAAATGTTACGCAAACAGAGACAGAGCGAATGATTCGTTTAGTAAATGATTTACTACAATTATCACGAATGGATAGTAGTAATTACAAATTGAATACAGATATTGTGTTATTTAATTCATTCTTTAATCGGATTATCGATCGCTTTGAAATGTCTAAATCAGAAAATGTAACATTTGAACGATTACTTCCAGAGACATCCTATTACGTTGAAATTGATACAGATAAGGTGACGCAAGTAATTGATAATGTGATCTCAAATGCAATAAAATATTCTCCAGATGGAGGTAGTGTCCGTTTTGGTTTTACCGTCCAAGGAGATACGTTGAAGGTCATGATTTCGGATGATGGCATGGGTATTCCAAAAGAAAATGTAGGACGTATTTTTGATCGTTTTTACCGCGTGGATCGCGCGCGGGCACGCTCTATGGGTGGTACAGGTCTTGGGCTAGCGATTGCGCGAGAAATGATTGAGGCACATGGTGGGAAGATATGGGCTGAAAGTGAAGAGGGATATGGGACAACCGTTTTCTTCACATTACCATTTGAATTAGACGATTTTGACGAGGCAGGTGAGTGGGAATGAAATATATAGAACCAGTAAAATCCATTGTTTTATTTCTACTCGTTATGCTAAGTGTTGTGCTAACTTTCATTATCTGGACATATACGCCTGATTACAAAGTAATTGAGCAAACAGAAGGTAAGGAAATTTTAATTGGTACACAAAAGAAAATAGAAGATGTTATTAAGCCGTATAAAGCTCTTTATAGTAGTGAAGAGGAATTAACAGGTACTGTATCAAACGGTGCCATGAAAGATATTATGAATATTTTTCATGGTTGGAACATCCTAGACCTAGTTCGAGTGAACAATAATATTTCACCAGCAAATGTTAATGAGATGATACGTGCTAATAATCGTATGACTGTATTTTTTGCTGGGGAAATTCCTTTTTCAGAGCTAGGTACAATTTTTAACTTTGGTGAAAAAGAGTTACCAGAGACAACGTTTAATCGCATTATAATTGATTGGACAAATTATGCTAACAAAGAAGTGCAAATGTATTTCATTAGTAGCTCTAACAAATCACTGTTACGCTCACATGTAAGTATTACAAATGCCAATCAATTTGCAAAAGATATTATTGAACCATCCAAACTGCATAGTGCATATAAAGAAGTGGAACGAGATGGCTATACGTCGCTTTATGTGCCAAATGATACAATTGAATCCGTAAAATATACGTATTATATGAATGAACTTTCACCTGAATTATTTAAAAATGTCTTATTTTCAGAGCCAAACGTTGTACAGCGTAATGTAGAAAGTGCGACATTTGAAAAATATACAGATGGTTTGTCTCTTATGACTGTGGATACAAGGTTTAAATCATTGACTTATGTCTATCCAGCAGCCGAAAGTAGCGAAAGCATAGAGCCATCGAAACTCTTTAAAGATAGTTTTGAATTTATCAACGAACATGGTGGCTTCACGGCGGATTACCGCTATGTATCGAGCAACCCGAGTAAAAATCAAATCGAGTACCAGCTGTATTTACAAGGGTTTCCCGTCTATAGTGATCAAGCAAGTACGCGAATCAAAACGGTATGGGGAGATAATCGCATTTTCCGCTATAATCGTCCTTACTTCTCTTTAGACATATCGGAAAAAGAGATAAAAGAACTGCCATCGGGTACAGAAATTGTTGAAAAAATTCATAAGCTTAATAATATTGTATTATCAGATATCGATGAAATTGCTGTTGGGTATTATTTAACACAAGATGAAAATCTAAGATTATTTACATTAGAACCAAGCTGGTTTGTTATTCGCAATGGTTCATGGGTTTTACTGACACCTGAAATGCTTGGGGGTGTAAAAAATGGATTGGAATAGAACAAAATCCATTTTTATAGTCGTCTTTTTAATTTTAAATATTTTCTTATACTCATTATATGTAAATCGTTACAATGAGGCGCAAAGCGTTGAAGTAACAGGTGAGAAAACGATAGATGCCCGTTTAAAAGAGGATAATATTACGTATGGTGTTTTGCCGAATAATGTGGAATCAGCTACCTTTATTACTGGTAAAGTCCACACTTTTACGGCTGCTGATTTTACCAATCCTAATCATCGCGTAAATAATTTAGATGCAAAATTAGAAGGAAAAGAGGCGCATGTCATTCTCGCAAATCCAGTGAAATTGCGAAATGTTAATGATGATGCCAGTTTCACAGAATTTGTGCAAGCGAATATTAAAGAAGGCAGTTCCTATGGATTATGGAAAGTTAATCGCGAAGAGCGTGTAGCCATCTTCTTTCAAAAAACAAAAAATCGAATGCTCTATTACAATAAAAGTGGACTGTTAAAAATACAATGGAATGCCAACGATGAAGTAACGATGTATGAACAAACGATGCTTGATAATATTGAGGAAGTGGAGCAACAACAAAGTGTGCTGCCACCGATTCAAGTGGTGCAGGCATTATACGCAAAAGGGCTTTTAAAGCCAGATTCACATGTTGACAAGATGCAGCTAGGCTATTCCACACTTGTCTATTTAACGCAAACACAAGTATTATTACCAACATGGGAAGTACGAGTGAAATTAGAAGACGGTGAAATAGAAGAGTATTTTGTTGATGCTGTGGAAGGCAAGATTATTGAAATTCAAGAGGACAAGCAAGAGGTTGAAGAAGAAGACTGGGGAGTTTAAAGATGCGATTTAGTGTTTTAGCAAGTGGTAGTACAGGCAATTCGATTTATGTAGAGAACGATAATCATGCATTTATTGTCGATGCTGGCTTAAGTGGCAAAAAGATGGAGCAGCTCTTCACAAAAATCGATCGCAATATGAAACAGCTAAGTGGCATTTTAGTTACACATGAGCACAGTGATCATATTAAAGGAATTGGCGTATTGGCTCGGAAATACAATGTACCGGTATATGCAAATGCTAAAACGTGGCAAGCGATGGATGGACTCGTAGGAGATATTCCGCTAGAGCAACGTTTTGAGTTTGAAATGGAGACGGTGAAGCATTTTGGCTCTTTAGCTATAGAATCCTTTGCTGTTTCACACGATGCAGCAGATCCGATGTTTTATTCATTTCATGAAAATGGTCGTAAACTCGTGGTCATTACCGATACAGGCTATGTTAGTGATCGTATGAAGGGCATTATCCGTGGCGCAGATTCCTTCGTGTTTGAAAGTAATCATGATGTTAACATGCTACAAATGGGGCGCTATCCGTGGTCTATAAAACGCCGTATTTTGAGTGATGTAGGACACGTATCGAACGAAGATGCTGCTATTGCAATGAGCGAAGTAGTATTTGAAAAGCCAACGAATATTTATTTAGCCCATTTAAGTAAAGATAATAATATGAAAGAGCTTGCGCGCATGAGTGTGACACAAACGTTGCAATCTTGCGGGATTATCGCAGGTGAGTATGTTCATTTAGTAGATACGGATGCTGAAGAGCCAACAAAACTAGTAATGGTTTAAAGAAAAATCAAGATTTCAAGCGTTCATATAAAAAAGAAAAGCTGTTCAATGGCATTTTATAGTTAATGCATTGAACAGCTATTTTTTATGCCCATTTTATTTATTTTTCATGTAATTTTAATGTTTGAATCGTATGATAAAGGCAAGAATTAATAGATAGAAGTTGTACGAAAGGATGAGGAACATGAGTTATTTAAATGATGATGACAAAAACAGTGATTTTCTAAATAATGATGAAATCCAAAAATCCCCTCTACAGGAGAGATTGGAACGTGAGGAAAAAGAAATGCAAGCGAAGCGTTCTAAAAAGAAAGACGGCGGCGGAGGAAAAGGTGGCTATTTCTTTAGTGGTCTAATAGGGGTTATTATCGGTGCATTACTCGTGTGGCTAATGCTTCCTGGGCTTGTCAATCAGATGCCGGGGACAACAACAAGCAATTCTGGTAAAAATGAGACAACCATCAATCAGGTTGCAACCGAAGTAACAACGGATGTTACAGGTGCTGTAGAAAAAGCATCAGGTGCTGTTGTAGGTATTACCAATATTCAAGAAGTGGCAAGTGGCGGTTTTTGGAATCAGCAAACAACCCAAGATAAAGAAACAGGAAGCGGCTCAGGTGTTATTTATAAAGTAGAAGGTGATACAGCCTTTATCGTCACAAATAATCACGTTATTGAAGGCGCAAAACAGTTAGAAGTAACAATGCAAGACGGCTCAAAAGAAGAGGCACAATTAGTCGGTAGCGATGTTTGGACAGACTTAGCTGTTATTTCAATCAGTGCAAAAGATGTTAAAACAGTGGCGACATTTGGTAACTCAGATGTACTAAAACAAGGTGAAACAGTGATTGCAATCGGGAATCCACTAGGTTTAGAATTTTATGGCTCTGTAACAACAGGTGTTGTTTCAGGTAAAGACCGTTCAGTACCAGTCGATTTAAATGGCGACAAGGTTGCAGATTGGCAACAAGAAGTGTTACAAACAGATGCTGCTATTAACCCTGGTAATAGTGGTGGTGCACTAGTGAACTTAGCTGGTGAATTAATCGGCATCAACTCCATGAAAATTTCCGAATCGTCAGTGGAAGGTCTGGGCTTCTCAATTCCAATCAACTCAGCGATTCCAATTATTCAGGAATTAGAGAAAAATGGAGAAATGAAACGTCCAACGATGGGGATTTCATTAGTCGATTTAACAGACGTACCAGCGTACTACCAACAACAAACATTAAAATTACCTAAAGAAATTACAACAGGTGTTGTCATTACAGATGTTATCGCTAACTCACCAGCTTCAAAAGCAGGCGTGAAACAATATGATGTAATTGTTGAAATGGACGGTAAAAAAATCGAAACTTCGATTGATTTACGTAAGCATTTGTACAACGACAAAAAAATTGGTGATACATTAACAATGAAAGTATACCGCGAAGGTAAGTTAGTGGAATTAACACTAACATTAACAAATAGCGATTCATTGTAATAAGCTAATCGGTGGTAGGTGTAAAATCTACTACCGATTTTTAATTTAAAAAATTAATCCGCAAGATGTATTTTACTAAGAGAATTTACAAATATAGATGTGGATAACTAGAAATTTGTGAATAATTACTTTACACAGCAAGTAGCGAGAGAAAGCCTTTCTTTCCTACTTGCTATTCCTTTGTTACAATAGATTGTGGATAACATAGACCGAATTGTGAATAAGTTTGTGGAAATTTCGGAAAATAAGGAGACATGAAAAAATGGAAAAATTCAGTTGCGAAAAGCATATAGATCACGCTTTAGACATGTTTGTTGCGGAGCAAAAAGTATTCCCAATTATGGATAAAGTAGAAAAGGAAAAAAAGTTATCCACAAAATGTAGTTACTGCGAACAGCCAGCAGAATATATTGTATCAAGTAAATAACTTTACACAATATATAGAAACTACTTGTGGATATGTTGATAACTTTTGTGGATAATTTGTTTGTAAATGAAATGTAAAGGTGGATAACGTGTGAATATAACAATTGTATCAGTCGGAAAACTAAAAGAAAAGTACTTAAAAATGGGGATCGACGAATACGTAAAACGCCTTGGTAGCTATGCCAAAATAGAGTTAACGGAAGTGCCTGATGAAAAAGCACCGGAGCAATTAAGCGAGGCAGAAATGGAAATTGTGAAGAAAAAAGAAGGCGAACGTATCCTTGCAAAACTAAGCCCAGATACATACGTGATCGCCCTTGCCATTAACGGCAAAATGAAAACATCTGAAGAAATGGCAGCCGATATCGAGTCGTTGATGACTTATGGAAAAAGTAAAATTGCCTTCGTCATAGGCGGTTCACTCGGCCTACACGACGACGTCCTCAAACGTGCCGACGAAAAACAATCATTTGGCAAGATGACATTACCACATCAGCTAATGAAGCTAGTCTTGATTGAGCAAATTTACCGAAGCTTTCGCATTATTAAGGGAGAGCCTTATCATAAGTAAGTGCTGTTTTAGAAAAATGCCAGTTAAAACGTTTGTTTTCAACGTTTTAGCTGGCTTTATTTAAATAGTAGGTTAAATGACTTTAACATCAAATATATTTTTCTCAATAATCGTTGGCTCGGTTTGAGTACTTTTGATAATGACATCGAAATTTTGACTGTATGGATGCATAAAGATTTCGTATTGCATACGGCGGTTATTGTGAGATTGCTTTAAATAATCGATAGCCATACCTCTTTCCTCTATATCTCTTACAGCTCTTCTTTCGAATTCTGTATCACCATCAGTATAAAAATAGATGAGAAGGTCAAATAATTTTGGATTAGTAAATGCAACGCACATACCTTCTACAATTGTTAACTGGTTTTGTGAAGATAAAATTTCGCTAGGTGAATAATGTGTATCTATCGTTAACAAATCCATATTGTTTTTTATCATACAAATATCTCTTTCTAAAGAGGAGATATTATGTGCTGCAGGATGGCAGGCAGTCATTTTAGAACGATATGAAATTTCTTTATATGTATAATCAATGTCAGCATATTTTCGAATTGCTGAATCTACTATATAAGACATCTGTCTTTAATTCCTCCATTAATAGGTGAGCGAAGGTAGTTTTTCCAGCAGCTCCATGACCAGAAATACCAAGAATGAGTTTCTCATCAGAATTAAGAACCCATGCTTTAATTTTTTGAATTAAATTGTTCATCATCTATTCCCTCTTCAATTTTATTTCTCGGTCAACATTGCTAATAATTATAATATAGAATTTTCATTCACTAAAGAAAACGAAATGGGTGTTCTTTTTTATTTATTGAGTAAAGTAGTTGCATCTGACGTAACGGTAGATTTTATACTGGAGGAAAGGGAGCTGAAAATATGTATTCAATCGGTCAATTTGCAAAGAAGACAGGGCTAACGGTACGGACTTTACGGTTTTATAGTGAAAAGGGATTGATAGAACCATGCTATATTTCAGAATCGGGGCATCGTTATTACAATGACGGTAACATAGAGACCCTTCAAAAAATCGTCACATTAAAATATTTAGATTATTCTTTGGAGGAGATAGAAGATATTTTACAGAACGGGGAACAGCAGTTAATCGAATCATTAATGTTTCAAAAACGCCAATTAGAGAAGAAGCGAAATCAAATCGATCGGGTAATTACGAGCTTGGATCAGGCGATTAACATAGGAAAACAAAAAGAAGCCATTGATACATCCATTTTTTTAACGATGATATTTAACTTACTCAAAGAGGATGAGCAAAGAGACTATTGGCGAGGTAAGTTACCTGATGAGTTAATCGAGCGACTATACGACTTTTCCGGAATAAACATGATTGAATTTAATCGAAAATACATGGCTTTAGCTAATCAATTGAAGCAGGCATATATCCAACCGATTCAAGATGATTCTTTAAAAGCACTAATGGAGCAGCTATTATCATTAATTCCACAAGATATGGTAGAAGATTTAGTCGAAGTATTAAAGGAATATGAAGAGATTGAGCTTAATGATTGGTTATTCCCTACACCTTTTACAAAGGAAGAGGAAGAATGGTTTATTTCGCAGGCTGAACGACTAGGAGTGTATAGGGGGGAAGCTGATGAATAATTCAGTACGAGGCATTTGGCAGCTTGTGAATAGCAATCGATTATCAAAGAAACTGACGATAGGCACTCTTTTACTGAGTATTGTTGAAACACTTATTGGATTGACTGTTCCATTATTTACGATGAGAATGATTAATGATTTTTCAACGCTTGGTTTCTCATGGCAGTCCATTTTATTAGTAGGTGTATTTCTTATTTTCCAGGCTGTACTTAGTGGTGTAACGTTTTATATGATGCGGAAGCTTGGGGAAAGAATTGTGGCTAATTTGCGTATGAAGGTATGGGCGCATGTTTTACGGTTACGTATTCCTTACTTTGATGCACATGAATCTGGGGAAACCATGAGCAGAATTACGCAAGATACGAATGTTATTAAGGAACTTATTACAGATCATTTAATTAGTTTTATTTCGGGCTTATTTGCCATCGTGGGTGCGGTAATCATATTAATCATCATTGATTGGAAAATGACATTATTGATGCTAATATCAGTGCCGGTAGCCATTTTATTGACCTTGCCTCTGGGACAACGTATTCATAAAATCGCGAGGGCAAATCAAGATGAGCTTGCTAGTTTTACAGGACAGTTGGGGCGTGTATTAACGAATATACGACTCGTGAAAACGTCGCAAACAGAAAATTATGAGCAGCTAAATGGAGAAGAAAAAATCCAACATTTGTATCAATTTGGATTAAAAGAATCAAAAATTTTAGCCGTGTTATCACCCATTATGACATTTATTATGATGGTGGTACTCATTTTATTATTCGGCTATGGCGGCGCAAAAGTAGCAACAGGTGCGATTACTGCAGGTGAACTTGTAGCGATCATTATTTACCTTGTTCAAATCATTATTCCATTTACACAAATGGCAACATTTTTCACTTCGCTTCAAAAGGCAATGGGTGCGACAGAACGATTACAAGAAATTTTAAATGAACCAATTGAAGGACATGGAAAAAATGCTATTGCGTCTTCCAATGAGTCAATTACTTTTGAAAATGTTGTGTTTCAATACAATGATAATCCAATTTTAAAAGGTATTTCTTTTACGATTCCAGCAGGCAAAACAACCGCATTGGTTAGTGCCAGTGGCGGAGGGAAAACAACCATGTTTTCATTAATAGAACAATTTTATCATGTTACAGAGGGTACTATTCGATTTGGAAAACAGCCAATTGAACAAATCCATTTAAAGGAGTGGCGTAGCTTATTTGGATATGTATCGCAAGAAGCTCCGCTGATGAATGGCACAATTCGCGATAATGTAACATATGGAAAAGCTGATGTTTTAGAAACAGATATTATAGAGGCATTAAAAAATGCCTACGCATGGGATTTTGTGCAACAGTTTGAAAAGGGATTAGATACTGAAGTAGGCGAAGGGGGAATTAAATTATCAGGGGGACAAAGACAACGGATAGCAATCGCACGTGCTTTATTCCGAAATCCTGCCATACTATTATTAGATGAAGCAACATCTAACCTTGATAATGACTCAGAGCGAGCGGTACAAAAGGCAATTGAGTATGTTATGAAAGGACGTACAACCGTTATTATTGCACACCGTTTATCTACAATTGTACATGCCGATCAAATTTTAGTGTTTGAGGATGGTTTTATTACGGGTTCTGGAAAACATGAAGAACTTCAAGAACAGCATACGTATTATAAACAGCTAATTAAATTAATGACACAGTAAAAGATTGAATTCTTGGTTAGACATATTCAAAGAAAAATGAATATGTCTTTTTTTATTTTATAAGGTATTAATAGTTATATATAGGATTAAATATCTGTTTGACTGGAACTTATATAACATATTATAGTTACTGAATAACTAGAAACAGATTATAAAAATGCGGAAAAAGGTATAAGAAAAAAATGTTAAAAAAACCTTAATATGTAATATAATTATTTGGTGGGAACTTATAGTATTTATAAAATTATCGGAGGTATTTTCATGTCAGACAAAAGTTTTGTAGCAACAATATTACTTTGCTTCTTTTTAGGTAGTTTAGGTGTTCACCGTTTTTATGTAGGTAAAATAGGTACAGGGATACTAATGTTTATTACATTAGGCGGTTTAGGTATTTGGACACTAGTAGACTTAATTATGATTATCGTTGGTAAATTTACTGATAAAGACGGCAACCTTGTTAAATCTAATTAATTAAGCATAAGAAGTAGAATAGTGAATAAAAAACAATGAGTTCGTACATACATTTTACGCTTGTTGCTTTTATTTATAGCAATACATTAAAAGAAGGGAGACTTTACAATGTCTACCCTTCTTAATTGTTTCATACAGTTAGTGTTCTATTGTAATTAATAGTAATAATAGCTATCATTCATTATTTCTGTTGCAAAACCTATTACAAATGAAATAATTGCTACAATAATTGAAAGAGCTAGACCAATTACCGCGAATATCAAAGCTGATTTTGCTGCTTTTGGCTGTGTATCTTTCCATGCAAAATAGATAATAAAACCAAGTAGAGGGAAACAGCATAAGCTGAGTATATTAATCCAAATGTTTGGTGCATCTTCTTTTGCTACAGTCTTTTGTTTGTGAAATGTTAATACGTTAACACCGCAATGTATACAAATTTCGGCATTGTCATCAATGCTAGAACCACAATTAGGACAAAACATCGTAAAACCCCCTACATATTAAAAAAATTCCCATTTGCCAACTTGCTTCCCTTGTTGTTTTTTATTTGCAATCAGGACAGCATCGATCACGTTAATAGGTGTAATAATAAAAGAAGATAATCCTAAGGTTATCAATGTTAATATAAAAGAAACAACTAACATAACTAACCCTTTAAAAATTTGTCCCATTATTATTTGTCCTAATCCTACGAGGAAAAAGCTTAGAATCCCTATAATCGCAGGATGATAAGATTCTGCTCCTCGCGTTTTCTTAATTTCTCTTAGCATAGAGCCGCAAGCAATACACATGGCTTGATTACAATCGACCTTAGAGCCACATGAGTGACAGAAGTTTTTAGTGACGTAAGGTCGTACACCACATTTCGTGCAAATTTCCGTTAACGCAGCAATAGGTTCACTACAATGAGTACAATACATAACTATGCCCTCGTGCTATTGACTTGCTAATCCAATAATGAACATTACGATATAGAATAATACGATAACTCCTATGCTAATGAAGAAGAATGTTAAAGCGGATTTAGCCGCAACTGGTTTTTCATTTTTCCAAATAAAATACATAATTAATCCAACAAGTGGTACACAGCAAAGTGTAATAATGTTAATACCCCAGTTTGGTTTGTCATCCCCAACTGCATTTTTTACTCGGACACCACAGTGAATACAAATTTCGGCGTGTTCTGAAATTTGCTCGCCACAGTTTCTACAAAACATAATAGTACCTCCAATAATTTATTGTAGATTTCTTCCAACATTTTGACCCAATAAAAAAAATTGGTAACCCATAATGTAGAAAATATATATAATACCGATACCACCCGATAAACCAGTAAGGAACCGTCTATTATTAGTACTTGTCCATTTACCAAATAATTGTCCAATACCATCAATAGCCATTGGTAAAATTAGTAATATGATAATCCGCAAATCTATTAAACCTAAAAGTATCACTAACATGATGGATAAGAGATATCCTACCGCCATCCCAGTACATCTTGCACATAAAGGGAACTTTTTACCTTTATAATGGAATGAGCGGTCTGGTCTTTGATGGCAAAAGAAAAAAACTTGCAATAAAAAATTAATATTTTTTGCCATTTTTGTAAGCTCCTTTATTATTCTAGCGTATAGTATATAACAAAAATGGAAACTAGTGAATACAATACATAATTTTAGTTTTATTGTAATGTAAGGTAAAATAATACATAGTAATTTTTTGCGAAATTATAGATGTTTGAAAGAAGTTTTTAGCTATTCTGAAATGTAATATGCCATTTGATTTAGAGCTGTTGAAAAGAAATTTAATTTTCCTATGAATCAAAAAAGGCAATTAAACAGGTTATTGAGAACCATATTATAAATAAGTAATATTATGTATAATTGTACTTAGTTAAAAGGGGGAAAATTATGGCACACTCTGAAAGTATAAAAATATCTGCTCACCCTAATCTTTATAATGGAAAAAATGGAAGAGAACTAAGGATAGATTTTTCTTTACCTACACAAGGCACCAATAACGAAACTGGTATTGTCGTTTTTGTTCCTGGATTTGGAGGGAATGTTGATTCTAAAGTATATAAAAAGATGCGTGAAACCTTTGCTGATCAATATAATTTAATTACAATGCAATGTGATTATTTCGGAAACAGATTTATGCAAGGTGCAAAAAATATTTCTATAGATCAATCCAAAGTTAAAGAAATACTTAGTAGAGATGAGTTAGCATTAGTAGCTGACAAAAAAGCTACAATACTAGAATTAATAACAAATAAAGAACTAACTATCCAAGTTGCAGAGGATTTACAAGAAGACCTAGATGAATTTAATGATATGGGCTTTATGCAAGCTATAGATATTATAACTGCCATTGAAGCTTTAAAAATTATTTTAGTTGATAATAAAATTGAATTTGATACTAAACGATTAATTGGATATGGACATTCTCACGGAGCATTTTTATTGCATTTGTGCAATAAAATGTATGAACCGTTTTCTTTTATTATAGATAACAGTGCTTGGATAGAACCATTATACTTACATGAGAATAGACAGTTATTTAATAGATTTGAAAACTCGAAATTATTAATTGAATTTGATTACATTGCAAAAGACATTATAAAAAACAAAGATAATCTCAATTTATTTGAAATCTATAAAGGCTTTGAAAATAAAGCGCAAATTCTAACATTCCAAGGAACAGAGGATAATTTAGTAGATTATCAAGAAAAGATAAAATTAATGAACAATATAAGTAATGCTGAATACATATTAATAACTGAATCTGATGTTGATAATATTAAGTATAAATCACATAAACATGGATTAGATGCAGACTTTTTAGAGCTATTCAACTATGCGTTGAGTTTTGAAAAAAAAGCTAGTGATGAATTAATAGAAAAAAGAAAGAATTTCGCAATTGGGGATTTAGAATTTATTTTAGACACTAGTCACGGGCTACCAATTTTTAGTATCAATTAAAATGTGTTTTTGGGATACAAAAATATATAAAAAACTAGAATGCTTTGAATAGTAAAAGATATTAATAATAATTTATCCCTTAACTACAGCTTATCCTCAATAATGAAGAAATAAAAAAGTGTTAGATTGACGCTGTCAATCTAACACTTTTTCAGTTGTCGGAAACTTCTTATTGAGCAGTTAATCCGCCGTCGATAATGAATTCTGAACCTGTTGAATAGCTAGATTCATCAGAAGCTAAAAATAGCACCATATTAGATACTTCTTCTGGTTGTGCTACACGTTTTAATGGAATATGTTTAGAGAATTCTTCTACTGCAGCTTTTGTATCTTCTTGTACAACCATTGGCGTTGCGATGACACCTGGGTGCACTGAATTTACGCGAATACCCATTGGAGCTAGATTGATTGCAGCTGCTTTTGTCATACCACGTACTGCGAATTTTGTATCTGTATATCCTACAGCACCAGCAACTAAACCGTTCATTGAAGAAATATTGACGATTGAACCGCCACCAGCTTTCATCATTGAAGCTGCTACCGCTTTCATACCTAAAAATACAGATATTTGGTTAATATCCACAATGCGTCGGTATTCTTCTAATGTCATATCAAGCATATTTTTCGCCATCGTAATACCGGCGTTGTTAACTAATACGTTTACTGGACCGAATTTTTCTTCTGCAGTTGCAATGACTGTAGCCCAATCTTCTTCAGAAGTAACATTTTGTTTAACGAAAATTGCATTTTCACCTAATTCAGTAGCGAATGCATGGCCTTTTTCTTCATTTAAATCTGTTAAAATAACTTTTGCACCTTGCTCTACGAATAATTTAGCATGTGCAGCACCCATACCTTGTGCAGCGCCTGTAATAATTGCTACTTTACCTGATAAACGACTCATATAAAAAGCCCCCTAAACGTCATTTTTAAAATGTGATAGTTAACTATCACTTTATACTTCCTAGTTAACAACTTTCTAGTTCGAATGTCAATTCAAACGACTACCCTATTATTGTGGTCGAATATAGGTTAAAAATACATCCTTTATCATCGCGAGTTGCTTGTCCGCTGAAAGGAATGAAGAGAGGTTCGTATCATGGGTTGTCAGGCTTGATTTAAATGTAAATAAACTAAAATTTTGTACCATCGTTATAATAAAAACATCTAAATCAATGTCGGTTCTTAATGAGCCATCTTGCTTGCCTTGCTCAGCTAATGCTAATAAAATGCTAGCTAATTTGCTTCGAGCAAATAAGTATTCCGCATATTGCTCCGTCGATTCAGCAGCTATTTTTTCATATAAATCAAAGGACTCAAAAAACTTTGCTAAACGTAGTTGTGGGTCCTTTGTGCCACTTATATAATAATCCAAAATTTGTTCAATTTTTATCAAGGCAGGAACCGTCTGCTCGACAATCCTCCCTATATCTGTTGCCATTTCATTCGTAATAGTATTGGAAGCTGCAATAACTAAATACTCTTTTTTAGGGAAATAACGGAATATTGTTGCAATCCCAACCCCAGCGGCATCTGCCACGTCTTGCATCTGTATGTTTTGAACGCCTTGCTCTAAAAATAAATCCTTGGCAATTTGGATAATATTTTGGCGACGTTGTTGTTTTTGTTGTTCTCGTTTACTCATTTTCGTCACTCCAACTGTTCTTCTTACATTAATTGTAGCATGTTTACTTGCTATCAACTTGTGCTCGCATTGCAGGAAACCAGTAACTAGTACGAAGGCTAAGCAAGAGCAGCTAATTCTACGTATTTCTTTATGCTTGTAGTAGTGTGGTTTGTACACAAAAATAAAAAAGTAAGCAATGAATGCATGGGTTGCTAAAATAGAAAAGAGGCTGGGACATAACTAAAAAAATTTAAGGAATAGAGGAAAGCTGTTCATAAATTTTTGCTATATGG
>LAHS01000012.1_pt1 | contig 19733 bp, 11 predicted proteins | sample 329651 | NCBI WGS metagenome assembly LAHS01 (sample SAMN03275699, study PRJNA271635) | activated sludge metagenome | isolation source: sample C-1 Sludge from hydrolytic chamber (first chamber) of Anaerobic... | reverse complement strand
GGATGACCTGATAGCAGCAAAAGGCAAAGCTGCAAGGAAAATCATCCCCTCCTAACCTCCCCTTTCTAAGGGGAGGAAAACCTCACCCCAGTTCTCCCGAAGGGAGGGAGTACTTATCACATGGATTGAGTTGGGACAAAAATAACAGCCTTTCCCCTTATCCACCTCTTACATATCGCAGTGCCCCCTCCCTTTGGGAGGGCAGGGGTAGGCCCCCTCGTTCTCTCCTTTCTCTTACCGGCTGCAGCCTCCCTCCTTTGGAAGAGCAGGGGTGCGCTCCCCCTTTCGCAAGCCTGGAGTTATCCTTCAAGCCTCTTGATGCTATCGTTCAAGCGCCTTGATGGTATCCATCAAGCTCCTTGAACGTCATGTCTTGCACAGCCCCCTGCCAGCAGGGGCTCCCGCGGGGGTGGCTGAATATTTTCTGCGTTTCTGTTTCCGCTTTCATTTCTTTATTGTATCTTTGCAACAGGTAGCGGCCAACGGGGCGGCTGCCTTGCGCGATGTCTTTGTTAATAAGCATGAAAGTCAAACTATATAGCTATTTATGAAAAAGATACTTTTTGTCGTTTCCGCTCTTCTGGCGGGTGTTTTGCCCGTGGCGGCACAGACCGATGAGCCGGCTTTTACCGAGTGGCACGACCTGCAGGTCAATGAGGTGAACCGCTATCCCATGCACACCTCCTACTTTGCTTACGAGTCGGCAGACAAAGCCTTGAAGGGTGACATCACCCGTTCGGACAACTATCTCTCTCTGGAAGGCGACTGGAAATTCAAGTGGGTGGAGCATGCAGACCAGCGGCCCACCGACTTTTACAAGACTGATTTGGACGACTCGTCGTGGGCGGTGATGAAGGTGCCGGGCATGTGGGAGCTCAACGGCTTCGGCGACCCTGTGTACAAGAACGTGGGTTATGCCTGGAACGGCCACTTCAATGACAATCCGCCCGAGGTGCCCGTAAAGGACAACCACGTAGGTTCGTACCGCCGGTACATCGACCTGCCCGCAGGGTGGGACGGCCGGCAGGTTATCGCCCACTTCGGTTCGGTTACTTCCAACATCTACCTCTACGTGAACGGCCGCTTCGTGGGCTATTCAGAGGACTCGAAGGTGGCCGCCGAGTTCGACATCACGCCCTACGTGAAGCCCGGCCGCAATCTGATAGCCTTCCAGACCTTCCGCTGGAGCGACGGCTCTTACTGCGAGGACCAGGACTTCTGGCGCCTCTCGGGCGTGGCGCGTGAGAGCTATCTCTACGCCCGCGACCGCAACACGCAGCTGGTGAACCTGCGACTAACGCCCGACCTGACCAACAACTACCAGGACGGCGAACTCGACATAGCCTGCGAGGTGAAGGGCCGGCCGGTGATAGACTTCCGCCTGCTGAACGCCAACGGCGTGGAGGTGGGCAGCAACACCACCAACTTTCGCGGCTACCGCCACGGCAACGTGCACTTCAGCGTGCGCAACGTGAAGACCTGGACGGCCGAAGACCCCTACCTCTTCACCCTCGTTGCCACCGTCAGACAGGGCAACCGCCCCGTCGAAGTGATAACACAGAAGGTGGGATTCCGCAAGGTCGAAATCAAGAACTCGCAGCTGCTGGTAAACGGAAAGGCCGTTTACATCAAGGGAGCGAACCGCCACGAGATGGACCCCGATGGCGGTTACGTGGTCAGCCGCGAGCGTATGATACAGGATATCCAAATCATGAAGCGCCTTAACATCAACGCCGTGCGCACCTGCCACTATCCCGACGACCCGCTCTGGTACGACCTTTGCGACGAGTACGGCCTCTACGTGTGCGCCGAAGCCAACCAGGAGAGCCACGGATTGGGCTATGCGGCAACCTCGGAGGCCAAGAAACCCCAGTTTGCCCTCCAGATACTGCAGCGCAACCAGCACAATGTCAGCGTGCAGTTCAACCATCCAAGCATCATTTACTGGAGCTTGGGCAACGAGACAGTTGACGGTCCGAACTTCTCGGCAGCCTATGACTGGGTGAAGAGTCAGGACCCCAGCCGCCCCATTCAGTGGGAGCAGGCCGGCAGCGGCAGGAATACAGACATCAGGTGCCCCATGTATTGGTCGCCCGATGCGTGCGAAAAGTACGCCCAGAGCAAGGCTGCCGACGCGCAGAAGCCCCTCATACAGTGCGAGTACAACCACACCATGGGCAACTCATCGGGCGGACTGAAGGAGTACTGGGACCTCGTTCGTAAGTATCCCAAGTACCAGGGAGGCTTCATCTGGGACTTTGTAGACCAGGCGCTGCACCGCCGGCCCGACCTCAAGGCACGCTCGCTGTCGGAACTGGAGCAGCGGGCAGCGCAGGTGTCGGCCAAGACCGAGTACACCTACGGTGGCGATTACAACACCTACGACCCATCTGACAACAACTTCAACTGCAACGGCATCATCGGTGCCGACCGCCAGCTGCACCCTCACGCCTACGAGGTAGCCTATCAGTACCAGAACATCTGGACCAAGCCCATGGACCTACAGGCCGGCAAGATAGCCGTAATGAACGAGTTCTTCTTCCGCAATCTGGACAACGTACAGCTGCAGTGGACGCTCCAGGTGGATGGTAAAGCCGTGCAGCACGGCACCGTAGAGAGCCTGAACATAGCCCCGCAGCAGGCCATTGCCGTCAATCTGCCTTACAAACTCGACGGCATAAGCCCGCAGCAGGAGGTGTTGCTCAACCTCGACTACTGCCTCAAGGAGGCCGAACCGCTCATGTCGGCCGGCCAGCGCATAGCCTACGCCCAGCTCACCGTGCAGGAGTGGCAGCCCGCCACGCCGGCCCTGGCCGTTGCAAATGCCGGCAAGGACAAGGTGAGCGTGAAGCAGAAGAAGACCATGCTCACCGTATCGGGCAGCACGTTCAGCCTCGCCTTCGACCGCCAGACGGGCTTCCTGTCGGCTTTCGAGTACAAAGGAGCCAGCCTGCTGGGCAAGGGAGGCGTGCTGAAGCCCAACTTCTGGCGCGCTCCTACTGACAACGACATGGGCTCCGGGCTCAACCGTGCCTTCAAAGTGTGGCGTAACCCCGTGCTGAAACTCGTGAGCCTGAAGGCCGACAAGGGCGAGCAGGGCTCTGCCGTGGTTACGGCAGCCTACCAGATGCCCGAGGTCAAGGCCACCCTCACGCTCATCTACAACGTAAGCTCCAATGGAGTGGTGCGCGTGGAGCAGCGCCTGCAGCCGCAGGCAGGTGCCCAGGCACCGGGCATGTTCCGCTTCGGCATGGTCATGCAGATGCCCTTCGAGATGGACCACAGTCGCTACTACGGCCGCGGACCGATAGAGAACTACGCCGACCGCAACTCTTCGCAGACGGTGGGCCTTTACAACCAGACGGCCGACGAGCAGTTCCACGCCTACGTGAGGCCACAGGAAACGGGCACGAAGACCGACATTCGCTGGTGGCAGCAGGCCAACACGGCCGGTACTGGGCTGTGCATAACGAGCAACAAGCTGTTTTCGGCCTCGGCGCTGCACTATAATATAGCCGACCTTGACGACGGCGACGCCAAAGAACAGCGCCACCCGTACCAGGTTCCGCAGTCTTCATTCACCCAACTCTGCATCGACGCCGTGCAGGCAGGTGTGGGTGGCATCGACAGCTGGAGCGATAAAGCCCAGGCGCTGCCGCAGTATCGCGTGCCGTTCGGGGCCCGCACGGCCGTGTTCTGGTTGCAACCAAACGCGTAGGGAGATAATAGATAAGAGATAAAAGATATCAGATAAGAGATATTTTTTGATGAGGCAGGAACTTTTGACAGGTGTCGAATAATCGTGCGACAGGTGTCACACCATCGTGCGACAAGTGTCGAAAGTTCCCGGAGTACCCTTTCAGCAACCTGATAAGGTGCCTCCGTAACCCACGGATGGCAGTTTCCAACTCCATCCTCATCAAAAAATATCTTTTATCTGATATCTGTTATCTCTTATCTAAAACTCAATCGGCAGATTGAGTTTAAAGCACACATTGCGCCCCATGTCGTAAACGCCGGTGCGGCTGGTCAGGTTGTTCACGGGCGCATACTTCAACCGGCTCAGATGACTCTGGTAGGCGCGGTCCAAGAGGTTCTCTGCCGAGAGCGTTACCGTGGCCACCGTGCGGCCGCGATGACAGATGTCGGTACCCGCGGAGAGCCCGAACAGCGTGTAGGAGGGCGTCGGCGTCTCCGTTCCGTCGGCCGTATAGGCGTGCCGCTGGCGCAGGTTGCACTCCATGCCGGCCCTCACGTAGGCGTTGTTCAGTGTGCGGCCGTGGCGCAGGAGGTCGTAGCGCACGTCCAAAGTCCACCTCGGAGCAGGCGTGAAGGGCAGGTACTTGCGGTCTGCCGGCTGGTGTCGCTGCACTGCGTTCACGTAAGAGAAGGCGTTGCCTATGTGCAGTCGCTCCACAGGGTGCACGTCCAGCGTGATTTCTCCGCCCATGAGGCGGGCCGAACCCTGCGTGAAGCGGAACACGGGCGTGCCCTCCACCTCCTCTCCCGGCTGTCTGTGGGCGAAGATGTAGTTGTCTATGAAGTTGGCAAACAGGGCGATGCCGGCCGTTACCTTGGCCGATGTGTAGTCCAGTCCGGCGTCGGCCTGCCAGCTGTACTCGGGCTTCATGTCGGCATTTCCAACCTCGTAGCGGAAGGTTCCCTCATGTTCGCCGTTGGCGGCCAGCTCACTGATGTTGGGTGCCCGGTAGCCCCGGGCCACGTTGAGGCGCAGGTGCAGGTTGCCGGCTACATCGTACACGGTGCCCACACTGCCCGTTACGCCGGTAAAGTTGCGTGAGAAAGCAGCGAACCTGTCGGCCAGTGCGAAGCCGTGAACATGCCTGTTGTCCACGCGCAGGCCGCCGCTCACGTTCCAGCGGCCCACCCCGAAGGATGTCGTTACATAGGCCCCGGCGTCAAAGAGCTGGTAGTCGGGGATGAGAAACTCCTCTCCTTTGTTGACCGAACGCTGGTACATGCCGCTCAGTCCGCCGTTCAGCTTCCACCCGTTGACCCGAGTCAGGGCGTAGTATATATTATAGGTGCCCGTGTGCAGCATCATGTCGAGCCCGCTCTCATCAGGAGTGAGCACCTCCTCGAACTCTCTGCGGCGGTTGTGTTGGTAGCCCAGGGTAACGTTCAGCGTGCCCGGGCCCACGAAGAAGGCGTTATCAGCAACGGCCTTGTAATGCTTCACGCGCTGGTAAGGCATGCCCCGGCCGTAGGTTTTCAGGTCATCGGCGGTGGCGATGGCCTCGTCTGCCTCCCCGTTAGCTATGATGGGCTTGAGGAACCGGCCCGTAGTTTCGTCGCGTTCGCCCTCAGTTATGCCCGGCGTAATGGCGTAGTAGCTAAGGTGCAGGCGCGAGTAGCCCCAGCTGCGGTTCACTCCCAGCAGGCCTGAGAGCGCCTGGTCGCGGAACTGCGAGTTCAGTACGCGCCCGTCGAACTTGTTCTTGTAGGCGTGTGCCAGCTTCTGGCTCCAGCGCCAGTCCCATGCTATACCGTGGCTGTTGCCCGCAAAGTCGAGCGAATAGTTGATGAGTCCGTTGTTCGTCTGGTACTCTGCCGTGGGCGTGATGCGCATCTTTCCCTGTGCCAGTGTGGGCGCATTGTTGAAGATGACCACGCCGGCAATGGCATCGGAGCCGTACATCAGGCTCGCCGGACCTTTGAGAACCTCGACCGAACCCACGCTGTTGGCATCTATCTCTATGCCGTGTTCGTCGCCCCATTGCTGTCCTTCCTGCCTCACACCGTCGTTAACAACCACGATGCGGTTATAACCCAGGCCGCGTATAACGGGCTTCGAGATGCCGCCACCGGTGGTTATCTGCGCCATACCGGGCTTATGAGCGATGGCGTCTATGATGTTGGTGGAGGCCGACTGCCCCAACTGGGCCGCCGTAATGACGTCAACAGGCGTTGGCATGTGGCTTAGCAGGGCCTTGCCGTTGGTTCCCGTCACCACCACCTCGTTGATTTGGGCGTTGCTCTCGCGCATGCTGAAGTCCATGCTCGAGGTCGTTGCGAGGTCTATTTGCTGCATAATGGTCTGGTGGCCAATGTAACTAACCTGAATGGTGACGCTGCGCAGGGGCAGGCCGGCTATGGAGTAGCGGCCTTCAACATCCGTTGTGGTGCCTGTCTGCAGGTCGGGAAAGTAAATGGTTGCGCCAACCAGCGCGCTTCCGTCTTCTGAATGGGTGACGGTACCCGATAGAGTTGCCGTACGGCTCACCGTCTCCGCCACCACGGGCAGCAGCGAGCAGGCGAACAGCAACATGACAATTAGCTTTTTCATGTCCTTATTCTTTATGTACGATGGTTATGGGGCGATGGCGTGCATCGTCCCCGGAAGATTGTAAAAAGGCCTTCTGCGCTTAGCAGAAAGCAGGGAATAAGGGCTCTGTTGGGGGCGCCCGGCCCGACGGAACCAGCCTTGGACGGAGCAGCATGCTGCTCTCCACGGCCGGCGGAGCCATGTGGCGGGCTGTGAGGAATACGGCTACAACGGCCGTTGCGACTGCGAGAAACGGCAGTGCCAGGAACTGGCAGAGCAGGCACTCGGCCATGGCATGGCTCTGGGAGGTGATGTGCGGGGCGTGGTGAACATGGTGCAGGCACTCCGCACACGGCACGTTGCCGGCCTGTTGGCCAGTGTGCACGTGCAGAGAGGCGCCCAGCAGCATGGGCACGAATACCGAAAGGAGTATCCATGCACGCCAAATACGCTTCTTCTCCACTTGTTTCATCACTGCAAAATTACGGAATATTCTCCGAAATTCGATGCGTGTTGGTAATCTTTAACGATTGAATTTGGGTGTTAGGTGTTGGGTGTTGGGTGATGATGGAGTGTTTTTTTGGGTGATAGGTGATGGGTGTTGGGTGATGATGGAGTGATTTTTTTGGTGTTAGTTGATGGGAGTTGAGTATTAGAAGCATGCCAATCATAATTCTCAATTCTCCATTTTCAATTCTCAATTATCATGTTCAGGAACTTTCGACACTTGTCGCACGATCATTCGACACCTGTCACACGACCGTTTGACAAGTGTCGAAAGTTCTTGGAGGTATCCTTTTCCACCCTCAGTTGAGGCTGGCGAGACCCGCAAAGGAGGGCAACGGGATGGCAGAGAAGTGCTGTTAGCCGTGCTTGAGCAGGTTCTCGAGCAGGGGCAGGGAGGCATTCAGGGCGCCCGTACGGATGAGGAAGTTCCACAGGGGCTCCAGCTTTTTCCAGCCCCCCGTGTAGAGCAGATGGGCTGTGCGGTGCTCCAGGGTGTCGTCGTGGCGGCAGGCACGCCAGATGTTGCTCCACCGGTAGAACTCCGAATAGGCCCAGTCGTAGCCTTGTTTCAGCTCTTCGGGCGTCAGTCCGCGGGTTTTGTACACCACCGTCCGTGTGTCGTAACGGCTCCAGTCGTGGCTAACGATGCGCCCTTCGGCCTCCATCCGTTGGTGTAACCGGGTGCCGGGGTAGGGCGTAAGGATGTGGAAGGTGGCGGTGGTGATGGCGTGCTCCACCGCCCAGTCTACCGTTCGGCGGAAGACGTCGGCATCATCATGGTCCATGCCGAACACGAAGCTGCCGTTTATCATGATGCCCAAGTCGTGCAAACGGTGGGCGCAGGCGGCGTAATCGCGTGCCAGGTTCTGGTATTTATGCTCGCTTCGGAGGTTCTCCTGCGAAAAAGTTTCGAAGCCAACGAACAGACTTCGCAACCCTGCATCGCGTGCCCGCTCTATCAGGTCGCCCTCAAGCACGGCCTTCACCGTGGCCGCAGCCTGGAATACCCGGCCCATTCCGCGCATGCCTTCAAACAGTTCACGGGCAAAAACGGGGTTACCAAGCAGGTGGTCGTCGAGGAAGTAGAGGTGCCGACCTGGTAGGCTGTCTATCTCCTGCAGAGCTTTGTCAACGGTGGTGGTATAGAAACTGCGGCCTGATGAGTAGAAGGCGTCCTTGTAACAGAAGTCGCAATGGTGCGGACAGCCCCTGCTCACCACGAGAGAGTTGGGCACAAAGTACCTTGAACGGTGTATGAGGTCGCGCCGAATGGGTGGTATGTCGACTATCTGCCTTACCTGCGCCGTGTAGACACGTTGCGGGCAGCGGGCGCGGAAGTCGGCCACAAAGCGCGGAAAAGCCTCCTCTCCCGGCCCCGTAATGATGGTGTCGGCATGCTGCAGCGCCTCCTCGGGCAGCGCCGTTACGTGCAGTCCGCCCATTGCCACATAGACGCCGCGGCGCCGGTAGTGGTCGGCAATGGCGTAGGCACGGTAGGCATTGGTGATGTAAACCTGCAGGCAAACCAGGTCGGGGCGGTCGTCAAGCTGCAGCTTCTCCACATGCTGGTCAGCTATCTGCACCTCGTCATCGGGCGAGAAGTAAGCAGCCAGCGTGGCGAGGCCTATGGGCGGGAAGAGTGAATACTTGATGGGGCGGAAGTAAGGACTGTCGGCTTCCTCCAGCGAGGGCAGTATCATCTTGACTTTCATGGTTACTTGGGCGGGTTAATTGAAAGTAAGACGGAAGGTGGTTATCTGCTCCTGTGGCGTTGAAACAAGGTTGATGGAGCCTCCGGAGAGGCGCATAATCTGGCGGGAGATGGAGAGTCCGATGCCACTTCCGTCCTTTTTGGTCGTAAAGAAGGGCACAAAGATGTGCGTGGCCACGTCGTCCGGTATGGCTGGTCCGTCGTTGCTCACGTCTATGATAACCTGTTCCTGCTCGTTGGTGTAGGCATGCAGGGCTATGTGTCCGCTGGGGCTGATGGCCTGGCGGGCGTTCTTGAGCAGGTTGGTAACCACGCGCGCCACCAGTGCTTCATCGGCATAAACCAGCAGGTCGGCCGGTTCAACCTTCACGGTAATGGTGGCCGTGGGGGGCAGCGACTGCCTGCAGAGGCTCTGCATCCTCTCGATGAAAGGCTTGACGTAGAACAGCTCGGGCTTGGGAACGGGCACATGGGTGAACTTGCGGTAGTTCTCAACGAAGGCGATGAGCTCCTTTCCCGTCCGGTTAATGACCTGCAAGCCCTCCTGCTGTTCGCCTTCGGCATGGCTGAGTAGGGTGTCGCTGAGCGATATAATGGGCGTAACGGAGTTCATGATTTCGTGAGTAAGCACGCGGATGAGCTTCACCCAGCTGTCAATCTCTTGGTTCGCGAGCTCTCCCTTGATGTCGCTAAAGCCTATGATGCGCACCCGGCGGCCCTTGAGTACGGTGTGCGACTCGCGGATAGAGAAGCCTTGCAGCGCCTCCTTTATCTGGTTTACGTGGCTGATGGCCTCGCGCTTGAGCATGCGCAGGGCCGACTGGTTGTGCTGCAGCACGATACCGCGCTCCTCGTCGACCACGAGTATGCCCGTATCTACCGAGTTCAGGATGAGCTCGTAGTACTTTTCGCGCTCCTTCTGTTCGTCCCTCGCGTGCTGTAAAATCAGCTTCACGCGGTTCAGCGAGGCATTGAGCAGCCGCTCGTCGCTGTAGGTCTGCCCCTCTGTAAAGCGGAAAGTGTAGTCTCCGCTGTCAAGAGCATCGAACAGGAAAGCCACCTTGCGGATGTTGCGGTGGTAGCGGCGCCACAGCCTGAAGTAAGCTGTAAGGAGCAGCAGGATGATGAGCAGCAATACGTAAATCATGAGTCAGTAGATTGTGATGGGCGCTGCGGCGGGTTCAGAGGCTGTAACGCTTGATTTTGTTGTACAGCGTCTGGCGCGATATACCCAGCCGCGAGGCCACCTGCGAGAGGTTTCCGTCGCAGTCGGCTATGGTCTTCTCGATGAGCCGTTGCTCCATCTGGTCAATGGTCTGTGCGCTTTCAGGCTGCCCGGAGGCGGCCGGCGTGTCGGCGTCAATGTCACTTTCGCCTATTTCGATGCCATCTGTCAGGATGACGGCCTTCTCCACCGCGTGCTGTAACTCGCGTATGTTGCCGTACCAGGGCAGCGCGTCAATCTTGCGTTCGGCGGCAGTCGAGAAGCGTATCTGCGGCTTGTTGTACATGCCGGCATAGCGTTCAAGGAAGATGCGGGCCAGCGGCACGATGTCTCCCTGCCGCTCTCGGAGGGCCGGCAGGTGCAGGTGGATGGTGTTGATGCGGTACAGCAGGTCTTCGCGGAAGCTGCCCTCGCGCACCATCTGCTGCAGGTCGCGGTTGGTGGCGCAAATGAGTCGCACGTTGATAGGTATCTGTCGCGACCCGCCCACACGCACGATACTGCGGCGTTGGAGGGCCGTCAGCAATTTTGCCTGCAAGTTGTAAGAGAGGTTGCCAATCTCGTCAAGGAAGAGCGTGCCGCCCTCCGCCAGCTCGAACTTGCCCGGTTTGTCGGCCTTGGCATCGGTAAAAGCGCCCTTCATGTGGCCAAAGAGCTCGCTTTCGAACAGCGTTTCGCTCACCGCCCCCATGTCTATGGGCATCAGCCGGGCGCCCTGCCGGCGCGACAGCAGGTGTATTTCGTTGGCCAGCACCTCCTTTCCGGTGCCGTTCTCGCCCGTTATCAGGATGTTTGCATCGGTTCCGGCAACCTTCTCCACCATTACCTTTAGGTCGGTCATGGCGGCACTCGAGCCCCACACCATGTTGCTCTTGCCCGCCGTCTGCGGCCTTGGTGTAACCTTGTGGTAGGCGTTGAGCAGCGTTTCGCGCATCTTCTGGTTGTCGAAAGGCTTTACCACAAAGTCGGCGGCGCCCTCCTTAATGCCCGTAACAGCCAGCTCTATGTCGGCATAGGCGGTAAAGAGAACCACCTGCGTCTGCGGTCTCAGGCGCTTGATTTCGCGCAACCAGTAGAGCCCCTCGTTACCGTTATTGATGCCGCTCTGGAAGTTCATGTCCAGCAACACTACGTCCGGGCGGTCTTCGCGCAGCCGTGCAGGGATGTTGTTGGGGCTGGCTATGGCCGTAATCCGTGCGAAGGTATCCTCCAGAAGCATCTTTACGGTGGTGAGGATGTTGCGGTTGTCGTCTACAATAAGTATGGTTCCTTGTTTGTTCATGTATGTTGCCTTTGCCTGCAAAAATACGTTTTTTTCCCACAAAAACCTAATCGCAGCGCGTAATTTGTGCCTGTTGGGGGTTAAATTGCTGTTTGTCGGCAGTGCCGGAGAGGCTGTTCGGGCAGTTACCGGTTACCCTTTCAGCTGTTCGTTGCTTACCTCTTTATATATAATAGGTGAGGTTTGGCCTACGTTTCCTCCCCTTAGAAAGGGGAGGTTAGGAGGGGGTGATAACAGCAGGAAATTACCTGTTAACTGCCTACAGATTATCAACAGCTTGCTAAGTGGTCATCCCCTCCTCCGCCTCCCCTTTCCAAGAGGAGGTTACAGGTTAGCCTTTCTGCCGGTGGGTGGTTTCCTTTTTATTCATTAATAATAAGGTAGAAAAGTATAAAGGAGTGTCTAATAATTAGGCAGTGGTGTCTAATAATTGGACAGTTGGACAAAGACGCTTTTCCTGAAACATGCTGATAACCAGCCTGTTGCTATTTTGGCACGGCTTTGGCATTGGTATTTGTGTATGAAACAGACTATCAACATCCTTCTGATGAGCATCACCTGCCTCGCTGCCTCGGCCCAGGAACCGTGGACGATGGAGCGCTGCATGCAGTACGCCGTGGTTCATTCGGCAGACGTGCAGCGCCAAGATATCGAGGCAAAGCAGAAGAAGACCGACTACCGAGCTGCCCTTCTGGGCTTTCTGCCCACGCTGGAAGCGCAGGTGAGCGGGCAATACAACTGGGGACGTAACATCGACCCGGAGACCAATACCTATAATAATGTAACGACATTCAACAACTACTATCAGCTTGCTGCATCGCTGCCGCTCTTCGACGGGGGCCGTACGCTCAACGCCTTCAGGCAGGCAAGGCTGGCACGGGCCAACTCCGCCACCGCCATACAGAAGGTGCGCGACGACAAGGCCATTGAGGTCATGGGCAAGTATGTGGATGCCGTGTACGCCCAACGCAGCATTTCGCTGGCACGGGAGAAGCTGGCAGACTCGCAGGCCCTGCTCCGCAAGACGCAGAGACTGTTCGAACTGGGCGAGAAAAGCCGCCCCGACGTGGCCCAGCTGCAGAGCCAGGTGGCCGAAGACGACTACAACCTGCTGCACCAGCAGAACCTGGCACGCCAGCAGCTGCTGGCACTCAAGGCCGCCATGAACTATCCCGTGGCCGACACTCTGCAGCTCGACACGGCCTCGGTGGCAGCTCTGCCGGCCGTGGATGCGGCTGCCGATGCCGCTGCCATTTACCAATCGTTTGCACACTTGTCGCCGGCGGTCAAGTCGGAAGAATTCAACGAGGAGAACGCTCGCCTCACCTGGCTCCAACAACGGGCCTCACTGTTGCCGCGTCTCAGCCTTGGAGCAGGAGTTGCCACTAATTTCTATAAAAATCTCTCGGGAGGGGCAAGGGCGCCGTCGTTCGGTTCCCAGTTCCACAACAACATGGGCGAATACGTCTACTTGTCCCTTTCCATTCCTGTCTTCAATCCTGCAGCGTGGCGACAGGCCCGCAGGGCCAAGGCCGATTACCGGCTGGCGCAGGTCAGCTTGCAGGAAGCAAGGCGCAAACTGCATGACGACATAGCCCAAGCCGTAATGGACCGCGACGGCTATGCACGCGAAGTAGCGCAGATGGAGCGCAAGACCGAGGCCGATTCCCTGGCCTGGTACCTGAGCCGCCGCAAGTTCGAGGAGGGCATGCTCTCCACCTTCGACCTGCATACTGCTGCCCAGACGCTGCTCGAAAGCCGCATTCGGCTGCTGCAGATGCAGCTCATGCTCGTGCTCAAACAGAAACTCGTAAACTATTATAAAGGTGAACCACTATGGACATTAAGATAGAACAGAAGAAGTATATCATACCCCGAAAGTACTGGCCTTGGGTAGGCGGCGGCCTTGTTTTCGTGGCCGCGCTGGTTTGGTTGGCGCTTTCCAACTTCACCTCAACACTCAGCGTGGAGCGCCGGGGATTGAGTATAGGCGACGTGAAGCGTGCCCAGTTCGACGATTACGTAAGCGTCGACGGCTCGGTTGTGCCCATCTCGGTTGTGCAGATATCGCCCCAGGAGGGCGGCGTGGTGCTGCAGAAGGTGGTCGAAGAGGGCACCCACGTGCGCAAGGGCGACGTTATCGTGCGGCTGGCCAACTCCAATCTCGACCTCGAAATACTGAATGCGGAGAGCGAACTGGCCGAGAAGCAGGACATGCTGCGCAACACCCAGATATCAATGGAGCAAGACCAGCTCAACAACCGCAACGAGGCACTGCAGCTGGAGCAGGACGTTGCGACCAAGAAACGCGCCTACCAGCATCAGAACTCGCTGCAACAGGAGCAGCTGAACTCGCGCGAAGAGTACCTCAAAGCTAAGGAAGACTACGAGCTCTCGGTACGTAAGAACGAGCTGATACAGCGCCGCCTGGCCAAAGACAGGCAGCTGCGCCGCTCGCAGATGGACCAGATGAACGACAACCTGGCCTCCATGCAGCGCAATGTGCAGCTGGTGCGCGAGCGCAAAGCCAAGCTCGAAGTGCGCTCGGCCATAGACGGCGAGGTGGGACTGCTCGACGTGGAGCTGGGCCAGAGCATACAGCCGGGGCAGAAGATAGGCGTCATCAACGACCTGAGCGACTACAAGGTGCAGGCTCAAGTGGATGAGCATTACATCGACCGCGTACATGCAGGCCTCACGGCAACCTTCGAACAGAACGGCCACACGTACCGGCTGGCCGTCAGGAAGGTATATCCGGAGGTGCGCGACGGCCGTTTCAAGATTGATTTCGTGTTCAGCGGAGCCCGTCCGCACAACATTCGCACGGGCCAGACCTACTATGTAGACCTGCAGCTGGGCGAGGCCAAGCAGGCCGTCATCATTCCCAAAGGCACCTTCTACAGCGTTACGGGCGGCAACTGGATATTCGTTGTCGACAAAAGCGGCCGCAAGGCGTACCGCCGCAAGATACGCATAGGCCGCCAGAATCCGCAGTATTACGAGGTGCTGGAGGGCCTGGAGCCGGGCGAGAAGGTAATTGTAAGCGGCTACGAGAGCTACAAGGACAACGAAATACTGAAGCTCGAGTAAACCGGAAGCCAACCCTGAAACCCCTCCCCGGCCCTCCCCGAAGGGGAGGGAGGGGAGCCCTTGGTAATCAATAAGTTACAAGCAGGGTTCCTGGTAATGCCGTTCAAGGGGCTTGGAGACATCGTTCAACGAGCTTGAAGGTATGGTTCAACGGGCCTGAAGGACACATCCGGGAAAGCAGCCGGACAACATACTGAAAACAATACAATACTGACAATATGCAAACAGCAAACAACCCAGGCCGCCGCAGTGCCGGTCTGTTCTCCCTGCGGGGAACGTGGAAGGGCTATTTCGTGTTCCTTTCGCGCAACAAGGCCTACACGGCCATCAACGTGTTCGGGCTCAGTCTCTCGCTCATGTTCGTCATCCTGATAGGTGTGTACACGTATCAGGAGTTCTCGGTCAATAAACAATACCCCAAAGCCAACCGCATTTACGCCTACGGACTCATAGATAGCGGCGAGCGGGTGTTAGGGGGCAACTGGCATCTACGTGAGCATTTTGCCAGCCGATACCCAGAGATAGAGAGCTCCTGCGCCATAAGTTCCGGCAAGAGGAACTTCCTCATGCAGGGCGGAGAGCACGTGCAGTACCTTACAACCTTTACGGACAGCACCTTTTTCGATATGTTCGACATCCCCTTTGTGTGCGGCGACCGCCGCCAGGCACTTGCTACCAGGCAGCAGGCCGTGGTGAGCGACGAGCTTGCCCGCAAGCTCTACGGCTCGCCCCGGCAGGCTATGGGCAAGCAGCTGAGCCTCGACGAGAAGACTCACTTCCGCATTACGGGCGTTGTAAAGAAGGTAGAAAACTCCAGTCTCGACCCTACCGAAGTCTATCTACGGTTCGAGAACGTTGAAATGTTCAACCCTTCGCTCACGCCCAAGGGCATGAACAATGCCACGGGAGTGCAGGTACTGTTCCTCGCCAAGCCCGGAACAAACCTCCTGACCAAGGTCCGCGACATGGATGCCTACCAGAAGGAGTTCTTCTGGATATTCCAACTCAAGGACAGGAAGCTGAACACCTTCCTGCTGCCTTTCAGCGAGTTGTACTTCTCCGATATATCCGTTAGCGCGGGGGCGCTGCGCAACGGCAACCTTAAACTGGTGCGCATGCTGGCTGCGGCGGGGCTTGTCATCCTGCTGTTCGCCATCTTCAACTACATTAACCTTACCACCGCGCAGTCCAACAGGCGCGCCCGGGAGATGGCAACGCGCCGTTTGGTGGGCTCGCAGCGTAGCGGCATCGTGGCAAGACTGATTGTAGAGAGCCTCATCCTCTGCCTGCTCTCCATGCTGGTGGCCGTGTTGCTGGCCCTTGTGGTGGCCCCCTACGCGGCCAAACTGCTCAATACGGAGCTGCACATGGAGCTCTTGCTGCGGCCTGCAAGCATGCTGCTCATCGTGTGCTTCATCTTGGTGGTGGGCCTGCTCTCGGGCGTCGTGCCCGCCACGCTTATCTCCCGCGCCCGCCCCATCGACGTAGTACGGGGCACGTTCACCAAGGTCAGCCGCCAGAAGTTCAGCAAGCTGTTCATCACCATACAGAATGCAATCACCATCGTGCTCATCTCCGTGGCCTTCATTATGTCCGCTCAGATACGCCACATGGTAACAGCACCGCGCGGCTTCAATACAGCAGGACTGCTGGAGGTAAGCGGCAGCACGAAAGACAGCGTGAAGATGCAGCGCTGGTACAGCGAGCTGGAACGGCTGCCGCAGGTTACCGCCGTTACTGCTTGCTGCGGTACGCCCTACGACGGGGGCAATAACAACACCTTCAACGTGAGGGGCAAGTCCATCTCACGCCAGGACCTCATAGGCGACGAACGGTACATGAAGCTCTTCGGACTGAAGACCACCGGCCCTGCCGACGTGACCCTGACCGGCAAGTTGTACGCCAACCGCCAGCTGCTGGCCGAAGAAGGGCTGCCCATAAACAGCAAGTTTGTTTACGACTACGAAGGAAAACGCCTGCCGATAGACGGCATCTTGGCCGATTTCCATATCCGCGGGCTCGACAGCGAGCAACATCCACTGCTGTTGTGGGTCAAGAACCGCAAGGATTTCAGGCCCTGGTCTACCGTTATCGGCATACAGGGAGACCTCGTGGAGGGCTACGAAGCCGTGCGCAAGGTGTACAAACAGGTGTTCAACTCCACGCTCGACGAGGAGCATCCCTACATCGACCAGCAGATAGAAGCGGAGTATGAAGCCGAGATACGCACATCACGTATCGTGTCGCTCTTTGCTTTCATCGCCATTGTTATTTCGCTCCTGGGGCTCGTGGCCATGTCAACGTACTTCATCCAGCAGCGCCGCAGGGAGATAGCCCTGCGCAAGGTGTTCGGCTCCACGGGGCGGCAGATACGCGCAAGGCTCATCCGCTCGTTCCTCGTTTACGTGGGCGTGGCCTTCGTGGTGGCCGTTCCGGTGGTGTGGTACTTCATGAGCCAGTGGATAAGTCAGTACTCTTACCGCATTACCTGGTGGCCTTTCGTGCCTCTGGCGGGCGCCATCGTGCTGCTCATCAGCTTCTGCGCGGTGGCCGTACAGAGTTATATGGCAGCCAACGAGAACCCGGTTAAGAATATTAAGCAGGAGTAGAAACCTCTCCCCCCGCCCTCCCCGAAGGGGAGGGGGCTTTGCTGCTGGTAATCAAGGGGTTAGGAGTGGGAGGCTTGGTGATGCCGTTCTGGGGGCTTGAAGGTGCCGTTCAAGGGGCTTGAAGGTATCGTTTAACGGGCTTAAAGGGCATGTTCAAGAAAACGAGTGAATAAAGAACGTGAAACAACTAACATACAGTAACTATGCAAACAACAAACAGCAAGGGGCGTAAAGCAGCCGATTGGCTCTCTCTGCGGGGAGCGGGGAGGAGCTACTTCGTGTTCCTCTCGCGCAACAAAGGCTACACCGCCATCAACGTCTTCGGTCTTTCGGTCTCGCTGATGTTCGTTATCCTCATCGGTGTTTACAGCTGGCAGGAGTTCAGCATCGACCGCCAGCACCGTAAAGCCGACCGTATCTACATGATAGGTACCACCTTCACCGACGAGGGAGTTACCCTCAAGGGCTCTCACCACGCCCTGCTGCGCCACTTCAGGCAGAGTTATCCGGAGGTGGAACAGACCTGCGGCTTCGTTGTTGGTAAGATGCGGCTGAGCAACAGCGGCCAGTTTTACAACGCAACGGTCCTGAGAACGGACTCCACTTTCTTCTCCATGTTCGATTTCCCGCTCCTGCAAGGCGACCGGAACACGTGTCTGAAGGGGAAGAACAACGCCGTGGTGACGCAAAGTATGGCCCGCCGCATGTTCGGAACGGACGATGTGCTGGGCCGCGAGATTGTGTGGAACGACTCTGTTCGGTTCCACGTAACGGGCGTGGTGCCCGATTTTGACAACACGATCGTTAACTCCAACGTCGGAATGATTATCGACTTCTCGTGGGGAAAGTCCTTTAACGCGGGCGATATGGATGAGTATTTCCCCCGTGCCGTGAACTTTTCGGGCTCCAGCATCTTCGTTCAGGTGCGCCCGGGCACGCGGATGATGGGGCGCGAGAAGGAGTTCACCAAGTTTGTTAACGGCTTCTGGCCCACCTTCAACGGCGATGCGTTCCACTGCCAGGTGTGCCTCATACCACTCAACAAGCTCTATTTTACCCGTGGCGAGAGTGGTAACGACAACCTGCGGCAGGGCAACAGCAAGCTCGTTAACATCCTCTTCGGCGTCGGGTTGGTAATTCTGGTCTTCGCCATCATGAACTACGTGAACCTTACTGTGGCGCAGTCGGGCTACCGCTCGCGCGAGATGGCCACGCGGAGGCTGTTCGGTTCGTCGCGTGGTGGCGTGATGCAGAAGCTCATCCTGGAAAGTACAATGCTCTGCCTGCTCTCACTCTGCATGGGTGTTGGTTTGGCCCTGGCCTTTGCACCGGCAGCAGGAAGACTGCTCGACGTGCCCATGCAGATGCACGTTCTGGCCCGTCCGGCCGTCATTGCATTGATGTTGGGCTTTGCCTTGGCAGTAGGAGTGCTCTCGGGGGTCATTCCCGCCTACGTCATGTCAAAGGCCCGGCCCATTGAAGTGGTACGTGGAACCTTCCGCCGGCGCACCAAGATGGTGCTCAGCAAGGTCTTCATTACGCTGCAGAACGCTGTTACCATCGTCATGCTGGCCTGCTCGCTCATCATGACCGCACAGATGCTGCACCTCGCAAAGGCACCTTTAGGCTTCCGGACCGATAACCTCATCTGCCTCTATCAGGGCCAGGTGTTCGGCAGCAAGGACTTTCCCGTCTTCCTGGATCGCCTCCGCCAGTTGCCCGGAGTTAAGCGCGTGGTGCCTTCTAAGGGTGCACCACAGGACGGCGGAAACAACATCATCGTGCTTGGGAAGGACGTCAAAACCTCGTACCAGCTGTTTATCGGCGAGCCGGAGTTCCTGAACATCTACGGCCTTACGCTCAAGACAGACCGCCATGTGGCCCATCGGCCGGTGGTGTACCTTAGCGAAGCGGCCCTCGGACCGCTCAAGATGAAGGCCACGGACAGCCATCTGAGCGCCGAATACCAGAAGATTAGCTTCTCTGGTTTCCCCAAGGATGCCGCTTTCGGCGGTGTGTTGAACGACTTCCATTTACGTAACATCACCGACAAGACCAGCGGTTCCAAGCTGGTTTGTATCCAGGACAAGGTCGAATGGCCGTGGTCGGTGACCATACAGGTTGAGGGCGACCCCGTTGATGCTTACCGTGAAGTGAGCCGGATATATAAAGAAGTGTTCCATGAGGAGCTTGACCAGCGCCATCCGTTCGTGAGCGAGATTACGCAAGAGGACTTTGAGGACGAGATACGCACATCACGTATCGTGTCGCTCTTTGCCTTCATCGCCATTGTTATTTCGCTCCTGGGGCTCGTGGCCATGTCAACGTACTTCATCCAACAGCGCCGCAGGGAGATTGCCCTGCGCAAAGTGTTCGGCTCCACGGGGCGGCAGATACGCGCAAGGCTCATCCGCTCGTTCCTCGTTTACGTGGGGGTGGCCTTCGTGGTGGCCGTTCCGGTGGTGTGGTACTTCATGAGCCAGTGGATTAGTCAGTACTCCTACCGCATCACCTGGTGGCCTTTCGTGCCCCTGGCGGGCGCCATCGTGCTGCTCATCAGCTTCTGTGCGGTGGCCGTACAGAGCCATGTAGCGGCCAACGAGAACCCGGTGAAGAATATTAAGCAGGAGTGAAAACCTCTCCCCCCGCCCTCCCCGAAGGGGAGGGAGCTTTGCTGCTGGTAATCAAGGGGTTAGGAGCGGGAGGCTTGATGATGCCGTTCTGGGGGCTTGATGATGCCGTTCAAGAGGCTTGAAGGTATCGTTCAAGAGGCTTAAAGGATAGCTTCAAGAATACGGACGGACAAAAGACGTAAAACAACTAATATATTTTGACTATGCAAACAACAAACAATAACGGACGCAAAGCTGCGGATTGGCTTTCCCTGCGGGGAGCGGGGAGGAGCTACTTCGTGTTCCTCTCGCGCAACAAAGGCTACACCGCCATCAACGTCTTCGGTCTTTCGGTCTCGCTGATGTTCGTTATCCTCATCGGTGTTTACAGCTGGCAGGAGTTCAGCATCG
>LAHS01001013.1_pt1 | contig 19764 bp, 17 predicted proteins | sample 329651 | NCBI WGS metagenome assembly LAHS01 (sample SAMN03275699, study PRJNA271635) | activated sludge metagenome | isolation source: sample C-1 Sludge from hydrolytic chamber (first chamber) of Anaerobic... | reverse complement strand
CCCCCAGTCTCAGGGGGGATGTCATGCGCATTGAGCTTTCGACGTGGCCTGCTGTCGAGAGGTACTTCGACCAGGGCAACGACCTTGTCATGATGGCCATCGGCAGCACGGAGGAGCACGGTCGCCACAATCCGCTCGGCACGGACACCCTGGCCCCCAACCTTTTACTCGACCTCATCGAACAGGACACGGACGAGGCGGGTACGCCCGTCCTCATCGCCCCGACCATCCCTTTCGGGAACGCCGATGACCTTCTCGGCTTTCCCGGTACGCTCTCCATCGGCTATGACATGCTGCGCGACCTCGTGGCAAAGCTCACCGACCAGCTCTACGACTATGGTGCCCGCCGCTTCGTGATTGTGAACGGGCACGGTCCCAACATCAAACCCATCACCGAGGTCTGCGAGGACCTCAACCGTCGCGGGTGTCTGGCCGCGCTCGCCAACTGGTGGCTCATGGCCGGCGAGATCGACCCCGCCTGGGGAGGCGGCCACGGTGGCGCGGAGGAGACGGCAGCCGTCATGGCCGTGGATCCGAGCCTCGTCGACACGAGCGAGTACGGCCCTATGGGCCTTGCGGATGACATCTCGGACGAGCTCAGGACCGCGTCGTGGGGCAGCGTCTCGTACAAGGGCGTCACCGTGGGACTGCCGCGTGACGCGTGCCGCTATGTCGCTAACGGCTGGATGGGGCCTGACGACCCCACCAAGGCGGACCCCGAGTGGGGCACGAAGATGATGGAGGGCGTTGCCGCCTATCTCGTCGACTTCATCGGCGCCCTGCGCCGTGCACCGCTGCCCGCACCCATGTCCGTCCGCACCACCAAGGCCTATCCGACCAGGTAACCGTTGGCGCCTGAGCGCCGCACGAAGGAGGAGTTCCATGACGTTCGATCATCAGGAGGTCGCCGGTCTTCTCGGCAGGCTCTCCGAGGCCAAGTCCCCCTCGGGCTTCGAGGAGGAGACCATCGCCGTCGTCCGCGAGTTCTGCGAGGGCTGGGCGACCGTGGAGGAGAACACCTTAAGGGACGCCCTCATCACGCCCCGGAACTTCTCGGGCGAGAAGCCGGTCGTGATGCTCGACGCGCATGGCGACGAAGTCGGTTGCATGGTCAAGTCGATTCGCTCCAACGGCTGCATGACCTTCGTGCAGCTGGGACGCTTTGCCGCCAACGTGCTGCCCGGACAGGACGTCTACGTGCGCAACACGCTCGGGCAGTGGGTTCGCGGCGTCATCGGCGTCAAGCCGCCCCACTTCATGACCGCGGCCGAGAAGGCCTCGGGCGACGTTCAGATGATCCTCGACATCGGGGCGACTTCCAAGGAGGAGGCCGTCGGGGTCTTCCACATTGGCATCGGTGAGCCCGTCGTGCCCGCAACGAACTTCAGCTACGACCCCGAGACGGGCGTCGCCATCGGCAAGGCCTTCGACTGCCGCGCCGGCGTCACGGCGGAGCTTCTCGCCCTGCGCGAGCTCTCGAAGCGGGATGACCTTCCCTTTGACGTCGTCGCCTCCGTCTCGTCCATGGAGGAGGTCGGGGAGCGCGGCGTGGCCGCGGCCGCCCGTCACTTCTCGCCAGCGCTCATGTTCGGTTTCGAGGGATGTCCCGCCGACGACACCTTCACCATTCCCGACGACATCCAGACCGCCTTCCACAAGGGGCCGATGTTTCGCTACTTCGACGTCTGCATGATCACGCACCCCCGCTTCCAGCGCTTCGTTCTGGAGTGCGCCAAGGAGGCCGGGCTGCGCTGCCAGACATCCGTGCGCGAGGGCGGTGGCACCGACGGCGGCCCCGTGCACATGCTGGACATCCCGTCGGTCATCGCGGGCGTTCCCTGTCGCTACATCCATGCGGGCACCGCGATCTGCGCCCTCGATGACGTCGAGGAGGCCGCGGCGGTGGCGGTCGCGACGGTCGAGCGCCTGGACTCCGACGTCCTCGCGAGCTTCTAGGGGTGGGTATGAACGTCATCGAAGGCTACGTCCCGTTCGCCGGCTATCAGACCTACTACCGCATCGTGGGGGATTGCGCGCAGGGACGTCTGCCGCTGCTCTGCATCCACGGCGGACCCGGTGCCGCGTACAACTACATCAGCTCGCTCGACGACATCGCCGAGCGCTACGGTCGAGCCGTCATCTACTACGACGCGCTCGGCTGCGGCAAGTCACCGTGTCCGCCGCTGCCCGACAGATGGAGCGCGGAGTTCGCCGAGGAGGAGCTCGTCGAGCTGCGGCGCGCACTTGGCCTCGACCGTGTGCACGTGCTCGGCCAGTCGTGGGGCGGCATGCTCGCGATGCAGTACGCGACGCATCGTCCGTCGGGCATCGCCTCGATGGTCGTCGCGAGCGGTCCCGCCTCTCTCGACCTCTGGCTCGAGGAGGCGGCGCGCCTGCGGAGCTACCTGCCCGAGGAGATGCAGGAGGCGCTCGTCCAGGCCGACGTGGACGGAGACTACGACCGTCCCGAGGTGAGGGCGGCGCGCGACGAGTACTACCGCCGGCACGTGCAGGCGCAGCTTGACGACGAGCTCGATCCCAGGTACGTGCGCCCGGCGGACGAGCCCGGCCGCGAGCTCTACGAGTTCATGCAGGGCAAGAGCGAGTTTGTGGTCACGGGCAAGCTCTCCGGCTGGGACATCACTGACGACCTGCATCGCATCTGCATCCCCACGCTCTTCACCTCGGGCGAGGCGGACGAGTGCACGCCCTACATCGCCAAGCAGGTCGTGGACCGCATCCCCGGGTGCGAGTGGGCGCTCTTCAAGAACGGCACTCACAACGTCCACGTGGAGCAGAAGGACCTCTACAACGCGACGGTCGAGGACTTCCTCGAGCGCCACGAATAGGCCGAAGCTCGGAAGGGAGAGGGTCTCATGCTTCTCGAGAAGTCGTCATGGCCGACCGTTGAGGCGTACTTCGCCAAGCGCGACCTCGTGGTCCTCGGCTTTGGCTCGACGGAGAACCACGGACGTCACAATCCGCTGGGAACCGACTGGATGGCGCCGACGCGCATTCTCGACCTGGTCAACGAGAGGCGCCCTGAGGTCCTCGTGGGTCCGACGCTCCACCTCGGGTCCGCCGACCACTTCGTGGACTACCCGGGCACGCTCTCGCTGGGAGACCACCTCCTCTATGAGGTGGTGCGGCGCGTGACCGGCCAGCTCCACCACTACGGAGCAAGACACTTCGTGTTCGTGAACGGACACGGCGGCAACACGCGCGCCCTCCAGGACGTGGGCTACGAGCTCAACGACATCGGCTGTCAGGTCGCCCTGCTCAACTGGTGGAAGCTCGCCGGCGAGCTCAACCCCGCGTGGGGAGGTGGCCACGGCGGTGCGCAGGAGACGTCCGCCGACCTGTGGATCGATCCCGACTCGGTGGACCTCGACGCCCTCGGGCCGCAGGGCCTTGTGAACGATGGCGGTCGCGTCATCGAGACCACGGGCTTCGACCAGGTCTCCTTCGAGGGCGCCACGCCGATGCTGCTGCGTCGAGCGCGTCGCTATGCCACGAACGGCTGGATCGGACCCGATGACCCCGCCGACGCATCCGCGGAGTGGGGCGAGAAGATGCTCGTCGCCACGGCGGACTGGGTCTGCGACTTCATCGACGCCTTCGAGGCGTCTCCACTGCCCTCGCCGACCGATCGTGTCTGGCCTCTCCACCAGTAGGGATGGAAAAGGGGACAGGTTACTTTTCCAGGTCCGACTTTCATGGGTTTCGGCGGACGGTGCGCTGGGCGCGGTATGAGGGCGAGAAGGTCCTTCTCGGTAGGCGCGCACGTGTGGGTCGACGTTGTCGCGACAAATGCAGCGCACGCTGCAATTGTCTGGTAAAACGCAGCTCACGCGTGCCCCGGGGCCCCTCCGCCCACGCGTAGGTCGACGTTGTCGCGACAAATGCATCGTACGTTGCGTTTGTCCGGCAAAACGCTGCTCACGTATGCCCCGGGGCCCCTTGCGACACGCGTAGGTCGACCTTGTCGCGACGATCGCAGCATACGTTGCGTTTGTCTGGTAAAACGCAGCTCACGCGTGCCCCGGGGCCCCTCCGCGCACACGTGGGTCGACGTCGTCTGGCTCCTCCGCACGTCCGTCTCGCCAGACCTGTCCCCTATTCCAGGAGGAGCCCCGACGCGATGCCAGGGCTCCTCCGCGATGCACTCTGTGACGTGACCTTAGGCGAGCTTGGCGTACCTGAGTTCGGGTGTGCGGCCCGCGTCCACCATGAGGTCCTGGAACTTGTCGGAACCGACCTTGTTGAGGGCCTTGTGCAGGATCGGGATGATCGGCATGTCCTCTGCGCCGATGGCGTCGGCCTCGTGCATGAGCTTGATGCGCTCCTCCTCGTCCACGGTCTTGCGGGCTTCGTCCAGCTTCGCGTCAAACTCCGCGCTGGAGTAGTGAGAGACGTTGTCGCCTACGCCGGTGTACATGAGCGGCTGCAGGAAGTTGTCCATGATTGGGTAGTCGGCCGTCCAACCGCGGGAGCCCAGCTGGAAGGTGCCGTCGACGTAGCGGGAGAGCATCGTCGCGTACTCGAGCTGGTCGATGTTGACGGTGATGCCCACGGCCGCCCAGTTCGCCTGCATGGCGACGAACTCGTCCGTGCTCCTCGAGGAGTTGACCATGATGGAGAGCGTGATGCCGCGGCTGCCGCTCGCATCGGCGGGATAGCCGGCCTGGTCGAGAAGGGCGTTGGCCTTGTCGACGTCATAGGCGGTATAGACCCAGGTGGACTCGTCGTTGCCGGCGATTCCCGGCGGGACGATGTCGCCCGAGGGGGTTGCCGTGCTCTCGTAGAGTGTGTCGCAGAGCGACTGACGGTCGATGGCGAGCGACATGGCCTGACGCACGAGCTTGTTCGAGAGGATGGGGTCGTTCACGTTGTACGCGAGGTACTCGGTGTACATGACCTGTCCCAGCAGGGTCTGCTTGCCCGGCGAGACGGTGTAGCCGTCCTCGGACTCGCCGTAGGTCGCGGCGGTCTCCTTGATGCGGCCGGCGGGGATGTCGCAGAGGTCGAGGTTGCCAGCCTGGAACTCGAGGAACGCGGTGTCGGTGTCCTTCTGGATCGAGAAGTTCACGCCGCCGACGTTCGCGGGCTCGTCTCCGCCGTAGTCGGAGAACTTCGTCATGTTGATGAACTGGCCGTCCTCCCACGAGCCGTCCATCATGAACGGGCCGTTGCCCACGGGGGCCTTGGAGTAGGCGGCGAAGTTGTCCTTGGCGCAGTCGGGAATCGGCGAGAGTGGGGTGCAGCACACCACGAACGGGAAGTCGGCATAGGCCGAGGTGAGTTCGACCTTGAGTGTGTAGTCATCGGGGCAGGTGATGCCCGTGAGTTCGTCAGCCTTGCCGTTGACCACGTCGTCGTAGCCCTTGACGAGGGCGAGGTGGTACGAGACGACCGACGGGGAGTCGGTGGTCTTCGGGTTGCAGATGCGGTTCCAGGCGTACTTGAACGAGTTCGCGGTCACGTCAGTGCCGTCATGGAACTTCAGTCCCTTCTTGATGTGGAAGGTCCAGGTGTCGGCGGAGTCGTTCGAGTCCCAGGACTCTGCCGTGAGTGGCTTGAGCTCCTCGGTGGCGTAGTCATAGCGCGTGAGCGGGTCGAAGAGCTGTGCCGCCACTGCCGCGCCGTTGAACTCCTCGATGTCAAAGGGGTCGATGCTCGTGGGGTTGTCGATGTAGCAGCTGATCGTCGCGGACGCGGTGGCGTCACCAGACGTCGAGGACGAGCTCGACGCCGAGGAGCCGGTGCTGCCGCTCGAGCACGCGGCGAGACCCATCGCTGCGCCCGCGGCCGCCGCTCCCTTGACGAAAGAGCGCCTGTCCATGGTAATTCCCATTTCTCCTCCTGTCATTGTCGGGACGCCCCCTGCGCCCCGTCACGCCAGCCATCGCATCGCGCGGCCAACGTCTTGAATGTAGGACCTTTGTCTGCGCTTTGAAAGGAAAGAAACGCGAACGAAGCAATTGGTAACGGATACGAACCACTTGCCGGAATGAACTATCCTTTCAGGGCAGAGGAGTTTCGGACAAAGGGGGATGGCATGTGGATGGCGAGAAGTACGTGGACGCAGGTGCGTGACTACTTTGACGAGCATGACCTCGTGTTCGTTGGCGTCGGATCGACCGAGTGCCACGGGCGTCACAACCCGCTCGGCACGGACACGATGGCCCCCGACGCGATTCTCGAGCGCGCCGAGGAGAGAGATGGCACGTTCCTCATCGCGCCCACGCTTCCCTATGGCGCTACCGACGACCTCGTGGGCTATCCCGGTACCGTCTCGCTCGGTGTCCAAGGCCTCTATGACGTGCTCTCGAGCATCACCGACCAGCTCTACGACTACGGCGCGCGCAGATTCGTGTTCCTCAACGGCCACGGGGGCAACGTCAAGTCGCTCACGATGTGTGCGATGGACCTCAACGACAGGGGCTGTCTCGCGCCGGTCGTCAACTGGTGGCGCATCGCTCCCCAGCTGGACTCGGCCTGGGGCGGCGGTCACGGTGGCGCCATGGAGACGAGCGCCAACCTGGCGATAGACCCCGACTCGGTGGACCTCTCCCAGGTGACAGACGAGGGGCTGCTCTCGGACGTCGGCCCCGACATGCCCTCGACGGGTTGGTGCTCCGTGCGTTATCGCGGCGTCGACGTCGATGTCCCGCGTCACCTCTCCCGCTTCGCGAGCTCGGGCTGGGTGGCGGAGGGCTTCGACGACCATCCTGCCGGTGCCAGCGCGGAGCTCGGGCGCGCGATGCTCGACGGCACCGCCGCATGGCTCGTCGACTTCGCTCACGCCATCGCGGCGGAGCGTCTCCCCGAGATCATCGACCCCGAAGACGCAACGGGACCCCTCGGCTAGGGGTCCCGTCGAATACAGTGCTTGTGAGTCGGCATCGCCGCCGGAATGGGGCTAGGCCAGCTTGAGGAACGCCGTGTAGCCTCGGTAGGCCTCGAACACGTCTGCCTTGCTCACGGCCTCCCAGGGGGAGTGCATCGAGAGGACGGGGACGCCGCAGTCGATGACGTTCATGCCATAGGTGGCGAGGATGTAGGCGATGGTGCCACCGCCGCCCGCCTCGACCTTGCCCAGCTCGGAGGTCTGGAAGCGCACCCCACCCTCGTCCATCACGCGACGGATGGTCGCCACGTACTCGGCGTCGGCGTCGTTGGAGCCAGACTTGCCGCGGCCGCCCGTGTACTTGTTGAAGGCGAGGCCGTGCCCGAGGTAGCAGGAGTTCTTCGGCTCGTAGACCGAGGCGTAGGCGGGGTCGAAGGCCGCTGAGACGTCCGACGAGAGCATGTTGGAGTTGGTCAGGCAGCGGCGCAGTTTGATGTCGCCGCCCTCACCCGCGAGCTCGAGGACCTCGGCCATCGTGTTCTCAAAGAACCGGCTGCTCATCGACGTGGCACCGCGCGAGCCGATCTCCTCCTTGTCGACGAGGATCGTGACGGCAGTGCGGGCGGGAGACGTGCAGTCGAGCTGGGCGATGAGCGAGGGGTAGGCGCAGGAGCGGTCGTCCTGGCCGTAGCCGAGGATCATCGAGCGGTCAAGGCCGAGGTCACGGGCGGCGCCGGCAGGCACGACCTCGAGCTCGGCGGAGAGGAGGTCCTCCTCGTCGATGCCGAGCGCCTCGCGGACGATGGCGAGGACGCCGGCCTTGACGCAGTCCTTCTCGGCATCCGGGTCGTCTCCGGAGACGGGCCTGTTGCCCACGATGACGTCGAGAAGCTCGCCGTCGATGAAGTCGGACGCCTTCTTCTCCATCTGCTCGTGACCGAGGTGGGGGAGAAGGTCGGTGATGCAGAAGACCGGGTCATCCTCGTCCTCGCCGATGGACACGGGTACCGTCACGCCGTTCTCGAGCGCGATGACGCCGTGGATGGCAAGCGGGAGGGTGACCCACTGATATTTCTTGATGCCGCCGTAGTAGCGGGTGTCGAGCGTGACGATCTCGTTCTTCTCCTCGAGCGGGTTCTGCTTGACGTCGAGACGCGGGGAGTCGATGTGGGCGCCGAGGATGTTGACGCCGTTCTCGAGCGGCTCCGTGCCGATCTGGACGAGCATGAGGCTCTTGTCACGGACGGCGGCATATACCTTGTCGCCTGCGACGAGCTTCCTGCCTGACGCGATGCGGCTCCCGAGGCTTTCGTACCCCGCGCCCTCTGCCAGGTCGATGGCGGCCTCGCAGCACTCTCGCTCGGTCTTGTTGTCCGAGATGAAGGCCTTGTAGCCCTCGCAGAAGTAGTTCAGGTCCTCCAGGTCATCAGCGGAGTAGACCTTCCAAGCGTTCGGTCGTTCCATCTTTGTCCCCCATGTTCTCGTGCCTGTCTGCATTACACGGTCGACGTTGTCGACGTGGTTCCCTTCGTGGCCCCGCTCGAGGTGTTCGAGCTCGTGTTCGTCGTGCCCGACGTCGTGGAGCCCGACGTGGTCGAGCCCGATGTCGTGGAGCCCGTCGTCGACGAGTCGGTCGTGGAGCCGCTCGTCGAGTTGTTCGTGGAGCCGCTGCCGGAGGTTCCGCTCGAGCCGGTCCCCGAGGTTCCGCCCGAGGTGGTCGACGAGTCCGTGGTGGAGGAGCCCGTCGTCGACGAGCTGCCGCTCGAGTCCGACGTCGTGGACGACCCGGTTCCGCTTCCGGTGTCCGTGGAAGTCGCCGATGAGCTGTCGTCCGTGGTCTGCGAGCTGCTGGAGGTGTCAGACGTGCTCTGGGACTTGCTCGGCGCGCTCGTGGACTTCGTCTCCTCGACCACGGTGGTTTGGTTGTCAGTTGAGGACGACCCAAGCTTGGTTCCGATGCCGGCGCCCTGGGTCGCGAGGTTAACGATGACGGCGTAGGCGATGACGGCGACGAGGGAGATGGCGATCGTGATGATCGTGGCGGTGAGAATCGCCTTGCTCTTGCGACGCTTCCGGACGGCGTGGCGCATGTTGGCGGGAGCGACGGGCGTACCGGTCTTCATGACCGTCTGCGTGGTCGCGTCGATGGGCGAGGGTTGGGGGCGCGGTGCAACGGCGGTCTCGTCCGCGCCTGAGAACGCAGAAGAGCCACTTGTCATACGTACCGTTGAGCCGGGAGCGCCCCCGTCATCGGAGACGTTCGAGCGAATCTTGTCCGCGGATGCGGAGAGGATGTTCTTGTAGACCTGCGTGGCGACGGCGGACGCAGCGGCACCGATTGCGGCTCCGATTATCGAGCCTGCGATGCCGATTTGCGTCGACAGCGCGAAGGCAGTCGCCGCAGCTAGAGCACTCGCGAAGACCTGTGCCATGGAGAGATCCTCGAAGATACCCTTGCTGGACTGGTCCTCGTTGGTTTCGTCATTCTCACGTGCCAACTACATCGCCTCCTGGGAAAGCGATACGTATCGTTTTTACCTTTTCGCGCGCTTGCTGCCGCGCTAGGAACCAGAGTATAGGGAAGGGCGCTTGCATGGGAGGAAATACTCACGAAGAAGCGACAAGCCTCAGAGAAACCAAAACGGACGCATTTCGTACGTCCCCCGAGCCGTGAACAATCTGAAACCGTTCTCGCGCTATGATACTCAAAGCAATGCCCCACAAACCACAGTCATTTTGGAGGCAACTATGCTCGTAAACGCAACTGCTATGCTCCAGGCCGCCGAGAAGGGCCACTATGGGCTCGGTGCGTTCAACACCAACAACCTCGAATGGGCGTCGTCCATTCTTGATGCCGCCGAGGAGCTCCAGTCCCCGGTCATCATCCAGTGCACCGGTGGTGCCGCCAAGTGGCAGATCTCCTACAGGATCGTCGCCGACATCGTGAAGGACCTCGTCGAGGACAAGGGCATCACCGTCCCCGTCGCCCTGCACCTCGATCACGGCTCCTATGACGACGTCTTCAAGTGCATCGACGCCGGCTTCACCTCCGTCATGTACGACGGCTCCCACGAGCCCGACTTCGAGACCAACCTCAAGCGCACCGCTGAGGTCATCAAGGCCGCTCACAGCAAGGGCATCTCCGTCGAGGCGGAGGTCGGCGGCATCGGCGGCACCGAGGACGGCGTGACCGCCAAGGGCGAGCTGGCCGATCCTGACCAGTGCGCGCAGATCGCTGCCCTGGGCGTCGACTTCCTCGCCTGCGGCATCGGCAACATCCACGGCATCTATCCCGCCAACTGGGAGGGCCTGTCCTTCGATCAGCTCGCTGCCATCAAGGCCAAGACCGGCGATCTTCCGCTCGTCCTCCACGGCGGCACCGGCATCCCCGTTGACCAGGTCAAGAAGGCCGTCTCCCTCGGCATCTGCAAGATCAACGTCAACACCGACCTCCAGCTCGTCTTCGCGGCCGCCACTCGCAAGTACATCGAGTCCGGCGCCGACCAGCAGGGCAAGGGCTACGATCCTCGCAAGCTCCTCAAGCCCGGCCGCGACGCCATCGTCAACCGCACCAAGGAGCTCATCCTCGAGTTCGGCTCCGACGGCAAGGGTTGGGCGTAGTACCGCACGTTCTCACCGGCATGGCAAGGGAGCCGACCTTGGGTCGGCTCCCTTTTTTTATCAGTTTTCGATGGAAGACGGGCTCGGACGACGTCTGGAAGAGCGGCAGACAATTATCCCATCACCCCTCCTCGCGGAGGAGCGTTCCCGTGAAGCAGGGAAGAATCAGCCCGTCTTGTCGACGGACCCGATGGTCCTACTCGTCGTAGACGGCGGAGGAGTAGGCCGTCTTGGCGCTCGCGCCGGGGATGTGCCCGATGCGTTCCGCCAGCGAGGAGATCGTGTCCTCCGGTGCGTCGACGGCGATGCTGATCACGTTGATGCCGCGCGTGCGATAGGGAATCCCCATGCGTCCGATGATGTAAGGCGAGAACTCATGGAGGAGCTCGTTCAGCGCTCCGACTGAGTCCTGCACCTCGACGACGATACCGATGACGGCGACGCGTGTGCTCATGAGAGCCTCCTTTGGTTGCCCTGCGCCCATGGTACTCCTTCGAGTGCAAAGGCTTCGTTACGCTTCACATGTTCGGCGAGAGGCGAATGCCCAGCCTGTAGTAGACTTTCACTCATACCATAAACGCACCCGAGGAGGGCCCATGGACATCAACGAGGAGCTGCACGACAACCTGCAGCGCGTGTATCGGCAGATGCTGGTGTTCTCTGACCTGGCACTTCAGCGCGCGGAGCTCACCCGCACCGCCTTTGCCGCTCGCGAGCCGCTCGAGGAGTGCAAGGCACACGTCACGGAGAAGGACTGGCCGGAGTCCGACAACGAGCCCGCAGCCTTCGACCGCGACGCCTGGATTGCCGCCAACGGCGAGGCCCTCATCCCCGACGCCACCGGTACGCCCGAGTTCAAGTCGGCGATTCGCCGCGACGTCCTCGTGGGCGTGGCCTCCGGCGCCGTCCTCTTCGTACTTCTCGGCATCTTCTCGATTGGCGAGACCGTCGCGCAGCGCGTGGTCTTCGCGGTGATCTTCGCCCTCGTCTGCGGTGTCGGAGACGGCGCGCATGACTACCTCAAGGCGCGTCCCCGCGGTTTCAGCCAGAGGAACGACGAGATCTCCTCGAGCAACGAGGCCGGAGCGGACGAGGCCGAGAAGACCTACTACGCAGACCAGAAGGCGGAGCGGTCCGCGCGGGCCTTGCTCTGGGTCCGCACCACCAATGACCGCATCGACTACGAGAACTCCCTCGTGGACCTGCGCAACGCCAAGCGCGTCAAGGAGGCTGACGAGCGGCTCGCCAGCGGCGAAGGCAACATGATCGCGGTGATCGACGAGCAGCTTGCCGCCACCTCTGCGAGCTATCAGGCAAGCGACGCCTCGTGGTACCCGGCGCCGTTCTGCACGCTCGACGCCTGCAGGGCGCTCGTGGCATCCGTCGCCGACGGTTCCGCCTCAACCCTCGAGGAGGCGACGGCAGCCTATCGCGAGCGGATCGGAGCGGACGCCGACCTCGTCGGCCAGGCGACGCTCGTGCTCGAGCTGAGCCGTCTCGACGTGCACGTGGACGACCTCCACGACGAGTTCGTCTCGCTTGCGGACGAGTACTCCCGTGGACGCGTCCCGGCTCTTGGCGCCCACGCGGGGATACCGACCAGGGTTCGCCTGGTGGGGGAGTGCCTCTCCAAGGGAGACCTCGCGCTCGGCAACCTTGCCAACGAGGCCTTCTGGACCTGCTACGGTCTCTGGGGAAACGAGAACGCCTCGTGAGTCTCGCTCGTCGACGCTCCTGCCCGCTAAGCCGCGAGCAGCGCCATGATCACGATGACCGCCGCCGAGAGCGCCACGGCGGCGAGGTTCGCCTCGCATACGAGCCCGGCCTCGCGCACGAGGTCCCTGTACTCGCCTGACATGCCAGCCTCCCTGCCTTAGGTGGTTCTAGGTGCATCTTTGCATGGCGCTGACCTCTGCGAGACCTCATCTGCAAAGCGTTACCTGGGGATGAGAAACCCTTACCTCCCGTTTACGTTGGCCGTGGTTTTCGCCCGCCGCGTCGCGGTCACCCGTGGAGGCTAGAATGTTCACAAGACGTGCCGCACGCGACGATGGGAGTGACCATGGAGAGGGACCGCTGGTACAAGGACATGGTGTTCTATCAGATCTGGCCGAGGAGCTTCTGCGACGGCAACGGCGACGGCATCGGTGACCTCTGGGGCGTCCTCGGGAAGCTCGACTACATCAAGAGCCTCGGCGTGACGGGCATCTGGTTCTCGCCGCTCTATCCCTCTCCCAACGCCGACTTCGGCTATGACATCTCGAACTACTGCGACATCAATCCCGAGTACGGCACGCTCGAGGTGTTCGACGAGGTCGTCACGGCGGCGCACGCTCGCGGTCTCAAGGTGGTCATGGACCTCGTCATCAACCACACCTCGTCCGAGCATCCGTGGTTCAAGCAGGGTCGAGAGGACCCGCTCAGCAGGTACCACGACTACTACTTCTGGCGGAAGGGTCGCGTCGGCCTTGACGGGGGAATGAACCCTCCCAACAACTGGGACAGCCTCTTCGAGGGCGAAGCCTGGGAGTACGACGAGATGCTCGAGGAGTACTACCTGCACGTCTTCGCCAAGAACCAGCCCGACCTCGACATGAGCAACCCCGAGGTCCGCGACGAGGTCAAGAAGATCATGCGCTTCTGGCTCGACCGAGGGGTGGACGGCTTCCGCGAGGACGTCATCACGTTCATCTCAAAGGCGGACGGCCTTCCCAAGGACCGTCTCGGCATGCCTGGCGCTCGCGGTATGCGCTTCTACTCGAACGGACCGCACGTGCAGGAGTACCTCTCCGGGTTCAAGTCCGAGGTGCTCGACGGCTACGACTGCATGACCATCGGCGAGGCACCGATGCTGCCTCCCAAGAAGGCCCTGCGCTACATAGCCGAGGGAGAGGACCAGACCCTCGACATGATGTTCACCTTCGACCACATGCAGGCGGACTGCCTCTTCACCGAGTACGTGCCTCTGCCCTTCTCGCTGCGCAAGCTCAAGGACGCCTTCGGGCGCTGGCAGCGCACGCTCGACGGTAAGGCATGGAACGCCCTCTACCTCGAGAACCACGACCACCCGCGTGTCATCAGCCGCTACGGCAACGAGGCGTTTCGCGTTGAGAGCGGCAAGATGCTCGCGGTCTGCTACCTCTTCCAGAAGGGCACGCCCTTCGTGTACCAGGGGCAGGAGATCGGCATGGTCAACACGCACTTCGCAACGATCGACGAGCTGCCCGACGTGTCCGCCCACAACCAGTACCGTCGCATGCGCGAGCAGGGCAAGACCGACGACGGGGCGATGGTCGTGATCAACAAGGCCGCTCGGGACAACGCGCGGACGCCCATGCAGTGGAACGGTGACACGTTCGCGGGCTTCTCGACGGCTGAGCCGTGGCTGCCCGTGAACCCCAACCACGTCGGCGTGAACGTCGAGGCCGAGGAGACCGACCCCGCCTCGGTGCTCGCGTTCTACCGTCGCGCCATCGAGCTTCGCCGCAAGCTGCCTGTCGTGCGCGACGGGGCGTACCACGAGTACAAGCGCATGAGCGAGAACCTCTACTTCTACGGACGCGAGTCCGAGAAGTCGCAGATTCTGGTCATGTGCTCCTTCGCGAACCACGACGTGCCCTTCCACGTGCCAGGAGGCTACAACCTCTCGTGGGGCGTGCTCGCCCTCTCGAACTATGCGCCGGAGAGCCGTGCCGACGATCGACGCGACGGGTACATGGTCCTGCGCCCGTACGAGACGCGCGTGTACGTCTTCGGCGAGGACGCCGACCTCGTGTGACCTGGAAAAGGGGACAGGTTGCTTTTCCATGTTCGCTAATCCGGGGATTAGGGGAACGGTAGGTGGTTACGGTTGGAGACGAAGGGAGCGCGCATGGGCGCAGTCGACGAATCGGCAGATAATTCCGAGCTCGGTTTTCTGGCGGCGATGGAGCGGTATCGCGCTGTGAAGGCGTCAGGCGACCCCGCGGACGTCGCCGAGGCCGAGGAGCGGCTTCGTGCGTACGTGCGCGGCGAGCTCACCGAGTCCTGCGGGGGCGGGCAGGAGCACTGACGTAGTGCTCCGCCACGTGTCACACCATGCCCTCTGCGGCTGAAGCGCAGCCATCTCTCGAATTGTGATGAAGGAAAACCTGGAAAAGAAACCTGTCCCCTTTTCCAGGTCTAGCGCTCGAAGGCCTCGACGGGGCAGCCTTCGCAACCGGTGAGGTCGAGGGAGCCATCCGGGTTGGCGGCGATCCGGCGGCACGCGGTCGCGAGCTCCTCCCTGTGCGCCTCCATGATGCGGTAGGCCTCCTCGCGCGACGTGGCTGCGCGCAGCTCGGCGCGGACCTCGTCGGACAGAGCCTCGAAGGCGGTCTTACCCGGGCACATGGACATGACGAACCCCTTTCCGGTCGCGTGGAGACCCTGCTCGCGCTCATATGCAGCAACCTTACACGTACGCCAGCGAGGCGAGAAGTGCGACTTGCTCACGATGCAGGCGGTCGTTCCGTCGTGCGACATCAGCGGGTAAGATTCCTACTGCCCGCCCCTGTCTCCGGGGTGCCGCTTGTACTTCCTCGGCCCCGAGAAGGGCTTCTGCGGCGGAAGGTCCTCGTCCTGACCCCTCCGGTCGTTGCGAGGGGAGCTCTGGCGCTTGGGCCTTCTCGCCTTTCCTCGGTCCTTGTTCCCGGCCGCCTTCGAAGGCTGGTGACTGGTCTCGCGCGGCTTCGCGGGCGTCTTGGGGGTCGGCTTGGGAGCACCCGTCGGCTCGGTCGCCGCCGCGCTATGCTGCCTGCCCTTGCCGCCGTGCTTGTGAGAACCCTTCTTCACGCTACCCCTGGACCTTGCCTCGGCCGACCTGTCGGGGTCGAGGGAGGGGAGCTCTGCGCCGAGGTCGAGCTCGGTTTTAGGCTGGTAGGCGGGGACGACCTTTCCCATGAGACGCTCGATCGCATAGAGGTCGGCGACGTCATCTACGGTGACGAAGGTGAGCGCCCAGCCCATCTCGCCCGCGCGTCCGGTGCGGCCGATGCGGTGAATGTAGTCCTCGGGATCGGCAGGTACGTCGAAGTTCACGACATAGGAGACGCCCACGATGTCGATGCCGCGCGCCAACACGTCGGTCGCCACGAGGACGTCGATCTTGCCGTCACGGAAGTCCGAGAGCGCGTGCTCCCGCTGGTTCTGGCTGCGGTTGCCGTGGATGGGGGCGCAGGAGATGCCCTCCCTGCGCAGGCGTCGGCAGCAGGCGTCGGCGCGATGCTTCGTTCGGGTGAAGACGATGACGCGGTGCGGACCCTCGGAGACGAGGACCTTGGCGAGAAGTGCGTTCTTGGCCTCGAGGGAAACGGGGAGCGCGAACTGGTCGATCGTCTCGGCGACCGTGCCCTTGCGGGCGATCTCGACGCGGACCGGGTCGTGGACGAGGTCGGAGATGCCCGCGATGGCGGAGTCGTCGAGCGTTGCCGAGAGGAGGAGCGTCTGGCGCTCACGCGGCACCTGGGCGACGATCTTGCGCACGCTCGGAAGGAAGCCCATGTCGAGCATGCGGTCCGCCTCGTCGATGACGAGCACCTCGACGGACCCGAGATGGCAGACGCCTTGGTCGATGAGGTCGACGAGCCTGCCCGGTGTCGCGACGAGGATGTCGCAGCCCCGTGCGAGCGCGGCCTTCTGGGGCTCGTAGCTCGCCCCTCCGACGACGGTCACGCAGTGGTGGTGCGTACGTGCGGCGACGGCGACCGCCACGTCCTCGATCTGCTGCGCGAGCTCGCGCGTGGGGGTGATCACGAGCATGAGCGGACCGCCGTGACGGGGGGCGTGCCCGAGATGGTCGGCGACCGGGAGGAGGAAGGCGGCAGTCTTGCCGGTGCCGGTCTGGGCGGCGGCGAGAAGGTCTCTGCCCTGGAGCACGGCAGGCATCGCCTCGGCCTGGACGGGCGTGGGCTCCTCGTAGCCGAGGTCGCTCACGACCTCGAGCATCGTGGGCGAGAGGCCTAGGGAGGAGAAGCCCTCCCGCGAGGGCTGATCGACAGAATCGGTTGTTTGAGTCAAAGGAAATCCTTGCGATAGGGAACCTTGCGACTTCGTACGGTCGCGGTTCCATGGATGTGATGCGGGTCTGGTCGGTACGACGTCGCACAGTATACGCGACATCGGGTCCTCGTGGCAAAGCCACCCCACCCACACCTCGTCGGTACGGGCCAAGCTCCATCTCTTGGACATCTCATCGTCAGGCGAAGGCGATGCCGACGTGCTCTGCGATGTCGCGGTCGAGCGTGACGAGATCCGAGACCGAGAGGTCGTGAAGTCGAGCATGACCGGTCACCCTGCCGAACATCTGGAGCTCGTCATAGCTGGCGCGGAGGAAGTTCGCGACGCGCTCGGCAGCGGCGTTACGGTCGAGCCGACGTCGGAGCTCGGGGTCCTGGGTCGCGATCCCGACGGGGCACCTCCCGGACCCGCAGATGCGGTACTGCTGGCATCCGGCCGCCATGAGGGCGGCTGACGCGATGGCGATGGCGTCAGCGCCGAGCGCGATGGCCTTCGCGAAGTCCGACGAGACGCGGAGCCCTCCCGTGATGACGAGGCTCGTTTCGGGGGAGTGCTCGTCGAGGAAGGCGCGGGCGCGGGTGAGTGCGTAGATGGTGGGTACGCTCGAGGAGTCTCTCAGCATGATCGGGCTCGACCCTGTCGCTCCGCCGCGTCCGTCGAGCGTCACGAAGTCAGCGCCCGCATAGGTCGCGAAGGCGAGGTCGTCCTCGATGTGGCCGGCAGCGATCTTGATGCCTATCGGTCTTCCGTCGCTCCGCTCGCGCAGGTCCTCGACGAGGGCGCGCAGGTCATCCCTCGTCTCGATGCCGGGGAAGCGCGAGGGGGACTGGACGCTCGTCCCCGGCGCGACGTTACGGAACCTGGCGATCTCCTCGGTGCACTTGTCGCCAGGCAGGTGCCCGCCCATGCCTGGCTTGGTGCCCTGACCGATCTTTATCTCGATGGCGTCCGAGGTCCTGAGGTTCTCCTCGGTGACGCTGTAGCGATTGGGAACGTACTCGAAGATATAGCGGTAGGCCGCCGCCTTCTCCTCGGGAAGGACGCCGCCCTCGCCGCTGCACGTGGCGCAGCGTGCCGCCGCGGCACCTCGGGCGAGCGCCTCCTTGGTCTCTCTCGAGAGGGCGCCGAAGCTCATATGCGAGACGAAGATCGGGTTCTCGATCACGAGCGGTTTCTTGGCATGCGGGCCTATGACGGCCGTGCAGTCCACCTCGGCGTCATCGGCGAGCGGGAAGGGGTCGAGCTGGGCTCCGAGAAGGAGAATGTCATCCCAGGAGGGGAGGGGAAGCTGCGTTCCCATGGCACCGCCGATGTGCTGCCCGGTGAGCGCCATCTCGTGGATGTGGTCCATGTGCCGGACGGAGGGGTCCGCGCGGTACGTGTCACGGGGGTAGTCGATGCCTGAGCCTGGGGTGTTCGTCTCGGTGACCTCGACCCTCGTGACGGCATTCGGGGACTCGCTGTCATCGTCGAGCCTCACGAAGAGCTCGCCAGGCGTGCCGCACATGGCGCAGGAGTAGGTCGCGGGGTCGAAGGGCCGGCCCTCCTTTTCCTCGTCGTAGACGTATCCGCACATGAGACACCGATACCTTGCCATGATGGCCTCGCTTTCGACGGGGACTGTCGGAACCATTCTATGGCCTGCCACCCGAAGTGCGGGGGCATGAGCCTGTTGGGTCTCGTGGACGGCGGGCAGGACGGTCAGTCCTCGGCCGGAGCGGGCCTTATGAAGAGGAGACCTGCGACTCCAGCTCGCCGACCATGCTTGCGAAGACGGCCAGAGCCTCGTCGACCGGCTCGCCCGTCGACATGTCCACGCCCGCCCCGCGCAGAAGGTCGATGGGAGACGCGCTGCATCCGCCCGACAGGAATGCGAGGTAGTCGTCGACGGCGGGCTTGCCGCGCGTGAGGATCCTCTCGGAGATCGCGACCGCGGCGGCGAAGCTCGTGGCATAGACGTAGACGTAGTAGTCGTAGTAGAAGTGCGGGATGCGGGCCCACTCGAGCGCGATGTCGTCGTCGCTCTGGACGACCGGCCCGTAGTACTCGTCATTGAGGGCGCGATAGCGGTCGGAGAGGTCGTCCGCGCCGAGTCCCACGCCGCGGGCGCACGCCTCGTTGGCGTCGCGCTCGAACTCCGCGAAGAGGGTCTGTCGGTAGAGCGTGGTGCGGAACTGCTCGCAGAAGTGGTCGAGAAGGAAGGCGCGTCTCGCCCCGTCCGTCTCGTTGGCGAGAAGATAGCGCATGAGCAGACACTCGTTCGTGGTGCTTGCGACCTCGGCCACGAACATGGGGTACTCGGCATAGCGTGCGGGCTGCGCGTGGTTGGAGAGCCAGGTCTGCATCGCGTGGCCCATCTCGTGCACGAGCGTGAAGACGTCGTCGAGCGTGCCCTGGTAGTTGAGGAGGATGAGCGGGTTCATGCCATGCCCGTCTGCCGAGTAGGCCCCGCTCATCTTTCCGGGCGTCTCGAAGACGTCGATCCACCGCTTTTCGAGACCTTCGCGCACGGTCGCGACGTAGTCCTCGCCAAGCGGGGCGAGCGCACGGAGCATGAGCTCGGACGCCTCCTCGAAGGTGTAGTCCGCGGTCGGTGCGGGGAAGGCGGGCGCGTAGACGTCCCAGTAGCGCATCTCGGAGAGTCCGAGCGCATCCCTGCGCATCGCCATGAAGCGATGGAGCGGATCGAGGTTTCTGCGAACCGAGGCGATGAGGTTCTCGTAGACCGACACGGGGACCTCGGTCGGAGCGAGCGATGCCTCGAGCGAGTTCTCATAGTGGCGCGCGTCGGCAAAGAACTTGAGCTCGCGCATCTGAGCCGCGAGAGCCGCGGCCGAGGTGTTCCTCACCGCGCGATATGACGCATACATGCTGTGATAGGTACTCTCGCGAAGCGTGCGGTCGTGCGACATCTCGAGAGGCACGAAGCTGCCGTGGGTCACGGGGTGAGCAGCGCCTTCCGCATCGCACGCGTCGGGAAAGCGCAGGTCGGCGTCATTGAGCATCGTGAAGATGAGTCCTGGCTGCGCCGCCATCTCGCCTGCCTGGGCGAGAAGCGCCTCCTGCGCCTGCGGCAGCACGTGGTCGCGCTGCGCGGTGATGCGGTCGAGGGCGAGCCTGTAGAGCTCGAGCCCCGGCGTCGTGTCATACCATTCGCCGAGAGTCTGGGAATCGAGGGCGAGAATCGCCGGCCTGAACCAGGCAGCCGCCGCTCCGACCTTGGAGACGAAGGTCGTGACCTGCGAGTTGAGGTCCTG
>LAHS01000481.1_pt1 | contig 19792 bp, 18 predicted proteins | sample 329651 | NCBI WGS metagenome assembly LAHS01 (sample SAMN03275699, study PRJNA271635) | activated sludge metagenome | isolation source: sample C-1 Sludge from hydrolytic chamber (first chamber) of Anaerobic... | reverse complement strand
GCGGCGATGATGTCAATCCGTTTGTTTTTAATTTGTCCAGCAAGCGGTTTAGTACTGTCAAGCTCGATCCAGCGGAATGACTGTGCTTTGCCTTTTTCTGGCGCAGCAGCGAGCTGAGTTTTTAATGCTTCTGTCTGATTTTCGCGCAGACCGTAGAATGCAACAACCGGTTTTCTGGCGAACGAGTATACGATAAAACCGATCGCAATAAGAATAAGTATCGCGCCGGCAGCAATAAGAATGCGGGGATTAACCTTTGCATTCTTATTCTCTTTTTTACTGTTTTTCATATCAAGAGTGTAGCACAGTCAGCATTTATTTTTCAATTAACTTAACAGTTCTTAACGAGTTTCTTCTATAATTTGACAGCTGATATTTTGTTTGGTACACTGAAATGAGACAAAGAGGCATTTTACAGTGAGAAAACAAAACAAAATCTGCCTGTTAATACTCGCAGTGACCTGTCTGCTTACGGTGTGCTTTCCACTTTCGGCACAGAATAATGACATCAGCCAAGTCTACAGTTTGATTGATAAAGCCTTTTATGATAAATCATCGCAAGAATTGTCAGATGCCCTCAAGTCAAATGTTTCCTCCAGCTCGTACAATTTGTACGAAGCATATGCTTTAAAAAAAACACGGCAGCTTATTATCGAAAATGATTTGGAGTTTGCCCGTGAGTCATCCCTTGCTGTTATCGATAATAATCTCGAAAATTTTGATGCTGTCGATTTGTATTCATATATAGACAAAGCTATTCTGAACGAGCAGGCTCAGAAACAAGCAGAGGAAAACAGGCGCAAGCTTGAGGCGGAACGGATTGCCGCACAGAATGAGCGTACTAAAAAACAGCTGCATGAATCATATACAACAGTCTCAACGAAATCGGGACAGGCAGTATATGTGAGTGATCAGCAGGCGAGCTATGATCCGATTGTGTGGAATGTAAGTCTTGGTATTGCTGATTTTGTTTTTCAGAAAATCTCAGATCCTGATTATTCAAGTCTGAAGTATGGTTTGGGTTTTGGTGCGAATCTTTTTTATGGCAACGATGATTTTGAAATCGGCGCCGATATTTTTGCTGATATGCTTATGCTCACAATGGGCAGCGGAGAAGAAGAAGTTCTTGATTCCGCAAAGTTTGTTCCGGAAATTGCATTTGCTCAATTTAACCGCAATGTGTTCCTCCGCGTAGGATTTGCAGTTGAGGGGCTCGTAACAACTTCTGATGTAGACACTGATTCTCAGGGAACGTTTATGACTCCTGTTCTCGGTGTCGGTCTTGACAATGTTGCGCTTGGCGATAAATTATTTGCAGCTCACATTGATTATTATCCCGGCAGCTTTGCGTACAGCAATCTTAAGGCAGCCGGCGAAGCAGGCGTGAGTCTCTTTGTTCCGCTTACTGTTTCCGAGCGTTCAAAAATCGGATTTAAGCTTGGCGTGTCAGATTTGTTATTCATAAAAAATGAAGGAATTGAAAATAGGGGCAAAGCGTTGTTTGCCATTGGAGTGGGAAATGTCAACAAGTAAAAAGATCTTAGCTGTACTTATGTTTTTGTTTGTGTCGTTTTTTGTGACGGCTCAAACAGATTCATTGACAAAACGTTTTCTCGATGCCTCGAACGAACAGTATTCTTCAGGCAAGTACAAGAAAGCGTATGATTACGTAAACAAGGCAATGCAGCTGAATGCGAACGGTACAATTCCTGAGAATGCAACACTTATGGCGCAAAGCATTTACACTGCGCTGCTTAATCAGATCGCATCGGACAAAGATTATGTGTTGTTTGAGGATGTGACTGATTCTCTTGAAAAATATCCGATGGTCGCAAATGATCAGATAAAAAAACTTGTTAAGAAAATTTATGCGCAGCAGGAAGAAGAATTAACTGCAAAACGTGATGCGGAAGCTGCGGCGCAGCGTGAAGAAGAGCGTGCTTATTTTCAGAATCAGCTCGATGAACAGAAAAAAAGCCAGGAGTCTCTTATGAAGACTCTCAATGACGGACTTGGAGATCTTGGCTCCGGTTTGAGCGCGCAGGCAGAAAAAAGCGCAAATGCAAATCATGCTGTTCTGATTGCAGTTCTTTGTGTGTGCGGTATCCTCGTTGTTATTTTTATTATTGTCATTTTTGCGATACATTCTGCAGCAAAGGCTTCGCGCCATCAGCAGGAGCAGTTTGAGGCGACGCTCAAGCTTGTTGCAGGAATGCAGCAGACGAACAATCAGCTGCTGCTTGGCGGTGTTACCGATTTGTACGGGCAGGGCGGGCTCAAATCCGCAGGAAGCTCCCGCTGGGGAATGGATGCGCTTCCTGCTCCGGCAATGTCTCCTGATGAGCAGAATGAGCTGAAAGAACTTGCGGTTGCATGTGAAGACTTGGGCGGTAAAATTGATCAGGCGACAAACCGCAAGAACAACTCAAAGAATGTTTCGGAACTTGTCTACAAGCTTGCAAATCAGCTTGGCTTGAACCAGAATACTGCGATGCTTTATTTCTGTGCGTCTATGGTGTACGATGCAGGATTTCTTGCAATTGACCAGGACTTGCTTAAGGCTGAGTCTTTGACGCAGGAGCAGAAAGACGAAATCAGACAGCACGTTGCAAAATCATCTGATTTCTTTAGCTTTGTTCCTGAGAAATACCGTAATATTTTTGACGACGCAGCTACAAAACATCACGAAAACATGGATGGCACCGGCTATCCGGACGGACTCAAAGGTGATGCGATTCCGCAGATTGCGCGTCTTATTCATGTTGCAGAAAGCTACACATCGCTTATCAGCAGACGAAACTATAAAGCTATACAGGATAAGGAATCTGCAATTAAAGAGCTTGAATCAAAGCCCGGTTTGTACGATCCGGCTGTTGTTGCAGTGCTCGACGCAATAGTATAAAATACCCCTAATTGAGGTAGTTTACTATGTGCGGAATTGTAGGATATGTGGGTAATAGAGCGGCTACGCCCGTTTTAATCAATGCGTTGAAGAAACTGGAGTACCGCGGCTACGATTCCGCAGGCATCGCTGTATTTGACGGCGAGGACATCATCGTCAGGAAGGCGAAAGGCGCACTTAAAGTCCTTGAAGCCCGCATCGCGAACGAGACAATAAAAGGCTCGCTCGGAATCGGACACACGAGATGGGCCACGCACGGCGAGCCGAGCGATGTAAACGCTCATCCGCAGACAAACGTAAGCGGCACAATCGCCGTTGTTCACAATGGAATTATCGAAAATTATGCAAAACTCAAAAGCTGGCTGCAGAGTCAGGGCGTTGTTTTTAAAAGCCAGACAGACACAGAAGTAATCGCTCATCTTATTAATTATTTTTACGAACAGTATGCTGATATTTTTCAGGCAGTTCTTTCTGCGCTTGCAAAACTTGAGGGAAGCTATGCTCTCGGTGTTGTCTGCAAGGATTATCCTGACAGAGTAATTGCTGCCCGCAAAGACTGTCCGCTCATTGTCGGACTCGGCAAGGATGAAAACTTTATTGCCAGCGATGTTCCTGCAGTTCTCGAATACACGCGCGATGTGTACTTTCTCGAACAGAAAGAAGTTGCAGTTCTCTACAACGACCATGTTGACCTCTTTACACAGAACGGCGAAAAAGTAATCCGCAAGCCGTACCACGTAGACTGGGATATTTCTTCCGCAGAAAAAGGCGGATACGCCCACTTTATGCTCAAGGAAATCCACGAGCAGCCAAAGGCGCTTACAGATACACTCCGTCCGCGTCTTGTTAAGAATAATAAGAATGAGATTGTCGATATTAAATTCGATGAAGTAGAATTTGGTGATGACTGGAAGAACGCTGGCCGTGTTGTTATTACTGCCTGCGGAACTGCATACCACGCAGCTGTTGTTGCAAAATATGCATTTGAAAAATTCGCGCGCATCCCTGTTGTAGTTGATGTTGCTTCTGAATTCAGGTACCGCAATCCGATTCTGTTCAAAAATGATATTTTTATCGTCGTAAGCCAGTCGGGCGAAACTGCCGATACACTTGCTGCACTGCGTCTTGCAAAATCTGCCGGCGCAAAAGTAATTGCGATTACAAACTGCGTCGGTTCAACGGTGAGCCGCGAAGCTGACGAAGTAATCTACACATGGGCAGGTCCTGAGATTGCTGTAGCCTCAACAAAGGCGTATACGACACAGCTTATGTGCCTGTTCCTGCTTGCACTCAAAGCTGCACAGGTACGCGGCGTGCTGAGTCAAAAAGATTTTGAAAAAGAACTCGTCGAGCTTGAGGCAATTCCCGGCAAAGTGCAGAAGATTCTTGATGACAAAACTGATGTTCAGAAATTTGCCAGCGAGCAGTTTAACAAAGGAAAAATTTTCTATATAGGACGCCAGTTTGACAGCGCGAGCAGTCTCGAAAGTGCGCTCAAGCTCAAGGAAGTGAGCTATATGCACAGCGAAGCATTCGCTGCCGGCGAGCTGAAGCACGGCCCGATTGCGCTTGTTGATACGGATACACTTGTCGTCGCAATCGCCACACAGCCTGAACTGTATGAAAAAATTGCGTCGAACATCGTCGAAGTAAAAACGCGCGGTGCTGCAACAATGGTTATTACGCAGGATACAAAAGGTGCGTTTAAAGACTGCGCCGATACAGTGATAACGATTCCTGAAGCAGATGAAGCGCTTTCCGCAATGCTTGCAATAATTCCTGCGCAGCTGTTTGCCTATTACTGCGCAGTGCAGCGCGGCAATGATCCTGACAAGCCGCGTAATCTTGCGAAATCAGTAACAGTGGAGTAGTCGTTCGAGACGGCATTCTTGCCGCGGATTGTTTGAAAGGAAGTTAGGAGCTAAACGACATGCGCATTATTTGTATGGGCGACAGCATTATGCAGTACAACGATTATAAAACATATCCGCAGTTCGGATGGGTGCAGATCCTTCCGCGCTTTTTTCCGCTCGACACGGTGTTTTTTAATTTTGCGCGCAATGGCCGCAGTACAAAAAGCTTTATCTCCGAAGGACGATTCGGTGAAGTGTGCGCTGCTGTTCAGAAAGGTGACTTTGTTTTGATTCAGTTCGGGCATAACGACGAAAAAAGTGCAGACCCGAACCGCTATACAAGTCCAGACAAAGACGGCGAGTACCGCAAAAATATTGTTTATTTTGTAACAGAACTTCGCAAGCTCGGTGCATATCCGATTCTGCTCACGCCTGTTGCGCGCAGAAAATTTAATGCAGAGCATACGATGGAAGATACACACGGCGCGTATCCTGAAGCGATGAAGAGTACAGCCGCGGAACTTAATGTGCCGTGCGTCGACTTGAATGCGCTCACATTCAAATATTTTGAACAGAAAGGACTTGCTGCAACACGTTCTTTCTTTATGAATTTTGATGCCGGTGAGTATGATAATTTTCCAGACGGCAGAGATGACAACAGTCACCTTCGTGCAGACGGTGCATTTGTCGTTTCAAAGATTGCGGCGGGTCAGTTCTCGCTGATCGGGAAAAAATATCCTGATTACAAACAGTTCTCTTCGTCGGTTCTCATTGAGCCTGCCGACAGGGATGCGCTCGAAAAAGAAGTGAGCGACGAGTTTGCTTTTGCATAATAATTATTAATTAATAAGACGCCTCGAACGGCGCTTTACGATATAGACATACGCGCCAGCAATGGCGCATGGAGTTTTGATATGGAATATTCTGAGTCAGAAGTATTGCAGTACATCGCTGAGAATGATGTTAAGTTCATCAAACTCTTTTTTACCGACATCTTCGGCGCAATCAAATCAATTTCAATTCAGCCCGGCGAATTGCAGCGTGCGTTTACGTCAGGCATTTCATTCGATGCAAGTGCGGTAAAAGGATTCTTAAGTACAAGCCGCAGCGATTTGTTCATTGTGCCTGATCCTTCAACATTAAGTGTTCTTCCGTGGAGACCGCAGCACGGACGCGTCGTTCGCTTTTACTGCAATATCCGCTATCCCGACGGCACTCCGTTCGAAGGCGACACGCGCCTTATTCTGCAGAAGACAATCGATGATGCGGCAAAAAAAGGATACGAGTGCAAGATTGGCACTGAATGTGAATTCTATCTTTTCCAGAAAGATGAAAAAGGAAATCCGACGCGCATTCCGCACGACAATGCCGGATACTGCGATCTTGCTCCGCGCGACCGTGGAGAAAATGTTCGCCGCGACATTTGTCTTACACTTGAGCAGATGGGAATAAATCCTGAGGCAAGTCATCACGAGACAGGACCGGGACAGAACGAAGTTGACTTCAAGTACAGTTCAGTTCTCAATGCTGCGGATAATCTTGCGACATTCAAAACAGTTGTTAAAACAATAGCAGACAGAGACGGTCTGTTTGCCTCGTTCCTTGCCAAACCGCTTTCTGATAAAGCAGGCAGCGGCCTTCATATTAATATTTCTCTTCATAAAAACGGCAAGAACCTCTTTACTGATAATAAAATTCCTGCCGATGCACAGTCATTCATTGCAGGCATTTTGTACCGCATCCGCGAAATCACAGCGTTTACAAATCCGCTTCCGAATTCATACGACCGATTTGGCTCATACGAAGCGCCGCACTATGTAAGCTGGAGCCGACAGAACAGAAGCCAGCTGATCCGCATACCGGCTGCGGCGGGAGAACAGTCGCGCATTGAAGTGCGTTCGCCTGATCCGTCGTGCAACCAGTATCTTGCGCTTGCTCTTATTCTTGCAGCCGGATTTGAGGGAATTGAAAAGAAACGCGCGCTCAGCGAGCCTAAAGATATCGACTTGTTCAATGCGCAGGGACCTGATGTAAAAGATCTTGAGACTCTTCCGAAGACATTGGGAGAAGCTGTAAAACTTGCAGAGAAAAGTGATTTTGTAAAATCTGTTCTTCCTGCTGTTACACTCAAGGCATTTACAGAAGTTGAATCAGGAATCACCGATCCTGAATTCGGAGAAATCTGAAACAGTCATGGATAGTGTTCTGATAGTTTCAAACACAAATACGACACTCGGTATTATTGCGGACATGCTTCACTCGCAGGTCTTCAGTCGTATTGTCACTACTCAGAACGGCGCGGAAGCACGGCGCGATATGGTCGATAATAATTTTGACCTTGTTGTAATCGACACGCCGCTTCCTGATGAATTCGGCGATGACCTTTCGCTTCATGCTGCGGAAACAACTTCTGCCGGAATCATCCTTATTGTTGAGCAGGAAAGACTTGACGATGTGAATGCGCAGGTTGAGGATGCCGGCGTGTTTGTTCTTCCCAAACCGGTAAGCCCGGAATTTTTCTATCAGTCAGTAAAACTTCTTGTCGCCAGCCGCAAGCGCGTGATGCATCTCGAGGATGAAAACCAAAAGCTGCAGGACAAGATTGACGAGATCCGCCTTGTTGACCGCGCAAAGCTTGTTCTTATTCAAGTGCTGAACATGACTGAAGCGCAGGCTCACCGCTATATCGAAAAGCAGGCGATGGACTTGCGGCAGAGCAGAACGACGGTAGCGGAAAACGTGCTTAAAACATACGAGCGCTAGAGGCAGGCTGTTGCTCGGTCTCCGGCATGTATGTGTGTGTTGACAACTAACATGTAAATTCGGTATTCTGTTTTCAAGACGAAGGCGTCTGTTTTACGCAATTTTTATGCCCGTAAGGCTGAAAGTTGAGCAAAGCAGACGCCTTTTTTTGTTCAGGGGGTTGCCCATGTGTGGATTTGTTGGAGCATTTGACCTTGCAAGCGGCTCGAAGCCGATTGACGATGGTCTTCGTGATGAACTTCGTACGCAGGTTCTCGACATGTCGCGGAAAATACGCCACCGCGGTCCGGATTGGAGCGGCGTGTATACAGGCGACAACGCGATTTTAAGCCACGAGCGCCTTGCTATTGTCGATCCTCTTTCGGGAAAGCAGCCGCTTGTAAGCACTGACGGAAATGTTATTCTCGCGGTGAACGGCGAAATATACAATCATCAGGAAATACGAAAATCGTTCGCCGGAAAATATGATTTTAAAACACAGAGTGACTGCGAAGTAATTATTCCGCTGTATCAGCAGAAAGGTGTTGATTTCTTTGAAGACCTGAGCGGCATATTTGCGTTTGCGCTGTACGATGCGTCAAAAGATTTGTATGTCATCGGACGCGACGAAATCGGCGTGATTCCGCTGTATCAGGGATGGGACAAAGACGGACGTTACTATGTTGCGTCTGAACTCAAGGCGCTCGAAGGTGTGTGCTGCACAATCGAAGAATTTCCGAACGGCAGCTATTTTGTCGGCGGAAAAGGAGCGGGCGCACTTGCAACAAAAGGTCCTGTCCGCTGGTATCACCGTGACTGGGAATCATACGACGCGGTAAAAAATAATAAATGCGCGTGTGACGGAAAAGGAAATGTCGTTTGCGAAGACGTTATTAATAATTTACGTAACTCACTTGAGACTGCTGTAAAAAAGCAGCTGATGAGCGATGTCCCGTACGGCGTCCTGCTCAGCGGCGGACTCGACAGTTCGATCATTGCGGCTGTTACGCAGAAGTTCGCGGCAAAGCGCGTCGAGAGCGGAAGCAAGGAAAGTGCATGGTGGCCGCGTCTGCACAGTTTTGCAATCGGACTTGAAGGCTCGCCTGATCTTATCGCCGCAAAAAAAGCGGCAGACGCAATCGGCACTGTTCATCACGAAGTCCACTTTACAATTCAGGAGGCACTGGACGCGCTGCCTGATGTTATCTATCACATCGAGACATACGACATCACCACTGTCCGCGCTTCAACACCGATGTATCTTCTTGCCCGCGTTATTAAATCGATGGGCATCAAAATGGTGCTGAGCGGCGAGGGAAGCGATGAACTGTTCGGCGGTTATCTCTATTTCCACAAAGCGCCGAACGCGCGCGAATTCCACGAAGAGCTTGTGCGAAAAATCAGCAAGCTGCACTTGTATGACTGTCTGCGCGCGAATAAAAGTCTTGCGGCGTGGGGTGTTGAAGGACGCGTTCCATTCCTCGACAAAGAGTTTATCGACGTAGCCATGAGAATCAACCCCGCCGACAAAATGAGCATAAAGATTGATGACGGAAAGCAGAGAATGGAAAAATGGATCGTGCGCAAAGCGTTCGAAGATATGCTTCCTGCCGACATCTGCTGGAGACAGAAGGAACAGTTCAGCGACGGCGTTGGATACAACTGGATCGACACACTCAAAAAAGTTGCCGAAAGCAAGGTATCTGACGCGCAGTTTACATCGCGCGAGCGCACGTTCCCCATTAATACGCCGGTAACAAAAGAGGAATACTACTACCGTTCAATTTTTGCGAGCCTGTTTCCGAGCGAAACAGCTGCAAAGACAGTTCCGCACGAAGCAAGCGTTGCATGCTCAACAGCAAAAGCTCTTGAGTGGGATGCCGCGTGGAAGAACATGGACGAGCCGAGCGGACGCGCGGTGCTTGGTGTGCACGACAAGGCGTACGAAAAATAAAACGCAGTGCGTGCCGGTGTAAAAAAATAGCATGGCAGAATACGGACATGGTTCCGAAACTGCCATGCTGATTGACCGCATGGCCTAAAATATGGTATTTTAACAACATAGTTCGGGCCATTAGCTCAGTTGGTTAGAGCAGAGGACCCATAATCCTTTGGTCCCTGGTTCAAGTCCAGGACGGCCCACTAACGAAGCATCTGTCAAAAACAGATGCTTTTATTTTTTTAAATACATGCATATGGACTTGAAGCGGAGCAGCCGCGCGGCAGGTGCCGCGTAAAGGCGCCATGGAGGGCGCCGTCAGGCTGCGCAGCCGGCTTGGAGCGAGGGCACACGACGTGACCTCGCGGAAAGCAAGTCCAGGACGGCCCAGAAAGAAGCATCTGCTAAAAACAGATGCTTTTATTTTTTTAAATGCATGCATATGGACTTGAAGCGGAGCAGCCGCGTGGCAGGTGCCGCGTAAAGGCGCCATGGATGTATATACGCCGAAGGCACAAACGTGTTTGCTGGCTTCTTTCATTTTTCTATGGTATCATTAACCCATGACTCCATTAATGAATAAACTCGGTGTAGAACAAAAAAATGTCCGCTTGCTCCGCACAATGTACTTCGCTTTTTTTACAACAGGAATGATAAGCACGCTTCTCGGTGCGATTCAGCCGAATCTCAAGGAAACATATAACATCAGTTATCTGCTTACAGGAAGTGCATATTCTTTCCATCAGATTGGAAACCTCTGTGCCGTTCTTCTTGCGGGAGTCCTGCCGTATGCAATCGGCCGGAAAAAATCAACGGCGATTTTGTATTCGTGTCTTATTGTGGGTGTAACTCTTATAACATTTGCCGGGAAACTTTTAGCGCTTACCGGTACGCCTGTTCTGCTTCTTCTTGCCTACATGCTTACCGGTGTTGGACGAGGAACAACAAGCAATATTACAAATGTCGTTGTCGCTGATACGACTCAGAACAAGACTGCCGGATTGAATATACTTCATGCAGTTTTTGCATGCGGAGCGCTTCTTTCTCCGTTCATCCTTGTTATGTTCTCTCTGATGAATCATTCAATGGGATGGCGCATTACACTGTGGCTTGTTGCGGTTCTTATGCTCACTGTGTTTTTCCTTTTCATTTCATCGTCGATGAGCAATAAGCCTGAGCAGAAAAAAACTCCTGCTGTTTCAGCCAGCGGCTCGGAATCGGAAGTACCGTTTTATAAATCATTTGATTACTGGATCAATGTTGCAATTCTTCTTTTCTATCTTTGCGGCGAATCTGCAAACATGGGCTGGCTTGTTACGTATTTTAAAGATACAGGACTTATGGGCCAGTCATTTGCACAGATGACATCTTCAATCATGTGGATAATGATTATGGCAGGCCGTCTTATGTGCGCGTCAATTTCCGGAAAAATTAATAAGAATAAACTTGTTCTGATTCTTGCCGGACTGAATGCCTTTTTCTTTGTGCTTATGATTTCTACGAGATGTATGCCGGTGATTATCATCGGTCTGCTTGGAATGGGATTCAGCATGTCTGGAATTTATCCGACGACTCTTTCTACAATGAAACCTGAGTACAATGCGTCACCGCTTGCTGTGGGATTATGCATTGGCATTGCGACAACAGGTGCAATCAGTATGCCGATGATTGTCGGTGCAATCGCACAGAACGTGACGAAGTCTGCTGTTGCATCAGGACTCACGGAAGCCGCCGCGGAAAATAAAGGCGTTACAAGCGGCATTAGTGCCATAGCATTTGCGCTTGCTATTATGGTCGTCCTGAATATAGTGAAGTACGTTCTAAGCCGTCGCTCTGCGAAGTAGCTGGACAGAACTTTGTAAAAAGTTCTGTCACATTAATCGAAACAGGACGTTTCGAGCTGGAAAGCATTATGCGGCGCCAAGGATGGCGCCTCCATAGCAAAGACAGAACTTTGTAAAAAGTTCTGTCACACTAATCGAAACAGGACGTTTCGATTAGTGCAGGTACTCTTTAGACTGTTTGCCGGTCAGATGGTCTATGGTGATTCTTACGATAAGTGCGCGTGGCGCTCCGTTTTCCATTTCTTTTGTTCTGCTTTCAATTCTTTCGTCCGGCGAATATTTATCCATGATTGCATTGAACGCCATCTCGCGTTCTTTTAAGTCAGTTACGATTTCTGCTTTTCCAAAAGCGATTACGCTGCGGTAGAGTGTTGTGAACTGAGCAGGCGCAATGTTGTCTGTGTCGACGATTGTAAAGCAAACTTTCGGATTCGCTTTGATTGCATCAATCTTTTGTCCTTCAACAGCACAGTGAAACCAGATTTTTCCATGCGCATACACATAGCTGACTGGGACTCCGTAAGGGTATCCTTCATCGCTCATGACGGAAAGAACTCCATGTGTATTGCGGCCAAGAATTGCCTGTACATCTGTTTCCGGCATCATCTGTCTGATTCTTCTCATTTCTCGAAACATACTGAACCTCTGTGTAAAAGCTATATGCTAAGTATAAACTAAATCACAGGAAAATGAATATGATTGTTGTCGCAATTCCTGCAATTCCAATTGCGACAGAACTCATTGCACCGTATACTTCGCCCATTTCGAGTGCTGTTGCCGTCCCTATTGCATGACTGCATGTGCCGATTGCAACGCCTGCTGCCACTTTACTTTTTACGCGGAACAGTTTTATAAGATATGGCGCAGCGATTGCGCCTGTCATTCCTGTAATGATAATAGAGCACATGGTGAGCCCGGCAATGCCGCCGATGTCTTTGCTCAATGAAAGCGCAATCGGTGTCGTGACAGATTTTGGCATCATCGATTTTGTGATTGTTTCGTCGAGACCGAATAAGCGGCACAATAGGTATACGCTTGCAACTGATGTTGCAGCCCCGGCGATTGTTCCGGCAAGAACTGGGACGATGTTTTTTATCAGCACTTCCCTCTGGTTGTAAATTGAAAGCGCAAGAACTTCTGTTGCCGGTCCGAGAAAAAGAAGAAGTATGTCTGCTCCGGTTTTGAATTTTGCGTACGGTGTTCGCGTAATAATCAGGAAACAAATTATTAATGTTGTGGCGATAAGCAGCGGATTTGCAATGACTGTTTTTGTTTTCTGCTGAATAATCTGACCGATTTTATATGCAAAGATACAGAGACAGATTGCAAAAAAAGGTGAGCTAAAAATGACGTTATACAAAGTTGTTAAGATGTTATGCATGTGTTGAGTCTCCTGTCTGTTCTGTTGATTTTTTTCGTGAAGCTATTTTGTTTTGTATGAAGATTGCAAGACTTGCGGCTCCTGCTGCAGCTGCGAATGTCAGTATTGTTGCAATCATGCAGATGAAAAGCATTTGAAGCCAGTAATGAGAGATGAGATCAAACTGCTCCATTACTGAAATATTTGCCGGAAGAAAAAAGAATGCCATGTTTTTTTGAAGCCATGTTCCGCTGTCAGAGAAAAACTCAGGCTTGCACACGTGAGTGCAGAGAAGAACAAGCAGAATGAGCATAGCTGTTATGCTCCCAGGAAAAGCAAACGGAAGAATAGCAGATACAGCATTTCCTGCGAGGCAGATGCCGAGAATACAAGCAAGTTGAATAAGAACTTTCATAATTCAATCATACTTAAAATGGATTTGTATGAAAAGTAAAAGAATAAAAAAAGTATCGAAAATGAAAGCGAATACAGTCAAAATTAATACAAAGGTTTATAATTGTTGGATGGTGCGTAAAAACAGGGAGTGGGAGGCTCTTTTCGCATGCGGCAGTTTTTGAATAAGATTATCTTCGGTACAGAAGATATATCTTTGCTTCCAAAATTAAAATCGTCTATTAATAAATCCAATTTAAAATCTCTTTATGCGACAAGTGCCTTTTTAGGCGCTCTTATGTTATGTATGTCGGTTATTTCTGTATTTTTTCAGGCTTTCCATCATAATTTTATTTTATATATATTATGCTTCATTGTTTGTCTTGTTTCTTTCGTGCTCACAAAAGCTGTCGTTCCTCATACGTCGAAAATAATTACACCTGTATTTTACATGCTCATTGCGACGGGATTTGCATTCGGCATTACTTTGGGCAATTTTAACGAGACTGTCTCAACAGCTGTTACTTTTAATGTGATTCTTGTCGCTTTTCCTTTCCTGATTTGCGACGTGCCGTGGCGGATTAATGTGCTTCTTGTTGCTGCGTATGTTGTATTTGAAATCACTTCGTATTATCAAAAACCAGCAGAGATGTTTACTTACGATTTGGTGAATGGAACAAGTTTCCTGCTTCTTGCCGTTTTTATTAACACATTTGAGCAGATACGGCACATGGAAGATTTTAACAATGGTTTGATTGTTAAGAGGCAGCGTGATACAGATGCACTCACCGGAACACTTACAAAAAAAGCTCTTGAAATTACTATACGGAAAAGTTTGCTGCAAACAGAAATCTCAGGTGCGCTCATGATTGTCGACATAGACAATTTTAAAAATGTGAATGACAGGTATGGTCATGCAATCGGCGATTACTTTATTGCAGCTACTGCGAAAAGTCTTCTTTCTGTCTGCCGCACGACAGATACTGTGGGAAGATTCGGCGGCGACGAATTCGTTTTGTTTTTTCCGGGAATGAACAGCCGTCCGCTTGTTGAATTGAAGGCAAAAGAAGTTTCAGACGCAGTATCGGAAACAGCGTCGAAAGGTTTTGTGAATGAAGAAATAACGGTGTGCATAGGATGTACGTATTTTTCAAATGTCCATGCACCTTATGAAGATCTTTTTAATCAGATGGATACTGCGCTGTATCGGGCGAAGAATACTGGCAAAAACAAGTGCGTTATTTTTGGATAAGCAAAGCGAATCAGGGGTAGCTTACGGCTGATAGCCTAAGAAGTAAGAAATCTGGCGTGCAGTTTCGCAGATGCAGTGGATGTTCTGATCCATTTCTCCAACGGAAATAAAATTATTGAATGCACTCATGCTTACTGCTCCAACGATTTCACCCTTTGCGTTGCGGATTGGCGCTGCGTTGCAGTTGTCGTCGAGGATAAGCTCTTCGCGGTCTGTCGCATATCCTTGTGATCTAACTTTTGCGAGTTCCTTAAGTATGCCGTCGTATGATGTAATCGTGTGCGGAGTAATTCCTTTGAGTCCGCCCTTGATATCAAACAGCCGTTTTAATTCAGATTCGGGCAGCTCGGAAGCGAGCACTTTGCCCATGCCTGACGCATGAAGCGGAATCGTCTTGCCCGGAGTAAAGTATGTGCGCGGAACTGTCTGGCTGTCGATGCGGTCTGTCTGGAGAACTTCGCCGTCGTAAAGAACACCGAGATTTACATTTGCCTTGGGGAATTGCTTCCAGAGCATCTCCATGTACGGCAGCGCGACTTTGCGGATGTCGACAGAAGCAAGTGCCTGGCGGAATAAGCGTGAAACTTTAAGAGAAACTGTATATGAGCTTGTTGATTCGTTCTTATTAAGATAACCTGATGAAACCATCGTTGTGAGCAGGCGGTATGCCATGTTCGTATTGATGCCGAGTGTGTTCATCACTTGCTGGACTGTGAGCGGATTTTCTGAAACTGCTGCAAGATCGAGAATAGCAAAACAGCGTTCGACTACTTTGACATTGTATTTGTCATTATCATTTTCGTTGTCATTGTCGTTTTTCATAACAACTTTACCTTACTGTTTTTTGGCAGTTTATGCAAATAAGAAAGCCGGCAGATGATTGATTTGTCAGTTCTGCCGGCTTTTTGATTATTTTATGAGTTTCATTTCGTGAAGAACGGCGCGGAGCTTTGTCTTTTGGTCGGCGTTCAGCTCGCCGATTGGTTCCAGGCATTTTCCAACGTCATATCCTTCCATCATCAGTCCTTCCTTAATCACTTCGGGGAATGTACCCATGTTGCACGCTATGCGGAGCGGGGCAAGAATGAACTGTGATTCGAGCGCGCCTTTCATGTCGCCGGCTTTGAACTTGTTGTAGATGTCGGAAGCAATGCGCGGGGCAACATTTGCGCATGATGAAATTGCGCCGGCAGCTCCGTAGCAGAGACCTGCGTAGATGAGCGTGTCGCGGCCAAGGAGAACGCCGAAGTGGTCATTGCCGCGCGTAAGACGTATGTATTCGGCGGAATTTGTCATGTCGCCAGTGCTGTCTTTTACGCCGACGATGTTGTCGATTTCAGAAAGTTTTGCTGCTGTTGCAGGCTCTATCGTCACATTCGTCTTTGGCTTGTTGTTGTACATGATAATCGGAAGGCTTGTGTTTGCCGCGATTGTTTTGTAGTGGTTATACAGTTCGTCCTGTGTCTGGCTTACAAACATGGGGGTGAGTACAGACAGGGCGTCGACTTTAACGTCTTCTGCAATGTGTGCCAGTTCGATTGAGCCTCTTGTCGTGATATGATTGGCACCCGCATAGACGGGCACGCGTCCCTTAACCTGGTCGATTGTGACTTCGAGAATATATTTGTATTCTTCATTCGTAACAGCGTAGAATTCTCCTGTCGTTCCCATCGGGAAAATACCGTGAACGCCTTCTGCAATCAGATGATCTATCATCTGACGGTAGACTTTCTCATTGAACTTACCGTCTTTTGTAAACGGCGTGATTATAGGCGGAATGACTCCGTGCGGTTTAAACATAAAAACTCCTTTGTTAAGTATTACAGCGTGATGTCAGAAATCTTTTCGTAGTATTCTGCGAGCGCGCTGTGGTCTTCTGTCTGATGTCCGTCAGCTTTGAGAACCTGCATCATCTCCATCACCTGGCTTGTGAGCGGCATTGGAGAAGAAATTGCGTGGCCAGCGTTCAGTGCGTTTGTAAGATCCTTAATGTGCAGCTCAATTCTGAATCCCGGTTTGAAGTTGTGCGCGAGCATCATCGGAGCCTTTGCGTTCATTACGGTCGAGCCAGCGAGTCCGCCTTTGATTGCCTGGAAGACTTTTTCCGGATCGGTGCCGGCTTTTTTTGCGAGCGTGAGCGCTTCTGCAAGGACTGCGATGTTGACGGCAACAATCATCTGGTTTGCGAGCTTTGCAACGTTGCCGCTGCCGAGCTCACCCACGTAGACGACTGATGACGCCATCTTGAGAAGAAGCGGCTGGTATTTGTCGAACAGCGCTTTTTTACCGCCGACCATTACAGAAAGTGTTCCGTCAATTGCCTTCGGTTCGCCGCCGGAAACAGGAGCATCAAGCATGTCGATATTATGTTTGGCGAGTTCTGCGCCGATTGCTTTGCTTTCAACAGGATCGATTGAACTCATGTCGATAAGAACTGTGCCCGGCTTTGCGTTTGCAGCAATTCCGTTTTCACCGAGTGCAATTCCGCGGACCTGGGGAGAATTCTGAACCATAGTGATGATTACATCGCACTGTTTTGCGATTTCTCCTGCATTTGCTGCTGCGCGGGCACCGACCTGCACAACGTCATCAACATGATCTTTATGGGAGTCACAGACTACAACATCGAATCCTGCTTTTACAAGATTCTTGCTCATGGGGCGTCCCATAATTCCAAGTCCGATAAAACCGATTTTCATTGAATTGCTCCTTGGCCGCGTCTCCAGCCGGTTTAACCAGTTATTTAGTATTATACACTAAAACTCTTAAAAAATCAAAACAGTTTATATATTTTATATATTATGTTTACTTTTTTGTAAAGCAGTTTTATAATTTTTGACATGAAGAAGTGTATTATCATTCCTGATTCCTACAAAGGAACGCTGAGCGCAATTCAGATTTGCGACATAATGAAGAAGTCAGTTCTGTCTTTGTGGCCGGACTGTTCAGTAATCACAGTTCCTGTTGCCGACGGCGGCGAGGGAACAGTCGACTGTTTTCTGTATGCACTGCATGGAGAGAAAGTTACGGTAAAAACGACAGGTCCGTTCGGCGATCCGGTTTCGGCGTCGTATGCGCGAATCGGTGATACTGCAGTAATCGAAACTGCTTCATGCGCAGGCCTTCCTCAGGCAGAAGGGAGACTTAATCCGTGTATAACGACGACATACGGACTTGGCGCTCTTGTTCTTGATGCGATTCATAAAGGTGCAAAAGAAATTGTGCTTGGGCTTGGCGGCAGCTGTACAAACGACGGCGGAACGGGATTAGCGCGGGCGCTCGGAACTGTTTTTTTCGATGAAAACAGAAAACCATTTGCGCCGCATTCTGATGAATTCAACCGCATTTCTTTTATTGATAACACAAAGACATCGGGTATACTTAAGAATGTCAAAGTGACTGCGATGTGCGATGTTGATAATCCGCTTACGGGTCCGCGCGGCGCATCTGTTGTATTCGGTCCGCAGAAAGGGGCAGATCCCGAAACAGTCAATATTCTGAATGCGAATCTTGGCGCGCTCGCCGCTGTAATCAAGCGTGATGTGCGCATTGACTGCAGCTCAATAAAAGGGGCGGGAGCGGCAGGCGGTCTTGGTGCCGGAGTTATTGCGTTCATGGGCGGAGAACTAAAGAGCGGAATCGAGACGGTGTTAGACTTAATTGGTTTTGACAAAATGCTCGGCGGTGCGGACATGGTGTTTACCGGAGAAGGCAGAATTGACAGCCAGAGTTTTCAGGGAAAAGTGATAAGCGGGATTGCGGGCCGGACATGCAAAAAAAATGTTCCGCTTACAGTTATTGCCGGCGACATCGGCGATATCCCTAATGATGTATATGACAGGGGAATCACTGCGATTTTCAGCATCAACCGCAAAGCGCTGCCATTCAGTGAAATAAAACAGTTCAGCGCGGAGTATATGGAAAAGACAGTGGCCGATGTGTTAAGATTGTACAAAACTGCAGAGAAAGAAAACAAATAACGGTGCACATTTGCGTATAGATGCATGTGCATCAGCATATTTTTTACTGCAACAGGAGCATTTGATGAAGATTTGTATTCGACCGCATGATATCGGAAAAGGAACGGCAGCAGAGCTTGGCGCTAAGGCGCATGAAATGGGATTCGACGGAGTGCAGCTTGCGATTGCAAAAGCGATTGCTGGTCAGAATGGAAATCCCGGCACACTCACGCCGGAAGTGATTTCAGAAATCAGACACGGGTTTAACGACAACGGAGTCGACATTCCGATTCTCGGCGCGTATTTTAACCCTGTTCACAGCGACAGACAGAAAGTGCTCGACGGACAGGCAAAATATGCAGACCACCTGCGCCACGCAAAAGAATTCGGCGCAATGTATGTGTCGAGCGAGACTGGTTCATACAACGATTCGCCGTGGACATACAATCCTAAGAATCAGACGGAAGAAGGATTCCAGGCAGTAAAGGCGATTTTTAAACCGCTTGCTGAAGTTGCAAAAGAAGCAGGCGTATATGCCGTGATGGAAGGCGCATGGGGGCACTGCATGTTCTGCCCTGAGCAGATGGACCGCATGGTTCATGAAATCGACAACGGACATGTGCGTGTTCTCGTTGATGTTCTTAATTATTTGTACATCGGAAACTACAAAGACCGCGAGAAGATTTTAGAGAAGTGCTTAACATTGTTCAAAGGAAAGATAATCGGCTTCCACATGAAGGACTTTGTTCTGAATGCTGCAGGAGACGGTTTTGATGAAGTGCCGTTAGGAACAGGCATTATGGGCTGGAAAGATTTTCTCCCGATTATTAAGAAGGAAGTTCCCAATGCATATCTTATTTTTGAAGGTGTTCCGGAACCGGTAAAGAGTCTGGAATTTGTAAGAAAGATTGTCGGCTGAGATTATTAACGGAAATATTTATCCGTAGAAAAAATCTGCCGGTATAAAAAATGCACCCGGAAAAATGAGCTTTCGTTCACTTTCCGGGTGCATTTTATTTTTTAAAGCTCATTTTTTTATGAGCTGTGCGTTTAATCAATACAAATAATTATTTTCCTTTGCCCAGTTGTATCCCGCTTTTTCCCATGCTTCGCCACCGGTTTTATCGAATTGAATCAGCCATGCGCTCCACGTTTCTGGTGTAAGCGCGCGCTTTCCAGTGACAAAGTCGAGGACTCCCTGTTCGTATGCTCTCTTAACAATGCTCGACGGAGCGGGAAGTGTATCTGCGCCGATGTTCGGCGTCCACGCTTTTGTTTCCATTTCGCGGAGAACATTGAATGCGCTCATTGTTTTTTTGCTCACTGCGCATGTGTATGAAGGATAGCGCGAAATGATTTCTGCATCGCTTCCGTAGAAAATCAGATTGCGGAGCTGGATGAGAGGCTGCTGCTCTGTCTTTGAGTAGCTTTTTGATGGGTCAGGAATACCTTCTGCAGTAGGCATGTGGTTTGCGTCGAAAACATAGTTTACGCCGACTTGTCCCCATCCGAGCAGATAGTATCCTTCGTCGCTGCTCATCCATTCAA
>LAHS01000283.1_pt1 | contig 19794 bp, 15 predicted proteins | sample 329651 | NCBI WGS metagenome assembly LAHS01 (sample SAMN03275699, study PRJNA271635) | activated sludge metagenome | isolation source: sample C-1 Sludge from hydrolytic chamber (first chamber) of Anaerobic... | reverse complement strand
TGCCAGATGGATTCATCTGCGCCCAACCACTGCGGCAGATGCAGTGCTAATAGAGCGCCTAAGATGCCGACCGGCACTGCAACACACAGTGATGCGAATAAAGACTGCTTGAAGATTGCTTTTGACTTTTCTTCGTTTCCAGCGCCTACTGCATGTGCCACCTGCACCGAAAAGCCAGCAGCTGTAGCATTGATCAATCCGCCGAACAGCCAGGTCGTCGATGCGACCAATCCCACCGAGGCAGAAGCAGAAGCACCTAAGGAACCAACCATTGCGGCATCAATATATTCCATCACGATTTCAGAAATCTGGGCAAGAATTCCCGGCAGACTTAAATGATACACTGCCGTAAGTTTATCCTTGAAAGACAGATTCTGTTTTGTCCTCATCATTTCAGAGAAGCTTTTCGTTTCACCCATGGGACCATTATACCGGAAGATGTCTGAATTGCATAAAAAATGCAGACATTGTCTGCATTAATTCTTTTCCATCTTTTGAAAGAGATACGGTGCAATGTATACAGCCCCAAACGCCGCACAGATTGTCTCTAGGAACTTGGCAATCCGCAGATCAAGGAACTTCTTTGTCACAAAGCCGACGACAAAGTACAGCAGGGCAGTGACCAGCAGACCGATAAACAAACGCATCAGCCGTTTCTTCTGATCCAGACCATCCGTTGTAAAGTTGACCTGTTTCTTTTCAAAGTACCATCCTAATAAAGCACCGGCTGCCATGCCGTAGGACTTCATCGCATCTGCCTGCATGTCGGCAGGGTTCACTAACAATGCGCCTGTGCTGTCATATGTCATTGGATAGGACTTCAGGATTGTATAGGCAATCAAACATGCAACAATCCCCAGACCGATGCAAAGGATTGCTGTATCATTTCTCTGTTTCTTCGGATACCAGGCAAACAGCTTCTGTACCAGGAACAATACCAGCACGCCTTCTCCTAAAGCCAGCAGAACATCCTGCGGTGTATGTACACCTAAGTAATTCCGCGAGAAGCCAATCAGCAGGATCAAAATGATCATGCCCCATTTCAGCTTCTTGTTCTTCTTCTCCTGCAGTGCAATTCCGCCGAATACGGTTGTCGCAGTGATCGTATGTCCGCTTGGGCAGGAATATCCGCCGGCCGTAGAAAGTGCCATGGAACTCGGCACAAGTCTGGAATCACGTTTCCATGGCCGATAAGCACAGATCGTATCCTTCAATGTCGAATTGATCGAATCCCCAATCAAGAAGGATGCCAGCAGGTACTTGCCCTTCTGTTTATCTCTGCACCAGTATACATAAGCAATTACACCTACTGCCGCAATGCCAATAAAGGAAATAATGTTAAAGAACAGATCTGCATACGTTCCTAACTCCTGTCGGATTGACTGCAGCCATAATAAATAATCAATGTCCATGATTTTACCTCTTCTCCAACATTATATATGATACTTTCCATTTCTGTATTCCCTTTTCCTGAATCCCTTCTACACAAACACTTTTTCAATCCTTCAGATTGTGTTCTCCTGTTGTTCACAATGCAAAAGTATATTGTTCGTGTATCAAAAATACAGAAAAAGGAGCTGCTATATGAAACAGTCATTTATCAAGAAAGGTCTCGCGGCCGCCGCATTAACTGCCGCTATCGCACTCGCGGGTTGTTCCACAACTGCCGCAACATCCACAGCTGCTGCCGCAACAGCAGCTTCAACTGCAACGACAACCACAAAGACAACCGGTACAACAACAACTGTCACCTCCAGTGCAAATGCTGTCATTGATACGACGGATCTCTTCTCAACAAGAGATCTGGAACAGACAGCAGATACATCCAGTGCAACCAACATCACGGTCACCAGCGGTCAGGATGTCTCTATAACAAGTGAAGGTGTCTATGTCATATCAGGCACTGCAACGGATGTCACCATCACGGTCGAAGCACCGGATGATGCAAAGGTACAGATTGTATTAGACGGTGTATCCATTACAAATACAGATTCTCCATGCATCTACGTTAAGACAGCAGACAAAGTGTTTGTCACTACAACAGACAGTGAGAATACATTGAAGGTCACCGGTACATTCACAGCTGACGGCACAACAAATACCGATGCAGTCATCTTCTCCAAGAGCGACCTCACCCTCAACGGTACAGGCACCCTGAATATTTCTTCCACCGATAACGGCATCACCTCCAAGGATGATCTGAAAGTCAGCGGCGGCACATACACCATCACCAGTACAGGTCAGTCCTTACAGGCAAACGATTCCATTGCCATTGCGGGCGGTACATTCAATATTACTTCCAGCAAGGATGGCATCCATGCAGAGAACAACGAAGATGACACTGTAGGATATGTCTATATCTCAGGCGGTGATTTCACAATCAAGGCTGCCAAGCAGGGCATTCAGGCAACAACAGTCTGTGAGATCGACGGTGGTACATTCAACATCACTGCTATGGAAGGCATCGAGGCAACCGATATTGAGATCAACGGCGGCAACATTACAATCAGTGCTTCCGATGACGGCATGAACGCTTCCGCTAAGTCAACCGCAGAGTCTGTACAGATTGTCATCAATGACGGTACATTGAATATCACTGTTGGCTCAGGTGATACAGATGCAATTGATGCAAACGGCAGTATCACCGTCAATGGCGGCACCATCAATCTGACTGCACCTACTTCTTCATTCGATTATGATACAACTGGTGTGATCAACGGCGGCACAGTCACGGTCAATGGTCAGCAGATCACGACAATGCCTGCTCAGATGATGGGCGGCGCCGGTATGGGACGTAAAGGATTCTAAGACTGAAAAGGCAGTTCACTGAACTGTCTTTTTTTGATCCATATATTCTTTTTTGAACCTGCGGATGACGATCCAGGCAATGATCAGTGAGAAGATGCTTGTCGCCGTATTGGATACGAACATGACAATCCCGCAGCTCATTGAGCCAATCTCTGTATAGTTCTGCAGGAACCACAGCACAGGAATGCGGAAGACAAAGACACGGGAGAAATTGATGATCAGCGTCAGCTTTGTTTTTCCCAGGCCATAGAGCAGCGCTGCAGCTGCACAGTTGGCACCTAAAGGGACCGCTCCTAAAGCTTCATATGTATACACCTGCCCAATCAGATCCGCAAACGAAGCATCCTGTGAGGCAAACAGCGCAGACAGCTGTCTGAGATAGATCAATTCAATCCCGGAGATGACAAGGCCGATTGCCATGCAGTACGCAGCACACACGTAACATGCCTGCAGGACGCGTTCATAGTTCTTAGCGCCATAGTTCTGTGAAATGACGGCAGCGGTGCCATCCTGAAAACCTGCCTGCGGATTGGTCGTAATGCCGCCTAGATTATTGGATACACCGAGCGCACCGACCATCAGTGAGCCATAGACTGCTGCCATTGTATTGACAATCGTCTTGCCATAGGCAAACAGCGCTTTCTCAATCATGACTGGGATTGACTGACGGATCATCGGAACAGTGACATCCCCTTTCAGCGTGACCGCATTTGGTGAGAAGCCAAACGCATTCTTCATATCAAAGATCGAGAACATTGCTAGGCCGAACATCAATGCCTGTGATGCCAGACTTGCATAGGCAATCATGACCAAGTCTCCATTGAGAATGTAGACAAAGACCGCTGTCAATATCAGTTTGGTCATGATGACAAACAGATTCAGATAAAGAAGCTTCCTGGTATTGCCGCGGGCACGCTCCACTGAAATATAGACTGCATTCATAAAGGTCAGCACGATGACAAACAGCTGCACTCGAAAATAAGATGACCCAATCGTGATCAATTCATCCGGTGTGCCGCAGAACTTCAGAAACGGTCCGACAATCGGCAGGATGCAGACTAGAATGACCAGCCCAGACGTCAATGCAATGGCGTACAGCGTGCTGACACGTTTTTTGACCAGTTGATAGTCCCCTGTTCCATACGCTCTGCTGATGAGGATTCCTGAGCCCACAGCCAGGCCGTTGCCAATCGCTGAAAGGATCTGATTCAGCTGATTCAGATATGCGACTGCCGAAACAGACAAAGCACTGATATGAGATGCCATCATTGTATCCATGATAGAAAAGATCTGCTGCAGACTTTGATACAAAGCTAACGGCAGACAGACCATCAGAACGACTTTCCACATGTTTCCATGCAGTGACAGGTCTCTGAACCTGCGGTCTTTTTCACTCAATTGTGCTTCAATTTGTTTCTCTGACATACTATTCATTTTAAATATAATTTCATTTATTTCTAAAGATTTTATCTGCTTTTAACATAATAATACTGATTTTCTACGATATAATACAGTTATGAGAATAACTGACCAGCAGCTGAATCGAGTCTATGCGGAAAAGAATGCACGCGATCCCTCATTTTCCATGTCCACTCATCATTTCCATCCTTACTATGAACTGTATTATCTGAATCATGGCACCTGCAGATTCTTTATCAATGACACTCTCTACACCATTCATGAAGGTGATCTGATCATTATCCCCTATCATCTGCTGCACTATACAAAATATGTCACTTCCTGTACGCGCACTGCTGTCTTCTTCCGAAAAGAAGACCTGCAGGCGGCCGACAGTGTGATTGACTTTGCCCACAGCTACAGTAAACTGCAGATTTTCCATGTCCTTGATGCCAACCGCAGTGCAGTGGAGAACATCCTGAAAAACATGCTGACAGAGATGCGCTTCAATGATGAGGCTACTCCTTTAACGCTGCAGGTGCAGTTGCAGGAACTGTTCCTGATCATCAAGAGATACTGCCGGCGTGTCAATGAAGTGAATGATCTGCCTACAGATGACCGCGAAGTTGTTGAAGCAGCCCGCTTTATTTCTGATCATTATGCGGAACACATCACATCAAAAGATATCGCTGCTGTCACCGGCTTCACGCCGAACTATCTTTCAACGAAATTCCATGAGACTGCTGGCATCGGCCTTCATGAATATCTTGTCTTCACCAGACTGCATCACGCCGAGAATATTCTTCTTTCAACAAGTACATCCATCACAGACATCGCTCTGCAGTGCGGTTTCACAGACAGCAACTACTTCAAGGATGCCTTCAAGAAGATGTATGGATGCTCGCCTAGAGAATATAAGAAAAAGACAGAGCCGATCTCAAAGTAAAAAAATCTCACCGCAGAATTGATCTGCAGTGAGATTTATTTTAATTGCACGTACTTCAGTTCTAAGATTATTTCTTCTGAACGTACTTGAGGGAGTCAAGTGTTACGGCTGCGATGATGATAATACCTTCGAAGACGAACTGTAAGTTAGTATCGATACCAAGAATTGTCAATGAATATGTCAATGCAGTGAAGATCAGAACACCGACAACAACACCAGAGATCTTACCAATACCACCGGTAAAGGAAACACCACCGACGACGCAGGCTGCGATTGCATCCATATCCCAGCCCTGTCCATAAGCGGCAGAACCTGAACCGACCATTCTCTGACACTCAAGCCAAGCGCCGAACCCATAAAGGATACCAGCGATGACGAATGCCTTTAACGTAACCTTGAAGACGGAGATACCGGAAACAGCTGCTGCTTCTGGGTTGCCGCCTACAGCATACAGATACTTGCCGAAACGTGTCTTATTCCAGATGAACCATACAATTGCAATTGCTGCAATCGCCCAGAGAATAATTGTTGGGAAAGCTCCAATCTTAGGAATGATCATGTTAGGGATAGAGTTGTCAATTGCACCGAAAGATACACCCTTTGTACCATATGTGACTAAGCCGAAGATAATCAGCATGTTGGACATTGTGGATACGAATGGATGGATTTTGAATCTTGCGGTGAAGAAACCAGCGATAGAAGTAAATAATACGGAGCACATGATGCAGAGGAGCAGTGCAAGCAGTGCTCTGGCAAATGGAGGTACTGAAGTCATATCAATGATGTTGCCGAATACAGTACCTGTATTGATGCCATTGTGCATGATGACCGTCGCGATGACCATGTTCATACCTGTGATACGGCCGATAGAAAGGTCAGTACCTGTCAGCATGATCAAGCCTGCAACACCTAATGCCAGGAAGGTACGAGGTGCAGCCTGCTGCATGATGTTCATGATGTTGTTTATCGTCAGCAGTGAAGTATGCTTGATGATTGGTGTAAGGATACACAGCATAACGAAGACGATCAGAATAACGATATACAAGCCGTTGCGGAGCAGGAACTGTTTTCTGTTGAAAGAATAGTTGTATGCTTCACGGCTCTGTGCTCTGCGTTCTGCATATGTGAAGTGTGATCTGCGCAGCAGGTCAATTAAATGATATTCATGCGTGAATGCTTCATGCTTGCGGTCTTTAATTCCCTGGAGTTCTTTGTCATAACCCATCTTGGCATCGAACTTCTTGTTCTTATAGACGTAATTCTCATCCTTGACTTCCTGTTTGTAGTTAGAATCGCCGTTGTTCAGCTTAGCAAGGTTGTCTTCATGCTCTTTAGCAAGATCAGCAACTTTCTTGCTGTAGTTTGCGGAAGCAATTTCCCTTTCAGCAGCACAGCTTGCCTTGACTTTGTCATCATAGTCAGGACCATAATGCTCTTTTAAATACTTTTCACCTTCAACAATTAAAGCATCAACCTGTGGTTTGTTAGCAGCTTCTACTTTTTTTGCTTCAACAAGTTCTGCTTCTGCTGTAGAAATGATATTCTGACGTTCGCCAGATGTCAGCGCTTTATTTTCCTTCGCCAGCATGATCTGGTTCTTCAATGTAACAATCTTCTCTTCGCCGTCAGCGCGCAGAGCATCAATCTTTTTCTGGATCTCACCGATGTGTTCATCAATCGGCGCCAGGAGTTCTGCTTCCTGATCTTCAGTCAATACTTGCGACTGATCTACTGTCTGTTTATTTAGACTCATATTCCCTTTCCTCCTTGATTACATGTACTTGGCACTGAGCCTTAGCAGCTCTTCCTGATTCGTGTCCTTGGTATTGACGATGCCGGCAAGATGTCCGTTTGACATAACACCGATACGATTTGTAATACCTAAGATCTCCGGCATTTCAGAGGATACAACAATGATTGTCTTCCCCTGTTTTGCCATCTGAATGATCAGTTCATAAATTTCATATTTTGCACCGACATCAATACCTCTGGTCGGTTCATCCATCATGAATACTGCAGGATCACGTTCCAGCCATTTGCCGAAGATGACTTTCTGCTGGTTGCCGCCGGACAGTGAGGAGATCATATCATCTGCGCCCATGCACTTTGTATGCATGATCTTGATTTCCTTATCTGTTGCACGGTGCATCTTATCATCCGACAGTGCGACACCATTCTTATAATGGTTCAAGTTCGTAAGAGTTGTATTGAAAACGAGGTTCCCCTTCAGGAATAATCCGTTTGCCTTACGCTCTTCAGTAATCATTGCAAAGCCATGTTCCATAGCATCTTTTGAACTGTTGAAGTTCATCAGTTTTCCATCATAGTAGACACGGCCGGCAGCTCTTGTACGGACGCCGAAGATTGTCTCCAGCAGTTCTGTACGTCCTGCACCTACCAGGCCATACAGTCCGAAGATCTCACCTTCCTTGACATCGAAGCTGACATCCTGCAGATATGGCTTGAACTTGGTGGAAAGATGCTGAATTGATAGAATCGGTTTCCCCGGTGTATTGTCGACCGGCGGGAAACGATTGTCCAGTGAACGTCCTACCATGGCGGCAATCAGTTCATCCAGATTTGTTGACTTTACATCCTTCGTCAAGACAAGCTGACCATCACGAAGTACGGATACCTCATCGCAGATTTCGAATACTTCATCCATCTTATGTGAGATATAGATCAGAGAAATTCCCTGTGCGGTCAGATTTCTCATCATCTTGAACAGCTTTTTAACTTCTGGTTCCGTCAATGACGACGTTGGTTCATCGAGAACAATGATTTTGGAATGATACGAAATTGCCTTGGCAATCTCGACCATCTGACGTGCAGATACTGACATTTTACGCATCGGCTGTGTCAGATTGACAGTCATATCAAGGCTTCTGAATAATGCGGCCGCTTCTGCTTTCATACGTGCTTCATCAATAACACCTGTTGAAGTCGTTGGATAGCGTCCTAAGAATAGGTTGTCTATAACACTCCGGTCAAGGCACTGGTTCAATTCCTGGTGGACCATTGCGACGCCATTTTCCAAGGCATCTTTAGGACCTGAAAAATTGACGGGATGCCCGTCCAGTGTGATTTCGCCTTCATCCTTATGATAAATACCAAAGAGGCATTTCATCATCGTGGACTTACCGGCGCCGTTCTCTCCCATCAGACCCATGACAGTTCCGCGCTTCACATCAAGGTTGATGTGATCCAGAACTCTGTTACGTCCAAAGGACTTGGACATTCCACGGATCGTCAGAATAATATCTTCATTCTTTTCTGTCATTTATAATTCCCCTTTAGCTGGGCAGAATATATGAAACTGCTCTACTTATAAAAATTATCAGGAGGGAAGTTAATCCCCCCTGATAAATCAATACATTTAATTATCTTGAATTACTTCAGAAGAGCTGTGTATGAAGCAGCGTTATCTGTCTTGACCATGTTGATAGCGTATGCATCATATTCGCTTGGGTTGCCGAGACGGTTAGTGATATTGGACTCTGTCTGGCCATCACCAGCAATGTATTCAACATTGAGGTTCAGTAACTTGTCATACTTCTGGAGCAGTGGAACATATGTTGAACCAAGGAAGTTATCAGCACTGTTATATGTATCGAGCCATACCTTCTTGGAAGCATGCTTTGCAGAATCCAGCTGGTTAGCTACTGGCTTATAAGCTACTGTGGAATCCATGAAGTCTTTATAGTTGTCAGCTGTAACAGCAAGGTTCAAAGCATAGAATGAACGCTCATCAGCGACATACTTGTAATCAGAATCTGTCAGAACGTTTCCAGCATCATCCTTTGTGGAGATACCTGTCATGACATCAACACCATCAAGGGAGTTTCTCAGAACTCTGAGTGTCAGATAAGCCTGAACATCAGCGTGCTGTGAAATTGTTCCAGAATAACCTTCAGCAATAGCTGCAACAGCATCGCTGTTTGCATCGTAACCGAATGTAGGAACCTTCTTATCCTTTGACCAAGCTGTGAACATTGACATGCCCATGCCATCGTTATTGGAGATTACGACATCGATCTGATCACCGAATGATGAAGACCATGTGCCGATTGCGTTACCTGCTGTAGCTGCATCCCATGTAGCACCAGCAGAGTTCTTCATTTCCTGAGAAGCCAGCTCACGAACCTTCAGATTTCCGATTGTACCATCCTGGACATCCTTAGAAGAACCATCTGTGTTTGTTCCAACTGGCTGATAGTCAGCATTTCCGTCAGAACCCTTAACAGCTGTACCAAGGGCATTACGAACGCCTCTTGTACGAGCGATTGAATCATTATGTCCGATATCGCCAATAGCCAGAACATAACCGATGATGCCATCGCCGTTGCGGTCGATCTTGGAAATGTTAGCGTTGATGTAATCAGCGATCATCTTGCCCTGCAGCTCAGCACCCTGCTTAGCATCGAAACCGACATAATATGTCTTGTCGTTGAAGTTCAATGCTGTCTTGTCCAGTTCACCTGTTGAACTGTTGGATGGCTGACGGTTGAACCAAACGAGTGGCTTGTCAGCGTTGCTTGCTGTTGAACCAGTTGTGCTAGCACTTGTAGCAGTACTAGATGATGATGAGCCCGCGCAGCCAACTAAAGAGAAGGCTACAGCAGAGGCAGTCAATAAAGGTAACAACTTCTTCATATCTATTTTCTTTCCTCCCACACTTACGTTTTCGTAAGCGCTTTCTGATATTTCCATACTAGCATTCAAAAATTGAAATTGCACATTTTTTCGACGAAAATAAAGCGCTTTCAAAGAAATTTGAAGAATCCTCAAAGTTTTTTCTTTGTCAGAAAATCCGGTTCCGATTTTTTTACATTCTTTCACTTGTTTTCATACAAATTTCATTAGCAGCGAGTGCCTATTTGCATATAAATGATGTCTCTTCTGACATGTTGAAATGATGCTGTGCTTGACTGTCAAATATCAAAAGATTACTGTACAATAATGGTCAAAGGCCGGATCGATCATGACATCTAAATCGTGATGTGACTTCTGGGAAAGCTGTGAGGGAAAAATGAGTGATTATTCTGTATTAATTGTGGATGATGAGCAGGATGTTGCCAATGCCATCATTCAGAAAATAGACTGGCAGAGCATGGGCTTTGCTGTACCTGTATATGCGGCGAACGGACTGGACGCGCTGGACCGTGCAGAAGAAGCACAGCCGGATGTCGTTCTGACAGATATCAAGATGCCGTATATGGATGGACTGGAGCTGAGCAGAGATCTGAAGGATCTTTATCCAAATATCCGGATCGTATTTTTCTCAGGATTTGATGAGTTTGAATATGTCAAGGAAGCAATCCATGTCCAGGCAGAAGAATATATCCTGAAGCCGGTGGATGCAGAAGAACTGAAATCCATCTTCCAGAAAATCAAGAACTCTCTGGATAAAGAACTGGAAGCCAAGCAGAATGCAAAGCTTCTTGAGACGTATTATCAAGAAAGTCTGCCGGTACTGCAGGAGAACTTCTTCTCTTCCTTAGTGGAAGGAAAAATTGATGATGCGGATATTGAAAAGAGCATCCAGGACTATCAGATCGACCTGCACGGTCCTTACTACTGTGCTGCCGTCATTCACTCATCAAGCAAACATCTTCCGGACGGCATTTCACCAATGCTGTTAGGTGTATCTGTCCGTAAGCTGGCAGAAGAAAGATTCAATCAGCAGTGGGATGCAAAGTTCTTTTCTAATTTAGGAAATACCGTCATCCTTGCCCAATTGAAGGATGAACAGCAGGTCAAGAAGCTGACCGACGACTGTGATGCTTTATGCCGTTTGGCAAAGACTGTATGCAAAGCAGTCGTTACTGTCGGTGTCGGTCCTGTCTGTCATTCATTAGCTGAAGTTGACAATTCCTACAGCGGCGCCCGTTCTGCTGTCTCCTACCGTGTTCTCTATGGGACTGGCAGAGCCATCAACATCACTGAAATAGCACCGCAGGAAACAACGGCACCATACCGTAATGAAAAAGATCAGCTGGAACATGTCTTTAAAGTTGCCAAGATCAATGATGCTGATTCATTAAAAACTGCTGTCCATGAATATCTGCAGAGCATCATCAGCTCTTATACGAACATTCAGGAATATCATATCTTTATCATGGGACTGGTCAGTGAGCTCTATCAGTTTGCCAAGAATAATCAGCTGGATGTCGAGCAGGTCTTCCAATCCAGGGAAGATATCCTGCAGACTGTGCAGAGAATGGAAAAGGATGAACTGGAAAAGTGGCTTTCTGAGATCTGTCTGCGCATGCAGACAATGCTGAAGGAAAAACGCAAGAGCACGACCAAGACATTCGTTGCCAAGGCACAGGACTATGTCAATGAGAACTACAGTGACATTGACCTCAATGTTGATAAAATATGTGCATATCTAGGTGTCAGTTCAGCCTACTTCTCAACCGTATTCAAGAAGGAAACAGGAAAATCATTCACCAATTTCCTGACAGACATCAGAATGAAACAGGCGGTCTCTCTTCTGGATCAGGATGAGAAGACATACGTCGTTGCTGAAAAAGTAGGATACAGTGATCCTAACTACTTCAGCTACGTCTTTAAGAAACAGTTCGGCATATCGCCATCCAAATATAAGACGGGAAAGAATTAACCTTCATGTCAGAACAGAGAAGAACAAACAAAGGGACTTATTTATTCCACCGTCGGCCAGATGCCACGCCATTGAGCATTCGTGGTATCATTCTGACCACTTTTACTGTGGTCGCTGTCGGCAGTGTCCTTTTGACTTCCTTCGTTCTGTATCAGCAGTTTGAAAAACATTCACGCAAGATGATCACTGACAGTACAGAGCGTCTGACCGAACAGGCTGCTATGCGTCTTGAGAACCATCTGACCAGCATGCGTGAGATCTCCGATGCACTTTACTATAATGTCATCAAGGATACTGACTTCTCACAGAGCAATGTCAATGATGAGATGAATACACTTTATGAAGCCAACAGCAACAACCTGGTCTCCTTCGCTCTTTATACGCAGTCCGGTCAGCTCCTTTCTGCTGCCCCTACTTTAATGCAGAAGGAAGGACTGGATGTCACCCAGGAAGACTGGTTCCAGAATGCTTTGAATAATGAAGAGAACCTCCACTTCTCTGTACCGCATGTTCAGAATCTTTTTAACTCGCAGTCCAACCGCTATTACTGGGTCATTTCTTTGAGCCGTGCTGTTGTGATCACGACCAATGGTGTCCCGCAGGAAGGCGTCCTGTTAGTTGATATGAACTACAGCTCCATCGAACAGATGTTCAATGAAGTCAATGACAAGAACAACGGACAGTATATCTACCTGACCGACAGTGAAGGTGAAATCATCTATCATCCTCGTCAGATGCAGATCAATGCTGATCTTTACAATGAGAATAATCTGCAGGAAGCATCCTATGATGACGGTGTCCATGAAGAAACTTTCCAGAGCTCTTCCCGCACAGCCATATTAGACACCATCAGCTATGCTGGATGGAAGATGATCTCTGTTATTCCTTCCACCACCTTCTCCCTCGGCATGAACAGCTATCGTTACTTCCTGGCAATGGTCATCATCGTTGTCATTCTGGCCATCATTCTGATCAACCGTCTGGTCGCACAGAGAATCTCCAGGCCATTGACAGATCTTGATGAAGCAATTCAGACTGCACAGGAAGGAAAGCCTCTGATTCCAGCTGACTACGATGGCGGTTCCCGTGAAGTCCAGCTATTAGGAAGGACCCTGGAGGGCTATCGTGAACGAAATACACAGCTGATGCAGGATATTGTTGTTGAGCAGGAGGAAAAGCGAAAGAGTGAACTGGATGCCCTGCAGGCACAGATCAATCCGCACTTCCTTTACAATACGTTGGATTCCATTGTCTGGATGATTGAAAGCGAGCGCCGCAAGGATGCCGTCTTCATGGTCACTCAGCTGGCAAGTCTGTTCCGTATTTCTCTCAGTCATGGTGATACGATCATCACCATCGAAGATGAACTGAAGCATGCTGAGAACTACATGAATATCCAGAAAGTGCGCTTCAAAGACTCCTTCACAGTCTCATTTGATGTCGATCATGCTATTGAGCCATACTGCACTGTCAAGCTGATCGTTCAGCCAATCTTAGAAAACGCAGTCTACTACGGCGTCAAGAATATGGATGAAGACGGCAGGATCAATGTCAGAGGATGGAAAGAAGAAAATGATATCTACATTACCGTTGACGATAATGGTTTCGGCATGCCGCAGGAAGTTGTTGATCAGCTCCTGGATGAGAATAACAAGCACGTACCGCATCATGGCTCCGGTGTTGGTCTGATCAATGTGCATAAGCGCATTCAGCTCCGCTTTGGACCGCAGTATGGTCTGAAGATAGAAAGTGAAGCGGACCACGGCACAAAGGTCACAATCCACCTGCCGGCGATTATTTATAATGAAAAAAATCATGAGATGCTGGAGAACGGCAGAATGATGCAGGAGGATGAACATGAAGAAAAATAAGCTTTTTATCTCCATTATCTTTGTGCTGATTGCTGCCCTGCTCATTCTCATCATGCAGGAAAATTCAACAACCACAAGTGAAGCATCCCATCAGATATCAGTCATCGTCAGTGACAGCAACTCAGCCCGCTGGACGCGCTTCCGGGCAGGTCTGGAACAGGCAGCGAAAGACTATAACGTCAATCTGAATTATGTCACCACGACCAAGCTGGATGATATGGAACAGGAGAAGAGTGCCATCGATAAGGAAATTGACAACGGCACAGATGCCATTATTGTGCAGCTGGTTGACAATGTGACAGCGCATGACTACATCACAGAGCGCAGCAAGAATGCAACAATTGCCTTAGTTGAAACAGATCTGGAGCAGTCCGACACCAGCAAGTCATACAGTGTGACGCAGGCTGACAACCAAGGCATCGGTTCCGCTTTAGGACAGCTTGTTGCCAGTGATACGAGCAATGACAGTGTCGGCATCGTCACTGGTGATTCCGCTGCTGTTTCAATGCGCTTTGCAGCACTGCAGAAAGCATTTGAAGATAAGAATGTTAAAATATCCTGGACTGTACAGACCTCTGAAGAAGCAGTATTGAAGCAGATTGGCTCCCCTGCCGCTGCCATTGTCACCCTGGATAATGAGACCCTCGAAGAAATTGCAGAGGACTACAAAGATACAAAAGGAAAGGTCAAGATCTACGGCGTCGGCTGCTCAGACAAGAGCATCAATTATCTGGACAGCTCCAAGATTGCCGGCATGATCGTGCCGAATGAATATACAATGGGATATGTCAGCTTATCGAACGTTGCCATTTTCCTGAATAACCGTATGTCCAAGATTGTTGATACGACCGTGAACTATTTTACCGTCACCAAAGAGAATCTCTACAGTACCGAGAATCAGAAAATGATCTTCCCAATTGTCGGGTAAAGGAGTAAATAATGAAACGCTTTATTGCATGCATGGTTGCCCTGATGACCCTGTCAGGATGCACCGCCGCTCAGCCGGCATCAGATAAAATCAAGATTGGCGTGACCGTCTATGATTCCTATGACACTTTTATTTCGGAAATGATGGATAACTTTGATGCTGACATCACCAGCCGCGGAAACATTACACTGGAAAAGTATGATGCATCTAAGAGTCAGAGCCAGCAGAACAAGCAGGTAGAAAAAATGATTGAAGATGGATGCAATGTCATCTGCGTCAACTTAGTTGACCGCACAGCACCAAAGAAAATCATTGACCTTGCAAAATCGAGCAATGTCCCAATCGTCTTCTTCAACCGTGAACTCGTTGCTGAAGACCTGCAGCAGTGGTCCGGACTCTACTACATCGGTGCCAATGCTGAAGAATCCGGCGTCATGGAAGGAAAGATAGCGGCCGATGCCTGGAAAGCTTCTTCCACTGCTGACAAGAATCAGGACGGTATCATTCAGTACGTTGTCATGGAAGGCGAAGCAGGCCATCAGGATGCCATTGTCAGAACTGAGAAATCTGTGAATACATTGATTGATGCAGGTTTCAAGGTAGATAAGCTTGGCTCTCCGATTGCCAACTGGAACAGTGCACAGGCACAGACCAGAATGGCATCCCTGATCACTCAATACAAAGACAGCATTGAAATGGTCCTCAGCAATAATGATGATATGGCACTCGGTGTCATTGATGCCTATCGCGCTGCCGGTATTCCGCAGAAGCAATGGCCGATCATTGTCGGCATCGATGGGACCAAGCCAGGCTTAGAAGCAGTTGCCAGCGGAGAAATGGTAGGCACTGTGTATAACAACAAAGAAGGACAGGCATCTGCTATGGCAGACCTCTCCGTCGCTTTAGCTTCCAATGAATCTCTCAGCTCACTGAATCTCAAGGATGGCAAGTATATCCGTCTTCCCTATGAGCCAATCAACATCGACAACGTCAAGCAGTATATCGACGCAAAATAAATATGCTAGAATGAAGAACATGATGAAAAAGAAAAAAGAATTTAAAATGGAATACCTTGAAAACTGGCCTGTCCATTACTACGAGCTTGATGATTCAGGGCTGCGTCTGCAGTGCATCAATGAATATCTGAATCAGCATCCGGATTCACAGGATGATATGCGCCGTCTGGAGATCTACCAGCATCGTTTCGGCACCGGGCTCAGCACACAGGACAAATACTACTATGCCTGGGTTATGCTGAAATCCGTCAGTCAGTCCACCGTCATCTTCAACCGCAGCCACCGTGAAAAAGATATCCGCAAATATATGATCGATCTTGGTGTCCTCAGTGCCAAGACAGATCAATTCCAAAAGCAGGAATGGGAGAATTTTGCAGTGAGTTTCATCCGTGATGCACTGAAAGGATCCTCTTACGGCTCCATGCTGATGGGCTTGGGAAAAGTCAGTGAACGGGATAAGGCATTCCGGATTGCCAATGATATCCGCACCGTTACAATCTCTCTGCCGCGTGAAATCTGTCTGGAAAAAGAAGCACAGCCATTATATGACATCTTTGCCAAAGCTTTTGCTGAAGCAGTTGAAGACGGTGAAGACATTCTTCGACTGGCAAGATAAGAATTTTCAGGAACCGTCTGAAAGGAAATAATTTATTCATACGGAAAAAATTTATGTAGATTCCATGTACAATGAATCATAAGAAAAAACATGTATGCATACATGTTTTTTTGTGATTCAGAAGACCAGATACATGATTGTGCCGACCGCTGCCGTCAGGAAGATGATGCAGATCGGATTCCACTTATATTTTCGCAGCAAGAATAAACTTACAGTGAACAGCACGACCTCAATCCAGCGGATTGAAGTAAGATGGATCTCTGATAATGTACTTGTGCCAAAGAATGCCAGCAGAACTAATGACAGCCCAGCTGCCGTGATCATTGCCACCACTGCCGGTCTCAGCTGCATCAATACATTCTTAACAACATTCAGGCTGCGATACTTTGTATAAAGGTATGCCAGGCCCAATACGATGATAACAGATGGAAGGATGCATCCAAGTGTACAGATCAAGGCACCCGGCAGGCCAGCCATTTTCCAGCCGACAAAAGTCGCACTGTTTGGGGCAATCGGTCCCGGTGTCATCTCGGCAATCGTGGTCAGGTCTGCAAATTCGGACATATTGATCCATCCCTGCTGCTGTACGACCAGGTTCTGGATGATCGGCATTGCCGCATATCCGCCGCCAAATGAAAATAAGCCAATCTGGAAATAGACCCAGAATAATTGAAATAGGATCATCATACAGAAGCCTCATTTCTTGAGATGACTGTCTTCAGCAGACCTAAGCAGATAAAGATCAGAATAATAGCAATAGAACTGACACCGAAGAACCAGGAGGCTATGAACGCCGCAATCATCAGGATGATATTAACTGCATTCTTTGTCTTGAAGATATTGCCGGCCATATCAATGATGACATCTGTAATAATAGCTCCCACGCCTGCTCTCATGACCTGCAGTGCTATCTGAACATACTGATTGCCGATGACAGCGTTATACACCATGGCAATGACAAGGATGATCACGACCGGCGGGATCATTACACCCAAAGTAGATATGAGTGCTCCCTTCAGGCCAGCCACGCGGTAGCCGAAGATCACTGCACTGTTGACAGCCAATGGGCCTGGTGCGGACTGCGCAATTGCCGTCATATCCAGCACTTCATCCTCAGTGACCCAGTGCAGTTCCTGACAATATTTCTTACGCATCATACCAACAATGACATAGCCGCCGCCAAACGTGAAAGCTGAGATCGTCATCATTGACAGGAACAAAGTCATCAAGGATATCTTTTTCTTTTCCTGCATCTCACGCCTCCTTCTGCTGTTCCAATTATGCGTCTTTATTGTTTATTATAAAAATGCTATTATTTTATATATTTCATAATATATTTATTATATATAGGAGGCAGTATGGCAACAATTCACAGTCTGCGCATCTTTCTAGAGGTATATCGGACGCACAGTGTTACGGAAGCATCCAGAAATCTGTTCATCACACAGCCAGCCGTCACCCGTGCAATCCAGGACCTTGAAAGGGAATATTCCATCCGCCTGTTTGAGCGATATCACCGGCGCCTGATTCCTACTGCCGTTGCAGAGCGTCTCTATACCCACAGCACCCAGATTGTGGATTCCATGGATTCGATGGAGGACATGCTGCAGCAGGAACATTATCAATCAAAGATCCGCATTGGTTCTTCGATTACCATCGGCACCCTGCTGATGCCGAAAATCTGCAGCAGATTTAAAAAGCTCTATCCCGGCACCCGCCTGGAAGTCACGATATCCAACGGTTCTCTGCTTCAGTCCTCTCTTTTGGACAACTCACTGGACATTGCCCTGATTGAAGATTCCATCCATGAGACTGATCTGAAAGGAATCCCTTTCTATCATGATGATATGGTGCTGATCATGCCGAAAGATCATCCTCTGGCATCCAGGAAGAACATCACCCTTTCCGAGATTTCTTCTTACCCAATGCTGCTGAGAGAAAAAGGAAGCGCAGGCAGAGAATACGTTGATGACTTATTTGCCCGCGAAAATATTGTCATATCCCCATTATGGCAGAGCGTGAGCACACAGGCACTGATCAATGGTGTAGAAGCAGGCCTTGGCATTTCCATCCTTCCCCGCTTCCTCTGTGAAAGTGCGATTAAGAAGAAAGAGATTGTCATTCATCCAATCTCTCATCAGTCAATGAAGCGTACCTACTATATCGTTACTCATAAAGAAAAGTACATCACTGAAGAACTGAAAGCTCTGCAGAATGTATGCAAAGATCTGCCGCAGTTATAAAAACAGACGGGAATTTGACCCGCCTGTTTCTTTACTTCTCCATCATCTGCAGAAGCTTTAGCTTATATTTGTTCTTATTTCCTTCGTATGGATGTTCACGCAGTGACAGATTCATCTTTGTTGAACCAATCAGCACTGTGGAAGGATGTGTGAATTCCTTGAAGCCCCATTCACCATGATATGCACCCATGCCGGAATGCCCTGTACCATTGAACGGAACACCCTTGACCATCAGGTGGAGGCATACTTCATTGATGCATCCGCCGCCATACTGCTGTGTCTGCATCGTCTTCTTAGCCCAGGCGATATCTTTTGTGAACAGATATAATGATAAGCCATGTTCCCGTTTGCCAATGGTATCCATCAGCTGATCGATTTCATCATCTTTATACGGCACAATTGGCAGCAGTGGATTGAACAGCTCATGCTGGACAATCTCTTCGTTGACATCAACTGGATAGATAATCGTTGGTGCATACTTCAGTGTTTCTGGATTGCCGACACCGCCGAAGATAATGCGGTCTCTGTACTGATCTGCTTCTGCTGCACATCCTTCATAAGCACGTTTTGCAATCAAGCGCGGATATTCAGGATTCTCACATGCATTCTCACCGACCTGCTTGATGAAGGCATTGGTCAGTTCCTCAATGAATTTTCCAGCAACTTCTTCTGCAACAGCCACCTGATTGATATTGATGCATACCTGACCGCTGTTCAATGCTTTAAAGAAAGCTATCTTGCGGGCTGCATCCTTCAGATCTGCATCCTTGCGGATCACGCACCAGTTTCCTGTTTCACCGCCCAGTTCCAAAGCAACTGGAGTCAGATTCTTGGAAGCTTCTGCCATGACATGCTTTCCTACTTTCGGTGACCCTGTATAGAACAGCTTGTCAAAATGCTCAGCCAGGCAGAAATCTGCGACATCATGTCCGCCGTCAATAACAGTGATATATTCCGGCGGGAAAGCAGCCGCAATGATATTCTTCATCACTTCTGTGCAGCGCTCTGATTTTGAACTGGCCTTGATAACTGCAGTATTGCCGCCGGCGATGCTGGCAGACAATACACCAAAGGAAAGCAGGATTGGGAAGTTGAATGGGCTGATGATCAAAGAAACACCATACGGCATCTTATATACTTTTGTAATGACGCTCGGGAAGCAGAGCAGACCGCTGACATGAGTCTCCGGCTTTGACCATTTCTTCAGACCATGAATGGCTTCATTGATTTCCAGGATTACAGCACCGATATCACAGAGATATCCTTCGGCATCACTTCTGCCCAGATCATCATGCAGTGCAGCTTCCAGATCTTTTTCATTTGTCTGCACCGCAATCTTCAAA
>LAHS01002375.1_pt1 | contig 19802 bp, 15 predicted proteins | sample 329651 | NCBI WGS metagenome assembly LAHS01 (sample SAMN03275699, study PRJNA271635) | activated sludge metagenome | isolation source: sample C-1 Sludge from hydrolytic chamber (first chamber) of Anaerobic... | reverse complement strand
ACTTTTTTTACACTGTAAAAAAACATGCATTATTACTCACATTCTGTGAAAAGATTGATGAAATTATTTGACACTGTTCCCTTATAATAAGGGTATAAAGTAAAGGGGAAACCTTATGAAAAAAATAATTAGCAGTATTCTACTGGCACTTGCGATGGTAATCAGTTTTCTGCCTGCTTCTGCATATGCAGAAGGAGAAACTGTATATCCTGTAGTTAATTCTATGTCCTTAGGCAGTGAATCTGTTATTCCTGGGGGTACACAGATTGTTACGCTGAATATAACTTCAACAGTATCTATCAAGCATGTGATTGTTGAATTCTATAATTCCACAACGATGACAACAATCAAGATAGATCAAGATGTCACTGACACCAAATTATCTGGTGACTTTGCTTTTGATTTGGTAATGGGTGCAGATCAGGCACTTGGAAAATATACAAATACAAGTATTACAGTTACAGACAATAACAGCAACACTGTCACATATGCGGGCGGTGGCGGAACAATCACAAATAGTCAGGATAACACAAAGTCTATTGCACAGAAATCATTCACTGTTTTAGCAGCAGCAGACACAACGGCACCAACGATTTCTCAGATGAGCTTTCAGTCCTCGAAAGCAGAACAGAATTCAAGCGCAAAGATTAATTACACATTTACGGAAGATGGTTCTGGAATGAGTTCGTTTGAGGTGGTTCTTCAAAAAGAAGATAATGCAGGAGTTACATTAACATCAGGAGTACAGACATTTGATCCTGCGATAACTTCAGGGACCAAAACAGTTTCAGTGAACATCCCAAGTGGTACTGCTGCGGGCAACTATGATATCGCAAAAGTGACAGTCCGCGATGTAGCAGGAAATGAAACAGTATATACGATTGACAATAATGATGCAACGAAAAAAATCAGTGCAATTGTGCCAACCGGAAATTATATAACTGTACTGGCAGAAGGTGAATATATTGCACCGCTTGTTACAAACATTAAGTATTCAAAAAGTTCTATAAACCGAGGCGATTCAGTTGATGTAACATTTACTGTCGTTAACAGCAATGTAGGAATAAGTGATATTTCTGTCACTGCATCGTATGTAATAGATAATGAGTTTGTGGGGAATATTCAAAAATCAGTCAGCTACACGCCAAGAAACTTCAACAATGAGATTACTTTGACATTAGATACATCTGCTACACAAGCACCAGGCAATTATTCAATCGTATCATTAACAATTACAAATAACGATGGTGCTAAAAGATGGTATAACTGCGCTGGGAGCGGACCTTTAACAGATCAGGATAATCCGAATGTAGTGCTTCAACAGTCTGAAAAATTTACAGTAATTGGATCTGGTACCGATGAAACTGCACCTGTTATAAGTTCTTTATCAACAGATGTGCTTACTGTAGATAAAGGAAGTGCTTTTACAATAAACTATCATGTTACTGAAGATGAATCTGGTGTCAGTCAAATTCATATCAATTTAGCTGCATATGATTCAAAGAATACATATCTTGGAGATATGCAAATTTCCGCATCATATTCAGGCGACCCAAAGAAAACAGGAAATTATTCCATTTCTTATACGGTTCCGACTGATCAAAAAGCAGCGACCTATTCTTTCACAAATGTTGAAGTCATTGATGCAAATGGCAATGATAAACAATATCAATCAGATTACCTGACAAAACATGATGTATGCAAGAATACTCTTATAGTTAACAGTGATGGTGATGATACAGCGCCAGTGATTAATAGTATAAAAATTATAACAGATGTACTGATTCGCCCGGACGTAGCTGTGATTGAGATGGATATTACTGAAACCGGAAAAGGATTGGAATCTATCTTAACTGGGATTGCTATTACCGGCAGTCAGGATATTCAGTACGAAAAAAGATTTGATGATAGTTCGAATGACAAATCACAGGTGGTTACTCTTCGGATTCCTATCAGTGACACAAATGCTACAGGCAATTACAAAATAGATGTCATTGACATCAAAGACAAATCTGGAAATATGGTTCGTTATTCTAATTATGATAATGATCTTCAAATATCCAGTATCTGCTCAGACAATTCTATCAATGTAATTGATGAATTTAAAAATCTGACTACTACATCTCTAAGCAATCCTGACTTAATTAATGTTATTAGGGGAACAGGTAATGCTGGAGTGATTCGAATTGAAGAAGATCAGGATATTGTTCCGGCAGAAGTATTCCAGACAATGCTGGGGACACAGAAAACAATTATTATCTATAAAGAAGGTATTGAATGGATTCTCCAGGCGGCAGATCTTGACAAAAATAATATTAAACAGATTGATACTTCCGCAAAGATTGAAGTTGTATATGGAGACCAACTTGGCAGCTCCAACAACGTTGTTAAACTGGTATTCCCTGACAATGGCACACTTCCAGCAAAAGTACGTATGAGATTGAAGCTGGCATATTTGAATACTTTATACAATATGTCAGGCGGATTGCAGCTGTACTTTAATAAAAATGGTACTTTGGAACCTGAAAATGCAGACTTTAATATGACATCTGATAATCTTGTTGAATTTACTTTGACTCATAACTCAACATATTTCATCAGCAGCGGTTCTCTGAGTCCAACTACGGATCCATCAACTGTTCCGACTGTATCAAATGAACCTGCAGTTACTCCTGCACAACCAGCGGTCAATCCTTCACAGCCGGCTTCCAATCCAGTTGTTGATACACTAGTTGAAAAGAATGATATGTATCGTCTCTATAATCCAAACAGCGGAGAACATTTCTTCACTGCAAATACAGAAGAAAGAGATTATCTCGCTTCGATTGGATGGAGCTATGAAGGTGTCGCATGGACAGCACCTAAGACATCCAATACACCTGTCTACAGACTCTATAACGGCAATGGTGGAGAACATCACTATACGACCAGTATGGAAGAGGCAAATGTACTGACAGAGATTGGCTGGAGTTTAGAAGGCATTGGATGGTACTCTGATGATGCACAGGAAGTTCCTCTGTATCGTATGTATAATCCAAATGCATACGCAAACAATCATCACTACACAACAAGTGAAGATGAAAGAGATTATTTAGTAAGTCTAGGATGGAACTATGAAGGTACTGGCTGGTATGGAATGAACTGAAATGACTGATTGATTTAAATCATAATGTATAAACAAAGAAAAGACCGCTGGCACGGTCTTTTCTTTAAAAAAGGGATAGTTCGTTAATTATTCTTTGGGGGGGAAAGAAATTTATGAACTTTTGTCATCAGGAGTATTTCCTTTTGACAACTATAAGATACATGAGATGTATGTTCAAAAAATGAATACAATGTGAATGTTATGCGAACAAATATGTGAGATAATGGGACAATGAAAAAATTGAACCAATCAATGGATATGGTCCACGGACCATTGTTAAAGAATATCTTTGTATTTTCCCTGCCTCTGATGATGGCAAATCTCTTAGAAATCGCCTTCAATGCGGCAGATACCATCGTAGTAGGAAAGTTCTCTGGTCAGGAAGCACTAGCAGCAGTTGGGGCAACCGGACCGATTGTAAACTTTATGGTCTCTTTGTTTACCGGCTTGGCAATAGGATCCAATATTGTCATTGCCCGTCAGCTGGGCTCTGGTCAAAAGGAACGGATCTCGGCTTCGGTACATACAAGTTACTTTATTGCCTTGGCTGGCGGCTTGATCCTGACAGTCTTTGGCGTCTTTGGGTCCATTTATTTCTTGAGTGCGATGGGAACACCATCCAACATCATTGACCGCAGTGCATTGTATATGCAGATCTACTTTGTAGGAAGTATTCCATTATTGATCTATAACTTTGGTTCTGCTGTTCTTCGTTCGAAAGGAGATACAATTCATCCAACGGTATATTTAGCTGTTGGCGGTATCTTGAATGTCATTCTGAATCTATACTTTGTGATTGGATTAGGTATGAGTGTTGCGGGAGTCGCTATCGCAACTGTAATCTCAGAAAGTGTCAGTGCAGTGCTTGTCACCCTTCAGCTGATGCATGAAAAGGACAGTCTGCGCTTAGATCTGCGGAAGATCCGCTGTGACCGTTCTCTGGCGGCTTCTATTTTGAAGATTGGCTTACCTGCCGGTCTGCAGTCCATGATGTGGTCGATTTCAAATCTCGTTGTCCAAAGCGGCATCAACAGCTTTGGGTCCACAGCAGTTGCGGGCAACAGTGCGGCCGCCAATATTGAAGGCTTTGTCTATATAGGCATGGGAGCCTTCTCACAGGCATGCATTACCTTTACTTCCCAATGCGCCGGAGCAGGAGAGAAACAGCGCATCAAGAAACTGGTATGGGTACTGGTAGTCTTGATGATTGTGTCCAGCTGGTCCGTTGGTGCACTGGCTTGGCTGTTCGGCAGATTCTTCTTATCCTTCTTTACGAATGATACAGCAGTTATTGAAATGGGAATGATCCGGATGTGGTACATTGTATTCTGGCTGTGGCTGAATGGTGTCCTGGATATTCCTGCCTCCTCAATGCGCGGCATGGGATACAGTTCAACCCCGACGATTGCGATGCTGTTGGGAATTGTTGGTGTCCGTCTGCTGTATATCGGCACCATCTGGCGGCTGAATCCAACCTTGGAAACACTGTATCTATGTTTCCCTATCTCTTGGGTGATTACAATCGTTATCTTATTTACCCTGTGGAAGTTCTTCTATCAGCGTTTCTGTGAAAAGTATTGATCCGGCACTGCCGGATTTTTATTTTCGGAAATATAGTAGAATAGACATATGGGAAACATCCAGAAAGAAATAGAAAAAGAGAAAAAGGCACAGGTCCTGGCAGGAAAAGTCATGAAATCTGTCCAGCAGGAGATCATTTCCTATATGCCTTACTTGAACCGTGCGATATTGCAGATGCCGGTGCTTTTCTATACACCAAAGGAAGATGTATCAGAAGTGAGTGTCTCCTTTGGTACAGACGGAGAGAACTTCTATGCTTTGGCCAGCATAGTCATGCAGATGTTTGAACAGAGTGACAGTCAGGTGATCCGTTTATACCTGCATTCCATCATGCACTGCATCTTTACGCATATGTTCACGTATGAAAGATTGAATACACAATACTGGGACTTGGCTGCCGATATGGCAGCAGAGAATGTCATCCTGAACTTTCACTGGAAACGGTGTGAGATTGATGGGGATGATGTGAGAAGAAGAGTGCTCAATCAGACTCTGGAGAAGTGCGGCAGAGGAAATGCAGAGACGATCTATGCGTATCTCTGTGATCATGAAAAAGAAAGAAATGAACTGCTGCGGTATGCGTTCATGTTCCGGCAGGACCGGCATGATATCTGGACCGATCCTGAGAAGCAGAAGAAACAGGATCCTAATGATCTTCAGAAACAATGGAAAGAGATTGAAAAGAATATCCAGCTGGATGCTGAGAACTATGAAAAGGCCAGAGGCCTGCAGCCAGGCACTATCTCAAAGAAGTTCAATGATTCCATCAAGAAGAAAGAAGACTATACCAGTATCCTGCGCAAGTTCTTAGTCAATCAGGAAGAGATGCGTACGGATCCGGATACCTTTGACTATGTCTATTACACCTATGGTCTGCAGCTGTATGAGAATATGCCGCTGATCGAACCATTGGAATACCGTATGGATCATCACATCAAAGACTTTGTGATTGCGATTGATACCTCTGGTTCCACCAAGGGAGAACTCGTAAAGAGCTTTCTTCAAAAGACGTACGATGTACTGACATCAACAGATGCCTTTGGTGAACAGATGCATGTGGTCATTCTGCAGTGTGATGCCAAAGTCCAGGAAGAAGTAATCATACAGAATCAACAGGAGCTGGATACATACATCCATGACTTTACCATCCGGGGACTTGGCGGAACAGATTTCCGGCCGGTCTTTGCCCGAGTGGAAGAACTAAAACAGAATGGAACACTTCAGGATATCCGCGGTCTGCTGTACTTTACAGATGGTGAAGGAGAATATCCAAAGAATATGCCGTCATATAAGACAGCGTTTGTCGGAATTGAAGACCCAAAGATTGAAATGCAGGTGCCTTCCTGGGCAGTGAAGGTCAGTGTGAGTGAGGAGGAATTAGAAAGATGAATATACAGGAAGCCAAGGAACAATTAAAACGCAGTGCATCCATTTACTTGATGAAGGATGCGTATGGAAATTATAGGATCCCATTGGAGAAACAGAGACCGCTCTTTTTAGTTGGTGCTCCAGGCATTGGCAAGACAGCCATTGTATCTCAGATAGCCTCTGAGATGGGCATTTCACTGGTTTCTTACTCCATGACCCATCACACCAGACAGAGTGCAATCGGTCTTCCATTCATTGAGCATAAGAAATACCAGGGACAGGAATTTGATGTCTCAGTCTATACACTCAGTGAGATTATTGCGTCGGTGTATGAGAATATGGAGCATTCAGGCAAGAAGGAAGGCATCCTCTTCCTGGATGAGATCAACTGTGTTTCTGAGACACTGGCACCAAGCATGCTGCAGTTTCTGCAGTATAAGACTTTCGGCAACCATATGCTGCCGGAAGGATGGGTCATTGTCACGGCCGGCAATCCGACAGAGTTCAACCGCAATGCAAGAATGTTTGATATTGCGACCTTGGACCGCTTGAAGGTCATGCAGGTGGAACCGGATTACGAAGCATGGAAGGAATATGCTTCTGCTTTTGAAATCCATCGTTCGATTCTGTCCTTCTTAGAGATCCATGGCGAAGATTTCTTCCACGTGGAAACAACGGTAGACGGCAAGAGCTATGTCACGCCGCGTGGATGGGAAGACCTTTCACAGGCAATGTATCTGTATGAAGAAAAGAACTATCCAATCGATGAAACACTGATCGGACAGTATCTGCATAATGAGCATATTACCGATGACTTTGCGGCTTACTATGCGTTATACCGCAAGTATCAGAAGGAATACAGCATTCCGGATATCCTGCACGGGAAAGCCAGTGATGAAGTAAAACAGAGAATACAGAAAGCTTCCTTTGATGAAAAAATCTCTGTAACTGATCTGATGCTCGACCGCATCACCGCAAAGATCCACAGCGAAAGTGAAGTGGAATCCTGTCTGCGTGAGATGACAGCACCATTCCGTGAAGCAGGAGATAGCAGTGACTTTCATAATGTTCTGCAGAAGACCTATGATGCTTTAGATCAGAAGTATCATGCCGAGATGGCTGCTGGCGGAATGCAGGCAAAAGAGAAACATGCATATCAATACCGTCTGCAGTTCTTAAAGGACGCATTGAAGAAGACTGATTTTGAGGAAGTGCGTTCTTATTTCAAACAGCAGGTCAATCAGATGAAGATGGAAGTGACTTCCATTGAAGAACAGCTGCAGAATATGTTTATCTTCTTAAAAGAGAACTGCACAGAACAGGAGATCCTGCTGGCTGTGACGCAGTTAACGGTAGATCATGACAGTGCCAGATTCATTGCTGTCCATGGCTGCCCAGAATATTACAAATACAATGAAGCTCTGATGACGCAGAAGCGCAATGAACAGCTGCTGAAGGAACTTGCAGAGTTCAAGAAGCAGTATCCGGAAGAGATTGCACTATGAGCAGTGCAGGTCATACCGATGGATACGGTATCTATCTGATCAATGAGAAGGGAAAAGAACTGATTGGTGTCCGTGAGGATGATGACAAGATCTCCTACAGCATTGAAAAAGATACTGTTAACATCTGCAGGGATGCTTTCCACAAGGCAAAGCACTTGGAAGTGATTGAGATTCCTGCTTCGGTGAGAATAATTGAAGAGAATGCCTTCAGTCATGGACCGCGTGATCTGAATTTCATCTGTCACAGTGATGCTTTTCTCTATCAGGATGGCTTCCTGATTGATCTTGACAGGCATGCCCTGCTGCTGTACACCGGCAGTGCCTCAGAGATCAGAATCCCGGAAACAGTGGAGATCATTGGCAGAGAAGCATTCTGCTCCTGTCTGACGGATACAATCATGCTTGGGGAAACAATCCGTGAGATCCATGAGGATGCCTTTACGACCTGCCGGATGGAACGAGTATCATTCTCCAAGTGGAATGCATATGTATACTTCCCGCAGAAGGATATTCGTCTGCGCCAGCATATGCTGGATGGATTCGGAAGAAATGGTCTCTTTGATTTTGCCCGTTACGACAATGACCTGTCTGCCGGCTTTATTGAAGATGAGCGCATGAAGATGATCGCGGCTAGACTCAAATGGCCTCTGCATCTGACTAAAGAAACAGAAGAGAAATTCCGTACATTGATTGCCGGACATCTGGATGCGGCTGTGCGTGCGGTCGGAGAAGCAGATGACCTTATGACGATGAAGATGTTCCTCGAAACAGACCTCATCAATCAAAATAATATTGAAGAATGCTTGGAGACACTGCATTCATTAAAAGATCTTGAAGCATATGCATATGTCAGTGATTATCAGAATCAGCATTTTCATAAACAGGAATTTGATTTTGATATTTAAGGAGACACTCCGTATGTGCCTAGAAATGCAGTATATTTAATGTTCAATAAAAAAGACCTGAGCGATCGGTGAGTATCCTTCAGGTCTTCTTAAGTGCGGAATATTAGTTTCACAGGCGAATGGAACCTGTGTAGTAATATTCTTATTCACCAAAAGTTTAGCACAAATATATATAAGAAAAAAGAAATTTTGAAATTAATATATAAAATTATCAGATTGGAATTCTGTTGAGATGATCAAATCAAGATTCAGTATAATAAGAATAGATGAGGAATAATTATGAATGAGAAGAATACATTAGCAGAATGTCTTCATAAGTATGATATGGAATCTCTGCATGCATACTGTGCAGAGTACAGTGTTCCGTTTACTGAAGACGCGAAAGATGCAGTGTGCACGGCACTGTCCAGCAGACTGCTGGAAGAGAAAGTACTGGAACAGAGATTAGGCATCCTGGAAGATGACATCCTGCAGGGACTGCTTGATCTGATGGCAGGTAAGAAGATTGAGAATGAAGATGTCATCGATCATCTTGATGGATTGGATCTGATCTATGGCTCACAGGAAGATCAGTCATGGCATATTCCCTTTGAAGTGATTGATGCCTTGAAGATCAAAGATGATGCTTGGGACAGAAAGAGAAGAAGCAGAGTATGGCTGATGCAGTGCCTGTCAATCATCCAGCACTATTGGGCAGATGCACCGATGGATGTAATGAAGGAACTGTATCAGAAGAATCCAGATGTTGATCAAAATGCGGATCTGAAGAAACTGTTCCAGGAGATTCCAGTATCTGAGATCACATGTGTCATGATTGGAGATTCCTTTGTCATCAGAGGATGGCGCAGCAGTGAAGTGTTTGCAGGATACCGTGAAAAGCAGAAGAAGCACAGTTTCTATATTCCAAGTATGGAAGAAGTATTGGATCTTTACCGCAATGACTTTGATACCTTGAATCAATACGGCATCAGCGTCAAGGCATGGTTCCTTAAGAATGGTGCAGAAGCAGATGATCTGGAGCTGCTCCTGCATGAAATGTGGAATGATATGAATTATGGACACATGGAAAAGGAAATCATGCAGGAAGCAGAATCAATGATCACTTTTGACAATAAGAAGGAACAAGAACAGTTCCGGCAGATGATCCACGCATGGTATATCCACGCTGGAAGAATTGACCTCAGAGGCCACTGTATTGCAGAACAGGAGAAGAACTGATATGAAAGTACAATTAGTTGATGTCATTGAAGCAATAGAAGATGCAGATGAACAGGCGACAGCAGCTTATGATACAGCTGCGCAGCAGATTGTCTGGGATGGCGATGAGGACAATGAAAATCTGATTCCATTACCTGGCAGAGAAGAACGCGGTGACTACCGCAATATGCAGAGATTCATTGAAACAGTTGATGATGAAGAGGCACAGGAATGGCTGGGCAACGCTATCAGAGGTGCAGGAGCCTTCCGCAGATTCCGTGCTGCCTGTGAGAAGTTCCATTTACTGGAAGACTGGTATCACTTTGAAGACAGAGCACATCGTGCTTTAGCAGTGCAGTGGTGTGAAGACAACGGCATTGTCTGGGATGATGCAGAACCGGTAGAGTTAGTAGATGAAGATGATGTCAGTGACTTCCTTCATGAAGATTATCAAGAAGAAGAGAAAGAACCAGAACCTGCACCGGTGCAGCCGTCAGTATATCGTATTGTAGAGATCACTGATAAGAACCTGATGAACGCACTGTATATTACAGATGCTTATCTGCAGGCTGCCTATCACAGTCCTTCTGATCTGGAATATGCACAGGATCAGCTCGAGCTGTGGCTGGAAGAAGGGTGCTCAGTCATTGCGGCAAGCGACCATGGCAGATTCGTCGGCATTGCGTCAGGCAAAGAAGATCTGGAAGACTTTACCGTGAAGGCCGTCTTTGTCAATGAAGACCACCGCCGCAATGGAATCGGCAGAATGATGATAAATTACTTTGAAGATAATCATCAGGACGCATCTTCCTATCGTCTGGAACTTGATAACAAGAGTACCGGTGCCGCAGCATTCTTTGACCACATCGGCTATCAGGCACTGCCGGTCATTATTATGCGGAAGGTTCCTTCAGATCAATAATCGTCAGTAAGGACTTGAATACGGCAACCGCTTTGCATCAAACAGCAAAAAACCGAAAGGGATTTATTCTCCCTCTCGGTTTCTTTTATATCTTTTCAGCAATCTGCTTCAATGTTTTCTTTGGGACACGGTAATGATACTGCTCATCGCAGGTGTAGGCAGTGCTGCCGTCCTCACCGATTTCAACTGCTTCTGAAGTATGGGAAGGGTAGCCTAGGGCAATGACCATGACAGCTGTTCTGTCTTCATTCAGACCAAGGATCTCATTGACCTTCACAACATTGTAGTTGAGCATCATGCAGGAGCCGATGCCTTTCTCAAATGCACTTTCAACAACATATTCAGCCGCAATCCCTGTATCAATGTCAACGACTCTGGTATGATCCTTCTGCGCAGTGATGACAATGTATGCGGTTGGTTCTTCTTCCGGTTTCGGGTCTGCCAGTTCGCGAGGCAGGATTGCCGCAAAGTGGATTTCTTTTGCGACAGCATCTCTTTTCTCTTTGCTTAAGACAGCAGCATAATTCAATGTCTGCTTATTATTGCCGGAATGAACATAACGGAGATTCTCCAGGATTGCATCAATATCTTTCTCAGGAATCTCTTTCTGTGTAAACTTACGGAATGTCCGGCATTCTTTGTACAGCTGATCCAGTTCCATATAACACCTCCTTTTTCCATTATAAAACAATCCTGAGCATCATCCTTGACTTTAATTGGTGGAAGAACGAAACTGATACCAGAAAGAGAAAAGAGTCAACAATCATTCCACAGCGAAACGACTGAACTCTAGAAGGAGAAAACAGTATGAAGTATAGATGCACAGTATGCGGCCACGTATACGATGAAGAAGCAGAAGGCGTCAAATGGGCGGACCTGCCTGCAGATTGGACATGTCCTACATGCCATGTCGGCAAGGATAAGTTCGAACCAGTCATTGAAGGTGACATGCAGTGGGCTTCTGAGCACGTTGTAGGCGTTGCTAAGGATGTACCAGAAGAGATCAAGGCACAGTTAAGAGCTGAGTTCCAGGGCGAGTGCTCTGAAGTCGGCATGTATCTGGCTATGAGCAGAGCTGCTATGAGAGAAGGACTTCCTGAAGTAGGTATGTTCTACAAGCAGGCTGCATATGAAGAAGCTGACCATGCATCACGTTATGCAGAAATGCTCGGCGAGTGCGTCAGTGATTCCACAAAGAAGAACCTGGAAGCTAGAGTCATGGCTGAAAATGGAGCTTCTGCAGGAAAGACAGCATTAGCTAAGAAGTGCAAGGAACTGAATCTGGATCCATTACATGATTCCATTCATGAAATGGCTAGAGATGAAGCACGTCACGGCAAAGCATTCAAGGGACTCCTTGACCGTTACTTCAAGTAAGACATTGAGAACTCGGGAAACTGAGTTCTTTTTTTGTGCTGGAGAATCATCCATCACAGGTAAATGCGATGAGCTTGTTTGCCAATGAAAATATTTGCAGACAGACAGAGAAGAGGATGACAGACCTGAAACATGCATGAAAACATTTCACCATGCTAGAAATATTATTCATATTATCTAATTACAGAGCTGATTTGTTCATCATTGCTGCAACTAAAATTAATATATATTGGCACGATTTTCTTTTAATAATGCTAGAATGGAGGCAGTCATTTAGTGAGGGGAAAACTAAAATGTTCGGGGGCAGAACAGCAAAATTCTTTTTGAATATCATCATGGCTGCGAGTCTGTCTTTTAACGCGTCCTCTGCACTCCCTGCTGCAGCAGAAGAAACTTCTGCTTCGCGCAAAGTGAAAGTTGGCTTTTTCACCATCAATAATTTTCAGGAATATGATCAAGACACGGATGTATACCGCGGTTACAGCTATGACTATATGATGGCTTTGGCACAATATGCAAACTGGAAATATGAATTTGTACCGGTGACATATGACGAAGGCATTAAAGAACTGCAGAACGGTGAACTGGATCTCATGAATTATGTCAATCCAGATGACGGCTATGATAATTTATCTTATTCAACACTGGCATCTGGTGAAAGCTGGATCAATCTAGTTGTGCCGCTGGATAACAATACAGTTTCCTATGAAGATTTTGATGCAATTGGCGGACTGACAGTTGGACTTGTATATGAAAGCAGCATGAATGCTTCTTTCGTGGACTACTGCAAAGATAATGACTGCATGCCGACGATTATCTACTATCATTCAGCAGCAGAACTGCAGAAGGCAATGACTTCAGGTGAGATTGATTCATATCTAGTCAGTTCGCTCAGTGATGTGAACATGCGTACAGTCGCAAAATTTGCGACATCTTCCTATTACTTTGCAACATACAAAGGGAATAATGATGTTCTGAGTGAACTGAATAAAGCGATGAATGCATTGAAGACGGATAATCCATATTACCAGGAGGTACTGTATTCTCGTTATCATACTGAATCAACTGAAGAAGAAACAATCATTTCAACACTCGAAAAAGAATATATTACTAATCATGGTGCGATCAATGTGGTATGTCTGTCCGACTGGTATCCAGTCTGCTACCGTGGCAACTATGATGAATACAGCGGCGCAGTGATTACTTTATTGAAAGAGATTGGCAGCCGCACTGGCCTGCAGTTCACCTTTTCCAAAGCGGATACGATAAAAGAAGCACAGGCCGCAATCGAGAAAGGCACCAGTGATGTGATTGCTGGTTTTCCTTATGATTATGCATGGGCTGCGGACAACCATACGACATTGACGCTGCCGTTTGCATCCATGAACATGATGCAGGTCACATCCGGCAGCAGTACAGAAATACGGACTGCTGCGATCCCGGAAGATTCGTATCAGGAATTTTTCACTCGGGAAATTGACAGCACTGGATATACCTATTACCGCTATCATGATGTTTCAGAATGCCTGCAGGCGGTCCAAGATGGAACCACGGACTGTGCATTAATCGATTCCATGCAGGCAGAGTATTATCAGAAGCGCTATTCCTATCGCGGCCTGAAGTATCAGAGCATTACGGGAGGCAATTTCCAGATTGCTCTGGCTGTCGCGGATACTGCCGATCCAATGCTGCTGTCCATTCTGAATAAATCAATCAGTTCAATAGGATCACAGCAGATCAGTCAGATGTTTGAGGATGCATCCCAAGCAGCTGAGTCCAGATCATTGATTGACCAGGTGTATTCTAATTCACAGTTTGCGGCTTGGTTCTTTACCCTGCTGGGATTTATCCTTGCCGCAATTATCAGTCTGATTATCTATGGCCGGCGCATGAAAATAAAGAATCAGCAGATCCAGGAAGCAGTTGCGGCAAAGTCAGATTTCTTATCAAATATGAGTCATGACATGCGTACACCGCTGAATGGCATCATCGGCTATACGAATCTCGCAATGGATGAAGACAATCAGCCGGTCACGCAGGACTATCTGAAGAAAGTAAAGATATCTGGTGAATTCCTGCTGAGCCTGATCAATGACACGCTGGATATCAGTAAAATTGAAAGCGGCAAGTTCACCCTGAAGCTGGAGACGGTTAATTCAAATGATTTGATTGAAAGCATTGTTGTACCGATACAGGCTGCAGCAGAAAAGAAGAGCATCAAATTTCATATGGATCTGTCTGGCATGTACAGCGGATATATTGTTGTGGACAGCTTGAATCTAAAGAAGGTCATATTAAATCTGCTGAGCAATGCCATCAAATTTACACCGGAAGGTGGAGAAGTAGATCTGGTTGTCAGTGAAATAGAAGCAGTCAATGGCTGCAACTGCCGGATCATTGTAAAAGATAACGGAATCGGCATCTCACCGGAGTTCCAGACAAAGATGTTTGAGCCATTCACACAGGAGAGGGCACCGCAGGCCAGAAGTGCAGTAGGCACAGGTCTTGGATTGTCCATTGTCAAACGGATCGTCACTTTGATGAACGGAACCATTGAAGTAAAGAGCGAACTGAATCAAGGTTCACAGTTTACCGTCCTGCTTCCGATCCAGCATGCAGATAAAGATGCAGGTACGGTCCATGTAAGGAGCGTTGAAGATAAAGGCATCCTGCAGGGAAGAAAGGTACTGCTCTGTGAAGATAATGATATGAATGCAGAAATTGCCTCTACGATCCTGAAGAGCTTTGGCATGATGGTGGATACTGCGGAGACAGGCAAAGAAGGCGTAAAACTCTTTACCAATTCTGCAGTATGGAATTATGACTTGATTCTGATGGACCGCAGAATGCCGGAAATGGATGGATTGGAAGCGGCCCGCAGAATCCGCGCAATGAATCGTGAAGATGCTGGTTCCATTCCTATTATTGCGATGAGTGCAGATGTGTTTGACGAGTCAATTCAGGAATTTACTGCAGCCGGCATGAACTCACATATCGGCAAGCCGATTGACCGAATGGCATTGGAGCAGGAGCTGATCAGTCAGTGTGAAATTGAAGATGCATTAAGAAAGCATGAGGTGAAAGCCTGATGACAAGAAAACGTAGAATCACATCAGTTTTCACGGCGCTCACGGTATTGTTATGCGGATGTTCTGTATCCAAAACAGAACCAATCTCTACTGCCGGTCCAGCTGCTTCACCAACTGCAGAGAATTCAGAAGCTGCTTCCAGCACAAGTAAGAGTGTCATCTATACGCCGCATGATGCTGACCCGATGAATGCAGCGGTCACTTCCTTCATGGAAGCTTATCCAGATATCAAAGTAGAGATCATCGCCGGCGGTACAGGCGAATTGATTGATAAGATCAGAGAGGAAGCAGATGCTCCGGTGGCGGATGTGCTGTGGGGAGGCGGGGCTGATTCACTGGCCGCAAATACAAGTCTCTTTGAACCGTATGTCTGTGCAAATGATCAGTATATTGATGCACAGTTCAAGGCGGCAGACCACACATGGAATGGAGAAAGCCCGCTGCCGATGGTCATTATATATAATAAGAAACTTCTGGCAGCAGCTGGAATAGCAGCACCTGCCAGCTGGCAGGACTGCCTGAATCCAGCATTCAAGGGAAAAATAGCTTATTGCCAGCCTTCAAAGTCTGGTTCTGCTTTTTCCCAGCTGTGCACAATGATCCTTGCCAACGGCGGTACAGAAAAAGGATGGGAGTATGTCAAACAGTTTGTTGATAATCTGGATGGCAATATCCTCGAATCTTCAAGCAAATGCCACAAGTTAGTTGCCAGCGGTGAATACATGATTGGCATCACCATTGAAAAATCAGCTATCACCTACAGCGACAATCCTGATATTGGATACTGTTATCCAAGTGAAGGAACTTCTGCTGTACCGGACGCGATTTCAATCGTCAAGAACTGTCCTGATGAAGAAAATGCGAAGCTGTTCGTAGACTTTGTAACATCAACAGCGTGTCAGAAGGAACAGAGTGAGAACTGGAACAGACGTCCAGTCCGGAATGATATGTCTCCTTCTGGGAACCTTGCTCAGCTCAGCAGTATCTCGTTGATCGACTATGACTTCACCTGGACGGCTGAGAATAAAGAAGACATTATCGCAAAGTTTGATAAACTATTAACGGAATCGAAGCAGTAGATCAATGTATCATACAGGCTGTGCCTCCTGGCAAGAGCACAGCTTTTATGTACAGCTGGTTAACAATCTATGCACAGAAATACACGTATCAGTGATAAAATAATTTCAGGTAAATAATTTATGAGCAATCACGAGCTGCCAAAATATAAAAAAGAGATGCGTGGATATGCAGAACTCTATGCAATGATCTTTCAGGCGTCTTCCCGGGAATCCTTTATCAAGAACAATGATTTTCTGGATAAAACACTGAAAGGGAAGTGGCTCTCTTTTACAACAGAAGCGAAGACCTTTTATCTCAATCGAGCAGACGGTACACAGCTGCGTGTTTTAGCTGTGACCAAGAAGGGACATCAGAATAATAACTGCACTGGACTGCTGTGGCTCCATGGCGGCGGCTATGCAATCGGCCTGCCGGAATTGGAAGTCATGTATGCAAATCAATTCACTGAGGATGATGACTGCGTCATGATCCTGCCGGATTATACCAGATCGGTCGATGCACCATATCCAGCAGCCATCGAAGATGCATATCAGACCCTGCTCTGGATGAGAGACAATGCGGATTCATTAGGCATTCGAAAAGACCAGCTGTTTGTCGGCGGCGAAAGTGCCGGCGGCGGTCTGGCATGTGCCCTGACTTTATACGCAAGAGATAGAAAAGAAGTCAACATTGCATTCCAGATGCCGCTCTTCCCAATGCTGGATGACCGCATGACGGAAACATCCTCCCACAACCATGCGCCGATCTGGGATACCAAGAAGAACCTGGCCGCCTGGAAACTGTACCGCGGTGACCGGAAAGAGACATCCCCATACTTTGCCCCGGCAAGAGAAACTGATTATCATGATCTGCCGCCAGCATTCTCCATCATTTCAGATACTGAACCGTTCTATGCTGAGACCAATACCTACTTCCAGCATTTATATGAAGCAGGGACAGAAGTCATGCTGAAGGAATTCCATGGATGCTTCCATGCCTTTGATATGACATGCCCGAATACTGACAGTGCGCGCCGTGCACGCCGTCTTGAACAGAATGTATTCCACTATGCGCAGAAACAGTACTTTGCTGCACAGACAGAAGAACTTCCTTCTGATCCAAACGAAGATGCTGATATCGATGATATCGTAAAGGATATTGAGACACAGCAGAAGTATCTCGACAGTCAAAAAGAACAGGCTGCTTCTGTTCCAGAAAATGCTGAAGCAGCATCAGAAGGACCGGCAGCTGTTTCAGAAGAAACAGAAGAGAAGCAGGAAGAAGAAACTCCTGCTGCTGTACAGCCAGAAGAACCAGCTGCAGAAGAAACAGTTCCAGAAGAACCTGTGATTGAGGAACCTGTCGAAGAGCCTGCCAAAGAACCTGAATCAGGACTGGATGCAGAGCCAGCGGAAGAATCAGCAGAAGAACAGGCTGATGCATCAGAAGATGAAATTCTGCCGGAGATTGAAGATGTGCAGGAAGAGGTAGAAGAAGTCCTGGCACAGACAGAAGCAGTCCCAGAGGTTGACCACATCGAAGAAAGACCAGTCGAAGAAGGAACTGCTGTGGTGTTCCCGTCTCAGCCTGAAGAAGATGTGATCTCAGTGGATGAGATTGACGCAATCTCGCAGAGGCTGACCGACATCAAACCGGAAGAACCATTCCCAGAAGATGAAGATACGGAAGAAGAAACAGTATCTGAGTCTGAGGAAAAGACAGAAGAAGTGAAAGAATCAGCACAGGCAGAAAGATTTACCAGAGAAGATGTCATGAAGCTGCTGCAGAAGAAAGAAGGCATGCGGCAGGATGATGAACTGAAACCGTATCATTCAGAAAATGAAAGCGGTGGGGAAGACATCATGACCAATCTGCAGAGGATCATTGCACAGGATACAAATGATTCTCTAGACCAGATTGATGATCTGATTGACAAGCTATGAAGATACAGAAGAAAAAGAATCCGGGTGCTGCCCAGCGCAGAATGGATAAAGAGAACAATGATGTCAAACGCGGGGCACGAATTCCGTTAAGCAAAGTTGTAGAAGATAAGAAAGCAAAGGAAAAGAAAAGATCTCGCTTGAAAGCGGATCTTCAGCAGTCAGTCAAGGATGAAGAGTGATCTTCATCTTTTTATTGTGCATCTCTGCCTATGGTGATCATGTTCTGCAGCTGCATGCGGTAAAGCAGCAGATCATCTTCCATTGGATTGGCAACCGCCGCGGCGACCTTCTCATTGTTGTTGAGGAAGTCGAGCACGTCCTGCTTGTCCATCAGATAAATGAATTCACCTTTCTTCAATTCAGGCTTCCATTTTCTTAAGTGGTCGATATCAGTAAAGACAGGGAAGTACTTCTCATCATCTGTTCCCTGCATGACATCTGCCTTTTCAATGTCCTTGGCATGGATATCGATCTTTGCCAATGCCTCTTCCTTTGGATAGACAGCAGCCGCAAAGACGACATTGCCGGCAAGATATAAAGTCAGGTCTTGCAGCACCTGGGTCATACCTTCTTCTGAAAGAGGTGCTCTTCTCTGTGCAAGGAGATGATCCAGCTTTGTGTCTTTCCTGATGTCCATGGAATCTGTATACTTTTTCATTTGTTTGTCCTCACGTCCGTCCATTATATATAAAATCTGCAGGGATGGAAATAAAAAACACAGCGTGTGCTGTGTTGTCATATATGTTGCAATATATGTCACATTCCCTCTGGAATGTTAGCTTCTGAGCGATCGAGACAATCAGCGGTTGCTGCTGTCATAGCGATTACTATTTAGAATTGTGATGATGCCGTTGTTTGCTTCTGCTAACAGTTGCTTATAACCCATTTCATCTGTGTATTCAATAATAGTGCCGCCATCGATCGTCAGGTACTCAATACGATGACTCATGTATAGCTGTTCCTCCTTTCAATTCATGTGAAGTTATACATGATTTGAAATGAAATTGCAAGTTTTTAGCATATTTCACACAGAATGTGATGAGAAATTTTACACAAATGATATCTGATGATGATTCGCGGAAGCACTGAAACGTATATAATAAAGACAATAAAGCATATACATGCAAGGAGATCATAATTATGAAATTAAATCGCAAACGCACGATGCTGGTAGGATTGGCTTTCTTATCGATCTGTGCATTCTGGCAGTTCTATGACAATGAGATACCAAAGATCCTGAAGAATACCTTTGGCATGGGTGAGACACTGACCGGCTTCATCATGGCGCTGGACAACATCCTGGCATTGTTCCTGCTTCCTTTCTTCGGCTCTTTATCTGACAAGGTCAATACGAAGATCGGCAAGCGCATGCCGTTCATTCTCTGCGGCACTGCATTGGCATCTGTCCTGCTGGTCATTCTGGCGGGATTGTCATCACAGCCGACGATGCTGGCAGTATTCATCATTGTTCTGCTGCTGTTATTGGTGGCGATGGGCACTTACCGTTCACCGGCAGTATCGCTGATGCCGGAATTGACACCTGCTCCGCTGCGTTCAAAAGCAAATGCGATTATCAACTTGATGGGAACCGTCGGCGGCGTCTATACACTGCTGATGATCAAGTTACTGGTACATACACCTACTGATGGTTCCTTGACCAACTATATGCCGATGGCACTTTCGATTGTTGCCATCATGGTCATCTCCGTCG
>LAHS01000492.1_pt1 | contig 19860 bp, 19 predicted proteins | sample 329651 | NCBI WGS metagenome assembly LAHS01 (sample SAMN03275699, study PRJNA271635) | activated sludge metagenome | isolation source: sample C-1 Sludge from hydrolytic chamber (first chamber) of Anaerobic... | reverse complement strand
ATACATTTTTTCTGCATAAAGAAGTTTTTTCGCAATTACGTAAATATCTTCTAAAAAGGCGATTTTTATAGCTGTTTCGAGATAAAAAATTTCTCCAAGCATTAAGGGCGTTTCGCTGACGAAAGTTTGAAGAGCGAAGGTCAGCCTTTCGCGGTCGAAGCTTGCTCCCGAAAGCCGCACGATTTTTCTCGCCAATATTATAATTCTTGGTATAGAATTGTAATGTGGAAGATTTTGACCGGTAAATTTAATGCTGTTTAAACTGCGCATTAAAAGATAGTAATTTTCGTATATCCATCTTTCTGCGTGTGTAAAATCACGTTTCTCGTCAATTTTTTTCTTAAGCATATTTTTTACGTTTACAAACGTACTGCGCATAGCTAAAGGATCGTATCCGTTTCCGCCTTTTTTTGTTATTTTTACCGCTCTGGCTACCCTTTTTATTTCGCGTTTAAAATCGGAAGCTTGAAGCTCCACCGAAAAATCGTTGTCGGGAACCACGCGCGTAACGCGTGTGGTTATTAAAGTGGCTACTGTAGCTAAAAGTAGAAAAACTATAATAGCAAGAATCGAAACAAGCATATATACTCCATTTATTGGATTATTGTCACAAACGGCGTGCTTATTCAAAAGTCTTGCGTTTTAAAGTTATTTGTGGTATATTTTCTTTCGTTAACCGAATGACCGCATGAAATATTGAGGAAAGTCCGAGCATCATAGGGCAGAGTGCTGGCTAACTACCAGTGAAGGCGACTTTAAGGAAAGTGCAACAGAAAATTACCGCACGCAAGTGCAAGGGTGAAAAGGCGCGTTAAGAGCGCACCAGCAGTTTGGCGACAAAAATGGCTGTGTAAACCCCACTCGATGCAAGAGAAAAGAGCATTATGTGACTGCCCGTCACGCTCGAAAATCGCTTGAGCGCGCTGGCAACCGCGCGCCTAGATAGATGGTCATTGTAACAGAACTCGGCTTATGTGTTAACTCAAAAAGCGTCCTTTTCGGGACGCTTTTTGATAGAAAACGCAATTTTTTTCACAGTTTTACCGTATTTTAATATCGAGGCTTTGTTTTTAGGAAACATTGCATAAGCATATTTATGAAAAGGCTATATTTTTAGCGGTAATTACCGCCCTTAGCTTATTTAGAGCTTTGTTTTCGATTCTTGATACGTAAGAACGGGAAATATTATATCTTGTCGCAACGGCTTTTTGAGTTTTGGGAGGTTCTCCCGACAATCCGAATCTTAAATAAATTATTTCCCTTTCCCTTGGTGAAAGAGTTTTTTCCATAAGAGCAATCAAACTGTCTCTTACCATACTGTTTTCAACTGATGCAACCACGCTGTCCGCGTCAACGTACAAGGTATCCATAAGAGACATAACGTTTCCTTCTTTGTCGATACCTATTGTTTCGGTTAAAGATACGTTATTTTTATATTTTTTGGAGCCTCGAATAAGCATTAAGATTTCGTTTTCGATACATCTTGAGGCGTAAGTGGCAAGCTGTGTGCCCTTTTTTTCCTCATAGGTATTGATAGCCTTTATAAGACCGATTCCTCCAATGGAGATAAGTTCGTCGTTGTCATAATAATTGCTGTATTTTTTTGCAATATGCACGACAAGGCGCAGATTATGCTCTATGAGTATATCTTTGGCTTCTTGACTTCCCTTTCTCATTAGTTCCAAATATTCCTTTTCCTTTTCCGGAGAAAGAGGATAAGGGAATGAATTGCGGTTTTCGACATATGACGAAAACAGCAAAATATTACTGAGAAGCGCAAAAAAGCCTTCAAAAATCATAATAACCCCACAACATTTATATATATGTCGTAAAAGCTCTAAAATTGATTTTTAAAGGCTAAAAGTTTTTGGATTAATCTTAAATTTTATAGAATTTAAATATTTGTATTCAGAATTGTCGGGGAATTTAAAAATTAGTTCGGTAGCGCAAAGCCATTGTGTTTTTGCCCCGTATTTGCGGTTAATTTCGTTAGTTCCGTACTTTCCGTCTCCGATAATAGGATGATTTATTGACGAAAAAGAAGCGCGGATTTGGTGGGTCTTTCCTCTCTCCAGCAAAACCTTTACTACTGTTTTATCCTCATAGCTTTTAATTATTTTGTAAGGCGTATTGATTTTGTCTTCTTCATTACCCTTTTTGTCAACGTATACAATACCCTTGTCGCTGTCTTTAACAAGGTATCCGCTGATCATTCCGTCTTTTTTAAGCTTTCCGATAACGACCGCCGTATAATATTTTTCTATATATCCTTTTTTTATCGCATCAACTACCGCATCGAAAGTCTTTTCGTTTTTTGCAAGGATAATGAGACCTTCGGTATTGGTATCCAGTCTATGGCAGAGAATGAAACTATTCGGAAGCAAGGAAAGTAATGAATTTTCCCCTTCCGAAGGCATTTTTACGCCTTTATGATATACCGCAAGATTATCGTCTTCGTAAACGGTATCAAGCTCTCTTGCCCCTTCTTCTATACAAAAAACGGTTATTTCGTCACCGCCTACCACATTGTCGTCGGATGCTACTTTCTTTCCGTTTACGCGTATATCACGGCTTCTAATAAGCTTTTGCACATAAGAAAAGCTGTAACCGAGTTTTTCGCTTACAGCTTTACTGAGTCTTTTTTCATTACCTTCATAGATAAAAACGTTTTTAATCACTTTGGTTCCTTATCGCGGACTTTAATTAGATTTTCGATTTCGTTTAAAAGAGTCGCAAGGTCTTTAAATTCGCGGTGGACGGATGCGAAACGAACATAAGCGACTTCGTCAAGCTGCTTAAGTCCTTCCATTACCATTTCGCCGATTTTTTTGCTGCTAATTTCCTGTGCGAGGCTGTTATGTATCTGTTTTTCAATGTCATGAACGAGGTTTTCTATGGCAATCATGGAAACGGGGCGTTTTTCGCAAGCCTTGATTATGCCGGTTTTGATTTTACTGCTGTCGAAAAGTTGACGGCTTCCGGTATTTTTAATAACTAAAACGGGAGTCATTTCTATCTTTTCGTAGGTAGTAAATCTTTTGCCGCAAGTAAGACATTCACGTCTTCTTCGGATTGTGCTTCCGTCATCGGACAGCCTGCTGTCAACTACCTTGCTTTCAATGCCTCCGCAAAACATACATTTCATAATACACCTCGCGTGTATTATACAAAATATAGTGGTTGATGTAAATACTTTTATGTATATATTGAAATTTTAGATATAAATAGAAATTTTCCTTCGTCGTTAATTTTAAGCTTTTAGCTGTTGCAGGGAAGTCTTGGCAGTTCGTCGTTCGCTACCCCTTTGGTTTGACTGCTTAGCTCAACCAAAATAACGTCGTCGCCTATTTTACAAATATTCTGCCACGGAATAAATATACTGTCGCCGGAGGTAATCTGTCTCAAAAATCTTTTTTCGGATGGAACGATAACGCCGATTATTTTACCGCAACGGTTAAGCGCCATATCGATTATTCTCCCCAGTTTTTTGCCGTCGGCTATATTAACAACGTCCTTTTCGCGAAGTTCGCAAAAAGTCATATCAATTCCCATATTTTTCCCCTTTTAAAGAATATGGGATAATCTTCTTCTATATGCCTATAATTGTTTTCTTAATTTTTGAAGCGCGCTTTTTTCAAGTCTTGAAACCTGCGCCTGCGAAACGTTTAACTCTTCGGAAATTTCTATTTGGGTTTTTCCGCAAAAATATCTTAAATATAAAATATTTTTTTCTTTATCGGGAAGTGCGCGTATCGAGTCGTTTAAGCTCATATTTTCAATCATGCGTTCCTCCGTGTTTTTAGAATCGCTTATCTGTTCCATAAGCATTAGGCTGTCTTCTCCGTCATTATATACGGTTTCGTATAAAGACATCGGTTCGCTTATCGCATCAAGGGCTGCAACCACTTCGGATACGGGCAAATCTATTTCTTCCGCAATTTCCATAAAGGAAGGATCGTTAGCTTTTATTTCAGATATTTTTTCTCTTGCCTGCATAGCGCGGTAAGCGATATCACGGATATTTCTGCCTACTTTCATCGCGCTTCTGTCTCTTAAAAATCTTCGGATTTCTCCTATTATCATCGGAACAGCGTAAGTTGAAAATTTTACGCCTATCGAAGTGTCAAAATTATTAACCGACTTAATCAGTCCGACCATTCCCACTTGAAAAAGATCGTCGCTGTCGACTTTTACGTTTTGAAAGCGCTGTACCACGCTTAAAACCAAACGCATATTTGCAATGATAAACTTCTCCCGTATTTCGTTATCGCCCGCTTTTAGCGCCAGCATCATTTGTTCGCTTTCTTTTCCGGTGAGTTTTTGAATTCCCGATGTGTCAAAACCTGTGATTACAACTTTGTGCGCCATATAAAACTCCTATGTACGCACAAATAATTTCCGGCTTTAAACCCTTATATCAATAGCTTTAGTAAATATTAAAGATATATACTTATTCCAGCTTTAAAATTTCCTTTTTCATACGGTTTAAAATTTTCTTTTCAAGCCGCGATATGTATGACTGGGATATTCCCATCATATCGGCAATTTCTTTTTGTGTTTTTTCCTCCTGACCGAGAAGTCCGAAGCGCAACGCCACTATTTGCTGTTCGCGGTTATTCAGCTGTTCAAACGTCGCCCAAAGCATTTCTTTTTCGGCATTCGATTCAAAATCCTTATAAATTACGTCTCCTTCCGTTCCTAAAACGTCCGAAAGAAGCAAGGTGTTTCCCTCCCAGTCCACGTTTAAAGGCTCGTCAAGAGATACTTCCGCTTTAAGCTTAATGGTTTTTCGAAGATACATTAAAATTTCATTTTCGATGCACCTTGAAGCATAGGTTGCAAGTTTTATTTTTTTATCGGTTTTATAGGATTTGACAGCTTTTATCAAACCTATTGTACCTACGGAAATTAATTCTTCAAGTTCGATTCCGGTATTTTCAAAGCGTTTGGCTATATACACTACAAGACGTAAATTATGTTCGATAAGGGAGCACCTTGCGCTTTCGTCTCCGTTACTCATTTTTTCAAGTTGCTCCGCTTCCTCTTCTAGCGTTAAAGGCGATGGCAAAGCTTCTCCGTCGCTTATATAATCGATTTCGCCTGCTCCTGTAACCGATTTTACAAAACGCATTATTTTTAAGTATAAAAGCCTTAATAATTTATTCATAATTCCTCCTAAATCATATCCGAATGAAGTAACAATTGATATCCGTTGAACTCGGTTTTGGAAAGCGCTCCCACTATGTTTTCGATTTTACTCACATGACCGTCGTTATATATTTTTATGTAGTCAAGCGACGTTGCTTTTAGAACCTCGAAACCGGAAACCGTGCTGATTTTTATTTGTTTTGTTGTATTTACGTTTTTAAAATACTTGGGAGAAAGCATTACTACGGGAGCCATACTTTTAGGTTCGTAAAGACGGTTTCCCGTATCGTAAAAAGCGTCTACCCTATAAATCCGCTTTGAAATAGATACCTCAACCCGAAAGCTGTTTTTGGTTACGGAGCGCGCTTTCAAAATCATTTTCAAAGCCGCGCGGATTCCAATAAGCATTAACAGGCCGGATAATGCTATCCAAAAAGGAAGCCACGTTGTTTCGCCCGTAAATATAGTCGGTGAAAAAAGGTTTATAAGCCCTTCGGTTATTCCCGCAAGTAAAAAAGTATATCCTAAAAACACCGCTAAACATAAAAAATAGTGCTTAAGCTCCGTGTAATTTGCTATTACCGAAACAAGTAAAAATACCGATGCAATCCTAAATAATATAAGTTTTCCGTTTAAAAAAGGCATAGTAAGCGCAAGCAAAGCACCAAGCGAGGCAGCAATAAAAATGCGCCAAAAATATAATTTTTGCCTAACGGTAATCAGGGATAGATAAATTACCAAAGCATTGACGGCAAAGTTAGTCAAAAAAACGGTTTCTATATAAACTACCATACCGAAAGGATAGCAAATAAGACTTTTATAAACTTTCTTTTTATGTCGAAAACAGTTCCGTTTTATGTCGATAAATAATTATTGGAAAATAAAAAAGGGGCTTACAGCCCCTTTAAAAATTATCCGTTTCTTCTGAGTCTTTTTAGGTACGGAGGTATGTCCTTATCTGGAACTTCCATACGAGAAGCTGCTACCGCGTTTTCGTTTATTTCTTCTTTATAAGCTACCGGCGCAGGATTTTCCTGTTGAGGGTAACCCATAATTTTGGGCGAAGTGGGCGCAACGGGCTGTTCTGCGGGAACATAATTGGTATCTAGTAAAGAGGGGCGGACTCCCGGTTTTCTGTTTAGGTTTCTGTTATCCGCTTTTTGATTAAAGCCGGTTGCGATAACGGTAACTACGACTTCGTCGTCAAACTCCTCGTCAAAGCCTTGACCGAAGATTATATTTGCGGCAGGATCCACAACGTCTCTCACAAGACTTAAGCCCTCGTTAACTTCGCTTAAAGTTAAGGAAAGACTACCCGTAACGTGTATAATAACGCCGGTTGCGCCTTCAATGCTGGTTTCAAGTAAAGGGCTGGAGACCGCTTGCCTTACTGCATCCAAAAAGCGGTTTTCCCCTTTTCCCGTACCGATACCGATATGCGCGTTGCCTTTGTCTTTCATTACGGTCTTTATGTCCGCAAAGTCAAGGTTAAGCAGCGAAGGAGTAACTATAATATCCGCTATTCCCTGTATGCCTTGACGCAAAACGTCGTCCGCTATTTGATAAGCCTTAATCATCGTTGTGCCTTTGGGTACGACTGAAATAATTTTTTCGTTGGGGATAATAAGCATGGTATCCACGAATTTTTTAAGTTTTTCGATACCTTTGGTGGCGTTTTCCATACGCTGTCTGCCCTCGAAGTTTAGAGGTTTTGTAACGACAGCCACGGTAAGTATACCCATCTCTCTCGCTATTTGAGCGACAACGGGAGATGCGCCTGTTCCTGTGCCTCCTCCCATACCGGCGGTTATAAAAAGAAGGTCTGTGTCTTCAAGCAATCCGCGTATTTGTTCGCGGTTTTCTTCCGCTGCACATTCTCCGATTTCGGGATCCGAGCCTGTGCCTAAACCCTTGGTAAGCTTTTCGCCTATTTGCATAACGATTTCCGCTCTGGAGCGCATAAGTGCCTGCAAATCGGTATTCATAGCGATAAATTGCGCGCTTTTTACGCCCGCAAGTATCATACGGTCGACAGCGTTGTTACCGCCTCCGCCTATACCTATGACTTTGATTTTGGCTACACCGGGTTGTCCTTCGAATGACATATATTAATCCTCCTTCCTTTTTGAAAATAAGGAAACAATTTTTTTGATAAACGTAACAGCCGGAGCGCTCGCCGCTTCCCTTTTGTCCGCAATTTCCACAAGCCAAATTAACGATGTAAAGCAGGGAGAGTTAAGCCTTGGAACCTGCGGAGAGTAAACGCTTACGGGACGGCTTAAAAGTCTGCTTAAATATTCCGCCGAGCCGGTATTATACGAAAGACCTCCGCCCGTCAGCATAATAGGAAGATGCTTGGGTATATCGTATACGCAGTCATCTAAAGCTTTTAAAATAATATCTCCGATTTCTTCGACTCTGGCTTCGGCTATATCGTTAACGGAACTTGCGTCGAAAGAAAATACACGGTCGTTTAAAGTAATTTCGTATTTTGAATTTTCTTCTCTGATAAGATTAAAATTGATTTTTTCTTTAAGCTTTTGAGCTTGAGCGTAAGAAATACCGAGAACCTGATTTAAGTCCCCTGCTATAAAATCTCCTCCGACGGAAATGGATTTCATATAAAGTATCCCTTCTCCTCTTGCGTAAAGAATAAAACTGCTGATATGGCCTATATCGAGTATCAAAGCGCCCTTATCCCTTGTGTCTGCGGTAGTCATCGTCAACGCTTCGCCAAGTGGCGCGGAAACGTATTCAAATTCGTAACCCAAAACGCTTGCGATGCTGTCGAAAAGATGAATAAAAGGTTTTTCGCAAAGTACGTAAGAAACGCAAGCGGAAACGGCGTTTGCGGGAAGTCCCACTACGTCAACGAAACGCTTGGAGTTTTTGTCTAAGGTGTAATAAATGGGAGATGCGTTGATTGTATGATAATTGGTGCCTTGGAAGGTATCTCCGTCAACAAATATCTGCTCTATATCCGCGTCTTCGATAATTTTATTGCGCTTGAAATCTTTATTTATCTGTTTAACTTTAACGGTGGAAAAATCGGCGGGAACGCCAACATAAACTTTATTAATTCGGGTAGAAGCCTGCTCTTCCGCGTCTTTTAACGCTTTGGCAACTACTCTTTTCAATTCATCGGGAGTAAAAAATTCCCCGCTGTCGTAGCCGTCGTAGGGAATTTCGCTTAAACCTTTAACGCTGTAAACTTCGCCCGATATACGGGAACCGATAAAGGCTGTTATTTTTTCGGAGCCGATGTCTAAAACGGCCACGTCATTTTTTTTCAGCATAAAAATCCTCTTTTGCCCTAAAGTAAGTCTTATTATACTGTAAGTATAAATACTATGTCAATAGCATATAATGAATTTTTTTAGGAAAAACGGCTTGTTTAAGCTAAAATAGTGTTGTCTTGAGACCTGCTTTCAACGGGTAAAGAAAGGTAATCTAAATAAAGCTCCGAAACTTTGTCGTCGAAGTTATCGAGGTCTTTTTCGATAACGAAGCGTGCGCCTCCGAAAATATTACCGGAGCATCTTGTAATTAATACGAAATTATGAGAATTAACCTCAATTTCTTTAAAAAACGAACTGAAAGCGGAACTGTTGATTCCGACATGCTCAAAAGCGATAATTATTAAGCGCAGTTGTTTTAAATCGTTAAGGTCAAAACCGTCGGTATTGCCTCGGTTAATGGTAATCCCCGAAACATAAGTGTAATCGCTAAGATAAGTAGAAAGCGGTTCGTTTGAAAGCGTATTCATTTGGAAATCACGGTCGGTGCAGATTGTTTTCGTTTCACCGTTATATTCGGCTTCAAAAACGAGCATTGCGATCCTTTGAACTACGCTTATTTCAAGTTTATTTGGAAATTTTCTCTCGATTTTATTAACTTTTATTCCGCTGTATGTATTTTCGATATTGTCTTTAATGTCCGTTACGCTAAGATGAAAAATATTCGCACCGGTTTTTATTTTTCCTGCGGAATAAATTTGTTCGGGGCTGTAAAGCACGCCCCCTTCTACGTTAATTTCCACCTTTGAAAGAACGAAAACCGTATTAAATAAGAAGACTATTGCAAGAACAATAGCCACACTTATTAGAATTACGATATATTTTCCTGTTTTCATCTTTTACGTTTTTTTAATCCTTGCACCGAGTTTTGTAAAATCTTTATCAAGGTCGGCGTAACCTCTTTCGATATGAAAAATATCACGCACGACGGTCTCTCCCTCTGCCTTAAGTCCTGCAAGAACAAGCGCGGCACCTCCCCTCAAATCGGGTGCGTATACTGTGGTTCCCTTAAGACTTAGCGTCCCCCAAACGAATGCGGTTTTACCTCTCACCGAGATTTTTGCGCCCATTTTTGTAAGCTCGGGAACATGTTTAAAACGGGTTTCGAAAATCGTTTCGTGAAACATGGTAGCGCCCGAAGAAACCGAAGATAAACTCATCATTGGGGCTTGCAAATCAGTAGGAAAACCGGGATAAGGCATCGTTTCTATCATTTCGGAAGCCTGATGTCTTCCCTCCGAAACTATTAAAAGTATACCATCCTTATCCGTAATTTGGCAACAGTTTTTGTCCAGCTTGGAAATAAGCGAAGTCAGATGCTTTTTTTCCGCGCCGATTATAGCTACCTTTCCTTCACAGATTGCTGTTGCCAGCATATACGTTCCGGCAACAATTCTATCCGGCATTACTCTGTACGACGCGCCGTGCAAACGTTCTACACCTTCAATTTCGATAATCGAAGAACCCGCGCCCTTGATTTTTGCGCCCATTTTTATAAGAAGTCCGCTTAAATCTTCGATTTCCGGCTCTTTTGCCGCACCGCGTATTACCGTTGTTCCCGAAGCTAATACGGCAGCCATAATTACGTTTTCGGTAGCTCCCACGCTCGGAAAATCAAAAAACACTTCTCCCCCACGCATGTTTTTTGCATCGCAAATAATAAAACCGTTTTCTTCTTCTATATCTACGTTTAACGCTTTTAAACCTTTAATGTGAAGATCAATTGGTCTGAGTCCGATAGCGCAACCGCCCGGATGAACGGCTTTTGCAAAGCGGCTTCGCCCAAGCATCGGACCTAAAAGAAAAATAGAACTTCTGAGTTCTCTTGCGAGATTTTGGGGAATTTCATTTTGAGTTAAAAAAGGACTTGAAATGTACGCCGTACCATCTTTGTATTCGGCGTCTGCTCCAAGTTCTTTTAATATTTTAAGCATTATAAAAGTGTCGGAAAGTTCGGGGCAATTTTCAATTTTAATTTCTTCGTTTGTTAAAATACTGGCGGCAAGCATCGGGAGCACAGAGTTTTTAGCTCCCTTAATTATTACTTCACCCTGCAACCTTTTGCCGCCCTCTATAACAAATTGGTTCATTTACGCTATCCTCACCGTATATACTATGGCGAAGGGGGGGTGCCCTGCCACTTTTAATTTTTTGAGATATTCATTAAAAGTCCCGAGCCTCCCATAAAAGCAATAAGTGAAGTGCCGCCCGCGCTGACGTAAGGTAAAGGCAGCCCCGTCGGCGGTATCGTTCCTGTCACAACCGCCATATTTATAAGCGTTTGAACGGCGATTACGGAAACAACTCCGGCGGCAAGCAAACAAGAAAAACGATCCTTTGCATTTTTTGCGATTTTTATCCCTGCGTAAATCAAAACTCCAAATAAAGCTATGACTGCTATCCCGCCGAGCGCCCCCGTTTCCTCGACTATAATGGAAAAAATAAAATCGCTTTCAGCAAATGGTAAAAAAAGATATTTTTGACGGGAATTGAATAGTCCGAGACCGGTAAGTCTCCCCGCGCCCAAAGCGTAATAAGATTGAATTAATTGATAGCCTTCTTCAAGAGGATTTTCCCATGGGTTTATAAATGCGGAGATTCTTGCCAGTCTATAAGGCTCCGCAAGAATCAATCCTACCGCCGCAACCACCGCAAAAACACCGAAAATTATAAAAAAGCTACCCTTGGTGCCGCCTATAAACATCATAATTACGGTAACGACAAAAACGCATATCGTAATAGACATATTGGGCTCGATTATTATAAGTCCGCACATAATTAAACCCGAAAGAAGAACGGGCAAATTAAAACGAAGCTCGGTTCTTTTATGCTTACTTAAATAACTTGCCATAAAAATTACAAGTCCGAATTTTGCAAATTCCGAGGGTTGAAAAGAAAAAAGACCGAGGTTAATCCATCTTATGGCTCCGTAGCTTTCTTTTCCCAAAAACGGAACAAAAACCATTCCCAAAAGTACGTAGGAAACTATTAAAATCGGAAAAGATATTTTTTTTAATTTAGGAAGAGGAAATTTATATAAAAATCCCATAAAAATCAAGCCTGCCGCGATCGCTATGGCTTGTTTTTTGACGTAAAAAAAACTGTCCCCCGTTTCAACGAATGCCGAATACGAGCTTGCGGAATAAATAAACAGTATTCCGAGCAAGCTTAATACAATCGTAGATACGGCTACAAGCATCGAATTTACGTTTAAATCTATGCTCCCTGTTTTTTCAAAAAAGCATTTCTTTAACAAGGGTTTTGAAAACATTTCCTCTTTCCTCATAATTTTTATAGCGGTCAAAACTTGCGGATGCCGGTGAAAATAAAATATTATCCGCGCCCGACGCTACTGCTGCCGCTATTGCATCGCTTAGAACGTTCAAAATTAATAATTCGACGCCGTTTGAGCGGGCTGCTTGTTCGATTTTTTGCTGATTGCTTCCTACGCAAATAACGTTAACCTGCTTTTTTGCGATTTCATTAAATAGTTCGTTGTAATCCTCCCCTTTATCGCTTCCTCCGAGGATTAACGATATACTGCCCGATAAGCAATTTAGTGCGCTTATGGTTGCGTGCGGTGTGGTTGCTTTACTGTCGTTTATTATTTTCAATCCGTCTTTTTCGTATATTAATTCCATACGGTGCGGAGGCGGAGAAAATTCTATTAAACTTTGTCTGATTGCATCTATGGAAGCTCCCGAAACGTAAGCGGTTAAGGAGGAGCATAGCGCATTTGATAAGTGATGACCTTCCTTGAATTTAACTTCGGTAACAGGCATTAGTTTTTGCTCGAAAAGATATAAATAATCGTTTTCTATCCTTGCGTCCGCTTTAGTTTTTAAACTGAAATAAACGCTTCTTGCCCTAGCTAAACTTGCTGCTTTTCGAGATAGACAATCGTCGAGATTTAAAACAAGGGTGTCACGGTTGTCCATAAATTCAAAAACTCTGTATTTTGAAGTAAGATAATTTTTAAAATTTTTATGCCAGTTGAGATGATCGGGAGCAATATTTATAATTGTGCTGACGTCGGGATGAAACGCTTTTGCCCAAGCAAGTTGAAAGCTTGAAACTTCGATGACAGCGCAGTCCAAATCACTATCAACGTAATCGGAAACGGGATTTCCTATATTGCCCATAGCTTCCGCTTTAATTTTTGAGCGTTTAAGCATATCGGTGACAGCGGTAGTTACGGTCGTTTTTCCATCCGTTCCGGTTATTGCGATTTTTTTAAATGTGAGCAGTCTTGAACTAAAAGAAAGTTCGGTATCAATGGGAATATTAAAATTGCGGGCAAGCTTTATAAGCGGCGCGTCCAAACTCACTGAAGGAGAAACTAGAATAAGTGAAGTTTTATGTATAATTTCTTCTAAACTAAGTCCTCTGGTATCGACGGTATCTACCGGGGGCGCGCTCGTCATAAAGTCGTCGTAAAATAACAAGGGCGCGCCCCCTAACCCCACCAAATACTTGGCTACGGCTTTACCGCTTACGCCGCCGCCGTAGACTAATATTTTTTTTTCATTATCAAACATTACTCAAAATCAAGGTAATAATCGAACCGATTATTGTTACGATAACGTAGAACGATACGATTTTTGCCTCGTGGTATCCTTTCAATTCTAGGTGATGATGAAAAGGAGCCATTAAAAAAATTCTTTTTTTAGTCAGCTTATAATACCCCACCTGCAATATTACTGATATGCAGGATACTACGAATATTATGCCCGAAAAAACTGACATAAAAGGGGTTTTTAGGCATAGCGCGAAAACGGCAACGCTGCCGCCTAGCGCGAGAGAACCGGTATCCCCCATATATATCGAAGCCTTGTAGGAGTTGTACCATAAAAACCCCAATAGTCCTCCGATAAGCGCGCACATTACACTAAGAAAAGCTTTGATTTCTTCGGCATATAAAGCTTCTCCCGAAGTAACGGCGTTATAATATACAACCAGTCCCAAAAGCACAAAAGTTATTAAATAACAAAGCGTTGTTTTACCTGCCAGTCCGTCTAAGCCGTCCGTTAAATTCACGGCGTTGGTCATCGCCACCAAAACCAATAAGGCAAGAGGAATATAAAAATATCCAAAATCTATATAACCACAAAACGGAATAAAGACTTCCGTCCCGATATAATCGCTTTTAATTAAAAAATACGTTGAAAAACCCGCAATCAAAATTTGCGGAATAATTTTTTGATAGGGCTTCAGACCTTCGTTCTTTTGAAATTTCACCTTAATAAAATCGTCAAGAAATCCGATTACGCCGTAGCTTAAAATAATCAGCATCGCAGGCCACCACATAGTGAACCTAAACCTCAGCATAATAAGGCTTACTATTAGCATAGGCAAAAGGAAAATCAGACCTCCCATTGTGGGAGTGCCTGCTTTTCCTTTATGTTGCTCTACGTAATGCAAAATCGGTTGACTGCCTTTTAATCTGCACATTAGCGCGATTATCGGTCGCGCCAGCAGCATAGCCAATAAAAAAGCAAAAAGGCAAGCTATTAAAATAAAAACAACGGTATTCATTCGGCAACGCCGAGAGCGGACATTACGGATTGTCTGTCCGAATACGGACGCTTTGTTCCGCCTTCGTCTATATAGCCCTCCGCGCCTTTTCCCGCGATTACGACTAAGTCTTTTGATGAGGCAATCGAAAGAGCATATTCAATCGCGCTTTCTCTGTCTACTATCATTACGTAATCGTTTGTATGTTTTTTAACCCCTTTTTCTATTTGCGACATAATGTCATAAGGGTTCTCGAGCCTCGGATTATCCGAGGTTACAACCACAAAATCGCTTGAAGCGGCTGCAATTTCGCCCATTATCGGGCGCTTTAAGGTGTCACGGTTTCCTCCGCATCCGAAAACGCAAATGAGTTTTCCTTCTGTCAGCGCTCTCGCCGCAGTTAAGACGTTTTTTAAACCGTCGGGGGTGTGAGCATAATCGATAATTACCGTTTTTTGTCCGCGTTTTACTACGTTAAAACGTCCGCTTACCTCTTTCATTTCGTGCATTGTTTGCGCAACGGTTTCAAGCGGAATCGAAAGAATTTTTGCACAAGTTGCGGCTGCAAGCGTATTATACAAATTAAATTCACCGTATAATTTGCTGTTGACTTCGATAATTTCGTCACAGACGTTAAGAATAAATTTTACGCCTTCGTTATTAAAATTACAGTTTATCGCAAAAGCATCGGAAGGCTCTTTAAGTCCGTAGGATAGCTTTAAACATTCGGTATCTCTGATTATTTCCTGTCCTGCCGGATCGTCTGCGTTAATAACAGCAACGCCCGTAAATTCAGGACTGAACAATATTTTTTTTGCTTTTTTGTATTCGTCCATAGTTTCAAAAAAATCGAGATGATCCTGCGACAAATTTGTAAATATGGATACTGCGGTTTTAAGCCCGTAAATTTTGCTTAAATACAGCGCATGAGCGGATATTTCCATTGTGACATAATTCACTCCGTTATCCGCCATTTTACGAAGTAATCCGTATAATTCGAAAGGATCGGGAGTGGTTAAATTTGCATCTTGCTCTTCGTCTCCGACGATATATTTTAATGTGCCGATTACTCCCGTTTTATAGCCGGAGCGCTTTAAAATCGCATCGATAATATACGACACCGTCGTTTTTCCGTTGGTGCCGGTAATGCCAATTATTTTCAATTCCCTCTGAGGATTGTCAAAAAAGTTTTTGCACATAAGCGCATACGCTTTTCTGCTGTCGCTTACTATAAAAAACGGAATCTCTATATCTTCGATATAGCTTTCCGCAACTACCGCGACTGCGCCGTTATAAATTGCCTCTTTGATGTAATCGTGTCCGTCATGAGTTCTGCCTTCTATTGCTACGTACAAGGAACCTTTTCCCGCTTGTCTGCTGTCTATAACTATATCCTTCACTAGAATTTCGCTTTTGTAAAATTTCTTTTGCTTGATAGGAATATCCTTAAGCACTGAAAAAAGATTTTTCATAATTCCCCCCTAATATTTATTTATCTAATAGCTATTGTATAAATCATATTGGTCCCTGTCAATAAGTGCGCAAAATAAGACAGGATAACTTTTTTTTAGCCCAAAGAAAGAAGGGCTACGGTATTTTTTGTGACTTGACTGCCCTCTGCGGGCAGTTGAGATATAACTACTCCTTCGCCGTCAACTTCCCAATAAATACCCAGTTTAGTAAGCGTGCTTGCCGCTTCGGTTAAGCTCTTTCCGATAAGATTCGGCATCGTAAAATAAACCGGCGCTTCACCCCCCGTGGCTTCAATGCCTGCGTAACTGAATATTCCTCGGAAAATATCTCCGACGTAAGGCGCCGCAACGATACTTCCGTAGTAAACTCCGACAGGCTCGTCCACAATCATTAAAATCGCATATTTCGGATCGTTTGCCGGAGCAAACCCTAAAAAGGAAGATATATATTTCCCTTGCGCTATAGCGCCGTTTTCATATTTTTGCGCGGTTCCGGTTTTTCCTCCTATTTGATAACCTGCTACTTTTGCATTTCTTCCGCTTCCGTTCTCAACTGCGGAATACAAAAGAGCGGTTACGGTTTTTGAGGTATTCTCGGATATTACCCGGTGCTTGCTGGAGGGGTATGCGGTGTAAATATTTTTACCGTCCTCGGTGTCCGCAGATTTTAAGATATGAGGAGTAAAAAGCGTTCCGCCGTTGATTACCGCAGAACAAGCGGTTATCAGCTCTATCGGAGTAACCGCTACCGCTTGACCGAATCCTATACGGGCAAGGTCAACCGGCTTTACTTGTTCCTCTTTTATAAGCAGCCCTGCGCCCTCTCCCGATATGTCGATACCTGTTTTTTTGCCTATTCCGAATAAATCTATATACGAATAAAACGTATCGGTTCCCATCGAAAGCGCAAGATCCATAAAAAGACAGTTGCAGCTGTTTTGAACTCCTTTTTCGAAGGTTTCGCTTCCGTGACCGGTGGTTCTCCAGCATTTTATTTTTTTACCGTCTACCATTCGATATCCGGGACAATATAAGTTATAATCGGTTGTTTTTGCGCCCGAATCCAAAGCTGCCGACATTGTTAAAATTTTATAAGTGGAACCCGGTTCGTATACATTGCTTACGCTTGATACTTTTGACCAAGTAAGTAATGCTTCGAGATTATCTCTAGGAACGTTATTTAAATCAAAAGACGGAGATTCCGCAAGCGCTAAAACTTCGCCCGTTTGAGGATCCATTACTATACAATAAGCACTCTTCGCTTGATGAATAAGCGCCGCTTTTTTAACCGCGTTTTCCGTAAGCGCTTGAATAGTATAATCTAAGGTGAGAGTTAAATTTAAGCCTGATATAGGATCAACGTAAGAGGTTTTTCCCGTTTCTCTCCCTATTAAATCCGTTTCGGTATAAGCGTATCCGTTTACTCCCGAAAGGTAGCGGTTGTAATACGCTTCCACTCCTGTTTGTCCTGCGTTATCAATTCCGATAAAACCGAGGATTTGCGACATAAAATCACCGTACGGATAAACTCTTTTTATATCTTGAGAAAAATAAACGCCTTCGTGCTCGCCGCTAAGTATCATAGTCATAACGTTTCGGTCGACTTTTCTTGCAATAGTTATTTCGGAAGCGCGCTTACCTGTGATTTTCTTATTTATCGCAGAAGCGGGAACGCCCAATGCGTTTGCTAAATTTGCGCATAAACTGTCTAAATTTTTGATGCCCGACGGTCTAACGTAAATAGTGTAAACGGTTGAAGTATCAGATAAAACAATTCCGTTTCTATCGTAAACTATTCCTCTTTTTGCGACCGTGGGAATGTCTCTCGTCCATTCGTCCATAGCGCGGGTTGTCAATTTATCCGCTTCGGCAAAAGCTATGTATGAAAGACGGATAATTATCGCCGTAAATAAAAAAATTATCAGCACAAGCAACGCTGATAATCTTTTTCCAATGTCGAATTTAGAATATTTAGCTTTCAAAAAAACTCCTTAGCCGATTTCTTTGCAAAGCTCCTCGAACCAACCGGTTTCTTCGTTGGAGGGTTCCTCTACGGTCATTTTTTTAACCGTTTGAGCGTTGCTGTCGGCGCTTTCCACACTTGCGTCCGCAGAAGGTATTGCGGAATTGATTCCGGTTACAAGTAATACGATTGCCACAACCAATACTACTAAGCAATATACCGCTAAAAAGATTTTTCCGTTTTTGGATAAACGTCTTTTTACGTTTTCAACGGTAGCTACGCTTCCGATACAATTTACAGAGTCGCCGGTGTAATATTCCTCTTCGGATAAAATCCTTTGAGGCTCCGTTCTGCTCATTTGCTCAAGCAAATAGCTTTCGTAGCTGCCCTTTCTTTTTCTGTTTGCGCCTTTAACGGAGCGAGCTACCTGTTTGGATTCGTTTTCAAGTAGGTATCTGTCATAGCTGTTCATACGGCTCATGCCGTTGTCTTTATAGTTTTCTGCGATATCGCGTCTTACTGTAACCATTTTATTCCTCCGTTTTTTAATTTATAACAAACGTTATACTCTTTCCGCTATTCTGAGTTTTGCGCTTTCAGCGCGCTTATTCAGAGTAAGTTCTTTTTCGCTTGCAACAATAGGTTTATTAGTTAGCAAGTTGATTTCTCTTAGGTGTCCGCACACGCAGACGGGCATGCTTTTGTCGCAAATACAATCTTCGCTTAAGGGCTTCAGCGCTTGTTTTACAATCCTGTCTTCTAGAGAATGGAAAGTAATAACCGCCAGTCTTCCCCCTGGTTTAAGCCGTCTTGCTAAGGAAACTACCGTTTCGCCAAGTCCGCTTAGTTCTCCGTTTACCTCAATTCTTAAGGCTTGAAAAGTTCGTTTTGCGGGATGTCCGCCTTTCATGCCTTTCGGATAAACGCTTTCGATTAAATTTGCAAGTTCAAGCGTTGTATTTATCGGAGATTTTTCCCTTCTTGCAACAATTTGGGATGCTATCCTTTTTGCAAGTTTTTCTTCACCGTATTTAAATAAAATCTCCGTCAGCTCTTCTTCAGTATATCCGTTTACTACCCTGTCTGCGCTAAGCGTTTGGCTTTGGTCCATCCTCATATCGAGCGGCGCGTTCTTCATATACGAAAAGCCTCGCTCAGCTATGTCTATCTGCGGAGAAGATATTCCCAAATCGAGAAGCACTCCATCCAGTTTTTCGATGTGCAAACCGTTTAGAATTTCGGTTGCGAATTTAAAATCGCTTTTGAAAATCTCGGGTTTTACACGGTATCCCTTTAGTCTTTTTGACGCGCTAACTATCGCTAGATCGTCTTTGTCCGTTGCAATCAGTCTGCCTGTAGTCAGCCTCTTTAGTATTTCTTCGCTGTGCCCTCCGCCGCCTAGTGTGCAGTCAAGGTAAATCCCGTCTTCTTTAATGTTTAGCCCGTTTATTACCTCGTCGAGCATTACGGGGATATGCTTAAAATCCATCAGCGTGTTCTTTCGGCTATATTATCAAGTAGCTTATCGAAGCCTTCGCTGTTGGTAAGATATTCGTTCCAGATTTCCTCCGCCCAAATTTCGATACGTTTTTTGTATCCGAGAATAACGATATTTTTCTTTATGCCCGCAAGCTCTTTAAGAGAAGCGGGAAGTACGAATCTACCTTGTTGGTCTTCTTCTGGCTTTACGCAGTAAGCGTGAAGCATACGCCCGACTTTTGCTTTATCCTTGTCGAAAATATCGGCATCGGCAAATTCGCTCGCTAGTTCTTCAAAATCCCCCGATGTAAGCACGAACAAACATTTTTGCGCGCCTATAGTGACGACGTAGTTATTTTGAAGCTCCGCACGAAATTGCGCAGGAAGCCTCATACGGTTTTTGTCGTCTAATTGGTATTTGAAGCTTTGCTGAAAATACATTTTCTTACCCTCGCAACAAGTATATATTATTATTTAACCACTGTCAACCACCAAAATAAAATTTTTAGCAAAATTATTTTCGACAAAAAAATTTACAATTAAAAAGCAGCCATTTTTCTTTAATTTAATTAAAAAAATAGGAAAAATTTATATTTAATAATAAAGAATTCAAAGTGGTTAAGATTAATAAAGAAATTATAAGTAGTGTACGTTTGCACCCTCTTCTATGCGAGCGTAAAATATATTCCAAAAAGTCACATGAGTTTTTTTGTAATTCTGGATTGCCACGCTGCGCTCGCAATGACGAAGGAAAGGCTTTGAAGTCTGGATTGCCGCGCTGCGCTCGCAATGACGAAGGAAAGGCTTTGAAGTCTGGATTGCCGCGCTGCGCTCGCAATGACGTACTTAGTCTAATATGTAATTAATGTTATTAGGCTATCCCTTTCATTAAGTAAAAATTGGATTTTATTGTAAGATTAGAAATGCGGAATATGAATTGAAGCACGCCCTCCGTCATTGCGAGGAGTAAAACGACGTGGCAATCCAG
>LAHS01000095.1_pt1 | contig 19873 bp, 17 predicted proteins | sample 329651 | NCBI WGS metagenome assembly LAHS01 (sample SAMN03275699, study PRJNA271635) | activated sludge metagenome | isolation source: sample C-1 Sludge from hydrolytic chamber (first chamber) of Anaerobic... | reverse complement strand
CCCATTGATTTAAAAGGACCCTTTTTTATGCTTATGAGAATCTAATAATTACATGAGTATGCTTAACAAGTAATAAAAAAGGATTCCAAGAAGGAAGCTAAGGCAGTTAGCCGATACGGTTAGAGGTATTAATTCGTATTTCTTCTTCTCTATAAAAAGATAGAAGACAGTCTCTATTAAGACGACTAGTAATTCTCCTCCTAAAAGGAACCAGTAATAATTAGGGCTAGTAGAGGCGGGGGTGAATAACAAAGTCAGATTCAACGCGAGATTAGTGATTATGTTTATGATTACACAAGAAAAAATGAACTTCTTCGATTTAAATCCGAATATAGCGAAGAAAGCCGTCTCTGAAAGAACTGTAATAAGAAGACCGCCAAAGATCTCAATAAAGGATCTCATGAATTTACTTCTTTTTCTTATTGAAATGAACGATGACCAAAGCGACGATGACGCCTATGATCAACCAAAGAAGGACGAAGATAATAACCCACCAGATGACAGATATTCCCAGCCATCCTAGCATTTGGTCAGGGTTTATTGGGAATTGTGGTCCGGCGACATCAAATAATTTAAACATAATTCTTTCCCTCTCTAGTTTGATTATACATTATTATCAGATTGCTTTTTATTTATGAATCTTAAGTTCGGGCTTGATATTCTTCCCTTCTTTTTAAGTAGGAAGAAGGCGATAGTGAGAGTGATTGAATTGATGACCATCAAGATAGGAGAGATGAAAGACATATAGTCTAATCGCTTAAAGGCGTCTCCTAGATAAGTACCTGTCATAAGCAAAGCGGCTAATAGGCCAAAGCCTAAGCCTAAGTTATCAGGCATTCCTCTTCTTATCAGTTCCATAGTTAGAGCCATAAGGAGATTCACTCCGAATATGCTTATTAAGGAAGCGTATACGTTATCCATAAAGAAGATAGTAGGAAGAGACAATAATAAAGAGATGATGATTAAAGGAACAGCTCCTAAAATATCTAGGATGAATCCTCCTAAGAATTTACCTAAAAACATCGCTAGCTCCACAATAAGAATAGAATAGCTAATAGACCAAGTGTAGTTAGTATACTTTCCAAAGAACCCTCTAAATAGAACACCTAAGCCGACTAAGACAATAACAGTGATTAAAGGGACGTAATCATCTTCTTTAATATCTGCTTTAAACTCTTTCTTGAAATCGTAAGAAGCAAAGTCGTATTGAGTGAAGATGTTCCAGATAGTGAAGGCCAAAAATACTAGGAGCATTCCATAATAAAAGCCGGCGTTTGAAAAAGAAGAGGCTAAGCCTACTCCTATAGCACCAAAGCTGATAAAGACACCTAAAGGAGAAGACTTCTCTGATTTATTTAGGATGACTGTTCCCATAGTTACATGGAACAAGGCATTTCCGATACCGCATAAGAAAACAGCGGAGTAGAAGTTAGAAATGATGGTTCCTAGTATTACAAGAGCACATCCAAATGATCCTAAATCCTGAAGTTTCTTTGATTTCTCTATCAAGGCTCCAAATAAAGGTTGAAGCAAGAACGCTAAGCAGTTATATACACCAAACCATATAATTCCTTGATAACTAGTTACGTCGTACATCAATAAAGAATAAATGCAAAAGAAGTCCACGAATAGATGCAGAACAGAGGGTATCCAAAATTCTTTTCTCATACATATTTAGTATACCCTATAAACTATTTGTTTTGAAATTAAGGGAAGTCTTCTAATCACCTAAAGAAGAAAAAGATCTTCTTCTTTGCTACAATTAACTTAATGATCAACAAGGAGAAACAAACATGGAAGAAGATAAAAAAGAAGAGATATATAAGAAGATAATTAATCTGTTTCTCACTTCTCTTAAGGAAAATAAGAACATGAATAAACTCACTTTACTAAGTGAGATGGTTAATATATTAAAGGATTCTTTCTCATATATGGACTGGGTAGGTTTCTATCTTTATGACGATAAGAAAAAAGAGCTTTACTTAGGACCTTATATCGGAAGTGATGCTTGTGAAATAATCTCTTTAGATAAAGGAGTATGCGGTAAGTGCTATACCGATAAGAAGGTTCAGTTAGATAATGATGTCTCTAAACTTCCTTATCATATAGCATGTTCTTCTTCTACTAAATCTGAAATAGTGATTCCTGTCATCAAAAAAGATGAAGTGCTAGGAGTCTTAGACATAGACTCTGACGCTTTGGATTCTTTCTCAAAGATAGATTCTGATTATCTCAAGTCTTTATGTTATCTTCTGACTAGATAGCCTTAGCGGCTTTAGCCATGGAGTAGAACTGGCCTTTTGTAGAAACAAGCTTATCGAAGCTTCCTTTTTCCTTGATGCCTTTATCAGCGATGACTATTATCTCATCGTACTTCTTTAGATTATCTTTATCTAATTTATGAGTGACAGATATTATCGTCTTATTTAAAGAAAGCAGTTCGCTTTCTATCTGCTTTCCTGTTGGAGCGTCTAAGGCGGAAGTAAACTCATCGAGAATCAGAATATCTGGATTCTTAATAAGAGTTCTGGCGATAGAGATTCTCTGCTTCTGTCCTCCTGAGAGGTTAGATCCATTCTCTACTAACTGAGTGGAATCCTTATCAGGAAGAGATTCGATGAAGTCATAAATACCAGCTTCTTTTTTAGCCTTTATATATTCTTCATCTGAATATGAATTGAACATCATTATGTTGTCTTTAATGCTCTTTGAGAAAAGCATAGTGTTCTGACTTACTAGACCTAAAGAAGAATAAAGGGAGTTATCTATATCCTTAACTTCTTTTCCGTCGATAGTAAGGCTTCCCTCATAAGAAGAATAGAAGCCTAGAATCAGTTTCAATAAAGTAGTCTTACCTGAACCGGATTCACCTACGATAGCAATCTTCTGGCCCTTAGAAATACCAAGGTTAATATCATCGAGTATCTTCTTATCCTTAACATATGAGAAGGAGACATCCTTGAAATCGATATCTTTAGCAAAGCCTTTTATTGATAAAGGCTTTTTTGGTTCTTCTTTTTCAATGATTCCCATCATCTTATCTCTTACGCCCTTAGAGGATTTGATATTAGTGATATTAGAGAAAATACTGGATATAGGATTTACGATTCCGTTAGCGAGCTGAACAGCGGCTATAAGTTCACCGGCATTGATAAGGCCTAACAATACTAAATAACCGGATACTAAGAATCCTATCATCTGAGAAATGATCGCTATACATGTACCTATAGCCTGAGCAGTACCGTATAACTTTCCTCTTTTATAAACAACATCTTCTGTTTGGCCATCTATTTGATTGAACTCATCGCTTTTTACCTTAGCGGCTCCAAAGCTTCTGATTACTTCTATACAGCTGAAGGAATCCTTTAGGTGATTTGTAAGATATCCCATAGCTGAAGATACAGCGTCTTGTCTTTTATCAAGCGGCTTACCAAAGAAGGCCGGTACTATTAACATCATCAAAGAAGTGACGATTATAGTAAGTGCGACCCAAGGAGAAATAATAAACAGATAAATAGTAGTGCCGATAAAAGTAAGTGCGCTTTGTACAAACGACAAAAGCGGAGTCAGATAAGAAGTATCGATGATATTCATATCGTTAGTAAACATAGATATGTAATCAGCCGTAGGTTTCTTCTCAAAGTCCTCGATGCTTTCTTTCATCAAAGCCCCGAAAAGATCATTCTTAACTTCGACGAAGATCTTCTTTTTAAAGGCAGCATCTAAATAGTAAGAACCTAAATCAGACAAAGTGATGCCGATAACAGAAAAAGCACAAAGGATAATGGCTTTGTAGTAGGTATCTAAGGTTCCATAAATGGCGCAGTTAACAACATATTGAAGTGTATAAGCAACCTCGACTGAAAAGAAAGCGGCTATAGCTTTAACAAGGCTTTCAATTACTAAAAGCCATCTGTGTCTTTTTATATATTTTTTCATTTTTGTCCGTCCTTACTAGGAATATGTAAATAGTATACTTTTTTCCAATAAAAAAAGCAGTTCTTTTTAAGAGAACTGCCTTAATAGCTTATGGTTAGTAAGTTAATTACTTCTTCAAATTGAAGAAGGCATCTCTTCCGAGATACTGAGCATTAGCACCAAGCTGCTCTTCGATTCTCATAAGCTGGTTGTACTTGCAGATACGATCAGTTCTGGAGACAGAACCGGTCTTGATCTGGCCAGCGTTAAGAGCGACGACTAAGTCAGCGATAGTGGTGTCTTCAGTCTCACCAGATCTGTGGGAGACGACACAAGTATAGTTATGAGAAGTAGCGAGCTTAACAGTATCGAGAGTCTCAGTTAAGGTTCCAATCTGGTTGAGCTTGATAAGGACGGAGTTAGCAGCGCCCATATCAAGGCCCTTCTTAACATATTCGACGTTGGTGACGAATAGATCATCGCCGACGAGCTGAATCTTGTTTCCGAGTCTCTTGGTAAGCTTTACCCAGCCATCCCAATCGTTCTCAGCAAGTCCATCCTCCAAAGAAATAAGAGGATACTTTTCAGCGAAGGAAGCATACATATCGATCATCTCATCAGTGGTCTTAGCACCTTGGCCAGATCTCTTTAAGACGTACATATGAGTCTTCTCATCGTAGAATTCAGAAGAAGCAGGATCCATAGCTAAGCAGATATCTTTGCCAGGGACATAGCCAGCAGCCTTGATGGCTTCGACCAAGAGTTCCAAAGGTTCCTCGTTGGACTTTAATCCGTTAGGAGCAAAGCCGCCTTCATCACCTACAGAAGTGACATCGCCTCTATCCTTGAGAATCTTTCTGAGGCAAGCGAAGGTTTCGCAGCCCATTTCGATAGCTTCTCTGATGGATTTGGCACCGACAGGCATAATCATGAATTCCTGGAAATCAACAGAGGAATCAGCGTGTTTTCCACCGTTGAGGACGTTCATCATAGGAACAGGTAAAACTTTAGCATTAGGTCCGCCGATATAACGATATAAAGGCATTCCATAGTAATCAGCAGCAGCTCTAGCAACAGCAAGAGAGACACCTAACATAGCGTTAGCGCCTAACTTGGACTTGGTAGGAGTGCCGTCGAGCTTAATCATAGCGTTATCGATGCCGACCTGATCATCGACTTTCATCTCCATGATAGCAGGAGCAATAATCTCATTGACGTTCTTAACAGCTTTTAAGACGCCTTTTCCACCGAATCTCTTCTTATCGCCATCTCTGAGTTCGAGAGCTTCTCTCTCACCAGTGGAGGCACCAGAAGGTACAGCGGCTCTTCCGAAAGCGCCGGAAGCGGTTTCGACTTCGACTTCAACAGTAGGATTGCCACGAGAGTCAATAATTTCTCTAGCGTGGACAGAAGTAATGTTTGGCATTCAATTTCTCCTTTTTGTTAATCCGATCTATCGGACATAATTATTATAATGAAAAATAGTCAATATTTCATCTAATTGTTACTCATAAAGGCGCTTACATAACGAAACTTAGTAACTTGATGTCATTAATCAACTATTTTAATTTTATAGATAGTGAATCTTGTATTTTAGAAACAATAAAAAGATACTCTTTTACATAATTATTAAGGGACTGATTTTACACGGTGATTATGGTCTAAGCACAATAGTGAAAAAACCCGCTGTTTTTCGACAAATAGGCAATTTTGATATGCCAAATGACCCCTATTTGTGTGTTAAAATTAACATGTAATTTTTATGAACATGTTAACAGCACTTATTTTTACCTTAAATACTTATTCTCAAGTGTTTCCTATTAGCATAGAACTTCTTTGCTTTATTTCTTTGGCTATCGCTATGTGGTTAGCGGTAAGAAGCTCTTCATTAAATAAGCACGACACTCAGCTTTATTTAGTGTGTGCGAGTTTTGTGTGCTTTGAATTGTTCTTAGAGTCTTGTGATCTTCTTTTTTCTTCTAATAGCATAACGGCTTTAAGAATCTTAAGAATAATAGTTAACTTCTTAGGCTTCTCTTTTATGCCTGCTATTCCTTTCATGTATTCACTTATCAGAAATAAGTTTGTAGAGAGGAACTGGAAGTATTTTGTTATTCCTCTGCTCATTAATGTTGTGATTCTTATTTTCAATCTGTTCTACGGGTTTATTTATAAAATAGATGAGAACTGTGTTTATTCTCGCTCTTATGCTTTTTATACAGAGTTAGGAATTACTGCCTTTTATGTTGTTACTCTGATAGTAGGAGACTTTATTCAGAATAGAAGCAGAAACTCCGATGCTGATGATAACGCTCTTATCATCGCTTGTTATCTTCTTGTTATCTTAGGTGCTCTATTCCAGACTTTGTTTATGGGTTGCTGCACTATATATCCTTCTTTAGCCTTAGCTTCTATTCTTTATTACTTCTATATGAAAGGCTTAGACGATAAAAGAGATAAACTTACTGGTCTATTTAATAGAGCTCAGTTCATTAAGAGAATGGATCAGATAAATAAGAAAGGTAAGCTACAAAACATATATGTAGGAGTCTTCGATGTTAATCGCTTAAAGACTGTTAATGATTCCTATGGTCATATTGCTGGAGATGAAGCCTTAAAAGAAACAGCGGATGTTCTTATTAATGTCCTTTCTTCTTATGGACAACTCTTCCGTACCGGAGGAGATGAGTTCTGCTTTATAGGAGAACGCATCACTGAAGCTGATATGAAGAAATGCAAAGCCACTATCGATAAAAAGATGCAGGCTATAAAAAGCCCCTTCTCTTTATCTGTATCTCAGGGATACTCCAAAACAGAAGGACATATCGAAAAAGACATATACGATACGTATAATAAAGCTGATCAGTCTATGTATGTTCAAAAGGAAGCCTACGAATCACTATTTAAAAACAAAGGAGAAAGTAAATAATGGAAACCTTCAACGTCAAGATCAATGATAAGTATTCTCTTAACGGTATTCATTTCCCAATTAAGGATCCTAAAGCCTATCTTGTAATATCTACCGGAATGACAGAACATTCAGGGAGATATATTCCTCTTGCTACTTTCTTAAACGCAGCCTCTTATGAAGTATATGTTTTAGATCATTTCGGACAGGGACTTAATGTCACTAGAGTAGAAGATCTTCAGAAGTGGCCTTCTAATGCTTGGAACATGACATTAAAAGCTCTTAATGATTTAGTCCTCTCTTTGAAGAAAAAGGGACTTTCTACTTATATAATGGGATTCTCCATGGGTTCGTTTTTCATGCAGGGTTATTTAGAGACTTACCCTAACAGCGCAGATAAAGTAGTTATCGCTGGATCTAATGGACCTAGAAGATTTTCTACTAGTTTTGGATATCACGTCGCTAAGCTCATCGCCACTAAGAAGAACTGGGACGAGAAGTCTCATCTAGTTCAGTATCTTATCTTAGGTGATTATCAAAGAGCGGTTAAAAATAGAACTAACGATAATCAGTGGCTTAGCTACAATGAGAAGAACGTTCAGTCTTTCTCTAGCGATCCTTTATGCGGATCAGTAAATACAAACGGATTCTATCAAGAATTCTTATACGGAATGAACGAACTTTATAAAAAGAAGAACGAAAAGAGAATATCAGCTTCCGATAAGATTCTTATCTTATCAGGAGTAGATGATCCTTGCGGAAGCTTTGGTAAAGGTCCTAAGAAACTATATAAGATGTATAAGAAGTTAGGAGTAAAGGACGTCAATATCAAAGTCTTCAATCATATGAGACACGAAATATTCAATGAAGTTAATAAAGAAGATTCTTACTCCGCTCTTCTTAACTTCCTAGATAAATAAGAAAGAGAAAAAAGACTTCTTGGGCTTAAAAACCAAGGAGTCTTTTAAAATTCAGATTAAAGTTTTGGAATCTTACTGATTCCTAATTATTTGTTATCTTCTTTCCTAGTCTCTTCTCCGCTTAAGCCTACGACATCACTAGCGGGCAAAGAGAAAGCGATGCCTTGTCCTTTAGTGTCTATTCCGACTTCTTTATTGATGGAGTTAAGGACATCATCTCTGATCTTTTTAGGGACGAGGATCATGACTATCTTCTTTTCAGGAGTAATGATGACACCGAAGAACTTCTCTATTTCCTTATTTCCTGTTCCTCTAGCGTCGAGGATTGTTCCTCCTCTAGCTCCGGCTTTTTTAGCGGCGTCCATTACTAAGTCAGTGAACCCGTCATTTACTATTGATATTACTAACTCGTAGTCTGTGTTCTTCTTTTCCATTTTTGCTTCCTCCTTTATTTCACTAGGCTTATTGATTCCTCTGTTATTTACTATCATCTTATATGTGCTTACTCCGCAAAGGGCGGAGATATCACAAGTAAAGGCGATTCCTTTTGTGTATTCACTAACTAAGAATCTATCTTTCAAAGTCTTTTTTAATTTGAACCAAGTAGAGTCTTTAATTAGAGAGATGACAATCTGCTTTTTATCTTCTCCTAGGCCTAAGACATCATAAAAGTCACTCGAGGCTGTTCCTTTACCATGGGTGATAAAAGAAAGAGCCCCGTCAAAAGAGACGTAGTCTTTAATAACCGCTCCGGCTTGCCCATCAGGAACAATGGCGAACATCAAAGACACTCTTTCTAGAGTGTGGGTTTTATCATAGGGAGCAGAAGAGCTATCAGCTGCTTTGTTTTTAACATCTCTTGCCATTAGTTATTTTCCTCCTGAGTGAAGTGTATGATCTGATCATCATTAGGTTCGATGATTCTCTTTCTGGCCTTAGCATAAATAGACTTGTCTTTTAAGACAGCGTAGAGACCTACTAACTGAACTACGATAATAGGCATCATAGAAATCATAGCGATGACACCGAAGGCGTTTTGATATATATCAGATGAGAATGTACCTGATTCACTATATAAACCAGAAGCAAACCCTATGATGAAAGGCATAGTGAAACTAGCTGCCATAGGTCCGCTAGCGACAGTACCAGCATCGTAAGATATGGATGAATAAATACTAGGTACTTTAAAAGACAAGAAGAAAATGATGATATAACCAGGTACTAAATAATAAAGAATCGAGAACTTGTAGTAGGCTCTGATAACAGCAAGAACTACAGCACCCGCTATGGCGACAGCCATAACAGCTAAGAAGCCAGACTTTTTAATAGTGCCTTCAGATACTGTCTGGACTTGGTTAACTAAGACTGCTACAGCAGGTTCTGCTAAGACAGCAAAACAACCGAACAAGGCTCCAATCAACATAGCTAAAGGGAATCCCGCACTAGAAGAAGACAAAGCGTTTCCTATAGATTGAGCTACAGGTGAGAAGCCGTCTTCAACAGCGCTTAAAAATAAGACTAATCCGATGTAGCAGTATATTAAGCCGACCATAATCTTTAAGATGTCTTTTATGCTCATCTTTAGATATATGAAGTTATAGATTAAGAAGAACAAAGCTAGAGGACCGACCGCTAAACCAACATTTCCTAAGGTGCTAACTAGTTTAGTTGAGTACTTAGTCCAAGAGAGATTAAGACTGATTGTAGCTACATGATAGTCCATGGAGAAATTAGGATTAGTAATAGAAAGGAAAATAGCTAGGATCAAGACAGCGATAATAGGTCCCATGGTAGCGTGAGCGATAAGGCCGAAGTTATCGCTTCCGTTTTTAGAGTCTTGTCTACTAGATGCCATAGCGGTACCAAAAGCCAAGATAAAAGGAATAGTAACTGGACCAGTAGTTACTCCTCCTGAGTCAAAGGCTATAGCGTAGAATTCCTTAGGTGCTAATGAGGCTACCATGAAGATGATGGCGTATACCAGTAAGAACACTATCTTAAGATCTAACTGGAAGATGATTCTTAAAGTACCTAAGACTAGGAACAAACCTACACCGATAGAAATAGTGATTATTATGGTGGTATCAGAAAGACCAATTTCACTAGCGAGGATTCTTAAGTCAGGTTCAGCGACAGTAATAAGAAAGCCCAAAGCAAAAGTGATGATAATTAAGAACCACTTGCTCTTCTTTTTAGTTAAGGAATTAGAGATAGTGCTTCCTATCTTCCCTAATGATTGATCAACGCCAATAGAGAACAAGCCTAATCCGATAGCGACTAATAAAGCGCAGATGAGGAAGGCTAACAGTTCACTGCAGTACCCGTAAGTGCTCAAGTCGTAACTTAAGGAGAAGTTAGAATCTATGCCGATGAAGTAAATGATAGATACCACTATGGCAATAGGCAAAACACTTAGGAATGACTCCCTAATTTTTGTCATCCATTGAGGCTCTTGATACCTATTGAAGTTTTCTAACATTCTTTTTTTCATGCGAGTATTTGCTTTTATTTATTATATCATCTTTCAAGTAGATAAAAGGCTTAATAAAGATATAAAAGGCAAATAATTAAGTAGTCATCAATGCATTCGTACATACGTATCAATCTTATTGACTTTAAGCCTCTTAATTTTAATGAATAAAACAAGTTTTGGATTAGTTATTTAAAAGCAACCCTAAATATGAAAGGAAGTTTTAAATTAAAAAAAGAAGGCAGATATAGGTCTGCCTTCTTAAGTACTACATTTTGTTAGCTGTGACTTCGTTAAGTTCTTTATTGGTAAGCTTAGCGTATTTCTTAACGGTGTCGAGATCTAACTTCAAGGCTTTAGCCATTCTTTCACCATAGTCCTTATCGGCTAGGTAGCAGTGAGTGGCGTGTCTATAGCGGATGTTTTCTTTAACTCCTTCCATGGCACGAGCTGTATTGCCTATCAGAAGTTCTTTCTTATCTTCTGTCATCAGGCGATAGAGCTTTCCGCCTTGTTCGAAGCAATTATCTGTAGGATCGTCTTTAGGATCATATCTCCAGCATGCACCTTCTAGCTTCAAAGGAGGTTCTGCTACATCAGGAGAAGAATACCACTGCCCGTAACCGTTAGGTGTATATGCAGTATCCCCACCGTAGTTATCATCTTCTCTCATGAATCCATCTCTGGAGTTATCGTTAACAGGAACTATCGGTCTATTAACTTTGATTTGGTTGTAATTGATACCTAGTCTATAACGCTGAGCATCTCCATAGCAGAATAGTCTTCCCTGGAGGAATCTATCAGGTGAGAAGCCGATGCCGGGTACGACGTGAGCAGGAGTGAAAGCTGCTTCCTCGACATCTACAAAGTAGTTCTTAGGATTCTCGTTTAAGACTAATTCACCTACTTCGATTAGCGGGAAGTCCTTATGGTACCAGACCTTAGTAATATCAAACGGGTTATAAGGCATCTTAGTCGCTTGTTCTTCTGTCATGACCTGAATATATAGCTTCCATTTAGGATAATCTCCTCTTTCAATGGCGTTATATAAATCATGTCCGTGGTAGTCTCTATCCATACCAGCAGCCTTTGAAGCTTCTTCATCTGTCATGCACTTAATGCCTTGCTCGGTCTTGAAGTGGAACTTAACCCAGACTCTCTTACCTTCTTTATTGATAAGAGAATATGTATGTTCACCAAACATATCCATGTTTCTTAAAGAGGCAGGTATGCCTCTATCAGACATAGTGATAGTAACTTGGTGGAAAGCCTCAGGTAACATAGTCCAGAAATCCCAGGTGTTATTAGGATCGTGCATACCAGTAGCAGGATCTCTTTTAACAGCTCTATTAAGACCGGCGAAGTTATGAACATCTCTTAAGAAGAAGACAGGAGTATTATTGCCGACTAGATCCCAGTTTCCTTCTTTGGTGTAGAACTTAATAGCGCATCCTCTAATATCTCTTTCAGTATCAGCAGCGCCTCTTTCTCCGGCGACTGTAGAAAGTCTAGTGAATATCTTTGTCTTTTCACCCTTTTGAAGAACAGAAGCATAGGTATATTTAGATATATCCTTTGTTACTTGGAAGTATCCGTATGCTCCCCAGCCTTTAGCGTGCATTCTTCTTTCAGGGATTACTTCTCTGTTGAAGTGCGCCATCTTCTCTAATAGCCAGACGTCTGATAAAACTACAGGTCCTCTAGGTCCAGCGGTTATTGCATTTTCGTTATCAGCAATAGGAGCGCCGACTTCGTTGGTTAACTTACGTTTAATCTGCTTTGGCATAATCAATAATCCTCCTTTTTGTGAATCTGATTATGAAATTAACTTTTCAGGGTAATAAAAGCACTCAGGCAAAGTTAATTTGAAACTGAATATCTAACTTAATGATACACAAGATTTTTAAGGTTCACAAGGAAGACGCTTTCAGGAAGAATTTCAAAATAATGCTTTTTATTGCTAACTATGAAGATAAAAAATGATGTCTTAATTACAAGACATCATCATGTTATTTAGGTTGATTTAGGTTACTTAACAGCTTTCTCTTCTTTGCCTTTTTTGATAAAGGAGAAATAAACTAAGAATAAGAGAACCAAGGATACTCCTAAGGTAATATGGAAGACTCCTGATATTCCTTGGAGCATGCTATCTATTCCATTAGATATAACCCAGTTCCATTTAGCCTCTCCTACTTGAGTAAGTCCTCTAATAAACATCATTATCACTGTTCCGGATAATCCGATAGTATGTGTGATCATGAAGGCTTTGAATATAGGCTTTTTCATGATGTTATCATCTTTTAAGGTAAAGGTGATGATTAAGAAAAGGAGACAGCCTAAGACCAAAAGATGAGGATGACAAGCAATCATTACTGTATGGGCATATCCAAATCCTGACCATTTTGTTATTTCCCTATACATGACACCAAAGACCATAGCCGCTATAAGATAGACAAATGAGATAGTAAGATTCTTCTTCATGAGTTTGTTCTCCCTTCTTATTATCTACAATTATTGTAGAGCATAAAAAAGAAAACTTCTTGTTATTTGCAAAACATAGACTTACTTTGTATTGCGCTTAATTACTTTGCTCTTTAGATAAATATTAAGAGCACCTTCTAAATAAGTACCGCCGATGATAATGAAGAAAGCTAGAGGACTATACCACCATTTACCGGCAGTTACATCCATGAATCCATATACGTTATTGACGCTTTCATCTGAAGATATCAGATGATTAGAGGCTAAGGTGCCAACTACAACAGCGTAAGTTAATACTGTAGTTAATACCCATAAAGCATCCTTCCATTTGTTCTTAACATCTTCATTGACTTCCTCAAAGAAGATGAAGGATATAGTGGATAATATAGGGCAGATAAAATGAGTGAAGAACATATTAGGTAAGCTGAACAGCGAATAGAAAGGAGTCTTATACGCAATAGTCGTATAAGGCGCTAAGAAAAGAAGGACTACCATAAAAGTAGTAGTGACTGCGGTAGTAGATATAAAGCGAAGCTTCTTGACCCATTTAGGAATCTTAACATTACTTACTAATTCCCTGATTGCGAAAATAATATAAAGAAGGCAAGTAAAACAAAGAAGAATATTGCTGTCTTCAGTAAAGAAGCGGAACATCAATAATCTAGGTCCATCGAAGTTAGACATGTATCCGTAATAGCAGTTAGGAATTATGATGGATTCAATAACGACGATAAGACTTGTTATGATCAGAGATATAACTAATCTTTTCTTTGTTTTTTCCACACGGTGATTATAGATTTATTTAAAGTGTCTTTCAACCGAATATAAAAGAAATTGAACAATATTCGAATGTATGTTTAACTTTGTCTTTTATCTGCCCTTATAAAGATTCCAGCTTTTAAGAGTAGCTAAATCATTAGGCTGATAATAAGTAACTGTGCTTAAATCTCTGGCGTAAGAATAAAGAGAATCATCAATAGCGTAAGGAGAATCATTGAAACCTAGAAGATGCCCTAGTTCATGATTGAGCACTGACTTGATGGAGTTATATGTTCTTAAGGTGTTAGGATTGTCGCTTACATGAAGGGTAAAGCTCTTAGAAGAACTGTTGTAATCACATAGCCCTCCGTAATCATTAGGTACCGTTCCGTACATTACTATGTTGTTACAAGAGGTATCTGTTGTTTCTTCTATATGTACATTAAAACCTTCGTATTTTAAAGAACTATTGAAGGTATCTATAGCGTCCTTAAGTATGTTCTTCCAAGTAGAGTAATTCTCTTTTGAGGTATCTGTTCCATCGATGAACTTGATAGATGTAATATCGTTATCTCTTCCATAATAACTAATAGGAGGCAGGTAGTACTGCTTATTTCTATCCTGGCTAGCCATGAAGACCTTTTCAAAGTTTGTAGGGGAGTAACCATTTACTTCAAATACAGAAGATGATTTTTCTCTTAAGGCTAAATAGAAGTTTTCTTCAGTGTTACCTGAAGTTACTTTTGTGAAATGTAGGTAGTTACTTACATCATAGGTATCTGAAGAAGATAAAACCGCTTTAGGAATAGTAGAAGAAGGATTGAAGTACTCTACATAATCACCATAAGAGGCTTTGATGTGATAACCCTCTAAAGTAAAGGCAGGAGTTCCCTCTACCTTCTTTACTTTGTCCTTATAGAAAGCCTTCAACTGAATTGTAGGTTTAGTTCCTTGATATTTATAAGGGATTTCAATCATACATGCGTTATTTGTGAAGGAATCATAATTTAAATCTAAAGATCTCCACTCATCATTATTAAACTTAACTTGCATGTTTTGTATTGTGTAATCTACATCGTAATAAGCTGTGTAGTAATTAACAGGTTGAATTATAAATCCGCTAACGAAAGGAGTGAGTATTTCTTCTTTTATAGTAGAAGGCTTCTCATAAGAGACTGAAATAGACTTTCTTACTGTTCCTGAAGATAAAGAGATGATAGATGTCTGAGTTTCTATATCTTCTCCTTTTATATTAGAGACAACCTTAACTTCTTGAGATGAAGAGTAATTATCAGGAGTAAAGACTAAAGAATCATCATTGATACTGCAGTAGTTGTTATTAATGGTTAAGGTTACTGTTTGATTAATTACTGGCTTATCTTTTAAGGATATATATAGAATTTGTGCTTGGTTCTCTTTTAAGACTAAGGATTCTTCAGATATAGAAATATCACTATATGTAAGCTCATCGATATTATTGATCTGAATTTGTATGGTTTTATCTTCTGTGCCTTCAGAAGATAAAGTGAGCTTAGAGATATGGTCTTCAAAGTCTGTATTTAAATGAGAAGCAGAAATGACTACCTCTTCTTGTTTATGTGAAGAAGAGAAAGTGAGTTCTGTCTTGTTGATAAGACAATAAGTATTATCTAAAGATAGACTTATTGTTTGTTCTTTAGAAGAATAATGGCTTAAGGATATAGTAAGTGAGATATTAGTTTTTTCATCTAAAGAGATGTACTGTAAAGAAGAGATGATGCTTCCCGAAGTCTCTTCTTTAAAGCCGGTTATTTCTTTCTCCTTATAAGAAGATCTTTTCTGAGAATATAAACTTATCAATTGATAAGTGATGATGATTTTATTCTCTTCTGTATTAGAAGAATATGTAAAATCAACTTTATATAAAGAAGAATCAAAACCTGTAACATTAATATCTTCCTTAGATAGATCACTGAGGAATTTGTTACTTATATCGTCTATTGAGAACTCTACTTTATTAACTTCTGTCTCAAGTATATTTTCTTCATTAATTGAAGAAGAAATAGATGAGGAATTAGAAGAAGAAACAGATGAATTTGAAGAGACAGAACTACTGCTTGAAGAAGAAACAGAAGAACTAATTGAGCTTGAACTTATTAAAGAAGCAGAACTACTATTCGAAGATGAAACAGATGATTTAGATTCAGAAGATGAATTAACTGAGGAAGAAGATGAATTAATGGACGAAGAATTAAGAGAACTTTTACTAGAATTATTACCAAGAGAGCTACTTATGTTATTTGAGGTTATTACACTTGAAGAAGGCTGATCATTAGGAGAGCACGACAATAAAATCATGCTAGTTACAAGCATTCCAAGTAAGATGATCAACTTATTATTTAATGGTTCTCTTCTCATACCATTTTGATTATACAAAATGGATATTTGGTCGTCTATCAATCTGATTAATAAGACTCTAATAAGGAATACATTTGTGACATTTCCAGTTGTCTACAATGTACATCATTTTTGGCTCAAATTAATATAACGGGGCATTTTGCCCCGTTTTACCTGAGTATTTCGGGGCATTTTGCCCCGTTTTTCTCAAAACTGGTTAAATATGTTGAATTATCGGGCTTTTTATCATTAAATGCTTTTTAAAATCTGATTCTTTTAGGATGGGCCTACGATTGCTTTTCAATAATTAGAAAAGGGCGGTTCTTTAAGACTGTCCTCTATACATCTATCTTCAATTTAGAAAATTACTTCTTCGGTATTCATCAAGCACAATTTCATACGAGACGGATTGAGTTAGGAAATAAACAGATTGGTGGAGCGAATGCGACGCCAGACGGACCCACTGGGAGTTGGCAATTCTTCCGCCCTGCGGAGATCCAATATTCCCGCTTGAGCCCCCATTTCCAGAATCATGCCCACGAAGAATACAAAGCCTAAATATTATCATACTCCCGCCTCCTTTTTGGAAAGGATTCGATTCATGATCTTAGCCCTGTTTTCTGGGAAGATTACCCTGATTCTTCCTTTCAGTTTGGCAAATGGCGTCCGTTACATTCTATTTGTCATCTAACTCGAAAAAGTGTCTTTTTTATTATATAGTTATTATATCGAGAAAGTATATAATAAAGTATATAATATGTCACAGCTTCAGGATCCATTTTCCGTTTTTATTTCCGCCTTCTCTCGAAAGAATGTCCTTTTCTTTTAAAGCCAGAATGATCTTGTTTACCGTTCCATAGCCTAATCCGGTTTTCTGGCAAAATTTCTTGATGGTCATTTCTGGATTTTCATCAACTGCAGAAACAAAGGCCTTTTGATTTATTGTCAATTTGCTGATTTTTTCCGATGAAATAGCAAAATTGGGCTTGAACGCAAAGGGAATTCTGACCGTAATCATAGATGGGGTAATTTCAATGGATTCCTTCCCATATTTTCCTACAATCGTGGTGACACCATGGCCACCCTGCTCGACAATCCCCAGTTTGGAGAACAGATCAAACAAGGAAGGATTCACCGGATCGCTTTTTCCATGGTAGAACTCTTCTTTGCCTAAGTCGGAGGGCAATCCGCCATAAGAAACAATCTCCAGCCGGTCATTGAAAAGATAGACAACTGGCGGGATGAGATTTTTCCAATTGTTGTGAACCACAGCGTTCTTCCAAGCCTCAGAAACGGATTCCTTATCGAAAAGGGGAATCTCTAGCCTAGGAGTTTTCGATAAATCAACCTTAGTTTCGTTTATTGTATCAAAGTAATCCATCATCTTTTGCTGGGCAACCAGCAAGGAGCATTCACCGAATTCCTTGCGTTCCTTCATGATTGTCTTATCAATTCCTTCGTAACGAATGAGCTTGATTGAAACAAGACTTTGATCGGAAAGCAGTTCGCCTTGCAGGTTGACTTGTCCGTCATCATTGACAAGTCCTCGGTTTTCCCGGAATTCCTTGCCCTCAACATCATGGTATCCTTTTGCAGTAAGGAGATTAAGAAACACGGCAAAAGAAAAATCGATATTCCTTGAGGCAACGGAATCACGAAGACCATCCACTCCTCCGCGGAAGAACAGCCTACGGACTTCGGCCATAGAGGCTTTCCTGTCGTGATCAAACACCCGGGTGTAAACAATGCTTTCTGCGGAGTAAGGAGTATCTTTTCCAGCAAAACTGACCTTGATGTATTTTCTCCCACAATTGTCAAGAATCTCTATTGTCGGATAAATCCTTGGCTCGATCTTTTGAGAAATGGCTTCGGCAACTTTCCTAGCAGTCGTATCATTGACTTGCTGCCCAACAACATCTCCATTATTCAATACCCCGAAATACAGGACGCCTTTGCGGGATTTATTAAGGATAGCAGAAATGGATTCAAGCCCAGAATCTAATTCTGCCGTTGATTTTTTAAACTCCGTGGTTTCATTCTCTTGGCCTAAATTCATTGTGTTTTCTCCTTTTGTTTTTATTATATTATTAAGATACCAATAAGTATATAATAAAGTATATAATAAGTTTTTGAGATTTAAAATTTGCCTATAATAGCCATGCAGGGTTCCTACTGCCTGGCCAGTCCCGGAGATGGGCGGTGGCGCAGATTGCGCCACCCCCTTATCCTGTTTCAGCAAAGATCACTGCTTTTTTATCAATAACGAGAAAAGGGCGGTTCTTTAAGGCCGCCCTCTATCGTCAAGTCAGATGATTATGTCTTCGGTAGCCATCAAGCATGACTTTAATCCCAACGCAATCCCCTACGAGGCAGATTGAGTTCGGATATAGACCGTTTGGTGGAGCTATCAATTCACTAGACGCAACAATCTCTTCTTGATGCATTCTATTCGTCCTGGTGCGGAAATTGTAGGTAATGACGGCGTTTTTCGTGTCTTCATCTATCACGACTGAGTTGACGAAATAATCCACAATTCTCTTTTTGTCCCTTGGAGTTTTGATTTCCATGCTCCTGAATTGATTGAGAAACCACTTAATCTGGTCTTTGCTCAAGACAGGATTCTTCATCTTCTCTTCTTCAAGGCTTCTTTCGAGCCTTAATTTGTCATTTTTCAGTTCGTCGTAGCGCGCTTTGAAGTCGTTAGAATCCATTCCGTTCTCGATAGCCTGCATGATATTCGCCATTCTCTTCTGTACCGAAACTACGTTCATTTCGATTTCCTTTATCATCGGATTACCTTTCAGTTCGTGTTCATAGACTGAATCTACTAAATCATCAAACTCGAATTGATCCCTGAGCCACACCATAGTGGAATCCACTACAAAGTCCTCTATCCACTTCTTGGGTATGACTTTCATCTTGCAGAGCTTCTTTTTGGCTCTCTTGCATTTGTAGTACTGATAAGTCTTGTTTCTGCTATTAGATGACTCTCCCACCATTTTACTTCCACAGACACCACAAAAGAGCTTATCGGTTAGGATATATCCTTTGTTGTCGCCTGAACGATAAATCTGATTATGGTTGGCGTTTCTTTCCAGTTTGTCCTGAACAATCTCATAGGTCTTTTCATCTATGAGGGCTGGATAGCAGTTCTTGTTTGTCGTTCCACCCCAAGTGTATTCGCCTAGATAAAGCCTGTTCTTCATTATGTTGCTGATAGTTCCGTGAGACAGAGGCTTTCCGTCTCTCTTTCTCACGCCTTTGTTCTCCAGCATTATCTTAAGTTCGTTACATGAGAAATCAGTAGTGGCGTATTGATGAAATATCTCTCTTACGACTTCCGCTTTCTCTTCATCTACAAGCAGTTTTCCGTCCTTAAGAACGTATCCGAAAGCCACTCTTCCGCCATTGAATTTTCCGTTGATGACATTGTCTTTTTCTCCACGCTTAATCTTCACTGCCAATTCGGCTGAATAGTACTCATTGTAAGAGTCCCTCATTCCTTCTATGAGGATATTTTCTGGTCCGTCTAGATTCACTTCCGTAGCCGAAAGAAAGGCTACCTTGTTCCTTTTTAGGATATCTCGGTAATCCATGGCTTGCCTTCTGTTTCTAGAGAACCTGTCAGACTTCCACACGATGACGGCATCAAAAGCATTCGAGTAGGAATCATTGATCATCTTCTGGAATGACGGCCTGTCATCACTCCTGGCTGACAAAGCCCTGTCGACATAAGTATCGATGATTTCAATGCCTCTGGAATAGGCAAAAGAACGGCAATCTCTCAATTGCCCTTCGATAGACTCTTCCCTTTGATTGTCGGAAGAATAACGAGCATAAATAACCCCACGCATAAGCAAAGCCTCCTTTAATAGTTTGCTAGAAGCTTTGTTTTCTTACGTGCTTCTTATGCGTAAGCAATTAGGGTTTTCCTATCAATTAAGAATAGTCTACTACTTTATAAGCAGTTTATTTCACCTCATAAGCTTTTGCCAATCCAGCAAATGAAGATGACCTTAAAATTTTATCAGAAGGAATAAA
>LAHS01001596.1_pt1 | contig 19901 bp, 19 predicted proteins | sample 329651 | NCBI WGS metagenome assembly LAHS01 (sample SAMN03275699, study PRJNA271635) | activated sludge metagenome | isolation source: sample C-1 Sludge from hydrolytic chamber (first chamber) of Anaerobic... | reverse complement strand
GTTTTACCGGACGAATGCAACGTGCGCGGCATTTGTCGCGACGACGTCGACCCATGCGTGCGCGGAGGGGCCCCAACGCACGCGTGAGCTGAGTTTTACCGGACAATGTCGACCCACGCGGTCACGTTCAACGCGCTGGCGAGAAGAACCTGGAAACACAACCTGTCCCCTTTTCCAGGTCAACCTGTCCCCTTTTCCAGGTCAGCGGCTGCGGAGAAACTCGAGCGCTCGCGGCGCCCAGTCCCACGCCGAGGCGTGGAAGGCCAGGCCACAGCCATGGCCACCCGTGGGGTAGACGCGACAGTCGTGCGAACTCCCCTGGGCCTCGAGCGCGGAAGCGAGCAGTTCGACGTTCTCACAGGGGACGGTGTCGTCATCCTCGCAGGCCCAGGCAAACGTAGGCGGAAAGCCGTCGCGAACCAGGTGCTCGACGGAGAGCCTCTCTCGCAGCGACTCGTCTCCGCCCGTGAGCGCACGGAAGCTCCCCTCGTGCGTGACATCGCGGCTGAAGCTGATCACGGGATAGCCGAGAACCAGCGCGTTCGGCAGGACATCGGGCCGCTCTTCCATCGCGAGGGCCGTCGCGGAGGCGCAGAGATGCCCCGCCGCGGAGAAGCCGAACAGTGAAATGCGCCGCTGGTCAATGCCGTAGTCATCCGCGTGCTCGCGGACCCACGCGAACGCGTCGAGAAGGTCGCGCTGGGGTTCCGGCCAACGAGAGGGCGCCACGCGATAGCGGAGCGTGAACGCTGCGAATCCGCGGTCCTCGAAGTAGCGTTGCACCGGGGTTCCCTCGTTCTGGAAACTCACCATCTCGTAACCGCCGCCAGGGCAGATGATCACCGCGGGGCGCCGAGCAGACTTCTCGGCTTCCGAGCGGGGAGTGATGAGAAACGTGGCGCTGGGGTCGACGGAGGAGGAGCCCTCGCGCGGATGCCAATCATCCCAGGTACGTAGCGAAAGGCAGCGGCGCTTGCCCGACTGTAGCTCGAGAACGAGGTTGGCCGCATCGACGAGCTGGTCGGCGAGGTCGCAGAGGTCATCTCCCCATGGCGTGCGGGCACGGTGCCGCGAGAGCCGCAGGGGCTCGCTCGCAAGGCAAGAGGGAAAGAGCTCGAGCGAATGGTCCGAGTACAGGTAACGGAGCCAGTCCCTCATGCCGGGGCGTGCGAGGATGTCCTCGATTGAGTCGAGCGTCGTAAACATGCGGTCCCTTCATGGGTGAAGCGTCGGACGTCCGCTTCAGGTGTACCCGATTAACCGGCTTTCGTGAAGCGACCCCGCATCCCGATTGGATACCGGGCCGCCTGCTTCTCACGGTGGGCTTTGTAATGGCTCTCACAGGGCGGAACTCCGCCGTATTTCTCGCCATCGACTCGGGATACCATGGGGGAGAGCAGCTGCCAGAGCGCGGCTCATGAGTCTGACCGCAGATTCGTCGAGAGGACGAGCATGGATAACGAGAAGCCCTCGGGACAGGCGCCCGACAAGGCGAGCAACGGCAGGACGATGCCGGGAAAGACCTACCACAGGGGGCCGGTCATCTACCGCGGCCACATGATTCCCGAGGATACGACCACGGGACACCTTCTCGCCTCATACGGCGATACGGATTGGCTGCACGAGGACCCCTGGCGCGTCATGCGCATCCAGGCGGAGTTCGTGGACGGCTTCGGCGCCCTCGCCGAGATTGGCCCCGCCGTCGCGGTGTTCGGATCCGCGAGGACCGACAGCGCCGACCCGTCGTACGCTATGGCGGTGAACGTGGGCCGCAGGCTCGCCGAGGAGGGCGTTGCCGTCATCACGGGCGGAGGACCGGGCATCATGGAGGCCGCCAACCGGGGGGCGGCCCTGGCAAAGGGCACGTCGATCGGCCTCGGCATCGAGCTTCCCTTTGAGGAGGGCATCAACGACTTCGTCAACGTCGGCATGACCTTCCGCTACTTCTTCGTGCGCAAGACCATGTTCGTGAAGTACTCGAGCAGTGCCGTGATCTTCCCCGGGGGTTTCGGCACGCTCGACGAGATGTTCGAGCTGATCACGCTCATGCAGACCCAGAAGATCAGGCCGAGGCCCGTCGTGATGGTGGGAACCGCATACTGGGGAGGCCTGATCGACTGGGTGCAGAGCACGATGGTCCCCTCGGGCACGGTCTCAAAGCTCGATCCCGGCCTCGTGTCCGTCACCGACGACGAGGACGAAGCGGTCCGCATCGCCCTGAGCGGCGTGGAGCGGTGACGAGAAGGGAGCCCGACATCGAAAACGGAGACCTGAGAGGCGTCGCCGCCGACATGAACGTGGTCGCGAGGTTCCTCGGCGTGAGAGACCTGCCAGCGCTCGCCTCCGCGTCGGTCAAGCGAGCTTTCGGCCAGCCGCGCGCCGACGTGATGGTGCTCTTCGGAGGCTCGATCATCGCTGGTGGAGACGTGCTCGCCGACGCGATGCGGGCGGACGTGGCGCACACCTACGTCATCGTTGGCGGCGCTGGTCACACGACGCAGACCTTCCGCGATCGTGTGCGCGGGCTCTGCCCCGACCTCGTGTTTGCCGATGACGCGCCCGAAGCCGAGATCTTCGAGGCCTACCTCGAGAAGAGGCACGGTCTTGTCGCCGACCTCCTCGAGACGTTCTCGACCAACTGTGGGAACAACGTCACCTACCTGCGCGACCTTCTCGCCGAACGGGGGGTGCGGTGTGAGAGCGCCATCTTCTCCCAGGACGCCACGATGGAGCGTCGCATGATCGCCGAGGCGGAGAAGGAGATGCCGGGGGTGCGGGTGGCTGGCTTTGCGACCTACGACGTCCGGATGGTCGCGCGTGACGGGTGCCTCGCCTATGAGGATGCCCCGCTCGGCATGTGGGCGCCCGAGCGCTACCTCTCGCTTCTCATGGGGGAGATTCCCCGCCTGACCGACGACGAGAACGGCTATGGTCCGCGCGGGGCGGGCTATCTCGCTCACGTGGACGTGCCCGACGAGGTGCGTGACGCCTGGGAGCGGCTTCGTACGGCGTTCCCGGATTCGGTGCGGGTGGCTAACCCGAGGTTCGCGGGGTAACGGCGAAACCGCTAGCGGGTGGTCTCACGCCACTGGGTCTCGCAGTCAAGAATCTCCTGGCGAGGCTTTGCCGTGTCGTCTGACATCATGTCGAGCAGCATCTGACAGGCGAGCGCGCCTTCCTCGTGGACGGGCTCGACGATAGTCGAGATGCTCGGCGTGGTGAGGTGAGCCCAGTCGGCGTTGTTCATGCCGAGAATGCCGACCCGATCGGGCACGAGCTGTCGCTGATGCATGAGCGCCTGGTACACGCGCTCGAGCGCCCACTGGTTGGGCACGCACACGAGGGTCCGTCTCGCGGTGTTGAGATGCAGCCGGAACCACTCCGCGAGTTCGTCCGCTCCGGGGCCCTCATGCTCGAGGGCGAGGGTCTCGTACTCGAGGTCTCGCGCGGATACCGCGTCGGCGAAGCCCGAGAAGCGCTCCTGGCGCGAGCGCCCGTCCATGTTGCCGCATGCGCAGATGAAGTGGTCATAGCCGCGGTCGATGCACTCCGTGATCGCCGAGTACATCCCATCGTAGAGGTTCGACTTGACCCAGCTCGTGCGGAAGTCGAAGGTGTTGCAGTCGTAGAATACCACGGGCTTGCCCGCCCGCGTGATTCGCATGTTGATGTCCCGGAAATGCGTGGTGGGCTGGATGATGAACCCGTCCACGCCGAGCGAGAGCATCTTCTCCACGTAGGTCTTCTCGCGCAGGGCATCAAAGTTCGAGTTGCAGATAACCGTCTGATAGCCCGCCGCCGTCGCCACGCCCTCGATTCCGGAGCAGATCTGCCCGGCCCAGATGTTGGTGTTGTTGAGGATGAGGACGGCGATGATTCCCGTCGGCTTGCCCGCCAGGCTTCGCGCCTGGACGCCGGGGACGTAGCCGGTCTGCTCAATGGCACGCCGGATGCTCTCGCGCGTCGCGGGGCTCATCTTGTCGAACTTGTCATTGAGGTAGTGGGAGACCGTCGCCGTGGAGGTGTTGGCGAGCTTGGCGATATCTGTGATGGTGACGCGGCCCGCTGCCATGGCGACTCCCTGCTTCCGTCGCGGATGTGACCAATGATAGGACGAAGTGCGGAACGGGTCGTCTGACAAATGATATCGGCTCCGGAAGGTCGCTGTGAAATATGAAGGAACTATGACGGCACGTTAGTAAAATGCCGTATGCAGAAATTTCAAAATTAATGATTGACAATTATTAACCAGTGTGCATAGCTCGGATTCGTCATTAGTTAAATGCTTAACCTTCTAGTAGTAACAATCAATCTACCTGCGCATTTGCCGACAGACCTCTGTTCGGTCCCCTCTCCGCGGCCCATTATGAGGGTCAAGCAAGTCCACCAAGAAGAGAGAGGAAAGCAGGATGAAAATCGTTTCCGTCTGCGCGTGTACGGTCGGCATCGCGCATACCTTCATGGCCAAGTCGGCCATCGAGGAGGAGGCAAAGAAGCGCGGCTGGGACTACAAGGTAGAGGCGCAGGGCGGCTACGGCATCGAGGACGAGCTCGACGACGATGACGTCGACTCCGCCGACTTCGTGCTTCTCGCCGTCGCCGTCGGTATCACGGGTGACGAGCGTTTCGACGAGAAGCGCTCCGAGGGCAAGGTCATCACGATGGACCCCTCCGACGTTCTGAAGGACGTACCCGGCATCTTCGATAGAATCGCGAATGCATGCGGTGAGGTTGCCGAGGTTCCCGCCAAGGCTGCGGCCAAGGAAGAGACCAAAGAGGTTGCCAGCACGTCGAGCGCTCCGGTCGAGACGGCACCCGCGACGGTGACCTCGGCTGAGCCTGCCAAGAAGGGGAACGTCTTTTCGAACATGGGGAAGGACCTCGTCAAGGCATTCAACACCGGCGTCTCGTACTTCATCCCCGTCGTGGTCATCGGTGGCGTCTTCCTGGCCTTCTCCCTTGCCTCCGGAACCGCGGGCTCGACGGGCATGGTCGTCACCAGCCCGTTCATGCAGAACCTCAACACGATTGGCATGGCCGGCATCAGCATGATGATTCCCGTGCTCGCCGCCTACATCGCCTACTCCATCGCCGGCAAGCCCGCCCTCGCACCTGGCTTCGTCCTCGGCTACCTCGCCAACAACGCAGTGACGACGCCCATCACCAACGCCTCGGGTACCGCCGTGGCAGTCTCGACGGGCTTCCTCGGCGCAATGCTCCTCGGCGTCTGCGCCGGTTACTTCATCAGGTGGATGAAGACCTGGAAGGTGAACGAGACCGTCCGCACCATCATGCCCGTCCTGATCATGCCCATCCTCTCGACGCTCGTGCTCGGCATGGTCTACATCTACGTCCTCGCCTATCCCATCGGCATGTTCATGAACTGGCTCACCGCGGTCCTCGGGAACCTTCAGGGTGGCTCCGCGCTCGTGCTCGGCCTCGTCATCGGCGTCATGACCGCCTTCGACATGGGCGGCCCCATCAACAAGACCGCCTCTACCTTCACGATGGCCATGATGACTGCCGGTGTCTATGGTCCTAACGGTGCCTTCCGCGTCGCCGTCGCAATCCCGCCCCTCGCCTGCGGCATCGCTGCCCTTATCGCCCGCGACAAGTTCGATGCCGCCGACCAGCAGATGGGTGTCTCCGCGATCTTCATGGGCCTCATCGGCATCACCGAGGGCGCCATCCCCTTCGCCGTCAAGGATCTCGGCCACACGCTTCCCGGCATCTGCACTGGCTGCGCGGTCGGCGCCGGTCTCGCCATGGTCCAGGGCGTCGAGTGCTACGTGCCCCACGGCGGCATGATCGTCGCTCTCGCCACCAACAACGTCGGCCTCTACACGCTCGACATGGCAATCGGCACGGCTGTCGCCGCAATCATCCTCATAGCGATGAAACCCAAGCTCTCGGCCTCCAAGACCGTAAAGTAGGGGCGAACCACCCGAACTCTCACCACGAATCACCAGGACGGCAATCCACCGTCCCCGTTCAAACACAACTTGCAGCGCGTGAAAAGGAAGGAAGCAATCATGTCTGAGAAACTCTCTATCAAGAAGGTCGTCGAAGGTCTGCTCAAGCTCCAGGACTCAAGCGAGGACGCCACCCTCGTGGGCATCGGCCCGATGAGCCCGAACCTGCTCCAGGCGACGTTCGAGCTCGCCCAGGAGTACGATTTCCCCCCGATGTACATCGCGTCTCGCAACCAGGTGGACGCCGACGAGTTCGGTGCCGGCTATGTCAACGGCTGGGATCAGACGCGCTTTGCCGCCGACATCAAGGCTGCCGCCGAGAAGGCCGGCTACACCGGAGACTACTACCTCTGCCGCGATCACGGAGGTCCCTGGCAGCGTGACGAGGAGCGCAACGCCCACCTGCCCGAGGACGAGGCGATGGCCAAGGCCAAGAAGTCGTATCTCGCCGACATCGAGGCTGGCTTCGACCTGCTCATGATCGACCCGACCAAGGATCCCTACCAGATCGGCAAGGTCATTCCCCTCGACGTCGTCCTCAGTCGCACCGTCGACCTCATCCAGTACTGCGAGGACGAGCGTCGCGCCCGCAACCTTCCCGAGATCGGCTATGAGGTGGGTACCGAAGAGACCAACGGCGGCCTGACCTCGACCGAGAAGTACCAGACCTTCATCGAGGAGCTCAAGGTCGAGCTCGGCAAGCGCGGACTGCCCATGCCCACGTTCATCGTGGGGCAGACCGGCACCCTCACACGCATGACCGAACAGGTCGGGCACTACAACTTCCAGAACGCCCGCGAGCTCGCCGAGATGGCCAAGAGCTACGGCGTCGGCCTCAAGGAGCACAACGCGGACTACCTGGACGACGTCACGCTGCTCGAGCACATCCCTGCGCACGTCACCGCCTCCAACGTGGCTCCCCAGTACGGTACCGAGGAGACTCGCGCCTACCTCAAGCTCTGCAAGCTCGAGCAGATTCTCGTCGACGAGGGCCTCGTCGCCAAGGAGGACCAGTCCGACCTCTTCCACACGCTGCTCGTCAAGGCCATCAAGACCGAGCGCTGGCGCAAGTGGATGGTCGGCGAGGACACCAAGCTCACCACCGACGACATTCTTGCCAACGAGAAGCTCTCGCTCGACGTCCTCGACATCTCCGGCCACTACGCCTTCAATGACCCCGAGGTCAAGAAGGAGATCGAGAAGCTCTACGCCAATCTCTCTGCGAACGAGATCGACGGCCAGAAGTTCGTGGTCGAGCACATCAAGCGCCCGATTCGCCAGTACGTCAAGTGCTACCGCCTTGAGGGCGTGAACGCCCGAATCCGCGCCGCAATCGCTGAGTAACGACCGTCTGACACCTCATCCCTTCTCGAGAACACTAGGAGCGAACATCATGAAGTTCTTTATCGACACCGCAGACATCGACGAGATCAAGGAAGCCATGAGCTGGGGCTGCCTCGCCGGCGTCACCACGAACCCGTCCCTCTACGCTCGTACCGGCGGCAAGCTCGCCGACTTCGAGCCTCACATGGTCGAGATCACGAAGGTGTGCGAGGGTCTGCCCGTCTCCGCCGAGTCCACCGCGGAGACCACCGAGGAGATGATCGTCGAGGGCCGCAGGCTTTCCGCCCTTGCTCCGAACATCGTCGTCAAGCTCCCGATCTGCGCGGAGAGCCTCGCCGCCACGCACCAGCTCGCCTCCGAGGGCGTGCGCGTCAACATGACGCTCGTCTTCTCGGCTCCCCAGGCCCTTCTCGCCGCCAACGCCGGCGCACGCTATATCAGCCCCTTCGTCGGCCGTTTTGACGACATCGCCGAGGACGGCATCGAGCAGCTCGGCACCGTGGTCACGGCCATCAAGAACTACGACTGGACTGGCAAGAACGTCGACGACAAGGTCGAGATCATCAGCGCCTCCATCCGCACGCCCAACCACGTGACGCAGGCAGCGCTCCTGGGTGCCGACATCGCCACCGTGCCCTTCGGCGCACTCAAGAAGTGCCTCAAGCACCCCCTGACCGACCAGGGACTTGCGGGCTTCAAGCGCGACTGGGCCAAGGTCGTGGCCGCCCAGGCCTAGAGGAGAACGAGCCAGGCGAAGGGGCCTGCTCACAAGGAATGACCATCACGGGCGCCCGGGCCTCGGCCCAGGCGCCCCATCGCTGAAAAAGGAGGAGCTTTATGCTGGACTTGATTGACGCGCGCGCCATTCGTCTCGTCGCCAATGCCATGCGCCACGACATCATCGACATGCTCGAGAGAAGCAAGTCGGGACATCCTGGAGGATCGCTCTCGGCTGCGGACGCCATGGCCACGCTGTTCTTCTCGGGTGTGATGGACTTCGACCGCGACAACCCCGACGACCACGGCAGAGACCGATTCTTCCTCTCCAAGGGGCACGCTGCGCCCGTGCTGTACGCGACGTACCACCAGCTCGGCTGGCTCTCGGACGATGACCTTCTCACGCTTCGTCAGCTTGGCAGCAGGCTGCAGGGCCACCCGGACTGCCATGCCTGTCCCGGCGTCGAGGTCTGCTCGGGCAGTCTCGGCCAGGGACTCTCCGTGGCCTCGGGCTGCGCGCTCGGGTTGCGCATGAGCGCCACGAGGGCTGGCACCCTGCCCGCGCAGGCCTACGTGCTCTGTGGCGACGGCGAGATGCAGGAGGGCTCCAACTGGGAGGCTCTCATGTTCGCCGCTCATAAGGGCCTCGACAACCTCACGATGATTCTCGACCTCAACAACCTGCAGATAGACGGCCATGTGACCGATGTCTGCTCGCTCGGGGACATCGACGGCAAGCTGCACGCGTTCGGGTGGAACGTGATTCGCGTCGACGGCCATGACATCAAGATGCTGTATGCGGCGCTGTGCCGTGCCAAGTCCACGACGGGAGCACCGACTGCCATCGTCATGGAGACGATCAAGGGCAAGGGCGTGAGCTTCATGGAGGACCAGGTCGGATGGCACGGAAAGGCGCCGAGCGCCGAGCAGGCCGAAAAGGCGCGTGTCGAGCTCGACGCAGAACGCGAGAAGATCGAGAAGGAGGCCTAGCCATGACTGACGGAAAGAAGCACGCGACGCGGGAGGCATACGGAAAGACGCTCGCAGAGCTTGCGGACGAGGGCATCGACGTCGTCGCCGTGGATGCCGACCTGGCGGGAGCGACCAAGCTAGACGCGTTTCGCGACGCGCACCCCGACCGTTTCGTCGACGTCGGCATCGCCGAGCAGGACATGATGGATGTTGCCGCGGGGCTCTCGCTTACGGGCAAGGTGGCATTCACGGGTTCGTTCGCCGTCTTCGCGACGGGTCGCTGCTACGACCAGATTCGCAACACGGTCTGCGACTCGAACCTCAACGTGAAGGTGTGCCCCACGCATGCGGGCATCACGGTCGGTGAGGACGGTGCCACGCACCAGGCGCTCGAAGACGTCGGCATGATGCGCGCCCTTCCCCAGATGACGGTTCTCGTACCGGCGGACTTCAACGCGACTCGTGCCGCACTTCGACTTGCCGCCACGACGTATGGCCCATTTTACGTGCGCATGGGGAGGCTCCCCGTGTCGCAGGTCTACGACGAGGGCTTCTCGCCCGAGGTCGGACATGCCTACGTGCTGCGCGAGGGAACCGATGTCACGATCGCCGCGTGCGGCGTGGAGGTCGGCGAGGCGCTGGCAGCCGCGGACGCCTTGGCCGACGAAGGCATATCAGCCGAGGTCATCGATGTGTTCTCCATCAAGCCTCTCGACGCCGGGACGCTTCTCGTGAGCGCGCGCAAGACGGGGCGCGTGGTGAGCGTGGAAGAGCACAGCGTTGCGACGGGAATGGGCGCCGCGATTGCGACACTCCTCTCGGAGAACGTGCCGACGCCGATGCGCCTCATGGGCATGCGCACGTTTGGCACCTCGGCCCCCGCCACCACGCTGCTCGAGCACTTCGGTCTCGATGCCAAGGGAATCGTGCGCGAGACGATGGAGTGTCTCGCCGAGTGGAGCTAGGCTCGGGACGACCGTCTGAGAACGTTTGGATCCATGAGGGGCGCGCCTGGTCTGAGACTGGGCGCGCCACTCCTACGCCCACTCGTTGCGCCACTCCTTCATGGCAATGAGCACCTGGTCGAAGGCTCTGCCCTTCTCGGTGAGGGCGTATTCGACCGTCACGGGCACGGTCGGCTTGACGGTCCGGCTGATGACGCCGTTTTCCTCGAGGCCGCGAAGCGTGTCCGTGAGGCTCTTCGTGGAGACGCCAAGTGCGCGGCTCAGCTCGTTGAAACGCATGGTCCCGAGGTGCAGCTGCTCGAGGACGAGAAAGGCCCACTTCCCCTTGAACACGTGCATTACATCTTGGATGCTCGAGAGACAAACGGAGTCATAGGTATCCATCGGCAATCCTTTAAATAATAAAGTAACTTCATGACATGATGCATTATATCCAAATAGTGCCTTCTTTCCAGCGCAAAGCGCTCCTCGTAAAATGATGCCAACAAACAAGCATTTAGGAAGGAGCCCGATGATGGGAGAGAAGAGACAGCCGGTCGTCTTCGTGGGCCATGGCTCGCCGCTCAACGCGATCGCCGACAATGACATCCGTCGCGGATGGCAGGAGATGGGCAAGCGCCTCGGTAGGCCGAGGGCGATTCTGGCGGTGTCGGCCCACTGGTTCACCCACGGCCGCTGGGTGCGCACTGCGGCACACAACCCGCAGATCAACGACATGTACGGCTTTCCCGACGAGCTGTACGCGGTCCACTATGCGCCCGCTGGTGCGCCCGACGTCGCAGCCCGTGCGCTCGACCTCCTCGGCGGCGTAGCCACGGGTACCGAGGACTGGGGCGTTGACCACGGCGTGTGGTCCGTGCTCAGCAACATGTACCCCGAGGCTGATGTGCCCGTCGTCATGGTGAGCTGCGACGGTGACGCCGCGCCAGAGGATCATCTGGAGGTCGGCCGTCGTCTCGCGGCGCTTCGCGACGAGGGCGTGATGATCGTTGCGAGTGGCAACGTCGTGCACAACTTGCGCGCGGTCGACTGGGACAAGTCCGACGGCTTTGCCTGGGCGAACGACTTCGACGATCGGGTCCGAGACCTCATCCTTGCCCGCGACTCCGACTCGATTGTGCGGTACACGCAGCTCGCGGGTTGGCAGCGCGCGATCCCTACGCCCGACCACTTCCTGCCCCTGCTGACGGCCCTGGGTGCCGCGCGAGATGACGACGAGGTGGTCGTCTGGAACCAGATCCGCGAGCTGGGCAGCATGAGCCAGACCTCTTACCTCTTTCGATAGGTGAGGGCTTGGATAAGAATCTGCAGACTTCTTCAAGTTGAGATATGAAATTTGGTGGTGATTGCCCGCAGGTGTGTGGTCTCGGAGTGAATCATGCCGTGGGCTGTTGAGACGCGGGTGGAGCGAAACGTATAGTTAATGGGCACGGTTCCGCGGCCGTGCTGGGTATGTGTCAGGGCTTGGAGACTTCGTCTCGGGCCCTGACCTTTTTTCTGCGTACCTATGCGACGTTCAGGAACGACAGTAGCTTCGGCCACTCTCGCGCGGCTGTGCTCAGGCCGCACTCATAGGCTTCCATCAGCCTGTCCTCGCTCTTCTCGTCCATCCCGATGTCAAGCTCCGGGCCTGGCCAGATGGCAAAGACTTCGCCAGCGTCGTGCATTCGCTCGATGGCGCGGTTCTGCTCGTTGTACGTCCGAGGGCGCGCCTCGAGTGCCGATACGAGCCGTGGATACCTTGCGTACCGTACATGAGCTGCGGGAATCGTCCAGTCGGCCTCGTCTTGGACGAAGCCCCGGGGGCGGGTGAGGACGAGGACCTGCCGTCCGTGGTAACGAGGGCGCCCGTACTCGACGGGGATGCTGTCGGCTGCGCCTCCGTCGATGAGCCTCTTGCCGTCCACCTCCACGGGCTTGTTGGCAAAGGGCATGGCGGTCGTGGCCATGAGGTAGCGCGTGCCGCGGTCGACGTCGCCGCACTTGCCGAAGGTGTGATAGTCGGCCCCGCCCGTCTCGATGTTGGTCGCGACGGAGACGAGCTCGACGGGGGAGTTGGTGAACCAGCCCGAGTCGATGCCCTCGAGGTCGTGTGGGATGGTCTCGTAGATGAACTCCGAACCCACGAGGTCGCCGGTCTTGACCTTGGACTTGAGCGAGATGAAACGCCAGTCGTTTCGATACTTCATGTTGATATAGGCCATGCGACCAGTTGCGCCACATGCGTAGTTGTAGCCGCAGATGGCTCCCATCGACGTGCCGACCACCGACTCTGCGAGCAGGCCGTGGTCGAGGAAGAAGTCGAGCACGCCTGCGGTGAAGAGGCCTCGCATCGCCCCGCCCTCAAGTACGAGCTGGAACGGACGGGTGGGGACATCCTGCCAAACGGGATGGTCGACGCTTGCTGCCTGTGCCATGACGGCCTTCTTTCCGATTCGACAAGCGGTACTCATACCCAGTAAGTAACAACGTAATCACGTAATTCGCGCGTCCTTCCGTTCGCATTGACTCACGTGAAGGATTTCGCTGGCGCGGAGTCGGATGGAGGCGTGTATTCAGCACATCAAAATAGCGTTTAACCCCACAGATTGCTCAAATTGGCAGGATTTCTGCCACTCGGAACAGTCTGTGGGGTTTGCAATCCCCACAGGTTGCTCGAACTGTCAGGATTTCTGCCAGTTGGATCAACCTGTGGGGTTTTCGCCTTGGGCCGCCAAGCCGTGAGCGGCAACGAATCCGCCGCCCCCGTCGTGACGCGCGCATTCTGACCAATCTGACAAAACTGGTCCTTTTGCCTGTTCAGAGACTCTTTTCACGCCATGTTTGGGTGTTTTCGGGTCTTCGAGGTGCCTGGCGGAGGATGTCGAGCGCTGATAGCGTCGTTGACATGGATACCAGACTCACATATCCCAGCTCTCTCGCACTCATCCGCCAGGCTCGCTGCCGCGGGGTGATGAGCATCGTGCCTCTTGCGGACAATCCGGAATGGGGGCTTGTGGACCACAGGCCCATCGAGCAAGAGGTCATGCTGGGATATGGCTCTCTCGGGAAGCCACGGATTCTCGTCCCGAAGAACAACAGGACGTATGCCGGTTGCGTCGATACCCGAGTCTGCGAAGAGATCCTCCCCTCGGGGTCCTTCGTGAGGATCACCCGTGGCGGCTATCGGTACGTGCTCTCCGAATCGCCGGCGCTCATCGTGGTCCGGGCGGCGGCGGAGTGCCAGGCCGTAGGCAGAGGAATACCCGACTCCCTGGCGGTGATGGCCGTGGCGGCACTCATCACGGAGCTCTGCGGCACCTATTCGTTTTCGGCTACCGACCAGATTGGTGAGGAATGCTGCTTTGGGCGCGAGCCGGTGCTCTCGATGTCCGAGCTCAACAGATATCTCTCGGAAGCGCGTGGCATTCGCGGGCTACGACTCGCGCGGCGGGCGGCAAAGCTGGCATTCGAGAACTCCTTCTCTCCTCGTGAGACCTGCATCGCGCTCATGCTCTGCTCACCTCCTTGCTACGGCGGCCTCGGGCTGTCGAGGCCGGTCCTCAACGGTCCTTTGACCTTCACGGATCATCAGAGGACCCTGCTGTGGCATGAGTCCATGAGGCCGGACCTCTTCTGGGAGCTCTACCGCCTGGTCATCGAGTACAACGGCGGCACGCATGACTCCCTCGAATCGAAGACCGAGGATGACAGGCGGACGCTCGACTATGCGGTCTGCGGCATCGAGGTCTTCACGATACGAGACTCCGACATCTCGAGCGTGCTCGCCATGGAGCAGCTCGGGCGCAAGTGCGTGGAGGTCATGTCGAGGACTGCGCGGAAGCGTCTCGTCGATTCGTTTCTCAGGCGCATCGAATCCGGGGCAAGGCCAGAGGTCAGGGAGGCTGCCCTTGACATCCTCCTCCACCGCGGCAGACGGGTTTGGCTCTGACGGCGTGTCACACGGCCGGCGTCGTGCGACAATGGCGGCCGTAGGCTCACATTCGGGGGTGGCATGGCGCGCAGGAGGCATCGCAGGATTCCAGGACCGTTCGTCGCGGGTCTCGTCGCGTGGGCGTGCCTGGTCGCGTTCGTGGCGGCGAGGTCGTCTCGCTACTACGGCGTCGACTGGTCGAGGATCCTCGAGTACCGCGCCCTGCTCGGACGCTTCGGGGCGTTCGCGGGCCTGTCTCTCGTCGGCGTGCTCGCCGTGGTGGGGCTCGCCGTCACGTATCGGAGTCGCTCCGCGCGCCGTCGCATCCGTGCCCTGGTCGCGGGTCGCGTCGAGATGACTCCCGAGGCGTTTCTCGCCGCGAGGCGCGCGGGTACCGGGCGCGTCGGCGAGAAGGACTTCCCGGGGGTCTACGTTCTCCACAACGTGGCAAAGGACCGCTACTACGTCGGCCAGGGGCAGCGCGTCCTCGACCGCGTGTTCCAGCACTTCTCTGGTCGGGGCAACGGCGACGTGTATGCCGACTGGTCGTACGGCGACGCTTTCACCATCAGGACGATCGCGTTGCGGGGGAGCGGGTACCGCTCTCTCGACGACCTCGAGCGCGATGCCATCGCGACCTATGACGGGTGGGGCAGCGGCTACAACAAGACCCACGGCAACGGCGCCTGATCCGAAGCCGGGCCCAAGCTACCTCACGACGACGGCGGCCGCAGGAAGGCGCAGCTGCCGGTCGCTCGCCACGAAGGTGTTGTTGCCCGGCTCCGACGGCTTGTCCGGCCACTCCGGAACGTACGCCACGTGTGCGAACTCGTTCCCGAAGGCCTCGATCACCTCGTGGAGCGTGCGGGACTTCCGCCCCTCCACGGCGCAGCGCACGTTGGCGAGATAGACCCCGCCGGGAGCGAGGTGCTCGTGGACCACGCGAGCCCCCTCGTCGGTCTTGAGCGGGCCGAGCGGCCGGTTGCCCGAGAACGCGTCGTTCACGATCACGTCGAACGGCTCGCTGGCCGCGCGCAGGTAGTCCCAGCCGTCCCCGTTCTCCAGCCGCAGCCGGTCGCCCGCGACCTCCTCGGCCTCCCCGAGGAAGAAGAACTCGCGCGCGAGGGCGGTGACCTTGGGGTCCACCTCGACGGCGTCGATCCGTGCGGTTCCGTGCGTCGCCAGGTACTTGGGCAGGGAGTACCCTCCGCCGCCTACCACGAGCACGCGCCGTCCCTCGCACGCCTCGATGACCTCGGCCATGTTCCTGTGGTAGACGCAGGCGAGCTCGAAGCGCAGTTCCGGCTGGATGTAGCTCACGCTCTGGTAGGTCCCGTTGACGTTGAGCAGGCGCACCGGCGTCCCGTCGGCGTCGGCCGAGTCAAAGACGAGGGTGGTGCCGAAGCGAGTGCGGCGCATGGTCACGCCCCGCCTGGCAAGCAGCCTCGGAAGCGCCGCGACCACGCCCACGAGGACCAGGCATACGATGGTCGAGACAATTAACGCCGTTTGCACGATTCAAAACCCTTCGTGTGGGGGATACAGTGACAGAAGACCAAACTCCCAGTTTAGAAGATTGTGAGTAGCGTCACGGCTCGGCTATACTACACATGCAGTTTTCGGCCCAAAGGCCGTCGATGGATTCAAATTGGAGGGCTTTCTCATGATTCTCGGAATGGGTGTTCCTGAGCTTCTCGTCATCCTTGTCGTGGTTCTGGTGATCTTCGGGCCCAAGAACCTCCCCAAGCTCGGCTCCGCTCTCGGCAAGACCGTCAAGAACGTTCGCGAGGGCATGGACGAGGGTGGCGACGACAAGGACAAGAAGGCTGACGGCGCTGCCACCGACGAGGCCGAGGAGGTCGTCGAGGACGAGGACGACGCCGACGCCGACGCCGACGAGTCCGCCACCGCCGTCGCAGAGAAGACCACGTTCTGCCCCAAGTGCGGTGCCGAGAACCCCGCGGGTAACGCCTTCTGCTCCAAGTGCGGCGCCAAGCTCGACTCCGAGAAGTAGCGAGCCCTCCCGTCACAGACAGGTTCAGTAACGCACGGAGACGACAGTAGAGAGCGAAGCATGGATAACAGCAAGGAAATCATTCTCACCCCAGAAGGCAAGCAGAAGCTTCTCGACGAGCTCGCGTTTCGCGAGGGCGAGAAGTCCGAGGAGATCAAGGCGGCCCTCCAGGAGGCGCGCGGCTTCGGCGACCTTTCCGAGAACGCCGAGTTCGATGCAGCCAAGGAGGAGCAGTCCCAGAACGCCTCCCGCATCACGGAGATTCGTCAGATTCTCTCGGTGGCGAAGGTCGTCGAGGACAACGGCAAGAAGCGCAGCCTCAAGGTCTCCATCGGCACGACCGTCGAGCTCGATGACGAGAGCGGCAAGAAGACCAAGTTCACGATCGTGGGCACCACCGAGACCGACTCGCTCAATCGCAAGATCTCCAACGAGTCCCCTGCCGGGGCCGCACTCATCGGTCACAAGAAGGGCGACGAGATCGAGTTCGTGACGCCGTCCGGCAAGACGAAGAAATATACGATCACAGCGATCTCCCGCTAGCGTTCGTGCGAGTGCGTTAGTCCTTCGCCCCGTGTCTGCTGCTCGCAGGTACGGGGCTCTTTTGTTCCGATGACCGTCCAAGTCCACGGAGGTACCATGTCCGACGAGAGCTCCATCCCCACGCCCACCGATGAGAGGGCGACGCGTCGCGCGCGTCGACAGGCCCTCATCGACGCAGGCATCAACCCCTATCCCGTGCGCTCCGAGGTCACGACCCACGTCGCCGACATCGAGGAGAAGCACGCCGACCTCGCCGACGGCGAGTCAACCGACGACGTGGTCTCCGTCGCCGGCCGCATCCGCGCCATCCGCAACCAGGGCAAGGCCGCCTTCGTCGTGCTCGAGGACGTCACGGGGTCCCTCCAGCTCTTCTGCCGCGTGAACAACCTCTCCGACCAGGACTGGGCGCTTCTCGGCCAGCTCGACCTCGGCGACATCGTCGGCGCCACGGGTACGGTCATGCGCACGCGCCGCGGGCAGCTGTCCGTCTCGCCCACGAGCCTCACCATCCTCTCCAAGAGCCTTCGGCCCCTGCCCGAGAAGTTCCACGGGCTCACCGACCGCGAGGTGCGCTACCGTCAGCGCTACGTCGACCTGATCATGAACCCCGACGTGCGTGACACCTTCCGCCGCCGGAGCCAGATCATCTCGCTCATCCGCCGCTACATGGAGTCCGACGGGTACATGGAGGTCGAGACCCCCATGATGCACGCCATTCTCGGCGGCGCCAACGCCAAGCCCTTCGTCACGCACTTCAACGCCCTCGATCGCGACTTCTTCCTGCGCATCGCCACGGAGCTGCCGCTCAAGCGGCTCATCGTGGGCGGCATGGAGCGCGTCTTCGAGATCGGTCGCCAGTTCCGCAACGAGGGCATGGATCTCACGCACAACCCCGAGTTCACGAGCATGGAGGCGTACTGCGCCTACTCCGACCTCGAGGGCATGAAGCGCCTCACCGAGGGGCTGTTCAAGGCCATCGCCCGCGAGGTCTGCGGCTGCGAGGAGGGCAGGGAGGTCATCACCTACCAGGGACAGACCGTGGACATGAGCGGTACCTGGGCTTCTCGCCCGCTCTCCGAGATCGCCTCCGAGGCCGTCGGCGAGCACGTGGACATGGACACCCCCGTCGGACGCCTGCGCGAGCTCTGCGAGAAGAACGGCATCGAGTGGCAGCCCAACTGGGGCGTGGGCAAGCTCGTCTTCGAGCTCTACGACGAGCTGGGGGAGAGCACCATCGTCAACCCGACGTTCGTGTGCGACTATCCCGAGGAGGTCAGCCCGCTCTCCAAGCGCAAGGACGACGACGCCCGCCTGACCGACCGCTTTGAGCTGGTCATCTGCGGACACGAGTACGCCAATGCCTTCTCCGAGCTCAACGACCCGGTCGACCAGGCCGGTCGCTTCGCCGAGCAGGTCGCCGCCAAGGGCTTCGGCGACGACGAGGCCATGGGCTACGACTACGACTACGTGCGCGCGCTCGAGTACGGCATGCCGCCGGCGGGTGGCATCGGTTACGGCATCGACCGCATGATCATGCTCTTCTGCGACGCGCCCTCCATCCGAGACGTGCTGCTCTTCCCGCAGATGAAGCCCGAGACCATCACTCGCGCGGACATCGAGGCCCAGGTGGGAGGCGTGTCCACGGACAACGCCGCCGCCTCGCTCGATGCGATCGCCGCCGACAGCGACGCGGGCGCGAGCCTCGAGCAGGCCGCCGCGCCCGAACCCGAGGCAGCCGCAGCACCCGAGCCCGCCCCTGCCGCCGAGCCCGAGCCCGAACCCGCTCCTGCCCCCGAGCCCGCCGCGCTCTCCGCCGCGGCGCAGGCCGCCATTGACGCCGACATGAGCGGCACTCTCGACGCCGGCATCTCGCGCGACGCGGCGTTCGCCCTTCTCGAGACATACAACCAGGACCCCTTCCACGTCACGCACGGCGAGACCCTCGAAGGCCTGATGCGCTACTACGCCGAGAAGTACGACCCCGCCAACGTGGACTTCTGGGGAGTCGTCGGCCTTCTCCACGACCTCGACTGGGAGAAGTTCCCGAGCGTGGAGGGTCATACGGTCAAGACCGCGGAGCTTCTCGACGAGGCGGGCGCCGCCCCGCAGCTCGCTCACGCGATCATGACCCACAACTCCGACAACAACGACAAGCTGCCCGCGCCCGAGCTCAAGATGGAGCGCGTGCTCTTTGCCTGCGACGAGCTCTCGGGCCTCATCCAGGCCGCGGTGCTCATGCGCCCGAGCGGGAGCGTGATGGACTTCGAGACCAAGTCGCTCAAGAAGAAGTTCAAGGACAAGCGCTTCGCCGCCGGCTGCAGCCGCGACGTCATCCGCAAGGGGGCGGAGCTCAACGACCTGGAGCTCACGGACCTCTTCTCGAGCGTCATCGAGGCCATGAAGTCGATCGCGCCCGACCGCGACACCTTCGTCGCGGACGCGTCGGCCGAGTAGGCTCCATCAAGAAATCACGGCCGTCCCCGCGCGCGAGGGCGGCCGTGCATGCCGGCCTTTGATGGCAATACCCGCTACCTGGTCCTTCACGGCCCGGCGATATGACGATTGCGTCATCTGTTTGGTACCGAGGTATCGTGGGTAAACAAAGTCCCAACGAACCGCAGTCGGAAGGACACGCCAGCACATGTTCGAGAAGTTCACAGACAAGGCCCGCAAGGTCATGAGCCTCGCACAGGACGAGGCGCGCAATCTCGGGCAGATGTACGTGGGCACTGAGCACCTGCTCCTCGCCCTCATCAAGGAGGGCGACGGCATCGCCGCCCAGGCCCTCGCCAAGCTCGACGTCACCTATGACGAGACGCTCGCCACGGTGAAGGAGCTCGCCACGGCCGAGACCGAGCCCGTCCCGGGCGGCCACATCCCGTTCACGCCGCGCGCCAAGCGCGTCCTCGAAGACGCCTACCGCGAGACCATGACGCACGGACAGACCTACATCGCCACCGAGCACCTGCTCCTGGGCATCGTGTCCGAGGGCAACGGCCGCGCCATGGACGCCCTGCGCACGATGGGCGTCTCGGGTGACGCCGTCCGCAACGCCGTCAACGAGCTCATCGCCAAGAGCGGCCAGGCCAACGGGCCGGCTGTCGCCGACGTGCGCATGGACCCGAGCTTCATGCCCGGCATGCCCCAGGGGCAGCAGGGCGACGAGGGCTCCATGCTCGAGCAGTACGGCCGCAACCTCACCAAGCTCGCCGCCGACGGCAAGCTCGACCCCGTCATCGGCCGCGACCGCGAGATCGAGCGCGTCATGCAGGTGCTCGCCCGCCGTCAGAAGAACAACCCGCTCATCCTCGGCGACCCGGGCGTGGGCAAGACGGCCATCGTCGAGGGCCTTGCGCAGCTCATCGCCTCGGGCAACGTCCCCGACATCCTCCGCGGCAAGCAGGTGTGGACGCTCGACCTCGCCAGCCTCGTCGCCGGCTCCAAGTATCGCGGCGAGTTCG
>LAHS01004125.1_pt1 | contig 20016 bp, 18 predicted proteins | sample 329651 | NCBI WGS metagenome assembly LAHS01 (sample SAMN03275699, study PRJNA271635) | activated sludge metagenome | isolation source: sample C-1 Sludge from hydrolytic chamber (first chamber) of Anaerobic... | reverse complement strand
TTTCTAAGGGGAGGATACAAGCTTGTCTTGTGGATGTTGGCAGGTAATTGTCCATCTCTCATCCCTCTTCTTGGGTCTATAAGCTGCAAAAAAATTACTCTGTTACTCTGTCTTTAAGAACAAGCAGCAGGCCAGCAGCAAACAACAAGCAGCAAAAAAACACTTTGTTACTCTGTCTTTAAGAACAAGCAGCAGGCCAGCAGCAAACAACAAGCAGCTTGAAAAACACGCTGTTACGCTGTCCCAGACCTCACCCTGCCCCGCTGGAGCTATATCTTTTAACTGTTAAAAACCTAAATGGAACTTTTTGTGCCATGCCGGCATGTATCTTTGCAACCGATGACAGCCGGATATGAGCAGACTGTTTTCATGATAACACGCCGGCGCCGCGCCGCTTGCTGCAAACGCACGGTGCCGGCAAACCGATAACCTTATTAATAAATAGAACAAAATGGAAGAAGCGTTTACATGCTACGACGACCTGAACAAACAACCTGAACGCAAGAAAGAAGTGATGAAGAAGATGGCTGCCGACTATGGCCGCATCATCAGCCACTCGCCGGGCGAGGGACTGCACTGGCGCGGCACCAAGCTCGACCTTATCGAAATGGCCCACGTGGCCTTTGTACACGGCAGCCTGAGAGACCCTATGGGGTCGCCGCTCAGCTTCGCCACGCTGGTAAGGAGGGGCTGTGCAGTCTTCGGACTGGCCGTTCCGCGCAACCCCAGAGCCTATGCCGAGAAGGCACGCCAACGCAAGGGCATCTTCCAATGTCCGTTCTTTGCGCGGTATGCCTGGCAGCTGTACCGCAACGACAACTGCGAACCTATGGGCTGTTACGTTGACTGCGGGGGTGCTCCTGCTGTGCCCTCGAAGAAAGGAATGGTTACTTTGAAGCGAAGAACCAGATGCAGGCAAACATCAACAAGTGGAAGATGACGAGTGCCACTACGGCAATCTTCGATTTACGGAGAATGGATTGCTTGGTCATAAAGAGGTATATTAAGTATGTGAAAGTAGGGTGGTTGGGGCCGGCCGGGCTGCTGTAGTGCCGCCGGAAGTGCCGCCGGGGGTTGCAAACGGCCCCCACCGGCGCTCCCGCTGCTGCCTGCACAGCTACTTTACGCCCTCGCTGGGCGGGGCTGACTGCGCGTCGGCGCCCCACTCCTTGTTAGGATGGCGGCCCATCTGCAGCACCAGCGTGGCGCCGTCCTTGATGTCGTCGTGACTGAACCAGGGCTTGTTCCAGGGCTTGCCGTTCAGGGTTGCGCTCTGAATATACTTGTTCTCGTCCGAGTTTCCGTTAGCAACAATCTCCAGAATCCTGCCGTTACCCATGCGTACTTTGATACGGCTGAAGAGCGGACTGCCAATGTTGTAGGCCGGAAAGCCGGGTGTTACGGGGTAGAAACCAATGGAGGAGAAGACCGCGAAGGAAGTAAGTCCGCCGCCGTCTTCATCTCCTGGTATGCCCATCACATCGTTCCGGAACCACGTCTTGAGCACTTGGCGCACGCGTTTCTGCGTCATCCAGGGCTGTCCTGCGTAGTTATATAAATAAGGTATGTGCAGAGAAGGCTCGTTGGCCATGGTAAACTGGCCTATGTTACCGGTCTGGTCGGGCAGCTGGGTGTAGAATTCGCGCTTGCCGCGGCCCATGGGTTCGGCAAATGTCTGGTTCAGATTGCGTATGAACTGCTCACGTCCGCCCATCAAGCTGATGAGGTCGGCCACGTTGTGCTGTACGTCCCAGCGGTAGGTCCAGCCGTTGTTTTCGTCGTAGGTGTCGCGTACTCCGATGCCTCCCGAGAAGCGATAGTCGAACGGTTCGATGAACCTGCCCTCGCTGTCCTTGGGGTGGAAGAACGCTGTCTGTGGATTGAAGAGGTTGCGGTAGTTGTAACCTAAGGCGGCATAGTGGGCTGCCTCCTTCTTTTTACCTATGAAGGCAGCAATGCGGGAGAGCGCCCACTCGTCGTAGCTCGTGCCGAGTGTAACGGCCACGGGCTGCCGTTTTTCGAAGCTGCTCACGTTGGTGTCGGTCTCTGCTTCACCCTCCCGCAGCGCCGGAATGTAGCCGTGCTGCTTGTAGAAGCTGTCTATCCGGCCGGCAGGGTTGCCGCTCCAGGGTGCCAGGGTTTTCTCCTCGAGGGCCTTGCGGCTGTACTCGAAGCCCCGCTTGGCATCTACCTTGAGGCCCTTGTAGAGTGCATCGGCTATCATGGCGATGCCGTGGTTGGAGTTCATTCGGCGCGAGTCGCCGCTCACCTCGGGAAAAGTGGGCAGCCAGCAGGTTCCCATCTGCTCCGCCATAAGCAGGTACGACTCGATGATGTCTTCCTCCTTGCGCGGCTGAATGAGTGCGCGCAGGGGGTGGGCGGCACGGTATGTGTCCCAAATCCAGTCGTCGGTATAGAACGGGCGGCCACCGTCAGCGTGCACTTTGCCATCGTATGCGCTCCAGTAACGGCCGTCCTCGCTCAGGCAGATGGGCCGTTCAAAGGTGCGGTAGTACGAGGTGTAGAGCACTGTTCGCTGGTCTTCGCTGCCTCCCTCCACGTCAATAGCCGAGAGGGTTGTGTTCCATTCGGCCCTTCCATCGGCCAAGAGCTTCTGCAGGTTGTAGCCTTGCTGCTCGCGGTAGAGGTTCTTGCGGGCCTGTTCCTGGCTGATGAAAGAGACGCCGTAGCGCAGGTTAACGTGCCCGGTGCCGTCGGCAAAGCGCAGTACGGCACAGGAGTTGTCGCCCCGGGCCTGCTTCTCGGCGCTCATGCGGCCATCTTTCAGGATGCCGCTCTCAACGGGTTGCTGCTCCGTCTCGGCATAAAGATAAACGCGGGTGTTGCCGTACACCTCCTGATATCCGCTCACGCTGTTGCCGCTGACGGCAATGGCACCCTTCTGCGAGTTGATGAGCACGTACACGGGTTGGCCCTGTTGGAAGTCGAGGGTGTACATGGCACTCTGGTGGGAGAGGGCATAGTGGGCGGCCAGCTGGTTGTCATTGAGCTCTATGTCGAAGCCGTAGGGGGTGATTTTCTCGTGGTCGTAGTTCATCGGAACTACCGGTTGGAGCTGCTGCCCCTGGTAGGGAGTGATGCTGAAGGCCGACCGCTCGCGGTGATTAGTTACGATAACGGGCAGCCCGTTGACCAGTTCTGTGGTGTAATCGGCCCGTGCCGGATACACGCGCAGCATGCTGTTGGGCAGCTGCACGGTAGCAAACGTGGGCACAAGCAGGTGACTGATGTTGCCGATGTAGGGGTTCACGTAGTCAACCGGCTGCTTCTGCTGGGCCGATAGCGGCTGTACCGTAAGCATGGAGAGCACGAGCGCTGCCGTGACAGGTAGTTGGTTAAGTTTCATTTTATGTAGGTTTTAATGCTTTGGACTTGCCTCTTGGGGTCGTAAGGAGCAAGGGCAAGGGTGCAAGTTACACCTTATTTATATATTCATCGCCATGATGTAGTCGTTCATATAGAAGCCGTGGCCGATGTCGAAGTCGCCTTCGCGGTCCTTGTGCATGCCCAGATGCTCGTAGAAACCTATGGCCGGATTGTTCCGGTTCACGTGCAGTTCCATCTTGAGTGGGGCCGGATGGCACTCTTTCACATACTTCACGGCCTGCTCGAAGAGGTATCGGCCGGTGCCGGAGCCCTGCGCCAACGGCAGTACATATATCTTCTGCAGCTCCCAGACGTCGTCATCAACGGGCTGCACGGATACGTAGCCCGTCTCTCTTCCATCCTCCGAGGCTATCAGATAGGTGTGGTGCTGCTCCGTCATCTGGCTTTCGAGGCTCTTGAGGGAGTACATCAAGTCCATCATGAACGCTATCTGGTCGGGCGAGATGATGCCTGCATAGGTGCGGGGAAACACCTCCGAGGCCATGCGGTGTATGAGTCGGCAGTCTGCCGTGGTAGCTTTACGGATTTCTCTCATTACTTAAAAACGCGTTAGATGTACGCAAAAGTACCCATAAATCTTGATAAATTGAAATAAAAAGCGTATTTTTGCACAGCTAAAATCAAATGACATGAAACGATATTCCTTTCTCTTGGCAGTCCTGATGCTGTCACTGAGTGCGCTTGCCGGCAAAATAGACGAAGGCCGGTTGCTGCAAAACGGGGCCTCATATACGGGCCGCGTGCTGCACAACGCTGACGGATCGGTGACTTATGACTGGACTGGAGTGTACGTGCAGACCGACTTCACGGGCGGTGCCATTGCCGTTTGCATCAGCGAAGCGGATACAAGTTACCACAATGTGTTCATAGACGACAAGCTCGTTCGTAAAATAAAGGTGTACGGCAAGCAGCCTCACAGCGTGCTGCTGGCCGAAGGTTTGGGCCGCGGTACGCACCGCCTGCGCCTGCAGAAGGCCACGGAGGGCGAGTACGGCTTTACCACCATCCACGGTTTCTACCTCAACCGGGGCGGCAGCATGAAGCCCGTGCCGAAGCGGGAACGCTTCATCGAGGTGTTTGGCGACAGCTACACCTGCGGCTACGGCACCGAGTCAAAGAGCGCAGAGGAACGTTTCAAGCCCTGGACAGAGAACTGCAACCGCGCCTTTGGCTGCATCATAGCCCGCTACTTTAATGCAGATTATGCCCTGACTGCCCACAGCGGCATGGGTATTGTGCGCAACTACGGCTACAAAGCACAGGTATCGCCCAAGAACATGCTCGTTCGTTCGGCCTTGCTCTTCGACGAACACGACTCCATTCCTTACGACTTCAAGGCCTACAAACCCTCGCTGGTGCTCATCAACTTAGGTACCAACGACTTTTCTACCATCATAGCGCCCTCCGTAGAGCAGTACACAGGCAACTACCTCAAGCTCATCAGCCTCGTCCGAAGCCATTATGGCGACGTTCCGGTGCTCTGCATAACGCCTTTCTCGGCCAAGCCTTACCTGCTCACAGCCCTCGAGGAGCTGCGCCGACTCACCATGCAAGACAAGAACATACACTTTGCAGAGCCCATGCCCGATATCATCAAGCGCGGTCATGACTACGGTGCAGACTGGCATCCGAACTATCAGGGGCAGCGGAAGATAGCCATGACGCTCATTCCGCAGGTGTCCGCCATCATGGGATGGGACCTGGAAGACAAGAACATCTATTAACATCAATCCATAAACCTATGAAACGAATACTTCTTTTATTGTTTATCGCCATGGCGACACTCCACATCAACGCTGCCGATGCCGACTACAACGTAGTGCCTCTGCCGCAAACAGTCAGCCTGCAGAAGGGCGGCGCCTTCGTTCTCGATGGCAGTAAAGCCATCGTCTACGGCGATGCAGCGCTGGCAGCCGATGCCAACTTCCTGGCTCAATACGTGGCCGAAGTGAGCAAGTTGCAGCTATCAACCCGCGCGGGCAATGCCAAGGCCGGGCGCGGCAACGTGTTCCTGACGCTCGACAAGAAAGTCAAGAGCCCCGAAGGTTACACCATCACCGTTAATGCCAAGGGCGTTACCGTGGCCGGACAGACACCGGCAGGCGTGTTCTACGGCGTGCAGACGCTCCGCAAATCGCTGCCCATACTGGCCCAGAGCGCAGCAGTGAACCTGCCGGCAGTAGTTATCACGGACGCTCCACGCTTCGCTTACCGCGGCATGATGCTCGATTGCGCCCGTCACTTCTTCCCGGTAGAGTTCGTGAAGGAATACATCGACCTCATTGCCCTGCACAACATGAACCGCTTCCACTGGCATCTGTCGGACGACCAGGGCTGGCGCATCGAGATAAAGAAATTCCCCAAGCTGACCGAAGTTGGCGCATGGCGCAGCGGAACGGTAATGGGACACAACTCGGATGTTGACGACGGGCAGCGTTACGGCGGCTTCTACACGCAGGAAGAGATACGTGACGTGGTGAAATACGCCGCCGAACGCCACATTACCATTATCCCCGAAATCGACATGCCGGGCCACATGCAGGCTGCGCTGGCCGCCTATCCCGAGCTGGGATGCACCGGCGGACCCTACGAGGTGGGACATTACTGGGGCGTGTACAGCGAGATTCTGTGCGCCGGAAACCCCAAAACGTACGACTTTGTGAAAGGAGTTCTCGACGAAGTCTGCACCCTCTTCCCCTCTGAATACATCCACATAGGCGGCGACGAGAGCCCGCGCGTGCGCTGGGAGCAGTGCCCCAAGTGCCAGGCCATGATAACCGAGAAGGGTATAACGGCCAAAGGCAGGCAGAGCAAGGAAGCCCGACTGCAGGGATACTTTGCCACCGAGGTGCAGAAATACCTCGAGAGCAAGGGCCGCAAGCTCATAGGATGGGACGAACTCCTGGAGTGCGACGTCGACAACAGCGCCACCATCATGTCCTGGCGCGGAGCAGAACCGGGCGCGGAGGCCGCCAAGCTGGGCCACGATGTTATCATGAGCCCCAACTCCTACTTGTATTTTGACTACTACCAGACCGCCAAGACGCACAACGAACCGCTGCTCATAGGCGGCAACCTGCCCATTGAGAAGAGCTACTCCTTTGAGCCGGTGCCGGCAAATGCCGACGCCGCCACCGCTGCCCGCATCATCGGCGTGCAGGCCAACTTATGGACAGAGTACATAGGCAGCACAAACCTTGTGGAATATCAGGTGCTTCCGCGCATGAGTGCACTGTCTGAAATACAGTGGATGCAGGCCGGCAAGCGCAGCTACCAGGACTTCCTGAAGCGTGTGAACCACATGCGCGACTTCTACCAGATGAAGGGCTGGACCTATGCCAAGCATCTCTGGCCGGAGCTGTACTTGCAGGAAAGCAAGAAATACTAAGCAAAAACCTACCCCCGACCCCTCCCCAAGGGAGGGGAAGACAAGCAAAGAAGAAGGAAGAGTGCACGCTGCACTCTTCCTTCTTCTTTTTGTTTACGGGCCCGCAGCCTACGAGCGCGGGCTCCGGGTAGGTTATTTTTCGGCGCCCGATGCCGACACCGCCACCTCTACTACTGCCGGGAAGCTGTAACGCAGGTCGCCCCGCAGGCGCAAGGTTTCGCGCAGCAGCGTGGCCGTACGGTACAGGCGACCCTTGAAAAGCTGGCGGCCACGGTAACGAACCGTTACGGGCTTGTCCAAATCCAGCATCTCGTCGTTCAGGTAAATGCACAGTCGGGAGTAGTCGCAGCGCTGTAGTTCGATGGTTTGTCCCTTGATTTCGGCCCTCACTTCCTTGTGGCGGGCCAGCTCCTGCTGCGGAGCACCGAGCCAATAGAAGTACGGGCGCGTTACTTCTCCTTGGTGCCAAACCACATGACGGGGCCAGGCGGTGCGCCTGAACTGTGCCATCCAGCCTATGGCAGCCGTGTCGGCACGGTCCATCCAGTGCCCCTTGCCGGCCATGATATGGCCTTCGTGGCGGTAACCCCCGCCGTCCTGCCGCTGCAGCGAGTCCATCTGCGCAATGCGTTCTGCGCAGAGGCGGTTGCGGTTGTATGCACTGTCGTTGGCACCGCACCATATCATGAAGGGCAGGTTGCGCAAGTTCTCCAGCCGCACGTCGCCGGGATGGCCCGCCATCATGGATGCCGCCGCCCACGCATCGGCCATTCGCGGCGCCATGCGCCACACACCATCGCCCCCGGCAGAGTAACCCAGCAGGTAAACTTTGTCCGGATTAACGTCCAGCCACGTAACAGCCATCTTGATGATGTCGGCATAATACGCGTCGGCATCGGCCTGGCACCACATGTTCCAGGCACTCACAGGGCAGTGGGGAGCCACGTACACGCCCTCCTTGGGTGTGTAGAGGTTCCACTGGTTGCGCCATTGGAACATGTTGTCCTCGTACGGCACGCCCCCTCCTCCGTGCAGTGAGATGTAGAGCGAGCGCCCGTCGGCCGGCTTGTTGCCGTAAACTGTCCAGAAGAGGTCCATCTTCCGGTCGCTTTGATAAATAACCTTGTACTTGTACACCTGTTCGTATTTGGCCTTGGTTTCGGCCATCCACTCCTTCTGTATTTCCTGTGCGACCAGCTTGGCATCCTCTTTCGAGAGTTGTGCATGTGCCGGCATGAGCAGGCACAAGGCGCCGGCAACCATCAGTTTTCTGAGTTTCGTCATGTTTATCGGGTTCTGTCAGTTCTTGTGCTGCAAAGGTACAAAATTGTTTTGGCAATCGGGCAGCCCCGCCGTCCTATTGCGTTTCCTACCCCGGATTATCGCTTTTTACGAAGTAGTATTCCCAGTTGCGCTTACTGCCCTTGGTGATGTAATAGTCAGCCTGCGGGTCCCCGCCCCACGGGTCGTTGAATGTAAGCCTCAACGATGTACCGGCCAGGAAGTGGAGTGTCAGCTTCTCGCCCTTCAGGTCGAACGTTCCGTAGCTCACGGAGTCCTCATCGTCGTAGAGATAAAAGGCGAAGCTGTTGTCGCGAAAGAAGCGTATCTGCACAAACGCGTCATGGGGCGTGAACCACAGTCCGTAAATCTCGTGGCTATTCGTATTATAATCAGATAAGGGAAGCGTGTCCGTCAGGGCCATCAGCGGTTTTTTCTTGACCACCTGCTGCGTGTCGCGGCTCACCTTCGGGGCTACCTTCACGGCAGTTTTTCTCACCTGCGGAGAGGCTTCCCTGCGCCCTCCGCAACCCAGCATGCACACTGCCGCGAGCACGCACAGCAACGGGCAAGCTATCGTTTTCCTGTGTTTTGGTTTGTTAGTTACATGGTTTTTCATTTCCAAAAACTTACTGTTAGCATCAATAACAACAAAGGTAAGAAATTATTCTGTATGCCCACCAACTTCCGCAGGTTATTTGTTCACACTTCATTACTACCTGTAAAACGAACCGGTAACCTGCTCTTGGAAAGGGGAGGCGGAGGAGGGGAAGAGGAGAAAGCCTACCCCCACCCTCCCAAAGGGAGGGAGCTGTGCTACAGACTGAGACAGAATTGCACTGCTTCCTTCCTTGGCAGGGTCGGAGTGGGCTCTATCATCCCCTCCTAACCTCCCCTTTCTAAGGGGAGGAAACGCGGCTGTTTACCGCTTCCTCACTGCATTTCTCCCACAAAATATAACTTCCTATAAATCAACTGTTTACAAACAGCGGGGATAAAGGTGCCATTCAAGGGCGTTGAACGATAGCTTCAAAGCGCTTGACCGATAGCTGCAAGGAGCCTGATGAGGGCATGCAGGAACTTGAGGCACATGCAGCAGGACGCCTCAACAAGTATAGGTCGGCGCTTCTGCACATGCAGTAAAGCTGTCGGACGATGCCTCCGCCGGCCCGGAAGCAACCGACCAAGCCCGAACGCTTTAAGGATTATTAACAGAAAACGATGCAAGGAAACGCCATGCTGCACCTTATACGGACAGAAACTTTAAAACAGAAAGAGACATGAAAAGACTGAAATTCATTACAGCAGCTATGGCCTGCGTGGCCGTGTTAGGGTTTACATTCGCCTCGTGCGACGACGATGACGAAATTCATCAGCTCACCCCGGAGGAAAAGGAGACTGCCTTCAACGCCGTGAAGGGCGACTACAACGGCAAGCTCACTGTGCCCCAGCAGGAAGGAACGACCGGTACAGGGCAGCAGCAAACGAGAGACATCAGCTGGAGCATTACCGCCCAGGACGCCATGACCATACACCAGTTCCCCATGGACCTGCTGGCCGAGTACGTTACCAACGACAAGATGAAGCAGGCTCTGGCTGCTGCAGCCCCGCAGGACATCAAGTGCAGCATCGGCTTCTACAGCGTTTCGCCCGCCGGTTTCCTCATTAATCCCGCCCCGCCGCAGCTCGAACTCACCATCGACGGCACCCCGCACAAGGTTCAGGTGGCCTTCTTCATCAACAGCAACTACTCCTTCGGCCATCTCATCAACGGCGACAAGACGCTGCAAATGCAGATAGTAGAAGCCGACATCTACGTAGACGGCCAGCCCATGAGCTACCTGCAAAACGGCGTTCCGTTTGTAATGACGGCCCAGAAATAGGCTCCCCTCAAGCTTGATGAAGCAAAAAACAGAACCAGTACATCCCTGCCCCGCCTCGCTTCTGCCGCAAGCATGAAGCCCGGCGGGGCTTCTTGTGGGGTAGATGATACATTTTTTAAGCATCAGGATGGCGGCTTTTCCGGCAGAAATGCGTATCTTTGGGCTTGTAACGACAAACTGATTATCATAAAAAAGCAAAATGGAAACAAGCAAGAAGAAGGCGCTGTTCATCAACGGCAGCCCCAGGAAGAACAAGAACACGGCACAACTGCTGCTCAAAGCCATGGAAGGCGCGCAGGCTGCCGGTGCCCAGACGGAGTTCATTAACCTATATGACGTGAAGTACCGGGGCTGCATGAGCTGCTTTGCCTGCAAGCTCAAGGGCAAGAACACGGGCCTGTGCTCCTACAAGGACGACCTGCACGAGGTGCTTGCCAAGGCCGTGGAGGCCGATGTACTGGTAGTAGGCTCGCCCGTGTACTGCAGCTATCCCTCGGCCATGTTGCGTGGTTTCATGGAGCGGTTGGTGTTTCCGGCCGTCAATTATTCCGACTATCAGCATCCTGTTGTGCACAAGCAGCTGCGCAGTGCAACCATTTATACGATGAATTGTCCGTCGGAAGAAGTCTACAAACAGATAGGCTACGACGTACTCCTGGGTGAGAACGCCCGCCAACTGGGCATGTTCGGCCCCACGGAGACGCTCTGCTCGCTCGATACCTACCAGTTTAACGACTACAGCCGCTACGAAACGGCCCAGCTAAACGAGCCCCGCAAGGCCGCCCGTAAGGCCACCGAATTCCCCCGCGACTTGCAGAAAGCCTACGAACTCGGCCGCCGTCTGGTTCTTGCCGACGAGGCTTTGTAACAAAAACGCACCATTCGCTCGTTACGAATGGTGCGTTCTTGTTTTGTCTTCAGCCCCAACCCTCCCCTCCTTTGGAGGGGTCGGGGGAGGTTTTATTTCTCCTTTTTCAGCTTTCTCAGCGCCTTGTCGCGTATCTGGCGCACGCGTTCACGCTTCATTCCGGTGGCTCCCGCAATCTCTGCCAGCGTCTGGCGGTCGGTTCCGATGCCGTAAACGGCGGTAATGACGGTGCGCTCTCGCTCGTCGAGCCGGTCCAGTCGGCGGGCCACGAGCTCGCTGTCCATGCTGCGGCTCAGCTGCTCGTCGGCCTGCGGAGCATCCTTATCGGCCAGCACATGCAACAAACTGATGGTGTTGTGGCTGCCCTCCGGTATGGGTGCTTCGATGGAGCGGGGCATCTTCTGCTTCTCGTTGGCGTTGGTTCTCTCGCCTTGTGGCACGCGGAAGAGGCCCACCTGCTGGTCGATGGCGGCCTCGATGGCCTGTCGCACGTAAGTGGAGGCGAAGCTCACGAAGCGCGTTCCGCGGGCTGCATCAAACTTTCCGGCAGCCTTAAGCAGGCCTACGTTGCCCTCGCTGATGAGGTCTTCGAGCGGCAAACCGCGGTCGCGGTACTGCTTGGCCACGTAGATAACATAGCGCAAGTTGGCCTGCGCCAGCTCTCCTACGGCGCTGTCGTCGCCCGCCTGGATGCGTTCGGCGAGCTTCTTTTCATCTTCTTCGCTGAGTGTAGTTTGCTGGGCTACCTCTTCAAAATATGGGTCGAGTGGACGTTTGCTGTTCATTGGTTGGTTTGGGTGTTAGGTGATGGGTGATGGGTGATAAACGGATGGGTGAATGGGTGATGGGTGGTGGGTGATGGGTGATGAGGAGGAGCGCGGCTCAGGCGTTCTTCATCAGGTCGCCCAGGTACGAGTCCTTGAAGCCGAGGAAGTAGAGCACGCCGTCGAGTCCCATGCTGTTGATGCTCTGCTGGGCGTTGGCAACCACGCGTGGCTTGGCATGGAAGGCGATGCCGAGGCCCGCCTCGCTTATCATGGGCAGGTCGTTGGCGCCGTCGCCTACGGCAATGGTCTGGGCAAGGTTTATCTTCTCAACCTGCGCAATGAGCCTCAAGAGCTCTGCCTTGCGGTGTCCATCGACCACTTCGCCTATGTATCGGCCGGTCAGTCGGCCCTCTTCGTCTATCTCCAGCTCGTTGGCATACACGTAGTCTATGCCGTATTTCTTGCGCAGATACTCGCCGAAGTAAGTGAAACCGCCCGAGAGAATGGCTATCTTGTAGCCACTCGTCTTGAGTACAGCCATGAGTCTGTCCACTCCCTCGGTAATGGGCATGTGCTCGGCTATGTCCTGCATCACGCTTGCATCGAGCCCCTTGAGCAGCGCCACGCGCTCGGTAAAGCTCTGGCGGAAGTCTATCTCGCCCCTCATGGCACGCTCCGTGATGGCCCGCACCTGTGCACCAACGCCGGCACGTTCGGCCAGTTCGTCTATACACTCGGTCTGTATGAGCGTTGAATCCATATCAAAACAGATGAGACGGCGCATCCTTCGGTACATGTCATCTCGCTGGAAAGAGAAGTCGATGCCCAGTTCTTGCGCCAGCTTCATCAGCTCCGCCTGCATTGACTCGGTGTTTATGGGCGTTCCGCGCAGTGAGAATTCGATGCAGGCGCGCACGTTACGCTCCGGGTGCAGCAAGCTCTGCCGGCCCGTGAGGCGCTTGATGGAGTCGATGTTGAGCCCCTGCTCGGCTATAATCTTGGTGGCCGCGGCTATCTGCTGGGCCGAGAGACTGCGCCCGATGACGGTGAGTATGTAGCGGTTCTTGCCCTGTCGGTTCACCCAGTCTTCGTATTCAGCGTCGCCAACGGGCGAGAATCCGATGTTGACCTGCAGCTCGGTGGCCTTGAAAAGCAGCTCCTTCATGACCTGACCGGAGTTGCGTTCGTTGATGCGGATAAGGATTCCGAGCGAGAGCGTGGCGTGTATGTCGGCCTGACCGATGTCGAGTATCTGGGCATCGTACTTTGCCAGTATGGCCATAGCCGACGCCGTGAGCCCCGGCCTGTCCTGTCCGGTAATGCGGATGAGTATCTGTTCTTCCTTCATCTTCAGCCCTTTCGCCTTTTGATGGGTATGTTCATTCAAAATAGTAGAGGAAAGTTGCCACGCCCTCGAGGGCCGGCTTGCGGTCTCCTTCTATCTCGATGGCGAAACTTATCTGTGCCTTACAGATGCCGCGCAGGTTCTCTATCGCCTTGAGCGATGCCGACAGGCGCACGCGGCTGCCCGTAATGACCGGCTTGCCGAAGCGCATCTTGTCCATTCCATAGTTCACCATCATCTTCAGGTTGTGCACTTCAATAATCTGCCCCCACATATAGGGCAGCAGCGAGAGCGTGAGGTAGCCGTGGGCGATGGTGCTTTTGTAGGGGCTTTCGGCCTGGGCCCGCGCCGTGTCAACGTGTATCCACTGGTGGTCGAGGGTAGCGTCGGCAAAGAGGTTGATGCGTTCCTGGTCTACCAGGAGCCACTCCGAGGTACCGAGGTGCTGGCCAAGATGGGCGGCGAACTCATCGTAGGAATTGATAATCAGCTTTTCCATTTCGATTTGTTTATTTGATTAAACGGTTATCTTCGGCAAAGATAGCGCAAACGAGTGCAATGAGAGCTTGCTCTCTAATTGCCGAGTGCAGCATATCTTATGCAAAGACAGCGCAAACGAGTGCAATGAGAGCTTGCTCTCAAATTGCCGAGTGCGGCATATCTTCGGCAAAGATACAGAGGATTTTCCGAACATCCAAATGAATTTCACATTTTCCCATCCGCTGCCGCCTGCCTCCCGTCGCGGTGCAACCAGCGTGCAGCCGGGGTGAGAAAGCCGGCAAGCAAGGGTGCCGAAAGCATGAAGCGGGAACTTTTGACACTTGTCAAAAGATTGTGTGACAACTGTCGAATGACCGTGCGACACTTGTCAAAAGTTCCTGAACCATCCCTTCAAGCTCCCCCGCTGCCCCGTGTGGGGCGCCGGAAACGGGTCTTTGGCATCGACTGAGATTTCGAGGAGAGATTTCCCTCGCCCAATGCACACAGTTTGGAAAATAAATCGTACCTTTGTGCCTATGATGCCCCGCGGGGCCAAAAACAAGACCTGAACATGAAAAAAATGAAGTCAGCAACCGCTGCTCTGCTCCTCCTGCTGCTCTGCATGAGCCCCAACCTGGCCACGGCGCAGGTTATTCCCGCTCCCGTACAGCAGGAAACGCGGCAAGGAACCTTCGACCTTTCGGCCGCAACCCGTCTCTACACCAACCTCAAAGGCCGCGAGCGCCGCCACTTCAAGGCCTATCTCGCCACGCTGCCCCTCAACTTTGCCAAGGGCCGCGCACGCGATGAGCAAGGCTTCCTGAAGCTCATCAAGGCGCCGCTTGCCCACACCGCCAACCCCGAAGCCTACCGCCTGAGTGTTACCCCGCAGGGAGCAACCATCAGCGCCAACACGTCGGCAGGCCTCTTCTACGGCTTCCAGACCCTGCTCCAGCTGGGTTCACAGCACGGAGAGGTCATGAGCGTGCCCTGTACGGAGGTGAGCGACGAGCCTCGTTTTGCCTGGCGAGGCTTCGAACTCGACATAGCACGCCACTTCTTCGACAAGAACTTCATCAAAAAACAAATCCGCGCGCTGGCCCGATACAAGGTTAACGTGCTGCATCTGCACCTGGCCGACAACGGCGGATGGCGCTTCGAAATCAAGAAATACCCGCAACTTACCGAGAAGGCAGCCTGGCGCACGGCCTCCGACTGGGAGCAGTGGCACCGCCGACCCGAAACGCGCATCTACTGTACAGCGGACACTCCGGGCGCTTACGGTGGCTATCTGACGCAGCGCGACGCACGCGAAATCGTGGAATATGCCGCCATCCACCACATGGAAGTAGTGCCCGAGTTCGATGTTCCGGGCCACAACGGCGAGGTGTTCTGGGCCTTTCCGGAGCTTGCCTGCCCCGGGCAGACGGGCTTCACCAGCTCCGAACTCTGCATAGGCAACGAGAAGAGCTTCACTGTTTACGAGAACGTACTGCGCGAGGTGATGCGTATCTTCCCCTCCCGCTACATACACATGGGCGGCGACGAGGCCGTGCGCAGCCGCTGGGAAGCCTGTCCGCGCTGCCGGGAGCGCATGACCAGGGAGCACATTGCCGACGTGGCAGGGCTGCAGAACTACATGATGCTGCGCATGGAGCGCTTCCTCAACCGCCACGGTCGCACCATGATAGGCTGGGATGAGGTGCTTGACGGCGACATATCGCAGACTGCCGTCATCATGTCATGGCGCGGCACGGGCGCTGCAGCAGAGCAGGCACGCCGCCGGGGCAACAAGGTCATCATGTCGCCCACGGCCTACTGCTACCTTGATTACTACCAGGACGAGTACAAAACCCAACCTCGAGCCATCGGAGGTTACGTTCCTCTGGAGAAAACTTACAGCTTCGACCCCGACCCGGAGAACTCGGGAGCCGTGATAGGCGTACAGGGCAACCTCTGGACAGAGTTCGTTGAAACGCCCAGCCACGCCGAACACATGATGTATCCGCGCATGCTCGCCGTGGCTGAAGACGGCTGGACGCCGCAAAACAGGAAAGACTATGCCGACTTCCGCGCACGCGCCTTGCAGGCCGTAAGCTGGCTGCAGGCCAGGGGTTACAGCCCCTTCGACCTCAAGAACGAACTGGGCAAGCGCAGCGAACGCTTCCCCTGGGGCTGGGAGTACAACGAGACAGAATAACCACCACATAGCTACACCAAACGCAGATGAAAAACATTTGGACACTCATGCTTGCCTGCTGCCTCCTGGCAGCATGCCGCCCGCAGGCTCCCAAGCCGGCAGAAGCGGCGCCCTTTGCCGCCGACTCGGCCGCAGCCGAACCTCTGCCGCCGGCCGTGAGGATAGCCGACACCAAATACGAGGAGACCACCGGCCGCCGTCTGCCATCGGTCATGCGGCTGGAAGTGAGCCAAGGCGGACAGCTCATACAGAACATCGACCACGCTTTCCGTTGGGATGACGAACCCGTGAACCCTGAAGATGCGGGCAAGATAACCTACCGCGACGTGAATTTCGACAACAAGCCGGACCTTCTCATATCACTTGGTTCGTACGGAAACCAAGGCGTACAGTACTACGACTGCTACCTGTGGGACAGCGCCTTGCACCGGTTTGCCCCCGAACCCACGTTCCGCGACATCGGTAACCCGCTGGTAAGCGAGAAGTACCGCTGCATAGTTTCGCGCCAGCGCGTGTCGGCCGCCGAGTATGCCTGGCGCCTCTACGTGTACGCCAACCGCCGCTTTGAACTCACGGAGATGGCCTCCGTGGAGTACGACGTCCACCAGTCGACCTTCTACTCCTTATGGCGCGTGCAGGGAGGCAGCCTCAACCCGCTGCTTGAGCACGTTGCGCTGGACCGCCTGCCGGCCAAGTGGAAGGAGCTGGTGCAGCTCTGAACCCACACTGCAAGTACCGCTCCGCCTTCCCGCTCCCACCCTCCGGGGTTGCTGAAGAATGCTTTCGGGAACTTTCGACACCTGTCGCACGATTGTGTGACACCTGTCGAATTCGTATGCGACACGTGTCGAAAGTTCCTGATACATGCCGACAACACTCCTTTTCCGCTCCTCCAGGTGCGCCGGAGGAGGCTTTCGCATTCCTTGCTCCGCCCGTTCCGGCCTGATGCCGGATGGGGGCGGGGCGCTTTTTTTGGTGAAAACATTTTGCTGTCTCGTTTTTATTTGCTTTCTTTGCACCTAATCTAATCAAACAGATAAAAACCGAGAAAACAATGGCTGACGAATTGGAAGTCAAGCAACTCGACCAAGTCGTGGTTCGCTTTTCAGGAGATTCCGGCGATGGAATGCAGCTCGCCGGAAACATCTTCTCAACTATTTCTGCAACGGTGGGTAACGGCATCTCTACGTTTCCTGACTATCCGGCCGACATCCGCGCCCCGCAAGGCTCGCTGACGGGCGTCTCCGGGTTCCAGGTTCACATCGGCCAGGGCCGCGTCTACACGCCGGGCGACCGCTGCGACGTGCTGGTGGCCATGAATGCTGCGGCGCTCAAGACGCAGTACAAGTACGCCAAGCCGCAGGCAACGATTATCATCGACACCGACAGCTTTGGCCCCAACGACCTGAAGAAGGCCGAGATTACCAGCGACGATTACCTGAAGGAGCTCGGCATAGACCCCGACCGAGTGGTTGCCTGCCCCATAACAAAGATGGTGAAAAGCTGCCTGGCCGACAGCGGAATGGACAACAAAGCCGTGCTCAAGTGCCGCAACATGTTCGCGCTGGGCATCGTTTGCTGGCTCTTCAACCGCGACCTGTCGCTGGTTGAGAACTTCCTGCGGCAGAAGTTCGCCCGTAAACCGGAGGTGGCAGAGAACAACATCAAGGTGGTTAACGCCGGCTACGACTACGGACACAACGTACACGCCAGCGTGCCGGCCACCTACCGCATTGACTCCAAGGTCAAGCAGCCAGGCCGGTACATGGACATAACGGGCAACAAGGCCACCGCCTACGGCCTCATAGCGGCCGCCGAGAAAGCCGGACTGAAGCTCTACCTGGGCTCATACCCCATCACCCCGGCCACTGATATCCTGCACGAGCTGTCGAAACACAAGTCATGTAACGTCATTACCGTGCAGGCTGAGGACGAAATATCGGCCTGCGCCAGCGCCGTGGGAGCCGCCTTTGCGGGCGCACTGGCAGCAACTTCAACCTCCGGACCGGGCCTCTGCCTGAAGTCGGAGGCCATTAACCTGGCCGTAATCGACGAGTTACCGCTCGTGGTTATCGACGTTCAGCGTGGCGGACCATCGACCGGACTGCCCACAAAGAGCGAACAAACCGACCTGCTGCAGGCACTCTACGGCCGCAACGGCGAGAGTCCGATGCCCGTCATAGCCGCCACAAGCCCCACCGACTGCTTTGACGCGGCCTTCATGGCAGCCAAGATAGCCCTCGAACACCTCACTCCGGTAACGCTGCTCACCGACGCCTTCATCGCCAACGGCTCCGCTGCATGGCGCTTACCCAACATTGACGAGCTGCCGGAGATACACCCCCACGTCGTTACTCCCGAGCAGAAGTACAAGTACACGCCCTATGCACGCGACCCGAAGACGCAGGTACGCTACTGGGCCGTGCCCGGACAGGAAGGCTACGAGCACATACTGGGCGGACTGGAGAAAGACGGAAAGACCGGAGCCATATCTACCGAGCCCGAAAACCACAACCAGATGGACCACCTGCGCTACGAGAAAGTGGCCAAGATAAAGGTACCCGACGTGGAAGTTCAGGGCGACGAAGCCGACGCCCAGCTGCTTATCGTGGGCTTCGGCTCCACCTACGGCCACCTCTACACCGCCATGCAGCAGCTGCGCGAGCGTGGTTACAAGGTGGCGCTGGCACAACTCAAGTACATCAACCCCGTGCCCCATAACGTGTACACCGTAGTAATGAAGTACCCCAAGGTGGTGGTAGCCGAGCAGAACCTCGGTCAGCTGGCCGCCCTACTGCGCATTCGCGTCAACAACTTCGCCCCCTATCGCTACAATCAGGTAAAGGGTCAGCCCTTCGTGGTGAGTGAACTGGTAACCGAATTCGAGAAAATCATCAACTCCGACGACAAGCCCCAAGGCTACCGGGACCCAAAGAACAACGCCTAACAACCGTGAACAGAGAAAGGAAAACATCATGAACGAATATACAGCACAAGATTACAAGAAAGGCCAGCCACGCTGGTGTCCCGGCTGCGGAGACCACTTCTTCCTGGCCAACCTGTACAAGGCAATGGCCGAACTGGGCGTACCGCCCTACCAAACGGCCGTTATCAGCGGCATAGGCTGCTCCAGCCGCCTGCCCTACTACACCCATACCTACGCCATGCAGACCATACACGGCCGCGCCGCAGCCGTGGCCACGGGCGCCAAAGTGGTGAACCCGGAGCTCGCCGTGTGGCAGATAAGCGGCGACGGCGACGGACTCGCCATCGGCGGAAACCACTTCATCCACGCCATGCGCCGCAACATAGACCTCAACATGGTGCTGCTCAACAACCGCATCTACGGCCTCACCAAGGGCCAGTACTCGCCAACGAGCCCGCGCGGGTTCGTGAGCAAGTCGTCACCCTACGGCACTGTAGAAGACCCCTTCCGCCCGGCAGAGCTCTGTTTCGGTGCCCGCGGGCGCTTTTTTGCACGTGCCGTGGCCAACGACGGGCCTGCAACCATCGAGGTGCTCAAACGCGCCTACCGCCACAAAGGCGCCTCCGTGTGCGAGATACTGCAGAATTGCGTCATCTTCAACAACGGCGCCTACGACCCCATCTACACCCGCGACGGCCGCAAGACCAACGCCATATACGTGGAAGACGGCAAACCGCTGGTCTTCGGTGAGCACAACGAGTACGGCCTCATGCAGCAAGGCTTCGGCCTGAAAGTGGTCAAGATAGGCGAAAACGGCGTGACCCTGGGCGACATCCTCATACACGACAGCCACTGCGAGGACAACACCCTGCAGCTCAAGCTCGCCATGATGGACAACGAGCACGGCTTCCCCGTGGCCCTGGGCGTTATCCGCGACGTGGAGGCACCTACCTACGACGAGGCCGTGAACGCCCAGATAGAGGAGGTGAAGGCCAAGAAAACCTACCACAACTTTACCGAACTGCTCGAGACCAACGACATTTGGGAGGTGAAGGAGTAGCCCCGTACACAGCATGCCCCGCTCCTGCTGCCAGGCCGCTCTGCACTTAGAACAAGGCCGGTGGAATTTTGAGACAGAGTAACAGCGTATTTTTTCTGCTGCTTGCAGTTCCCTGCCGGCTTGCTGCTGCGGGTATAAGACAGAGTAACAGAGTAGTTTTTTGCTGCTGTGCGGTTGATTGCCGGCTTGCCGTTGCGGGTATAAGACAGAGTAACAGAGTAATCTCATTCAGTTTGAGTCATGGGATGCGCAAACGATAGATGGAGAGGTAGGCAGCAATAAACACAAGACAAACCAGTATCCTCCCCTTAGAAAGGGGAGGTTAGGAGGGGATGATGACCGCAGCAAGTAATAGTTAATCTGCAGATGGATTATTGTCAGCCTATAAAGTGGTCATCCCCTCCTCCGCC
>LAHS01002095.1_pt1 | contig 20108 bp, 19 predicted proteins | sample 329651 | NCBI WGS metagenome assembly LAHS01 (sample SAMN03275699, study PRJNA271635) | activated sludge metagenome | isolation source: sample C-1 Sludge from hydrolytic chamber (first chamber) of Anaerobic... | reverse complement strand
TCGATGCTGTGACGACGCTCCTCGAGCTGCTTGATGTTGCCCGGGGTGGCGGGGGTGGCGATCTTGTTGGGGAACAGGTAGTTCTCCGCGAATCCCTGAGCGACGTCTACGATGTCGCCCTCTCCGCCCTTGCCCCGAAGCTCACCCAAGAGGATGACTTTCATGGGAAACTCCTTCGGTCAGTCGGCCTTGGCCGACTTTTGCTTACTCCTGATTCGACGCGTCCTGGACGGTGACCTTCTTGCCCCTTGGGAGGTGCCTGAAGTTGCGCCACACGTCCACGAGCCCGACGATGGTCATGATGTAGAACTGCAATTCGAGATAGAGCGCGAGCAGCGTGAACACGGTGGACGCGAAGGAGCCCATCCGCTTCTCGCGGAAGAACCACGTCAGCACCGCCAGCCCCTGGATGTCGAAGATCACCCTCAGGGACATCACGACGTTGAGCGACACCTGCGCGACGAGCTCCGTCGAGGAGGACACCACGCTGCCTGCCGTAAGCCCGAGAAGGCCTATGACGAGCAGGGCAGTCGCCCAGAGCGGGGCATCGTAGTCGACGAGGTGTGGCAGAGTGCTGCCGGGGAGACGAAGCCTTCTCGTCGCCGTCTGCACCCCCAGCCACGCGATGCAGAACTCTGCGAGCCCCATGATCACGTAGCTCATGGGCCACAGGCTCTTGTACATCGAGAGCATCGAGCTCACCTGGGCCGCCGTGTCCACGGAAAGGTCTCCGAGCGACGACTCGTAGGCGGCGACAAGATCCTCGGCGATCTGGGGGAGGGTCGTGCCGCTCAGCCAGGCCACGATGGCGTCGCAACCCATGAGGGCGAGCGACAGGGCCGTGACCGTGATGATGCCAGTGCTCGTGCTCATCGCGCGCTTTGCCAGGAACCCCGCAACCGCGACACCGGCCAGGCAGGCCACGCAGGCCTCGAGCGGTGCCGCATATCCGAGGACGATCGAGACGGCCAGAGCGGGTGCGATCGAGAAGACCGCACTGAGGATGACCTCCTTGGCGCCCCTGCCACGGATGGCGAGAAACGCACCGTAGGAGACCGCGGCACAGGAGACGACGGGGAGCAGACCGGCAGCCACGCCACCGAGGGCGCAGCTCAGGTATCCCTTCCACGCCGCAACGTCGTCTCCACCCGACTCTCCGGGGTCAACGGGGACGATTCCGCCGCCCGTCTCGCCCGCGTCGTCGCGCGAGGACGCGCCGTCCATGCCCGTGGGGATGGACGGATAGCCGTTGTCGCTCTGTCCGTTACGAAGCATCGCGATTTCTCTCTTTGCGGCTCTTACCCGCGGCTACGGCCACCGCGGCTGGAAACCACGGGGACGGTGTAGGGCAGGAGTGCCATCTCGCGGGCGCGCTTGATCGCGTTCGCAATGTCATGCTGATGCTGCGTGCAGGCGCCAGTGACGCGGCGCGGCTTGATCTTGCCGCGGTCGGTCATGTACTTGCGAAGGAGGGGCACATCTTTGTAGTCGATGTACTCGGTGTTCTCCTTGCAGAACTGGCAGTACTTGCGACGCGGCTGGCGCTGAAAGTCTTGCTTCTGCTGAGCCATGTCTTGTTGCCTTTCTGTTGGTGGCACGCATGCCACCGCTCACTATTCCTAGAACGGAATGTCCTCGTCGTAGACGTCTGCCGACGGCGGGTTCTGGACGGGACTCTGGGAGTACTGCGGGGCTGGCGCCGGAGCCGGTGCTGGAGCTGGTGCCGAATACGACGGCGCCTGCTGGCCATACTGCTGGCCCTGGCCATACTGCTGGCCACTCTGCTGGTTTCTCGAAGAGAGGAACTCGACCTCGTCGACGACGACCTCGAGCTTGGAGCGCTTGCCACCCTCCTTCGACTCCCAGGTGCTGTAGCGGAGCTTGCCTTCGATGGCAACCTTCGCCCCCTTGGAGAGGAAGCGGCTGAGCGGCTCCGCGCGAGCGCCGAAGACCACGCAGTCGACGAAGTTGGGAACGTCCTCCCACTCGCCGGTCTGCTGGTTGCGACGACGGTCGTTGACGGCCACCCCGAACGAGAGGATCTGGGTGCCGCCGGCAGTGGAACGAAGCTCGGGATCCCTGGTGAGGTTGCCCGAAATGTTCACCCTGTTGATGCTCATCTGACTCACTACCTCTCATAGGCAGGCATCCGGCCTGCCCCTCCATGCCTACTCCTTGACCTCGCGGCACACGACCATGTGACGCTTCACGGCGTCGTTGATGCGCAGGACTCGGTCGAGCTCTGCGATCTGTGCGGGATCTGCATGGAAGTTGATGAGGGTGTAGTCGCCCTCGTTGAGCTTGTCGATGTCATAGGCCAGCTTGCGCCTGCCCCAGTCCTCGACGTTGTCGACCGTGCCACCCTCGATAGCGACCTCGATACGCTTCATGATGGCGGCTCGGGTGGCCTCGTCGGATGCGGGATCGACAAAGTACAGCAGTTCATAAGCCTTCATGTGGTTCACCTCCTCTGGGCTAGTGGCTCCGGGACGTGAAGGATGCACCCGGAGCAGGAAAGGTTCGGTCTGGCATCATAGCATACGAAACCGCCGCAGGTACGCGGCACCATGGTCTCCACCCTTCCCCCATGCACGTCCTGAGGAGAATGTAGACCATGCACCTGACGCCATTCCGACCGCTGGCTTACGGAAACCTGACGCACATTGGTTCGTTTACCAGCGCAGGGCTGCCATCCGAGTGAGGCGGCGATTGACGGGCGATTTTGGTCAACACGCAATTCTCATGCCAAGCGGATCAGAACGGGCCGTCGGCGGTTATTCGACGCCGCCGTTCTGCTCGGGCGGCTGAGGCTCTGACGGGGCGGCAGGCGGGTTCTGCTGCCGGGTCGACTGCTGGTACTGCGCGGGCTGCTGGTACTGCTGCTGGGCATACTCAGGCTGCGCGTACTGCGTGGGTTGTGAGTACTGCGTGGGCTGAGCGTACTGCGCGGGTTGTGAGTACTGAGCGGGCTGCGCGTACTGCGTGGGTTGTGCGTACTGCGTGGGCTGTGAGTACTGCGCGGGCTGAACGTCTCGCGGGTCCTGGACGAACGGGGGCAGCGGGTCCTTCTCGCCCCTCCAGGCGGCCACGTTGAACTGGCGCAGCCACAGCGCGACGGCAGTGTAGTAGAGAAGGCTCAGCACGACGGTACCCAGGCTCCCGATGACGAGCGCGACCAAGAGGGTCGGACCCATCACGTAGAAGAACTGCATGATGACCTCGGCGAGTTGGACGTAGTACAACGTGCTGTTCGAGGCCGAGCCGAGGGCGCCCAGCGAGTATGAGAGTGACCCGAGCGAGGATGCGACGCCCGCGATAACCACCAGGCACACGGCGAGGCCGGCGAGTACTGATATGAACAGGCTCAACCCGAAGATCCTGAAGAGGCCGGCCACATCGTGAGTCGTCATCTGCCAGACGGCGCGGACGTTGAGACCCGCGCCGATCTTCTGGTAGATGGTTGCCCGCATCATCGCGACGGCCATCATCAGGCCGATGAACATCGAGAAGATGCTCCAGATGAAGTACAGCATCTCACCCGCCTGCGGAATCTGACGCAGAAGGTACGAGACCACGTTGATGACGAGACCCCACACGATGACAACGACGCAGGCACGGAACCCGCTGGCGATGCACTCGCCGACGCGGACGTCACGCTGCTTGGGTGCCGACGCCACGCCCCAGGCGGTCAGACGAGCCCACTCGAGGGCGTATCCGAGCAGGGCGAGAGGGCCGACGATGGGCACGAGGCCAGCGACGGTGAGCACGAGTACGGGCTTGATCCATCCCTTGTCCCTCGTGAGCAGAGCCCATGAGCGCGCGAAGTACTTGTCCCTCTGGAAACCCTCGACGTTGACGTTGCTTGCCATCACGAACCCCTTTCGGGCAGAACGGTTAGTGACAAAGTCCGACGGGACGTCCCCGACTATGCGTCGATGAGCGAGCCGCGAATATCCTCTACCTGCTGTATGGCGCGTCTGACCTGGCCGCGCGCTTCCCCGATCTTCGACTGGACGAGCCAGTCGGCGACGAGGCCATCAAAGAAGTAGTCGGCAAAGTGAAGAAAGCCGTCGACGTCGACGCTCACGTCAAGGAAGCCGTCCACATCCCCGAGCTCCTTCGCGAACACGCGAAGCGCGCGACGAGCCTGCTCGAGATCCTCGTTCGCATCGTCGATCTTCCCGTGCTTGACTGCCGTGGCGATGAAACCACCGCCGAGAAGGTCGAAGAGACCCCAGCTGTTGGCACTCCCGAGGTCGTCATCGGCCTGGCGCAGGCAGACCAGCGCCGCATCGGCGGCGGCGACGGCCTCGTTGATCTCTTTCTGTCTGCGGATCTTGTCCATCCCACGCCCTTCCGGCTGCCAAGAAGACCATTGACCCATGATACCCATGACGCGCATGGTAATCGTTGGCGCTAACGTGATGTTCGTGCGCGCGACACGAAGCAGGTGGCCCATACCAATAACGGCGAAGGATCCTTTGACGTTATTGCGGACAGCTCAACTGGGCAAACGCGGACGAGACAAACGTGCGTTATTGGTACTCCCTGGTAGAAGGCTTGCTGGCCGTACCAATAAGCCAATAGGATCCTTCGCCGTCATTGGTGCAAGGCCTCGCCCCGCAAGCCGCGCCCTCGTGAGCCAAAAAAGGACCGGCTCGCAGTTGCGAACCGGTCCCTGACCTACAAAATGGCGGAGGAGGAGGGATTCGAACCCTCGTAGCCCCGAAGGGCTAAACGGTTTTCGAGACCGCCGCATTCAACCACTCTGCCACCCCTCCGTGGGGTGAAAGCGGCGCCCTTGCGGACGCCGCAGATTCTACTGGCGGAGAGTCTGGGATTTGAACCCAGGATACGCTTTAGGCGTATACACGATTTCCAATCGTGCTCCTTCGGCCGCTCGGACAACTCTCCTTGAAAAACCGCATACGGGAGTATACATTACTTCTCCCGCCAGCGCATCTTACACACAACTTTTTGCTCGGCGCGTGGTCAGTGCGTGGGTCTCGGCGGGCGCGTCGTCCGTCTCGCCCCATGTCCGGCCTGGGCCTAGTTGAGCTTGGACACCTGGCCGTTGCGAACGGCCCACTTGCGGCGCTCGGTCTCGGACAGGATGCGCTTGCGCATGCGGATGTTCTTGGGCGTGATCTCGACGAGCTCGTCGTCCATGATGTACTCGAGCGCCTCCTCGAGGGTGAAGGCACGCGGGGGCGTGAGCTGCACGGAGATGTCGGCGGTCGAGGAGCGCTGGTTGCCGAGGCTCTTCGTGCGCGCGATGTTGACGACCATGTCGCCGGGCTTCGAGCGCTCGCCCACGAGCATGCCCTCGTAGCACTCGGTGCCGGGGCCCACGAAGAGGCTGCCTCGGTCCTGGAGCGTGCCGAGTGCGTACGCGACGGCCTTCTCGGTGCTCATCGAGATCATCGCGCCGTTCTGACGGTTGCCGATGTCGCCCGCGAACGGGCCGTACTCGAGGAAGGTGTGGTAGAAGACCGCCTCGCCGTGCGTGACGTTGAGGATTCGGTTCTTGAGGCCCATGATGCCGCGCGTCGGAATCTTGAACTCGAGGTGCGTCTGGGTGATGCCCGTCTCCATGTTGCTCATGGTTCCGCCGGCGTTGCCGAAGACCTCGATGACCTTGCCGGAGTACTCGCTCGCACACTCGACCACGGCCTGCTCGATGGGCTCGAGGCGGCTGCCGTCCGGGCCCTTCTTGAAGAGGACCTTCGGGCGTCCGACCTGGAACTCGAAGCCCTCGCGCCGCATGTCCTCCATGAGGACCGAAAGGTGCAGGATGCCGCGGCCGGCGACCTCGATGCCCGTCTTGTCGGGGAGCTCCTCGATGCGCATGGTCACGTTGTTCTCGCGCTCGGTCATGAGGCGTTCCTTGAGCTGCCTGCCACCGACGATATCGCCGTCGCGGCCGACGAGCGGCGAGGTGGACGCCTCGAAGACGACGGAGAGCGTGGGTGGGTCGATCTCGATGGGCTCGAGCTCGACGGGGTTCTCGGGGTCGGTGTAGACGTCGCCGATGTCGGTGGAGTCAACGCCGACCACGGCGCCGATGTCACCCGACTCGACCTCGGTGCACTCCTTGCGGCCCAGGTAGTCGAAGGTGAAGAGCTGCTTGACCTGGCTCATGGCACGCGAGCCGTCGTTCTTGACGACGAGGATCTTGTCGCCCTGGTGGATGGTGCCGGAGTACACGCGTCCGATGCCGATTCGGCCGACGTAGCTCGAGTGGTCCACGGTCACGCACTGCATGGCGAGAGGACCGTCAGGGTCGACCTCGGGTGCGGGCAGACCGTCGACGATCATGTCGAGCAGCGGGAACATGTCGTCGTTGTCGTCGTCGGGCGTGAGGCGCGAGAAGCCGTTGACGGCGGACGCGAAGACCACGTGCTCCATGGCGAACTCGAGCTGCTCGTCGGTCGCGCCGAGGTCCATCATCAGGTCGAGTGACTCGTTGACCACCTCCGCCGGGCGGGCGCCCTCGCGGTCGATCTTGTTCACGCAGATCATGATCGAGAGGCTGGCGTCGATGGCGTGACGCAGGACGAAGCGCGTCTGGGGCATGGGGCCCTCTGCGGCGTCGACGAGAAGGACCGCGCCGTCGGCCATCCTGAGCACGCGCTCGACCTCGCCGCCGAAGTCGGCGTGGCCGGGGGTGTCGATGACGTTGATCTTGATGCCCTTGTACTCGATGGAGATGTTCTTTGCCAGGATGGTGATGCCACGCTCGCGCTCCTGGTCGTTTGAGTCGAGCACGCGCTCCTGTACCTGCTGGTTCTCACGGAACGCGTCCGTTGCCTTGAGCATCTGGTCCACGAGGGTGGTCTTGCCGTGGTCGACGTGGGCGATGATGGCGATGTTCCTGATGTTCTCCTGGCGCATGTGTACCTCTCGTTCGAACGTGCCTGTCGGACGCGCACTGCGCCCGCTCGTCTGATCCTGTTTTTTCCCTCGGTACTGTACTGCACGCGCGGCCTGCGCAAACGTGCGCTGGCCCGTCATCGCAGCATCTACAGCAGCGGCTTCATCTCGCCGGCTGGTGCAGGGTCGGTCCATCGGAACTTGTCGCGGCGGCCTTTGCCCTCCACGAGCGAGTAGGCCGAGAAGCTCAGGAAGCCCCGCTCGCCGAACTCGAGGATGAGCGCGTCGTGGTAGGCGCCGGCGTCATCTGCGATGGCGCCCTCGTAGACGAGGGCGTACCTGACGGGCGCGCCGAGAAGGTCTTCCGGGCTTCCGCCCGCGCGGTCGAGGGCATGCACCTTGGCGCGCGCTCCCTCGAGGCACTCCTCGGGGCCGTCGTCTGCAAACTCGTACGAGGCAACGGAGCGCTTGGCATCTTCCACGACGAGCAGGACGTTCACGTCCTCGCCCTCCGCAAGCATGTCGAGCGCATCGCCCATGAGCTCCGACGAGAGCTCGTCGAGCTCGGGGGACACCCCCTGCTTGCGCTGGTCTTCTCCGTGAGCCATGAGCGTGCCTCCCCTCCGGGCGAGCCTGCTTCGTAACATATATCTATAGAGATGGTACACCGTCATCACGACCAGCGGCGTCGCAGGCTGGGCGGACGTGGATCTTGTCGCTTCCGTACAAGTTTCTGGCGCAATCCCGCTAGTCTGCGCAGTCAGTTGGCGAGAAACTCGAAGACGAAACCGCGCCCGTGGCGCGCCCGCCAACGTCTGGAGTCAGTCGTGAGCTTGCTTCTCCCCGTCATCTACATCACCTTCGTGAGCCTCGGCCTTCCCGACTCGGCCGTCGGCGCCGCCTGGCCGACCATGTACGTCGAGCTCGGGGCAGGCGTGTCGTGGCAGGGCATCATCACGCTCATCATCGGCACGGGTACCATCATCTCGAGCCTTCTCGCCGTGCGCCTGGTCGAGCGTCTCGGCGTCTTTCGGACGATCGTCGGAAGCGTGGCGCTCACCGCGCTGGCGCTCGTGGGCTTCTCGACCGTGGGGTCATTCTGGCAGATCTGCCTCTGGGCCATCCCCTACGGACTCGGCGCGGGCGCCATCGACGCCGCGCTCAACACGTACGTCTCGATTCACTATGCCGCACGCCACATGAGCTGGCTCCACTGCATGTGGGGCGTCGGTGCGAGCGCGGGACCGCTCGTCATGGCCGCCTGTCTCGCGCGAGGCACCTGGCACCTGGGCTTTCTCGCCATCGGCATCATCCAGTTTGTCATCGTCGGGCTCATTGCCCCGAGCCGCAAGCTCTGGGCGAAAGCAGCCGCCCGTGCCAGCGAGGACGGCGGCTCCCTCCCGCCGTCCTCGCGGCACCAGCTCCTGAGGCTTCCCGGGGTGCGCGAGGTGTTCGTCTGCTTCTTCTGCTACTGCGCGCTCGAGTCGACCTGTGGCATGTGGGCGGCGAGCTATTGCACGCTCGCGCGCGGCATCTCGGCCAGCGAGGCGGCTGGCTGGGCGTCCCTCTTCTACCTCGGCATCACCGCAGGCAGGGCGGCCAGCGGGTTTCTCACCCTACGCTTTGACGACAAGGCCATGATCCGGCTCGGACAGGCGCTCGTGACCGCCGGCATCGTGCTCGTCCTGCTCCCCGTCGGCAACGCGACCCTGCTCGTGGGCCTCGTGATGATCGGCTGCGGCTGCGCCCCCATCTACCCCTCGATCATCCACGCCACGCCGGCGCGCTTCGGCGAGCAGAACGCGCTCTCGATCACGGGCATGCAGATGGCCTTCGCCTACGTGGGGTCGGTCATGACACCGCTCTTCGGGCTTGTCGCCGAGTTCGTCTCGATTGGGCTCTACCCCTTCTACCTCGCCGTCATTCTCGTCCTGATGGTGGTCATGGCCGAGCGCGCCAACCGCGTCGTGTGACGGACGCCACGACGGCAGCGGCAGGCTCGCAATAACGCACATTTCGCCTGGCGAGAAACGCGCCAACTGGGCTTTTGTCGCCGGTCCCGGGCAAAATGTGCGTTATCAATCGTGGTCGCGCCTCCCGGTCCCGGTTATCGTACATTTCGCCTGGCGAGAAGCGCGCCAACTGGGCTTTTGTCGCCGGTCCCGGGCAAAATGTGCGTTATCGGTCGCGTCCGGCCTACTTGAACGCCTTCGCGTAGATGCCGGCAATCTCCTCGTCGGTGGTCGGGGCGGGATCGCAGGCAAAGAGCACGCCCATGGTCTCGCGAGCGTTCACGGCAAGCGGCAGGAACTCGTCGGACGTGAAGCCGTACTCGCTCATCCTGAGGTCGTCTACGCCGCAAGCCACCTGCAGGTCATGCAGCGCGGCGAGAAAGTCCTCGGGACGGGTGGCGTCATCCTTGCCCAGCGCCTTCGCCATGCTGATAAAACGGTCGTCGCAGACGTGGCGGTCGATCCAGAAGCCGAAGTACGCGAGGCTGATCATGGTGAGGCCAGCGCCGTGCGGCAGCTCGGGGTGGAACGCGCTCATCGCGTGCTCCATCGAATGCTCTGACGTGCATGCCGAGAAGACCATGGAGTAGCCGCTCATCGTGTTGGCGAAGGCGACGTGCGTGCGCGCCTCGAGGTCGGAGCCGTCGGCGACGGCCCGTGGCAGGTAGCGGCCGATGTTCTCAATGGCGGCGAGCTGCACGCGGTCAGAGAGCAGGTTCGCACGGTTGGAGATGAAGCCCTCGAGGCTGTGGAACAGCGCGTCGAAGCCCTGGTAGGCGGTGAACCTGGGCGGTACGGAGAGCATGAGCTCGGGGTCGACGATCGCAAAGCGGGCGAAGTCGTTGGCGGAGCCGACGCCGATCTTCTCGTGCGTGGCGAGGTTCGAGATGACTCCGGCCGAGTCGACCTCGGAGCCGGTACCAGCCGTGGTCGTGATGGCGACCCAGGGCAGCTCGGGGTTCACGAGCGGCAGGGCACGGCCGGTCTTTCCGCCGGCGTAGTCCCAGAGGTCGTCGCTCGGCTGCGGCGCGAACATCGCCATGACCTTCGCGGCGTCCATGACCGAGCCGCCGCCGAGGGCGACGATGAAGTCGACGCCATTCTCACGGGCGAAGAAGGCGCCCTCCTCGGTGACCTCTTTGGTCGGGTTGGCCCCGACGTGATCGAAGACGACGGTCTCGACGCCAGCGGCGGCAAGCTCGGCGAGGGTCCGGTCGAGCGAGCCATTGGCGCGCGTGGACTTTCCGTTGGAGATGACGACCATGGCACGCCGTCCGGGCATGGCCTGCTCGTGAAGGTGGTTGAGCTGACCGGCGCCAAAGAGGACGCGGGTGGGGGCGTATGAGTTGTAGGCGAGAAGCGACATGACATGATCCTTTCACACGGATTCGTGGATGTGAGGACTACGATAGACCTTGAAGCTTGGTTTAAGTCAAGACGGCGCTGAGCAGCTAGGATACAAGTCCACACCCAGACGTCAGACCAGGCGAGCGTAATCCTGGGTCCCATGGTAAACGTGAGACACGACGATCTTCCCGTCACGCGGCACGTACAACACGAGGTACCTCATCACGGGCATCACACGAAAGCCGAGGCGGGTGAGCTCATCGAGTCGGCTCGGCGGGTAGAGCTCTGGCATCGCGCAGACGTTCTCGGTCTTCGCGTCGAACTCATCGAGAAACCTGGCGGCCGCGGACGGGCTCGCGAGGTCGCGTGCCAGATACCGGACGATCTCCTCGACGTCCCGCTGCGCCTGGGGAAGGATTACCAGCTCAGAGGCCATACTTCTCCCTGAGGTCCCGCGTGAAGGACGCGCCGTCCACGTACTCCCCCGCCGCGTAGTCCTTCTCGCCACGGGCGACGATCGCCAGGAGCTTTGCCCGCGCCACCTCGTCGAGGAGCAGGTCATAACTTTCGATCGGCATGACGACGAACTTCCCATAGCCGTTCTTGGTAACCGTGACGGGCTCGTCGGCAGCCTCGACGAGAGCCGAGAACTTCGCGGTGTCCTTCATGTCTCTGATGGGGACGCAGATGCCCATGTGATCTCCCTCGTCGGTGCGATGGCCTTATTGTACCACGACAGCGAGAAGCCCCGGGCTCTTGGACGACTCCGCACTCAAAGCTTCGGGCCAGCCGGCCGCGCGGAACCCCACGCCGTCCAAACCGCACCCACAGACGCCCACCGATTTTCTCGCCAGATGTTTACTCTCCCCCTTTCGGTGGGTATAGTCAATTTAGACTAATTCTAAATTCGAGAAGGGAAGGTCGATGACAAAGCAACGCGAGCTCATCCTCGCAATCGTGCGCGACAACCCCTCCCACCTCACCGCCGAGGAGGTCTTCGACCTGGCGCGGCAACAGATGCCCACGATCGTGAGAGCGACCGTCTACAACAACCTCAACTACCTCTCGGAGAACGGACTCATACGACGCGTGCGAATGCACGGCGGTCCCGACCGCTTCGACGGTGTCCTCGAACCGCACGAGCACCTCGTCTGCGACGTCTGCGGCAAGGTCTCGGACCTGTCGATCAAGGACATCGAGGGGCTTCTCGCCCGCGAGTCTCACATCAAGCTCACGGGATACGAGCTCACCCTGCACTACGTCTGCCCCGAATGCCGGGCACGACAGCACGAGTAGGACTCAGGAGGGGCGAGCCCCTCACGAGCATAGACACGAGCGACAGACGCTCAATCGCACGACACGAAGGAGGGTTTCCATGGACGAGTACAAGAGGCTAACCAACGAGGTAGGCGCGCCCGTCGCCGACAACGAGCACAGCATCACGGCGGGACCGCGCGGCCCGGTCATGCTGCAGGACGTGTGGCTCCTCGAGAAGCTCGCGCACTTTGACCGCGAGGTCATTCCCGAGCGCAGGATGCACGCAAAGGGCTGGGGCGCCTACGGCACGTTCACCGTCACGAACGACATCACGCAGTACACGAAGGCGGACCTGTTCTCCGAGGTGGGCAAGAAGACCGACCTCTTCATCCGCTTCTCGACCGTGGCCGGCGAGCGCGGTGCGGCCGACGCCGAGCGCGACATCCGCGGCGTGGCCGTCAAGTTCTACACCGAGGAAGGCAACTGGGACCTCGTGGGCAACAACACCCCCACCTTCTTCATCCGCGACGTCCACAACTTCCCCGACCTCAACCGCGCCGTCAAGCGCGACCCCATGACCGGCATGCGCAGCGCGCAGAACAACTGGGACTTCTGGACGCTACTGCCCGAGTGCTTCCACCAGACCACGGTCGTCATGTCCGACCGCGGCATCCCCGACGGATTCCGCCACATGCACTTCTACGGCGAGCACACCTTCTCGATGTATAACGCGGCTAACGAGCGCGTGTGGGTCAAGTTCCATTTCCGCACCGAGCAGGGCATCAAGAACCTGACGGACGCCGAGGCCGCCGAGCTTGTCGCCCGCGACCGCGAGAGCTCCGGGCGCGACCTCTATGAGGCCATCGCCAAGGGTGACTTCCCCAAGTGGAAGATGTACATCCAGGTCATGACCGAGGAGCAGGCCAAGAACCACTACGAGAACCCCTTCGACATCACGAAGATCTGGCGCCATGCCGACTATCCGCTCATTGAGGTCGGCGAGGTCGAGCTCAACCGCTGGCCGGAGAACTACTACGCCGAGGTCGAGCAGGCCGCCTTCACGCCCGCCCACGTGGTGCCGGGCATCGGTTTCTCGCCCGACAAGTTCCTCCAGGGAAGGCTCTTCGTCTACGGTGACGCACAGCGCTACCGCCTGGGCGTGAATCACAACGAGATCCCCGTGAACCAGGCCAAGCACGCCAAGGTCGCGGACTACCACCGCGACGGCGCGATGCGCGTCGACGGCAACTACGGCGCTGCGCCCGCCTACTCCCCCAACTCGCAGGGCTGGTGGTCACCCCAGCCCGAGGTCATGGAGCCGCCGCTCGAGATCGACGGGGCCATGTGGGCCTACGACCCGACCGATGACCCGACCGACGACTGCTTCCACTCGGGCGGTGACCTCTATCGCGTCATGAGCGAGGACCAGAAGGAGACGCTCATCGGCAACACCGCGAGGAACATCGCGCCGTGCTCCGAGACCATCAAGTATCGCCACGCGGTGCACTGCTACTGGGCCGACCCCGACTACGGCGAGCGCATGACGCGCGCGCTCAAGCTCGACCTCGACACCGTGAAGGAGCTCGCCAAGGGCGACCACAAGGCACTTGTCGCCGCCACCCTTCCTGGCGGACGCTTTGACGACAGACCCTGCATGATGAGCTGCCATTCGTGCGAGAACCCCTGTATCGACGAGAAGTACCTGTAAAGCAGCGCTCATGAAGCGGTGAGAAGTGCCCCCGCGTCCGGCTTCGGGCGTGGGGGCACGCTCATGTCGGGGCAAGGCGGGGCGACGGGCGGCGGCTCGTCCGCGTTCTTCGCGTGTTCCGCGCAGGACAGGACTGCCCCAGCGTGATTCGTCATCGCCCCTAGCTCCGAACGGGCTCAGACGCATCGCACCCCCAGGTGCGCCCCTCCCGCAATTGCTCGCAGATCAGACGGTACGTCGACTCGAAGGCGCTCCCGCGCTCCCAGACCATCGAAAACTCGTGGGTGACGGAGAAGTCCTCCAAGCTAATCTCGCGCAGCCTTCCGACGGCGATTCGCTCCGCGACCACGGGCTCAAAGAGAAACGAGAGGCCCGCGTCGAGCTCGAGCAGCTGGAGAATTGCCTGCATGCCTCCGACTTGCACCGTATGACCGAAGGACCTCACGGAGAGCCCGTGCGTGGCAAGCTGCCGCTCGAGGGCGTCGCGTGTGCCCGACCCCGTCTCGCGAACGAGGATTCGCTCGTCGAGAAGGTCCTGCAGGCAATTCGGTTCATGCGCAAAGGCGTGCTCGACCGCGCACACGGGAACGAAGCGCTCGACGGAGAGCGTCTCCGAGTCGAACTCACGGGCGTCGAAGAACCCCTCCACAAGCGCGAAGTTGATGCTCCCCGCCCTCATCCTGGCGAGAAGCTCGCTCGTGTTGGCCATCTCCATCCGCACGTCGGCGTGGGGGTGGAGGTCGAGCAGGCGAGCGAGCGGTCGCGCGACGACGAACTCCCCGATGGTCATCGTCACCCCGAAGTGCAGCGGCAGCTCGTCATCCCCTCCGGCGGCGATGTGTCGTCTGAGCAGCACGTCATCGTTTCTCACCGTCGTCGCGGCCCGCTCGAGCGCTCGCCCGGCGGCGGTGAGGTGAAGTCGTCTGCCCTGGTAGCGGAAGAGCGGCGTGCCGTAGTCCTGCTCGAGGGCGTGTACCTGCTGCGACACCGCGGGTTGCGAGAGATGCATCGCGGCCGCCGCCTTGGTATAGCTCAGTGTCTCGCAGACCGCGAGGAATGTCTCGACGCGCGTGTCGAGCATGGCGGACCCCCCATCGCAACTCTATCTATAAGGAATTCCATCATACATATAGGTATCAATACGAATTGATTATCGCATGGCACCCGTAGAATCGTACGAGTCACGAAACGAGATCAAGCGAAAAGGGCAACGTCGTCCGCCGGACGGCATGCGAAGGGGGACGACGTGGAGTTTCTCAGGGACAAGGGCCCAGGCATTCTGTTCTGCCTGGCGATTGCGGTGCCGGCATGGCTGCTCGGGCAGGCGTTTCCCGTGATAGGCGGACCCATCTTCGCCATTCTCGCCGGCATGGTCATCAACCGGACGCCGCTCGTACGCAACGCGTTTGGCTCGGGTATCGTCTTCGTCTCGAAGAAGGTCCTGCAGTGGGCCGTCATCCTCCTGGGCTTTGGCCTCGACCTCGCGGTGATCGCCCGCACGGGCGTCCAGTCGCTGCCCATCATCGTGTGCACGATCACGACTTCGCTGGTCATCGCCTACGTACTCCACAAAGTCATGCACATCCCGAGCAAGACGTCGACCCTCGTGGGCGTAGGCTCCTCGATCTGCGGCGGCAGTGCCATCGCCGCGACCGCGCCCGTCATCGACGCGGACGCCGAGGAGGTCGCGCAGTCCATCTCGGTCATCTTCTTCTTCAATGTCATCGCGGCGCTGTTCTTCCCGATGCTCGGCAGCCTCATCGGCTTTGATACCACCTCGGGCGAGGCCTTCGGCATCTTCGCAGGCACGGCCATCAACGACACCTCGTCGGTCACGGCGGCGGCCTCGACCTGGGACAGCATGTGGGGCTTGGGAACGGCGACACTCGACAAGGCCGTCACCGTCAAGCTCACCCGAACGCTCGCGATCATCCCCATCACGCTCGTGCTCGCCTTCATCCGCATCCGCCGCGAGCGTGCCGCCGGCGTCGAGGGTGCGAAGGTGGACTTCCGCGCCATCTTCCCGTTCTTCATCGTCTGGTTCGTGGCCGCCTCGGTCGTCACGACCATCGCCCTGGCAAACGGCGTGAGCGCAGCCGCGTTCATCCCCGCAAAAGAGCTGAGCAAGTTCATGATCGTGACCGCGATGGCGGCGATCGGGCTCAACAGCGATGTGGTCAAGCTCGTGCGCACGGGCGGCAAGCCCGTCGCCCTGGGAGCCTGCTGCTGGGTGGGCATCACCGCCGTGAGCCTGATCATGCAGCATACGCTTGGCATCTGGTAGTCGGCGAGAAGGCTTACTGCCCGTCTCGACCACATCGCCCGAAAGCCCGTCGACGCTACTTGCCCCGCAGCCCCTCGACGGCACCGACGATACCGCACGCGATGCCCCCCAGAGGCCAGAGCAGCCAGAACCAGGACTGGGCATGGAATGCGGGCACGAAGAGCAACACGAGGGCGATGGCGGTGGCAACGAGCATGACGGCCCCGTAGGTATTGCTCGTCCGCTTCGCCCGACGGGCACGCTCACGCAGGGACTCGTCCGGCAGAGTGGCAATCGAATCGTCTGGAAGTTCCGAGAGCGCGTCCTCGTTGTACTCGTCAATGTCCAAGCGGCCATTGAGCAGCACGCTTCGAATGATGACCCAGACCCCCACGGCGACGAGCAGCACCGCCATGCACGCCCAGGTGCCGACAAACGCGTCGTCCATCAGAGGCCTGAGCCCCAGGGCGAGCGCCCCAAGGAGGACGGCGATGCCCGCCACCAGATGGCGCGCGAACGACGCGCGCGAGGCGTCGCGCTGTGCCGTCGTGTAGAAGTCCTCGATGTAGGGGTGGGCCTTCTGGAAGGCGTCGTACTCCATGCCTATGGGAATGAGGAGCCCAAGTCCCGCGACGAGCCCTACGGGAAACAGGACGTAGGGAACGGCCGAGAAGCCACCGTCGGAGAAGCGGGTGACGTCCGTAAGCGGGGCGAGGGAACACGCGGCGATGAGAACGCCCACCCCGGACGAGACCCGGCTGGCGTAGCGGCGCATGAAGTCGTCGTAGCCGACCACGTCCTGCGGCTTCATGCCCGAGGGCATGCTCTGGCTCGGCTCGACAGTGCGACTGGTGAGGTCCCCCGAGACCAGGTCGTCAAGGGTGCAGCCGAAGATGTCGCAGAGCTTGATGAGCTTGTCCATCTCGGGGTAGGCGCGCTCGGCCTCCCACTTTGATACTGACTGACGGCTCACGCCGAGCAGCATCGCGAGCTGCTCCTGGGTCATGTTGCGCGTCGCGCGCAGGTGCTGGAGATTGTCTCGGAAGCTCATGGTCGTTGTCCTTTCGTGGCTGTGGTGGAGAGCGCCATACAGGGTCGCCCGCCCTTATGCCCTCAAGACTGCGGTTGCCAGGAGTTGCACTCCACCAACCTGCGAGTTCATTTTGGCACGAAACGCGCAACCAGCGGTTGCGCGGGCAATGAGATCCCACTCGTCCCGAACGATACCGAGCCTCGAACCCCGCTCATTCCATCAGCGACGAGAGCGTAGACGGCAACTCATGACAATAGTCACCCCCTTCGCCGCGAACTCGTGACGCGGCTCACTTCCGCGCGGCGCGGTCCTGGGCGAGAATGACGTCGTCATCTTACGAAGGGACTGCCATGGACGCACCGAGAGAGATCGTCTCCATCGAAGGCCTGGTCAAACGCTACGGAGAGCTCATCGCCGTCGACCACCTGTCGCTGCACATCCAAGCTGGCGAAGTTTTCGGACTTCTCGGCCCCAACGGCTGCGGAAAGACCACGACCATCGACTGCGCGCTCTCGCTCCTGTCCTACGACAAGGGTGACATCCGACTCTTCGGCGAGGAGATGTCGCCGACGCGCTACGACCTCAAGCGACGCATCGGCATGGTGCCACAGGAGGTGGCCGTCTATGACGAGCTCACCGTCCGCGAGAACATCGACGCGTTCTGCGCGCTCTACGTCGATGACAAGCGCCGGCGGCGCGGTCTCGTCGACGAGGCCATCGAGTTCGTGGGGCTTGGCGACTTCGAGAAGTTCCGGCCCAAGAAGCTCTCCGGCGGCCTCAGGCGGCGCCTCAACATCGCCTGCGGCATCGCCCACAAACCGGAGCTGATCTTCTTCGACGAGCCCACCGTCGCCGTGGATCCGCAGAGCAGGAACTCAATCCTCGAGGGGATCGTCCGTCTCAGCCGCGAGGGCGCGACCGTCGTCTACACGAGCCACTACATGGAGGAGGTCGAGCAAATCTGCTCGCGCATCCTCATCATGGACGCGGGGCGCGAGGTCGCCCAGGGTACCAACGACGAGCTCAAGGCCATGGTCGGCACGGGCGAGCGCATTCGCGTCGAGTGTCCGCCGCCGAGCGAGGCCACGCTCGAGACCGTCCGCCGCCTGACACACGTGCGCAAGGCCGACTACGCCGACGGGATTCTCGCCTGCGAGTGCGCCAACGGAGCCCACAACCTCGCCGACGTGCTCGGCGTGCTTGCGGAGGCGGGCGTCCCCTATGGCCGCGTCTACTCGGAGCCGCCGACCCTGAACGACGTCTTCCTCGAGATCACGGGCAAAGAGCTCCGCGACGAGTCCGTGGCCTAGGGAGACGCAATGGCGACGACCTTCCTCGCGACCCTCAAGTCGCTTGTCCGAAACCGGGCGCTCCTCTTCTGGCCCCTCGCCTTTCCCATCATCATGGCGACGATGTTCGGAGCGATGTTCGCGAACCTCCAGAGCGGCTACGCCTTCGATCCGTTCCAGCTCGGCGTGGTTCGCGACGCGAACTACGCCGCCGCGCCCGGGCTTGACGACCTGCTCGATGAGCTCTCCTCGCCATCGGCCGACACGCAGTACGTCACCGTCACCACCTGCGACGACGCAGCCGATGCCGAGGCACGGGTCGATTCGAGCGAGATAGAGGGCTATCTCACGGTCGATGACGGCGGCTCGCCGCAGCTGCATCTCTCCCGCAGTTCCCAGGGAGATGACAAGGCCACGGTGATGAGCTCCATCCTCGACTCCTACGTGCGCACGGTTGCCGAGCTCAAAGTCGTCGCTGCCGAGAAGCCCGAGCTGCTCGCAAGTCCGTCGGTGGCTCAAGCCACGATCGAGGCGTTCCAGACCGACGCGGTCTCGACCACGCGGCTCAAGCTCACGCGCACCGACCCCGACCCTTCCGCCCGCTATTTCTATGCGCTGCTCGCGATGACGGCTGGCATGGTGGCCATGATCGGGGCATTCGCGGTACAGCGAACGCAGGCAAACGCCAGTCCCGTGGGAGCGCGCGCCTCCGTCGCGGGAATCTCCCGCGGGAAGGTCCTCATGGCGACGGTGCTGGCCTCCTGGCTGTGCGGGTTCGCGTGTCTCGTCGTGGCCTTCGCCTACATGCGGATCGTGGTGAGGGTCGACTTCGGCGGGCGAGAAGGTCTGTGTCTCGTGGCGCTTGCGGTCTCGAGCCTGCTTGCCATGGCGGCAGGCGCGCTCGTGGGGACGACCCCCGGCGTGAAGACGGGCATCTTCTCGGCCATCTCATGTGTGCTCTCGATCTTCACGGGGCTGTACGGCTCAGCATCGCAGCGCCTAGCCGACAACGTTGCCGCGAGCTTCCCGATGCTGTCACGCCTGAATCCCCTCTGGCAGATCGCGCACTCGTTCTTCTCCCTGCTCTACTACGACTCGCTCGAGCCGTTCGCCCAGTCCTGCGGGGCACTGCTCGCGATGACGGTGGCGCTTGTGGCCGTCGCGACCCTTCGCATGAGGAGGCAGCGCTATGAGCACCTTTAGGACGTCTCTGCGCATCGTCTGGGGACATCGGCTCTATGTGCTTATCTACCTGGTGTTCATCAGCATGCTCGGCGTGCTGGCGGTGGGCGGCGCATCGAGTTCCCCCGACGCCGAGGAGACGGGCTTCATCGCGGCGAAGCCGACCGTAGCCGTGATCGACAGGGATGGGAGCGACATCTCCCGCGGCATCACGGAGTACGTATACGCACAGGGAACGTCCGTCGACGTGGCCGATGACGAGCGCTCGATCCAGGATGCAGCGGCCGAGGATCGAGCGAGTTACGTCCTCGTGATTCCCGCCGGCTATGGAGACGCCCTCATGGACGCGGCCGCCACGGGCGGCGAGGCCCCGTCGCTCGAGACGGTCGTGAGCTATCAGAGCTCGTCCGGCACGCTCATGGACCTCTCCGTGCGGGGATACCTGCAGAGCGCTTACGGATTCGCCGCAACGGTCGCATCGTCGCAGGCAGGCGTCGTGCGACTGGCGAGTGACGCAGCCGCCGAGAGGGTCCCCACGACAATCGTGGCCACCGAGGCGAAGCCGCTCAGCTCATGGCTTCTCTACTACTTCCAGTTCGCGACTTACCCGATCTTCGCGAGCGTCACCATGGTCGTCGCGGTGCTCATGAACTCCCTCAACGAGCGAGACGTGCGGATGCGATCGCTTGCGGCGCCCATCACGAGTGCCCGCAGGAGCCTGCAGACGTTTCTCGCCTGCTGCGTGATGGGCCTTGTCGCCTGGGCGTGGATCTGCCTCGTGGGGTTTGCCCTGAATGACGGTGCCGCAACCATCGCGACCGCGCCCGCGCAGGTGGCACTCATGTGTGGCTCGCTGCTTGCCTATTCGCTCGTCTCCGTGACGGCAGGGTTCCTCGTGGGGCAGCTGGGCATGGGTGAGATGGCGGCCAACGCGATCTCGAACGTGGCTGGCATGGCGCTGTCGTTCCTCGGCGGCGGATGGGTGCAGCTCGCGCTCATGCCGGCTGCGGTGCAACAGGCGGCGCGATTCTTTCCCAGCTACTGGTCCACGACGGCCGCGAATGACGCGTTCCTCCTCACCGAGACGAGCGGCGCGGCCGTCGCGGGCGTGCTCGGGGAGATCGGAGTCGTCTGCCAGTTCGCG
>LAHS01000193.1_pt1 | contig 20125 bp, 16 predicted proteins | sample 329651 | NCBI WGS metagenome assembly LAHS01 (sample SAMN03275699, study PRJNA271635) | activated sludge metagenome | isolation source: sample C-1 Sludge from hydrolytic chamber (first chamber) of Anaerobic... | reverse complement strand
TGATAGTATTTTTGGCAAAATGATGCGCAAAGTGTCACATGGCCTCCCGGGTGCCGTCAGAGGTGAACTGGCGGGCTGGGGCGTGGGCGGACAGTATGACAGCGCAGCCCTTCGCCCAGCTATGACCGTTGGGTGTGATAAGACTGCACGTGACAGATGGAGCAATGTGTGTCGCGGGGGCTATCCCTCGCGGAAGAAATCGAGGGCCTCCCTGATCTCCTCCTCGGTGGCTGTCTGGTTGATGCGAATGTCGCCGATGTCGCCGAGCAGGGTGAAATTAATATGCCCGAACGTGTTCTTCTTGTCGTGACGCATGAGTTCGATGAGTGCATCGTAGTCGTTGCACGATAGGTCGAAGCGGCCGTAATGCTCGCGGATATAGGTCACCGTCTGATGAAGTTTCTCTGTGGGGAAGCCCGTTTTGACGGCAGAGAGATAGAGCTCGGCAACGAGGCCGTAGGCCACGGCATAGCCATGGAGCAGAGGAGAGGCCGACTTCAGGGAGAAGCTCTCGAAGGCGTGGCCTACGGTGTGCCCCAGGTTGAGCGCCTTGCGAAGGCCCTTCTCGTGCGGATCTTTCTCCACGATATGCTCCTTGACCCTGACCGACTGCTGCAGAAGCTGCTGCAGGAGGGTAAAGTCGGGCGTGGAGATGTCAAAGCGGAGAAGCTCTGCCCAATGCTTTTCCGTGCTGATGAGCCCGTGTTTCAGCATCTCTGCATAGCCCGACAGCAGATTCTGAGTGTCGAGGGTGTGCAGGAATTTTGTGTCGAGGATCACAAACTTGGCCTCGTTGAAGACCCCGATCTCGTTCTTCAGTCCGCCGAAGTTAATGCCGGTCTTACCTCCTACGGAGGCATCGACCATGGCGAGGAGCGTGGTGGGGATATTGATGAAGTCGATGCCGCGCTTGAAGGTCGAGGCGGCAAAGCCACCGAGGTCGGTCACCATGCCTCCGCCCAGGTTGATAAGGCATGAGTGTCGGGTGGCGCCGCCCTGCTGCAGGGTCTGCCACACGTGGGTGAGCGAGCTGAGGTCCTTGTGCGAATCAGAGGCACCTATGGTGATGAGCTGAGCATTACGCAGGGAGAAACTGTCGCGGATCAGGGGCCAGCTGTGGACGGCGGTATTCTCATCGACCAGCACAAACAGCCGGTCGTGTTCACATTCTGAGATGGCAGCGGCTATCTCCGTCATTAGGTTCCGTGGAAAAATTACTCTCTGTTTCATAATCATACTTGTGTCTAATCATTTGATTTATTACAAATGTAGTGATTAATCTGTGTTACTACAAGATGGAAGGGTTACAAATTATAACTTTTTAAGCCTTCGCCTTGCCATTTTGCTCATATAGTAGGAGATATGTGCAGCAAACGGTTGGAGCACGCTCTGCGGTCTGCGTATCTTTCTGATCTCACTGATGGCTGGCGAGGAGATCTGAACCACGAATGAACACGAATCGGCACGAATGAATATTGATTTTTTTCACGCTACAGATTTATCAGATTTACCAGATTCATTCGTGCCGATTCGTGTTCATTCGTGGTTCACTGTTCTCTCGCATTGGCCTCAATCTGGTTAATTAGGCTAATCTGCAGAGTGATCTATTCGTGGTTCTCGGTTTCCTCGCGTAAGCCTCAATCTGGTAAATCTGATAAATCTGTAGCGTGATCTGTTCGCAATGATTCGTGTCCATTCGTGTTCATTCGTGGTTAAGAATAAATCGAGCATCAATCTTGTTTTTCGATAAAAATTAATTCCGCCAACGGGTAGATGCGGATATTTTTGGCAGCCGGTTAAACTAAGGAGAGCATGATACGTCTTAGAAGAAACGCTAAATCAAAAGTAACGTAAAACTAGACTTATGAGAAAGTTCCTTCTGCTGGTGCTACTGATGATGATATCGGTGGGTGCCATGGCTCAGAAAAGAGAGATTTCAGGATTACTTATCGACCGCGATTCCAAGGAGAGCGTGCCGATGGCTACCGTTCAGCTCCTTAAGATGGACTCGACATTCGTGGCGGGAACCGTGACGAACGACAGCGGCAAGTTTGTGCTTCAGGCTCCGGCCAATGAGAGGTACCTCCTGAAGATTTCGAGCATTGGCTATCGGGCTGCGGTGAGACGCATACAGATGCAGGCCGACCATGACCTGAACATGGGCGTGATGAGGCTGGGCTCTGATGCCGTGATGCTGAAGGAGGCCACCGTGACGGCACAGGCCATGAAGGTCACGGTGAAGGAGGATACCTTTGTATATAACAGTGCAGCCTATCGCACGCCGGAGGGTTCGACCATTGAGGAACTGGTGAAACGGCTTCCCGGCGCACAGGTAGATGACGCCGGCAAGATCACCATCAACGGTAAGGAGGTGAAGAAGATCCTGATAGACGGTAAGGAGTTTATGACCGGCGACACGAAGACGGCCATGAAGAACATTCCTACCTCTATTATCAATAAGATCAAGGCCTACGACCAGAAGAGCGACCTCTCGCGCGTGACGGGGATAGACGATGGCGATGAGCAGACGGTGCTCGACTTTGGTACACGCCCCGGCATGGGAAAGGGACTGATGGTGAATGCCGATGCAGGGGTCGGAACGGAGGATCGTTACTCTGCCCGAATGTTCGGAGGCTACTTCGATAAGAAGATGCGTATTTTCGGTATGGGCAATGCCAACAATGTGAATGACATGGGATTCGGCGGTCGAGGCGGCTTCGGAGGTGCACGTAACGGACTGAACGCTACCAAGATGGCTGGCCTGAATCTGAATTACGAGAAGAAGGACACGCTCAAGATAGACGGTAGCGTGAGGTGGAACCATAGCGACGGCGACGTGCAGAGCAGGAATTCTATCGAGAATTTCGTGAGCCGGTCGGCCGCTTTCTCCAATGGACTGAATCAAAACTACAGTCGCAGCAACAGCTGGAACGCACAGGCACGTGTGGAGTGGACCCCCGACACGATGACAAACATCACTTTCAGGCCTACAGCGAGCCTGAACTCCAGTGACGGACTGACAAGCAGAAGGTCGGTAGCCTTCAGTGCTGATCCCTATAACTACGTTACAGACCCGCTCAATTTGGAAGCATGGGCCAACGTGGGCAATGACAGTCTGCTGGTCAATTCGAACGAGAGCCGGGGCATGAGCTACTCTGACCGTAAGTCGGTGGGAGCCATGCTGCAGTACAACCGCCGCCTGAATGCCAGGGGACGTAACCTGACGGTACGGGCAGACGTCAGTTACGGCAGTGGAGATAGTAAGGACCTCTCTATGAACAACGTACACCTGTACCAAATAGAGAACGCCCTGGGAGCCGACTCAACGTATCAGACTAACCGCTATACCCTTACACCGACGAAGGACTGGAGCTATACGCTGCAGGCCACCTACAGTGAACCGCTGTGGAAAGCCACATTCCTCCAGCTGCGCTACCGCATGAGATACAGCTACAGCAAGAGTGACCGCGCTACCTACGACTTCTCTAATCTTGGCGAGAGCTTCTTCTCGGGCATCAACGCAGACTATCGCACGTGGGACAGTTACCTCGACCGGCTGGAGCATCCCTACACGGAGTATCGCGACGACAACCTGAGCCGATTCTCGGAGTATAAGAACTACACGCATAGCATCGAGCTGATGTTCCGCATGATTCGCGAGAAATATCAGTTGAATGCCGGCGTGATGATGCAGCCGCAGAATTCTCACTACGTGCAGGACTATCAGGGGGTGAGTGTCGATACGACGCGTAATGTGTTTAACGTGTCGCCTACGTTTGACTTCCGTTACCGATTCAACAAGGTGAGCAACCTGCGTATCAACTACCGCGCCGATACCACGCAGCCGAGCATCAACTCCCTGCTCGACATCGTAGATGACTCCGACCCGCTCAACATCTCGAGGGGTAATCCGGGTCTGAAACCCTCGTTCACGCAGAACTTCCGATTGTTCTACAATGGCTATTTCGAGAAGACCCAGCGGTCGTTGATGACTTTTGCCAACTTCTCTACTACGAATAATTCGATCAGCAATAAGGTGACTTATGACGAGAAGACCGGTGGGCGGACTACGCGGCCGGAGAATATCAATGGACAGTGGAATCTGAACACAGGCCTGATGTTCAACACTCCGCTTGACAGTGCGGGGCACTGGAACGTCAACACGTTCAGCTCGCTGAACTATGCCAACAATGTGGGTTACGTGAGTCTGTCGAAGACGGCCGACTCGGAGAAGAGCACCACCAAAGACTTAACCCTGGGTGAGCGTCTGTCGGGAAGCTATCGCAACGACTGGCTTGAGGTGGAGCTGGACGGATCGCTGAATTATCGCCATTCGCGCAACGCGCTGCAGACAACGGCAAACCTCGACACCTGGCATTTCGCTTACGGAGCCAACATCAACGTAACGTTGCCCTGGGGCATGACTCTCTCTACCGACGCACACGAGAACAGCCGCCGAGGCTATACCGATGCGTCGCTGAACACCAATGAGTTTGTATGGAATGCACAGATCGCCCAGAGCTTCCTCAAGGGCAAGCCCCTGACGGTCATGCTGCAGTTTTACGACATTCTGCAGAACCAGAGTAACCTCAGCCGTAGCCTGACGGCTATGCAGCGCAGCGATACAGAGTATAACGCCATCAACAGCTATGTGATGCTGCATGTGAACTATCGTCTGAATCTTTTCGGAGGCAAGATGGGCGGCCCGAACATGGGTCCTGGCGGCCCCGGCGGAAGAGGGCGTGGCCCCCGTGGCGGAGGCTTCGGCGGAAGGCGTGGAGGCTTCGGCGGTCCGAGATTTTAGCAGGAGGCAGAATTTAGCTGAAAGTTTTTAAAACAAACAAGCGCGGCATGGCTGGATCACAGTCATGCCGCGCTTGTGTAATGTCGTAGGATCATTATGTTGATCCTTCCGTCGATACCACGCCTCCATCAATCATGTCGATATGTCAGAAGGGGCAAAGTCGATATGTTGGACGAGCAATGTCGATATGTGGAAGGGCACTTTGTGATGATGGCTCTCTGTCCATCACTTTTCCCCGATTATTTCCCATGTCCCACTCCTAATTCCTCACTCCTCACTTCTAATTTCTCACCCCTCACCCCTAATTCCTAACTCCTAACTATGTAGAATCGTCTCTTCTATCACCCGTGGGAAGTGTACCATCTCGAGAAGGTGCTCCTTCTCGGCAATGTCGTCGGGGGTATCGGTGGGTGAGAGCGGTGTCTTGAACTGCGCAATAATTTCGCCGCCATCAATCTCCCGGCTCACCCAGTGCACGGTCATGCCCGTCTCTGTCTCGCCGGCAGCCTTTACTGCTTCGTGCACGTGGTGTCCCCACATGCCTTTGCCACCGTATTTGGGCAACAGGGCAGGGTGAAGGTTGATCATGTGGCGTTGGTAAGCCTCGATGAGGAAGTCGGGAATGAAGAGCAGGAAGCCGGCAAGGACGATGAAGTCGATGTGGTATCGGCGGAGCAGGGGCATGAGCTTTTCGGGATCATTAAAGTCGGTTTTGCTCATCACAGCGGTGTCGATGCCCAGCCGGCGGGCGCGCACGAGGGCATAGGCATCGGCCTTATTAGACAGCACGAGCGAGGTACGGATACTGCTGTGATGGTCGAAATAGCGAATGATATTCTCGCAGTTGGTACCGCTTCCCGATACAAAGATAGCCAAATGAGTCATAAGATGATGTTTTTTAAGGGTTGTTGGAGATGTTTTAGGGGCAGTGAAAGCATATAAAAAGGGTGGGAGGAGTGATACCTTGTCACTCGTCCCACCCTTCCTCGTCAAAGCCGAACATGGCTGGTTCCACAAAAGCGTCGAGGGCACGGCGATCCTTTTTCGTAGGCCTTCCGGTTCCTCGTGCACGGTCTATGAAGCCGCTGATGTGGCTCATCTCCAGCAGTTCATACTGCCTAGGGTCGGTAACGTTCTCGTAGATCTGCGGAATGAGCTTGGCATTCACGCGCTGTTCTATGCAGGCCAGTACGCGGAAAGAGTAGGTCACGGGCGGTTTCTTCACGTCGATGATATCGCCAGCCTTGACCATATGGCTCGGCTTGACGGCCTTGCTGTCAATGCTCACACGGTTATTCTTTATGGCACTGATGGCCACCGACCGTGTCTTAAAGATGCGGGCGGCCCACAGCCACTTGTCTATGCGTGCCGAAGGGCTCACCTTGGGCATGCGGAGGTTGGGTGTTTCTGTTGCCATGTTTCTTTCTTTGCTTGCTTGGGTTTGCTTGTTAGTCGTTCAGACCTTCGGCCTTTCACTTCCCAGATGCTTCATACTTAGCATTCCGTCTCTCACGCTTGTTTGTGTTTCCCCAGCTTGTTAAACTGGTTCATCGTGATGTCGATGCCTTGCAGGACGAAGCTTTTGATGATCTCGCCGGCGGTGTCGATCGTGGGCTGCAAGATCTTCATGTCGTCATCACTGTAGTGCCCCAGCACCCAGTCGACCTGTCCGCCGCGGGGATAATCGTTGCCCACGCCTACACGGAGCCGGGCATAGTCCTGCCCGATGAGCTGAATGATGTGTCCCAGTCCGTTGTGTCCGCCGTTACTGCCGTTGGCTTTCAGTCGGAAGTCGCCGAGGGGCAGCGCCACATCGTCGCTGATGACGAGCAGCCGGCTCTGGTCTATGCGCTCCTGATTGAGCCAGTAGCGTACGGCGTTGCCGCTGAGATTCATGAATGTGGTAGGCTTGAGCAGAAAGACCTTGCGCCCCTTGATGCTTGTCTCCGCTAAGAATCCGTATCGTCTGTCCTCAAAACAAATATTGGACGCCTTAGCAAAAGCGTCCAATATCATAAATCCTGTGTTGTGTCTTGTTCCCTCGTACTCTTGTCCGGGGTTGCCAAGACCACAAATCAAGTATTTGTCCATTCCTTAGGATCGTTCCGTTTAGAATTATTCGGCGGGCTCTTCAGCTGCGGCCTCCTCCTCAGGAGCTGCTGCTGACACCTGTGCATTACGTGTCATCTTGATAGAGCAGACAACGACATCCTTGCCGGTTGCAAGCTCAAGACCCTCGTAAGACAGCTGACCTACCTTGATGCTCTTGCCGATCGTCAGGGCGGTAACGTCTACGTCGAGGTGCTCAGGAATCTGCTGATAGGGAGCGGTGACAGCGATCTTGCGGATAGAAAGGTTCATACGACCACCATCGCGAACACCCTGTGCCAGACCAACGAGCTTCACCGGGATGGCGATTGTGATAGGCTTCTGATCGTTTACCTCGTAGAAGTCAACGTGCAGAGGCGCGTCTGTCGTGGGGTGGAACTGGATCTCCTTCATCACTGCGGTATGCTTGGTACCGTCGATGTCGATGCAGATCACGTAGATGTGAGGAGTGTAGATGAGCTTGCGAAGCTCGCTGAAAGATGCGGCGAAAGCCAATGCAACGGGCTTGCCGTTCTCCTTAGCCTCACCATAGAGGTTACAGGGGATAAAACCTTCCTTGCGCAGTGCCTTGGTTGCTTTCTTTCCAACTTCCTCGCGCTTCTTACCTGAGATGTTAATTTCCTTCATTTTTGAAAAATAATTGTGTTACTCTAAATTAATTATTTGTTAATTCACCATCACACTGGCAATCTCTTGACCAATCTGAGAATGTGGGTGCAAAGTTACAGCATTTATTTCAGATGGGCAAAGTATCTGGTAACAAATGAATAAATAATGTGCAAAGTTTCACTAAAAAAACAAGTTTTATACCTCATAATGTTGCGAGTAAGTGGAAAATTAAGTACTTTTGCAACGTAACATTAAACAAAACACAGCGAACAGTAAGAGTAATGATCAATAGAGATTTAATACGGATAAAGGTAGTTCAGTTAACCTATGCTTACTATCAGAACGGCAACAAGAATATGGACAATGCCGAAAAGGAACTCCTTTTCAGCCTGTCTAAGGCATACGACCTCTATATATATCTCCTCGATCTTATCGTTGCGATAACTCGGGAGGAACGCCACCGTGCCGACGTGCTGACTCAGAGGGCTGAGCGAGAAGGCGGCGAGGCGCCGTCGCTGCGTTTTGCCTTTAACAAGTTTGCAGTCCAGCTTGAGGAAAACAAGGCCCTCAACGAGTTTATCGAAGTGAAGAAACTTACCTGGGAAGATGATCTGGAATTCGTAAGAAAGCTATGTAACCAGATCGAACAGAGTGAGGTTTACAACGACTTTATGGCTCTGACGGAAAGCGATTACGAGGTGGATAGAGAGATGTGGCGCAAGCTTTATAAGCAGCTCATTCAGGACAATGCCGACCTTGATGCCTTGCTGGAGGAGAAGAGCCTGTACTGGAATGACGACAAGGAGGTGGTAGATACCTTCGTGCTCAAAACCATCAAGCGCTTTGATCCGAAGAATAAGAGCAAGCAGGAGCTCCTGCCGGAATATAAAGATGAGGAGGACAAGGAATTTGCGCAGAAACTTTTCCGTGCCACCATTCTCAATGCCGACGACTATCAGCGCTATATGAGCGAGACATCGCGCAACTGGGATTTTTCCCGTTTGGCTTATATGGACGTGGTGATCATGCAGATTGCCATAGCAGAGATGCTCACCTTCCCCGGCATTCCAGCTACGGTGACCATCAACGAGTACGTGGAGCTGGCCAAACTCTACTCTACGTCGCGCAGCGGCTCGTATATTAACGGCATGCTCGACACCATTGCCCGTTACCTGATCAGCAGTGGCAAGATGTTCAAGGAGATGCCGGAGCCGCGTCAGCGCCCACAGCACAATGACGGGTTCCGCCGTGGAGAGGGTGGCGAGGCTCCCACACGCTTTGTACATCGTCCTCGCGTGAACGAGCAGCAGAATATCCCTGTAGAGAATGTTCAGCCCGAATCGGCCCATCCAACTGATGCCTCAGAGGCTCAGGATCCCGAGAATCTGTAGATCGGAGCAGAACGACAGTTCCGGCATTTTTTAAGAAATCAATAACGAACAAACAGTATGAATACATTAGTTTTAGCTGCTCAGGCAGCACAAGGTGGCGGCATGGGAGACATGTTGCTGATGATGGTAGCCATCTTTGCTATCATGTGGTTCTTCATGATACGTCCCCAGCAGAAGAAGCAGAAGAAGATTCGCGAGTTCCAGAACTCTCTCCAGGAGGGTACTAAGGTGGTCTGCGGCGGTGGTATCTATGGCTCCGTAAAGCGCATCGACCACGAGAAGAATATCGTAGAGGTGGAAGTGGCACGCGGTGTTGTCATCTCTGTGGATCGGAGTTATGTCTTTGCTGATGCGACTCAGCAGCAACCTAATGCGTAAGTCGCAGAAGACATATAGCATAGTGAGAAGCTTCTTGTTCGGTGCGCTGAACAAGGAGTTTCTTATTTTTCTGTTCTTTCTCGTCCTGAGCGGAATCTTCTGGCTGATGATGACGCTCGACGAGACCTACGAACGGGAACTTCCCGTCGTGGTGCATGTCGTGGGAGAACCCAAGAATGTGGTGATCACGACCAATGTGTCGGATACTGTTTATGTCACGGTGAAGGACAAGGGGTTTGTGCTGGCTTCATACACCACAAGTCACCCGCTGCGTCCTGTAAACCTGAACTTCGCCACCTATGCCAATCGGCAGTCGGGGCACGGCGTGGTACCTGTGTCTGACATACAGAAGCTGGTGAAACAGCAGTTGGCCGCCTCGTCTTCGGTGACCGCAGTAAAGGCTGGCAGGCTCGACTTCTACTTCAATTACGGGCGCAACAAAGAGGTGAGGGTAAAGCTGGCCGGCAACATCGTGCCGACGGAGAACTACTATCTGGCTCACGTGAAATTCTCGCCGGAGAAGGTCATCGTCTATGCTGATGCCCGAAGACTCGACAGTATAGAGAATGTGCAGACGGAATTTCTCAACCTGGTCGATTTCCACGAGCCTGTGACACGTACCGTCCGACTCAAGACAATGGTAGGAGTTAAGGTGGTTCCCAAGACTGTGAAGGTCACGTTATATCCCGATATCCTTACGGAAAAGAGCGTCGAGGTACCTATTACGGCCATCAACAAGCCTGAAAACATCGTCATACGCACTTTCCCGCAGCGGGTGAAGGTCACCTTCTCTGTGGGTGTGAGCATGTACCGTATGATAAAACCGAGCGATTTTCAGGTCGTTGTCGATTACAGGAAGATCAGTGAGCACCCGGCAGACAAGTGCGCACTTACCATCATGGCCAAGCCTTCCCTCGTCAACAATGCTCATCTGGACATGGACAGCGTGGATTATCTCATCGAGCAGTAACGGCTCACTTTGCCAGGTAGGAATGAAGAAACTTGTCGCCATCACGGGAGGAATAGGCAGCGGAAAAAGTTTTGTCTGCCAGCTGTTAAGGCAGCGTGGCATCTGCGTTTACGACTGTGATGCAGCGGCCAAGCGTCTGATGGCCACCGACGGCGGTCTGCAGCGTGCGCTGATCAGGCTGATAGGAGAAGAGGTTTACGCCGATGGGAAGCTGCAAAAAGCCGTCCTGGCCCGCTATCTGCTGCAGAGTGAGGCTCATAAGCTGACAGTTGACGACGTGGTGCACCCTGCCGTGGCCCGTGATTTCCTCGCGAGTGGCATGCAGTGGTTAGAGAGCGCGATACTCTTCGACAGCGGCTTCGACCGGCGGGTGAACTTCGATTTCAAGGTCTGTGTCTCTGCTCCGCTGGAGGTTCGCATAGCCCGCGTCATGCAGCGGGACCATATCTCGCGCGAGAAGACGCTCGAGTGGATCGGCCGGCAGCTTTCGCAGGAGGAGGTGGAGCGCCGCAGTGATGCAGTCATCATCAACGATGGACGGACAGATCTCGATGCTCAGATCACGCGTCTGCTCAGTCAGGTCTAAACGAAAAATATTAATACAAAATACAATTCAAGTAACATTCAAGAACAAATGGAAACAATACTTTCTATCGCCGGCAAGCCCGGGCTCTACAAACTGGTATCACGTGGCAAGCAGAACCTCATTGTGGAAGCTATCGATGAGACACATCGCCGTATGCCGGCTTTTGCCGCCGACCGCGTGACGAGCCTTGGTGATATCGCCATGTACACTGATGCCGACGACGTAGCACTCTGGGAAGTGCTCACCAAGGTAGGCGAAAAGGAGGGGCTCAAGACTTGCAGCCTCGATTATAAGAAATGCGCAGCCAAGGAGCTCCGCGACTATTTCGGCGAGGTGCTGCCCAGTTTTGACCGTGACCGCGTGCACGACAGCGACATCAAGAAGCTGCTGCAGTGGTACAATATCCTTGTGGCCAACGGCTATACCAACTTCAAAGAGGTGCTTGCTCCCACGGAAGGAGACAACGTAGACGATAGGAAGGAAGAGTAAGCAGCCTTCTGCCGTACCTCTGATCAAAGGGAAGTCAATCTCTCCCGTACGGAGGAAGAAACAAATTTCGCAAGCGCCATATTGTCATCATGGAGTGACAATATGGCGCTATTGTCGTGTTGGTACGTCCCTTGCATTGATAGGGATAGACAAACAAAGTATAAACCCTTTAACGAATAGGAGATATAGATATGTACGGAAATAACAGTTGGCTTCCAGGAGTGTTCAATGACTTTTTTGATAACACGGTAGCGCGCCGCTCAGGGGCTACCGCTCCTGCAATCAATGTGCTTGAAAGTGCCACGCAATACGTTGTAGAGCTGGCGGCACCTGGGCTGAAGAAGGAGGATTTCGATGTTAATGTCAATAGTGAGGGCGACCTTGCCATCAAGATGGAGAAGCATCAGGCAGATCATGACGACTCTGCCCGCTACCTGCGCAGGGAGTTTGCCTACGCCCGTTTTGAGCAGACCCTGATCCTACCCGACGACGTCGATCGTCAGCGTATCGAGGCTCGTGTGGCCGACGGTGTGCTCACCGTGACACTCCCCAAGGTCAACAAGGAGGAAAAGGAAGTGGTGAGAACCATCCAGGTACTGTGATACAGACGAAGATTAACGATAGATGATTGTAAATTGAATGATTAGTTTAGCCCGAATGGTTTGCCATTCGGGTTTTTTTGTTACCTTTGCAGCCTAATTTTCAATCATTTAGTCTCATGCAGAATCTTCTTTTGTTGTCTTTCGCCGCACCGCAGATGTGGCTTCAGATTGTATTGTTTGTCGTGGGTATCGTTGTGGTGCTGTGGGGGGCCGACCGCCTTACCGATGGTGCCGTGGGGCTGGCCGCACGCATGGGTATGTCTCAGCTGGTGATCGGACTGACCATCGTCGCTATGGGAACCTCCATGCCCGAGTTCTTCGTCAGTCTGATGTCGGCCATTCACGGCACGCCCGACCTCGCCGTGGGAAACATCGTAGGAAGCAACATCTTCAACTCCCTGTCTATCGTGGGCTGTGCAGCGGTGGTGACACCGATAGCTATCGTCTCCGGAACGGTGAGGAAAGACATTCCCTTTGCCATCGTAGCCTCCGTCATGCTGCTCATGCTGTGTCTTGACAGTCGTATCTCGCGCATAGATGCCGCCATACTTTTCGCCCTGTTTGTCTATTTCATGTACGCCACCCTGCATATCTCCAAGCAGGAACAGCCGGCTGCAGAGACGTCCCAGGATGAGGCACGCCCGACGATGTCGATGGGCAAGTCGCTGCTTCTCATTATCGTCGGCCTGACGTGTCTGGTGTTGGGTTCCAACGTCTTTGTAGACAATGCCTCTGCCATAGCCTCTTCGCTCGGTATGAGCGATGCCCTCATCGGTCTGACCATCGTAGCCGGAGGCACCTCGCTGCCCGAGCTGGCCACGAGTGTGGTGGCCGCGCGTCGTGGAGACAGTGGTATTGCCATCGGAAACGTAGTAGGCTCCAACGTGTTCAATATCCTGATGATCCTGGGCGTCACCGGCCTCATCACGCCCATGCATATCGCGGGCATCAGCTATACAGACCTCTCGGTCATGGTGGGATCGATGATCCTGCTGTGGCTCTTCTCCTTCACCAAACACCGCATAGAGCGATGGGAGGGAGGAGTACTCGTGCTGTCGTTCGCCGTATATATGACTTATCTTATTTCGCAGGCCGTATAAAAACAAAGATGGGCAGAAGGGAATTTCCTTCTGTCCATTTTATGTTGATGCTTGGGCGGAATATCGTTTTACCATGTTGATGACCGAAGACAACCTTGCTGGAGTCTTATCTCGCAGGGCAGTTGTAGGAGAAGGCTGGAGTGATGCTTATGGTCTGAATCTCGCAGGCATCGTGTCAGGTTACATATGGGTTTACCAAGCGAACAAGTTGCCTGTAGCGGTTGACAGCGAGACCATGCAACGGTTGCATATCTCGACAAGCGTAGCCCCGCTTCCTGACAGGCTATAGAAGTTATCTTCGCTCAAGAGCACATATTCCCATGCTCGGTTCATGCGGTTCTTGCTTGGCAAGGCATTGATGCGACGCGTCCACTCCACTGCGGCAGTCTGCTTCTGACGCACATTCGGGTCAAACACTTTGTCTTGCCCTTTCGTCTCTATAAGATAAATTTTGTCCTTCGTACCAACAATAAAATCAGGATGATAGGTTGCCATTAGACCATCTCGACGTATATAGTAGATAATGGCAAAAGAATGGCATGTCTCGTTGATTTTCAGGAATCGCTCCACTCCCGCGTCCTTGTCGAGAAACTCGGCAAACGCCTGTTCGAACCCACCTCCATGCGAGGGATAGCCCGTTCGCTCATATATGGTTTTCTGTAGTGGTATAGAGAATGACTCACGCATCTTTATTTCTGTCACCGATGAGAAGGCTATCTGCTCTACCCTGGCATCTGTCGTCGTTACCTGATTTTGCAGCGCAAAGATAGCACGTGCCAACTCTCTAACGATGTGTTCCGTCACGACACCATTTTTGGCCAACAATATTTTCCAATCATTGCCAGCAAACGGATTGAACGATTCACCGAATAGCCGGGTACGGATATAGCCATCTACAGCACCTATCACTTGTGCCCCGTTAATCTGGAGATTGGGCAGCCTGATTTCCTTATGAGTGGTCAGCCTGTCAAAGCGGTTGGTGATGGTATGCAGCAGTTTTTGCAGATACTCATTATAACTGTTGGCTGTAAAAAGGTCTGCCGTGACCTTGTACTGTCCAAACTGCGTTTTAGTCGTTGCCTCCTGCGAGACAAATGTTTCGCCTTCGGTGGCAAGAAATTTCCGCAGCATTGACAGGGGAAACATGGTGAACGGTTCGAGAGTTACGATATCAATCTCTGTCGCCGACAGTTCATCCTCGGCTTCTCTCAAAACGACAGGCCACATAAAGTCATAGTCTTCGTAACCCTCTTTCAGCCCCACCTTGATAATGTCGCCTACAGAGCCTTCGCGGCCTACGTCTCCAGCATCTACGGCAGCCAGACCGTCGGCAAAGAGCTGGTCGTAAAAAGCTACAAAAGCGGGATGCTCGATGATGGAAAGCATGTCAAGATAGGTGGTTGGATTTTTGCGAAGCACCAGCACCCGCTTGCGGTCTTCGTTTTTGATGTCACGATACTCGGGTTCGCGCCACATCAGCCGCAGACCACGCCCAATAGTCTGTTCGAGCAAGATGGGAGCCTGCGACGAACGCAACGGCACGATGACGCAGATGTTGTTCACATCAAACCCCTCACGCAACATCAGCACCGATACAATGACCTTAGGCGTGGCATAGCGGTCTATATCGAAGAGCTTTGCCTTGGTTTCTTTCCATTCGGCATCGCTCACCTCGCCCTTGGCGTTGCTGTCGATGCTCACGACATCTTCGCTGGCGAGTCCTTCGTCTTTCAAGAATTCCTCTACGAAAGGCGACACTGTCGTGTCCTCACACATCACGAGCATCTTTGGATTCTTTGTCTTGTCCACCCCGATGAAGTCGGCCTCCAGTTTCTTCAGCTTCGTCAGCCCGGCACGAAGCATCAGCCGCTGGCCCTCGCTCAGTCTGCACACTTTGCCGCGCTCATCGCGCATTGCATGGAAATCGAGATGTTCGAGGTCGGTCAGCTCTTGTCGTCTATCGAGCAGCAACGTCTTGACAAGTCCCATGCGCATGGCTGAAGCAAGGTTGAAGTCAACAACGATATGCGGGAAAAAGCACTTGAACTGCTTCTTTCCTGCACCACGCGTATCGAATGGGGTAGCCGAGAAGTCAACCTGCATGAAACGGTCGCCCTTTGTGGCAGCAATGGTGTTGAGTCCGCGCTGCCATTCCACTTCCTCTACCTCGCCACCACGTTTCAGCTCATGAATGTGGTGAGCCTCGTCGTTGATGACCATGATGTCATCGAGCGAAGCCAGATATTCCAGCTCCTCACCACGCAGCCGCCGACGGTCGAGCACCGACAAGTCGTTTCCGGCGGCTTTGCCGGGTCGCACAGGCAGCAAGTCGTGCACAATGTCGGGCGGCGTATCGCCGTCCTCGGCAGTTTCGTCCTCCAACTGATTCTCAAAGAGGTGCCAGTTGGTGAGGGCTATCATGCCGTCGCCCGTCGTCTTGCGCCCGATGCCCTCATCTTTCGTCACCGTGTTGTTCTGGATGAAGGAGAACACTTCCTGCCGGTACTGCTGGGGGATAAAGAGTTCTTGATTGAAGTAGAAATCGTTGGTCTCGATGTTGCGCATGTCGTGTCCGCGCTCCACCCTCCCGCAGAAAGCATCGAGAAGACGGTCATAGACTATCAGACCAGGGGCGACGATGAGGAAGTGCTGGGTGAAACGGCCAGACGGTATGTCTTCGTGACGGGCGTTGAGCAGCTGCCACAACAGCAGGGCGTGCATCACCCACGTCTTGCCCGTGCCGGTGGCCATCTTCACGGCATATTTCGGACAAGCATATTTCTCACGTCCCATTGTTGCAAGGTCGAGTAATGGAACAAGGTCGGGTGCTATCTGCTCATAAGCGTCCATCACTTTGCGTTCACCAATAATCTCATGCAGATAGATGATGTTCAGGATGGCTTGCCGTTGTCCTACGTGAAAATTGCGCAGGCGTTGCTCGCAGTGGGCTTCGCCAAACCAGTATTCAAGCAGGGTGCGTGTGGTGGGGGTTACTTGCTCAAGCATCTCGCCGCTTGCCATGGCTTCATCGACGGTTTCTGAAAGGCGTTTGGCCAGCTCCAGGGAGGCATTATTGCTATTGACAGACATAGGGCTTAGACTTTTTTGATGATTTGACTTTCAAATCCGAACACATCGACGGCCTTGATACAAACCGTGCGGTGTTCTTTATGGGGCACGCGCAAGCGTGTCTGATAGACGCAGTGCAGCGGGTCGTTGTCGTTATCGGTGTTCTCGCGATAGTCTTGCCACGTAGAGCGGAAGGTCATGCCGTCGTAGTCGGGGTCGATGCTCCAATATTCGATGAGCGAGAGCGGGTCGCTGTCCATTACCTCTTGTAGCTTAGCCTTGTCCTTATCATCGAGCGGAATGTTGTCGGGCGAGAGGAGCACGTAGTTTTCCAAAGCGATGCCGAGCTCATCTTGGTCGCCCATCGGCACAGATTTTACAGGCTTTGCAACGAGATATTGCAGGGAAGAGAAGCGTATGGCCTTGTCGCGAATGAGTTTCTGATAACCTTTCTTCGACAACTTATCGAGCAAGTCGGGCGGTATCACCAGCACTTCTACGCCTGCATCCTGATATTTCTGCAATGCCTGCGAGATGTCGAAGGCAAAGTTCCAGCCCAAGACTACCACTTTATCCCAGTCGCCGCCGAGCAGCGATCCTTTAGCCTCTACCGCACGGCGCACAGTTGCTGCGGTGGTCAGCCGGTTGGGACTGTCCACCATCACCAGCGTGCGTGTGCCTTTCACATAGCCGAAGTTGCGGTCGGCGCATTGTTCTTCGGTAAACGGCAAAGCGCCATACAGTCCCATCACCACTTGGCTAAGGTCGCCCACGCGCTTTACGAGTTTATTATTGTGGAAGGCCTCCTTCTGATAGTCGCCGATGCTCTGATAGAGAAATGGCTTCACCTCTTGGTCGATAAAGCGCTTGCGCATTACAAGTGATGCCGGTTTGCCAATATCGCAGGTGATCCATCGTCTGCTCAACCGCTCGGCTACGGCTGCTGTCGTGCCACTACCACCAAAGAAATCACAAACCAAATCACCCTCATTAGATGAAGCTTTGATAATGCGCTCCAATAAGGCTTCGGGCTTTTGGGTGGAGTAACCAATATCTTCTTTATGTACTTTTCCTAAATCTGCAATATCAACCCACCAATCTTCTACAATCTTTCCTTTTTCATCAAGAATTTCAAGTATAGCGTCTTCTTTTCTTCCTGCAAAAGAAGTTTTTCCTCCGGTTTTATTGGATTTTTTAAATGCAACTCTTACGTTATCGGCATTGAAAGTCCAGTTGTCTGTTTTGTGATAATATAATATTGTATCGTGTTTTCGTGGAAAATATCTTTTTTGATTTGTAGGTCCAGTGTAGCACCATGCTATTTCATTTCCCATATTCTCTTTTCCAAATACATCGTCAAGTAGTATTTTTAAATACGCTCCCACATGCCAATCAATATGCACATAGATGCTTCCTCTGTCAGACAGTAACTCTTTCATCAATACAAGACGCGGATAAATATATTTCATGTAGCTGATGGTTCCTTCCTCCCATAAGTCAACATATCCAAATTGCTCTAAAATGGTAGGTTTGTGTTGCACGGTTCCTGCGGGCAGGGTGATGTTTGTGCGATAATCGGCTTTGCTGTCAAATGGAGGGTCTATATAAATAAGGTCTACCTTCCCACGCATGGACGGTAGTCCCGTCTGTGGGTCGCCGGCAAGAAGGGCTTGCATAGTAAGAAGATTGTCGCCATAGATGAGTCGGTTCATCCAGTGCTCGCCGCCAACGGCGGCATTAAAACTGTTGGGAATGTTGGGTATGTCGCCACGAAAAAGGCCGGAAACGTCTTTACAAGGCAGAACGAGCTCATTGGTCTGCAAGCCAATGCTCGTTCCACTGCTTAGACGCTCAAGAATACGACGTGCCTCTGCCCGCCCTTCGCTCACGATGCGGGGAAGCTCCTCGATGATAGATTTTGCCATAGCATTAAAAAACTGTTTAATGCGCAGGACTATGTATTCAGATAACGAAAGTCAGGCCAAGCACCCCCGGTAAACGCAAAACGTGGACGCATTAACCCGTCCACGTCTCGAGGTGCTTGGCCTGACCTACAGTAAAGGGACAAGTTAAACGCCCACGTATATACGCAGGCGCAAACTATTTTCCTCTTTACTGTCTTTTCTGCGGCCAAGCTTTGAGACGTTAAGAATAAATAGCGTACGCTATGATTTATCATATGTTGTCCTCCTTCGGGTGCACGCACCCTTTGGATTTCCAGTGGCAAAGATACATGAAGTTTGCGAGACAACAAAGAAAACGAGTGGTTTTTAGTGATTAAATCAGCACCCCCTTCTTCAGGAACATGTTTTCCTCCTGCCTCCCTTTACTATCCTGATTGCGTTGAGCACAAGTTCAGATTGCTCCCATTTTCCTCTCTTTTTTCATTTTCCCTGCACACAAACAAAAGTTTCTCCGTAACTTTGGCAGCATGAAAAAGAAATCAGACACAAAAGAATACGTTCAGCTGGATCTGTTCGACAATCTTTTCTCCGGACGGAATGAAGAGCAACAGGCCGACGTAGTAGAAGACGCAGGCAACCAACAAGCTGGCGACAGTCAGGAGCCTGCGAATGAGAAGAAAGCCAGTAGGGGAGAGATGGACTATAACTATGATGACCGTTTTCGACAAAGAGCCGAAAGAAAACATATCCGAGTCACTTGTCCGGACGGACGAATCATTTGTTTCGAGCGGGTGATAGATACCTACATCGCTGTGCTGCGAATGCTGAGCAAGGAACAGCTCTCACGTATCAACCTGAAAGTAGCCAACCGTCCGCTCATTTCAGACACGTCCTATCCGCATTACCAATCGTGGACAGACCGTGATGGGCAGACGCTGTACCTCAACACGCAGAGTGACACGGCGCAGAAATGTATGCAGCTCATGGCCATCAACGACCAGCTGTCACTGGGTTTGACCGTCGAGATAGGCTGTTTCCCTACCCAAAAGAATGAGGGGCGCACCTTCACGCGGAAGCAACACGATAAGCTGCAGGTCACGCTCAATGGAGTTCAGATCGAAGGGGAGCATGCCATAGACGTATATGTCAACGCCATCAACGCCATGAACACGGAAAAAGTACAACGGCGCGGCATTTCCTTTGCCGGCAAGAAGCTGATAACGACCCATAAATGTTACAACGGCCAGTTGCAGACAGGCGATCGCCAATGGCTCACGGTGCCGTCCTCCACTAAGGACAAGGCAAAGTGGCTCATTACCATCGCCGCGATGATGCATCAGAAGCTGATGGCAACAGTTGCTAAATGATGGAACCGGCAGGCTTCCGTTTCCTGTATATAAAGGTTGTCTTGTCAGCTTTTGCCCGCGGACAGCACTGTCGGACTATTCCCCTCGTGATCAACATATTATCAGTCATGCTGCACTCACAGTAGCGGCAAGCCTTGTTGTCCGCAGTCTTCCAGTGTTCTTGCCGGTAAATATTTGCTTCCATGCAATTGCGATGCAAAGATTTTTGTCACCCGATAACGTAGTGACGTTCTGAAAAATTACGTATTTTCCTGCCAGCTTGTCGATATTTTTGTGTAATTTTGCAGCCTGTAAACATAGAGTGCTTGGTAAACCTCTTAAAAAACAAGAAAAATGACTCACAACAAACAACAAGTGAGTGTGCTGTTCATGCTGTTCAGCATACTCTTCTGCGTTTGCCTCATTGCTGCAAACGTGCTCGAAACCAAACAGATTGCTTTCGGTCCCATCAGCCTTACGGGTGGATTGATCGTCTTTCCAGTGTCTTATATCATCAACGACTGCGTGTGCGAGGTCTGGGGCTTCCGCAAGGCGCGTCTGCTCATCTGGACCGGTTTTGCCATGAACTTCTTCTTCGTGACGCTCGGTGCCCTCTGCGATGCCATTCCGGGAGCGGCCTACTGGACCAATGATGCGGGCTTCCATGCCATCTTCGGGCTTGCCCCGCGTATCGCTGCCGCCTCTTTCGTGGCGTTCATCGTGGGCAGTTTTGTCAATGCCTACGTCATGAGCCGCATGAAGATACAC
>LAHS01004057.1_pt1 | contig 20126 bp, 20 predicted proteins | sample 329651 | NCBI WGS metagenome assembly LAHS01 (sample SAMN03275699, study PRJNA271635) | activated sludge metagenome | isolation source: sample C-1 Sludge from hydrolytic chamber (first chamber) of Anaerobic... | reverse complement strand
TATTTTGCCCTACTCGATTATTTTTTTAAAAATGTTGAAATGTTAATGAAATACACAAAAATTATTAGAAGAATTATAAAAAGATTATGATGGCATGCATCTTGCAAATATTAGTGCAGCAATATAATTATTGAACTTATAGTTTTTAGGAGGAAAAAATGAAAATTGTAGATTTAAGCATAACATTAGAAAGTGGCTTGCCAAGTGATCCACCTGCACAGATTCCTTATATTGAATACAGAAATCACAAGGATACAGCAGAAGATATGGCTTCATATTTTGGGGATGCAACAGTTGATGATTTACCGGAGGGTAATGGTTGGGCAATTGAATTCATAAAACTATCAACTCATTCCGGAACACATATTGATGCTCCTTATCATTATTATCCAACCATGAATGGGGGAGAAAGAGCTTGGACAATAGATGAAGTTCCCTTGGATTGGTTTTATGGTCATGCGGTAGTTGTAGATTTCAGAGATAAAGCGGATGGATATAAAGTTGAAGTTTCTGATTTTGAAGAGTATTTTAAAAAGATTAACTATACATTAAAACCTAAAGATATTGTTTTAGTAAATACAGGCGCAAGCAAAGATTGGGGTTCTAAAAGATACCTAACATCAGGATGCGGTATGTCAAAAGAAGCTACATTATGGCTAATAGATCAAGGAGTTCGTGTTGTTGGAACTGATGCATGGAGCTGGGATAGGCCACTTCCTTTCATAGGTAAAGAATTTAATGAAACAGGAAATAAAGATTTAATTTGGGAAGCTCATAGAGCAGGAGCTGAAAAGGCATATTGTCATATTGAAAAATTAACAAACTTAGAATCCCTGCCGGTAACAGGCAGTAAATTCTTCTGTTTTCCGTTCAAGATTAAAGGTGCCAGCGCAGGATTCATCAGAGCTGTTGCCTTTGTGGAAGATTAAAAACAGTATAGATTAACTTTTAAAAATAAGGTTCTTAGGTTTTCCTAATAAAAACCTAAAATTAAAAAAGGAGATAAAAATGGTCAATACAATTTTTGGGATTTATTCTGTAATATTTGTTGCACTGTTGATTGGAGCCGGTTTTATTGCAAAAAAGTGGGTATCAGATACAGATGATTTTATAATTGCAGGAAGAGAAATAAGTACTCCAATCAATACTTTAGGTGTTGTTGCCATAGGGTTTGCCGGAACAAGCATCACATTGGCACCTGGTTTTTCAGTTCTTTATGGCGTAAAGGGCGGTATTGTATGGGGTGTAATTTACTCAATCGCCGGTTTAATGGTATATGCTAATTTATTTTCAAGCTTTATAAGACGAAGCGGTGCTCAAACATTACCTGAATATTTTGAAACAAGATATAATGGCAAAGTGAGAGGACTGATAGCTGTTACGTCTGTAATCGGTATGTGCGGTATTCTTGCAAATAACGTAGTTTCGCTATCATCGATAGTATCCGGTTATACGGGATGGTCGGTTGCTTTGATTACCGGTGCTGCATTTTTGGTAATATTAATATTTGCAACAATGAGCGGTATGTGGGCTACAACCATAACAGACTTTATACAGGTAACTATTGGTACAATAGCTGTTCCTGTTTTTTTAGGAATTTTAGTAAATAAATATGGCGGATTTGAATTTTTTGAAAGCTGGATAGGGGGGGATTGGGTAAGTTCCGGACTGGCAGGAGCCTCAATGCCAATGATGACATTGAAGTATCCTAGCGCGCTGACATTTGTAATCTTATTTGGTACTGCCTTAGTCTGGGGAAACAACTATTATTGGATTAAAATGGCTTCATGCAGAAATGAAAGTGTTGCCAAAAAATCATATAACTTTGGTTCAATATATTTGATTGTAGTATTTATGATACCATTATCATTTATAGGAATTTATGCCGGAACGGTAATGCCTGAAACCTTCACACTGGCAGGTGGTACCGTACCACATACTGCAGCTTATGGAGTTATCGCCAAAGTTATTCCTCCTGCACTCGGTTCTCTATTCATTGTCGGAGCCAGTGCCGCTGCGCTGTAACGGCAGGCAATTCGTCTACAATAAATGATGCAGGCTCAGCTATATTGCTGATGAGTGAAGAAAAAGCAAGAGAGCTCAATTTGAAACCTTTAGTAAAAGTAATCGGATGGGCTTCTGCAGGCTGTGATCCTGATATAATGGGTATTGGTCCTGTACCTGCAACAAGACTTCTTATGAAAAAGACAGGTATGCAGTTGTCTGATTTTGATTTAATTGAATTAAACGAGGCATTTGCAGCTCAAAGCATTGCAGTTCTAAGAGAATTAAAATTTGATTTAGATAAAGTCAATGTGAACGGAGGTGCAATTTCTTTAGGACATCCAACAGGAGCAACAGGTTCGATTCTAATTACTAAATTAATTTATGAAATGAAAAGAAGATCAGAGGAAACCGGTTTGGTTACATTATGTATCGGCGGTGGTCAGGGCATGTCCATAGCTTTAGAAAATATGTAATTAAAATAAATTTAAATATATTTTAATAGTTTAGCAGCACGGAATGTGCTGCCTTTTTTGAAATGGTCAGCTTAAACGGTGAACAGAATCATGTAAATGAGATTGAGAAACGAGGAAATGAAGGCAAATTAAGTTTTTGGTATTCTTGAAATGCTTAGATAAAAATGATATAATGTGCTTACAAATAAACATTTTAGTATAGAAATACTCATTTAAAAAGAAAGGTTTTATTAATGACTAAGCATAAAATTGTTATAGGCGACAGCCGAAAATTAAATAAAATACCGGATAAATCAATACAATTGATAATCACATCGCCGCCATATTGGCAGCTAAAAGATTATGGAACGGAAGATCAAATTGGATTCAATGACAGCTATGAAGAATATATAAACAATCTTAACTTGGTATGGAAGGAATGTTACCGTGTGCTTTCCGATGGTTGTCGCATGTGTATAAATATTGGAGATCAGTTTGCACGTTCCGTTTATTATGGAAGGTATAAGGTTATACCCATCCGAACCGAAATTATTCGATTTTGTGAGGCGTTGGGGATGGATTATATGGGAGCTATTATTTGGCAAAAAACTACCACTATGAATACTAGCGGCGGTGGAGCAATCATGGGCAGTTATCCTTATCCGAGAAATGGAATACTGAAAATGGATTATGAGTTTATTTTATTGTTTAAAAAGTTAGGAAATGCTCCAAAACCGACACCTGAACAAAAAAAGGCTTCTGAAATGTCCAAAGATGAGTGGATTGAGTATTTTTCTTCTCACTGGAATTTTTATGGAGCCAGGCAGAACGGACACATTGCAATGTTTCCGGAAGAATTGCCAAAAAGGCTTATTAAAATGTTTTCATTTGTGGGAGAAACGGTTTTTGACCCGTTTTTAGGAAGCGGAACAACATCTTTAGCTGCCAAAAATTTAAATAGGAGCTCTGTAGGTTATGAAATTAATAAGGAGTTTTTGCCAATTATTAAAGAAAAGATGGGCGGAGATCAATTAAGTATAATAGACAGCCAGGTAATTTATACGGAAGATGGCAAGAGCAACAATTTTTCCTTGGATGATTTGCCATATATTTTTCATGACCCACACAAAATGGATAAACAAATAGATGTTAAAAAACTTACATTTGGCTCCAAGATAGATAAAAATACACAAAAAAGAGAAGACCTTTTTACAGTAAATCAAATATTGTCTCCGGAAGAGATAATTCTTAATAATGGAATTAAAATAAAACTCATAGGGATAAAGTCTAATAAAGAAACAGTAACCGAAGCAATGGACTTTTTAAAGGAAAAATTCAATAAGAGAAAAGTTTTTATGAAGTATGACAATCTTAAATATGATAAGAATAAAAATCTTCTATGTTATTTATATTTAGATAATAAAACATTTATTAATAATCATTTGATAAGAACAGGCTATGTTGATGTTGACACATCATATGATTATTCCTGCAAAGATAAATTCTTAAATTCTATGCCTAAATAAAACAAAAACGGAGATGAAACATCTCCGTGCCTTATTCTTCAACTTCAATAATTATACCGGTCTTTGTTTTAGTATAGTATATCATTTTGACATTTATACTTTCAGGAAGGCGATTCATAGTTTTGTATGTATCCGGTTTAATTGAATATGGAGTTTCTCCTACATAACCGTCAATACCAACGGACTCTTCCGCAGGTGAGGCAAGCCTGTAGCTTTTATTTAATTTTTGGGATAGTGAAGCTAATATTGCTTTTTGAACATAAAAACCATTATACGTTTTATGTATTACCAAATCCTTAACCCAGTCTCGTGTCATATCCTTATCAATAAGTTTTATTGCTTTCTGCAGGTTTTTTACTTGTTCATAAATTCTTTCCGTTGCATTTTCTATTGCATTGGGATATCTTTGTAAATACCAATCTTCCCAATTGTGCAATGAAATATTATCGGCTGAATTCATGAATTCAGGAAACAAATCTGACATCTGACCAACAATTTTTGCTCTTGTTCCTTGTGCATTTTGGTTTGCCCAATTAATTAGCTGTGATGTGTATTTTGGAAATGTAACAAATTCACTTTCATTGAAAGCCAAAATTTCTTGGTTTTTTATTGTGTATTTCATTATTAAGCCCCCGACTCCATATTATTTTTGCATTAAATCTTTAAATTTCTTCAGAATTATTTTTACTGTTATTATCAATAAACAATTTGTATGTATCAATTTTAAGCGCATCTGCAATTCTTTGAATGTTTTCTAATGAGATACTTCTTCGACAACACTCTATTGCACTGATATATGTTCGATGCATTCCGCATTCATCCGCTAATTTTTCTTGAGACAAATTAGCTTTAACTCTATATTTTCTTACATTTGATGCAAAAACCTTAATTATATCCATATTAATGCCTCCTTTTTGATTATAACGGATGAATACTATAAGTCTACAGACTATAAGTAGCATTGATTGTTTAATTAATTATATTACCTTGTACATTCAATTAAAACTGTTATATAATACTATGTGAATAAGAGAAAAAAGGCTATTATTTGTGGTACGGTTAAGATATGTCCGCAGTCCCGTTCACTGATTTATCTGCTCCTTGTGTAAATTGGGAACTCATTGCGGCAGGGCATACCAACTGTCCCGCTTTGGGAGGCGTCGATGTATAAGATTGATTTAAACAGTGATATTGGTGAAAGTTTCGGGAATTATATGTTGGGAATGGATGAAGAGGTGTTGAAATACGTTACTTCCGCAAACATTGCCTGCGGATGGCATGCAGGTGATGCCACGGTGATGGACAAAACGGTTTTAATGGCTAAAAGTCTTAATACTTCAATAGGAGCTCACCCGGGATTTCCGGATTTAATGGGATTTGGAAGAAGAGAAATGAAGGTTGGGTATGAAGAAGCAAAAAATTATATAAAATATCAAATAGGGGCATTGTGGGCATTTGCAAGGAGCCATGGTGTTGAACTGCAGCATGTTAAGCCCCACGGTGCTTTTTACAATATGGCGGCGAAGGATAGCCGGATGGCAAGGGCAATTGCGGAAGCTGTTTATGAAGTGGACAAAGGATTAATATTGGTTGGTCTGGCAGAAAGCGAAATGATAAGGACGGGAAAAGATATAGGACTTAAGGTTGCAAATGAGGTTTTTGCCGACAGGGCATATAATCCTGATGGTACCTTGGTGTCAAGAAATATTATCGGTGCGGTAATACATGATAAGGATACTGCAATAAACAGAGTGATAAGAATGGTCAAGGAAGGAAAAGTTACCTCTGTAACAGGGGAAGATATCAATATTCAAGCCGATACAATCTGTGTTCATGGTGATAATCCTTTAGCTGTATTATTTGTTCAAGAGATAAGAAAAGCATTGGAAAAGGAAAATATAAAGGTTGAACCCATGGGCAGCTTTATTAAGTGACGGGTGATAAATTATGTATGAAAAAGCACAATATTTAATTTGCGGCGACAGCGCCCTCAACATCGAATTCGGGAATGAAATCAGTGAAGAAATAAACAGAAAAATCAGAGCAGCTGCCGCATTAATTGAAAACAGAGAAATATCGGGAATAAGTGAAGTGGTTCCGACTTACCGCTCACTGATGATTCATTATGATCCTTTAATAATTGAATACGAAGAATTGATTAGTATTTTAAAAGGGATAGAAGAAAATATTAAAAATGTCGAACTTTATTCGCCTGAAATAATCGAAATACCTGTTCTTTACGGCGGTCAATACGGACCTGATATAGAGAATGTGGCAATGCATAATAAACTGACGGTTGAAGAAGTTATTAAAATACATACTTCAGCCGAATATTTAATATATATGCTTGGATTTACCCCGGGGTTTCCATATTTGGGCGGAATGGATAAAAGAATTGCAACCCCAAGGCTCCATTCTCCAAGAACCAAAATACCTGCAGGCTCTGTTGGGATAGCCGGAGAACAAACGGGAATATATCCGGTTCAAAGTCCCGGCGGGTGGCAGCTGATAGGAAGCACTCCGATTGAACTCTTTAACCCTGACAGCGAAAATCCGATATTATTAAAATCAGGAAACTATATTGTTTTTAAGAGTATTGATGAAGAAGAGTATATGAAGATTAAAGAGGAAGTCAAAAACAATGCCCATAAATGCAAGCTTTCCAGAAAAGGGGGGTTAAAATGGGACAAATAAAAATTATAAGCCCCGGGTTAATGACTACTGTACAGGACTTAGGCAGATTCGGCTATCAGCAGTATGGAGTATCGGTTTCGGGAGCAATGGATTATGTTGCCGCAAGGCTGGCTAATATTTTAGTTAAGAATGATGAAAATGAAGGCTTGCTTGAAATTACGATGATGGGACCCGTAATAGAATTTTTGAGTGATACCGTAATTGCAATAACCGGTGCAGATATGGTGCCTTCAATAAATGACATGCCTGTTTACATGAACCGAAACACAGCTGTAAATGCGGGAGATATGTTATCTTTCAAAGGAATAAAAAAAGGCTGCAGATGCTATGTTGCATTTGCCGGCGGTATTGATGTTCCTGTTGTTATGGGAAGCAAGTCCACATTTCTTAAAGCAGGAATCGGAGGATATGAGGGAAGAGCATTAAAGACAGGAGATATTTTGAATATCGGAAGCTTTGATAAGCCGACCTTTAACCTTTTAGAAAGAAAAGCAGAAAACTTTTATGACTATGACAGCGGAAGGGTAAAATTAAGAGTTGTTTTGGGACCTCAAGAGAATGCTTTTACAAATGAAGGAATAGAAACGCTGTTTTCCAATGAATATTCTGTTACCGGCAACAGTGACAGAATGGGGTACACGTTGGAAGGTAAAGCAATCAAGCACAGGGAAGGTGCGGATATTATATCTGATGGTATTGCCATGGGTGCAATTCAGGTACCGAGCAAGGGTAACCCCATAATAATGATGGCTGACAGGCAGACCACAGGCGGGTATACAAAGATTGGCAATGTGATAACTGCTGATTTACCTAAAATAGCGCAAACCAAGCCCGGAGATATAATTACTTTTGAAAAAGCAAGCCTGTCGGAAGCACATAAGCTATATAAACAGTTAGAAGAAAAATTCGTTTCATTGAAAGCATCATTTAATAATAAAAATAACTTAAAACTTAAAAATTATAATATTAAAATAAATGATACGATGTATGAAGTAAAAATAGAAGAGATTGAGTAATATAATATATATTATGTAAAGCGTAATTTTTAATTATGTAAACAACTAATAAAGGGGATTTAATAATTGAAAAGCATCGGCGTGAGAAACATCAAGAAGGTTAACCATTTAAATGAATTTGATGAAATTGAAAAAATAATACAATATAATTTATGCAACAGAGGACTAGGCAAAGTTAAATTATACAGACAGATGGAGAGCTGCGTAAATTCTCTGAACTTAAGCAACACTATTGTTATTGTAACGGGATTTCCGGTAAAATCAGCCGGAACAGGCGAAACTGACGGACCTCCGGGAGCTTTGGCATTGGCATATGCACTGCAAAAACTGAACAAGAAAGCAATAATTGTGACAGATAAGTATTCCGAATCTTTGATTCGTGCAGGTGCAAAAACCTTACAGCTTAGCACGGAAATATATATTTTTAATGAATATAAGGCAGATGAGCAGGCAGAAGAAATAATAAAAAAATATAAACCCGGACATATTATTGCAATTGAGCGTCCCGGAAGAAGCATGGACAACAAATGCTATTCCATGTATGGTGAGGACATTACGGATTATTGCCCCAATACGGATATTCTTTTTATTAAAGCAAAGGAAAATAATATACCCACATCAGCCGTCGGGGATGGAGGAAATGAATTGGGTATGGCAAAAATAAAGGAAATTGTAAAGAAAAATGTAAATAAGGGAAATATTATTTGTGCCCGGTTTGAAACCGATAATCTTATTGTGGCAGGAGTGTCTAATTGGGGAGCATTTGGAATATGTGCGGGATTATCAATATTAAATGACAAATCACTCATGTTGAATGAAGATAAATATGAAGAAGTGATGAAGGAAATTATAAAAGCAGGTGCTGTGGACGGTTGCAGCAAGAAAAGGGAATTATCCGTTGACGGGATTTCCTATGAAGAAAATTTGATTATTTTTAACAAATTAAAGGAATTGACGGAAAGAGAAAGAAGAAAAAGCTTAACATGACAGCAAAGATGAAGGGAATGATTAAAATTAATTATGGCGACATGTCTCCAAAAGAAATAAGAAAACTAATAAGAGAAGAATTTATAACAACTCCTACGGCGGGCATGTGCAGAGGCTATGCACAAGCTAATTTGGTTGTACTTCCTCAAAGATATGCGGATGATTTTGAATTATTTGCTAAGTATAACCCAAAGCCTTGTCCCATTCTTGAGGTTACCGAGCCGGGATGCTGCATAACAAAAAGAATAGCTGAAAATGCAAATATCATGACTGACATACCAAAATATTTTGTTTATAAAAACGGAGTAAAGACAGATGAATGTTATAATGCAAAGAAATATTGGCGTGATGATTTTGTTTGCTTTCTGATAGGATGTAGCTTTTCTTTTGAAGAAGCATTGATAAAAGGCGGAATAGATGTAAGACATATAACTGAGGGCTGTAATGTTCCAATGTATAAAACAAATATTAAATGCGAGCCTGCCGGCATTTTCAACGGACCTTATGTAGTAAGCATGAGACCTGTGAAGGCGGAAGATGTACAAAAATCATATAGTATAACAGGTGAATTTCCCCATGTTCACGGGGCGCCCATCCATTCGGGCAATCCTGAAGAAATTGGAATCAAGGATATCAATAAACCTGATTACGGTGATGCGGTAGAAATAAAGGAAGGGGAAATTCCGGTATTTTGGGCATGCGGCGTTACTCCGCAGGCTGCCTTAGAAATTGCAAAGCCTGAAATTGTAATAACACATGCACCCGGTCATATGTTTATAACGGATGTACTTAACTATGAAATTGAAAAACAGTTGGCGGCAGGCATATGTAACTAATGACAATTTTGTTCGACGGAAGGAGCAAACAAAATTGTACAGCGAGACTGAGGATTCTCATACAAAAGGTATGGACAAAAATATGAAAGTTCGTTATAATGAAGACAGCAATCTATTAAAATACACATACATAATTATTTTATTAAAATAGGAGGGTTTTTAAATGAGTAAACCAGTAATGTCGGCACATTTTGAATCGAGAGTACCTTCAGATGTAAGGCTGGCACAAATGAAGTATGCAGAGCGTAAAGTTAAACCTGAAGCTGTTATTAATGTTGGAATCGGTAATGTTTCACTGCCTACAAACCCGGCTATGCAAAAAAGATTATTTAACTTAAATGCACCTGAAAGTCCATTTAATAAGGGAGTAATCAGATATACGGCAACCGGCGGATTTGACGAAACTCAGGAAGCATTTAAGAACATTTTAAAATGTGAAGGATTTGACACAAGCAAATTAAATGTTATAGTAACGGACGGCGGTTCAACCGGTATGGAATTGTTGATAATAGGTGTTTGCGGACAGGCAGCAACAGATGAAAAACCACTTCTGATGATTGACCCTGCATATACTAATTATATTTCTTTTGCTGAAAGATTAGGACGCAAGACTGTTACGGTTAAACGTCATTTAAATGAAGATGGTAAATTCAGCCTTCCGGAAATTGACAAAATAGAAGAAGTAATAAAAGCAAACAATCCGGGAGCACTCCTTGTTATACCTTATGACAACCCTACGGGTCAACTCTATGACAAAGAAACTCTAAAATCACTTGCAAGCTTATGTGTTAAATACAATATGTGGATGGTAAGTGACGAAGCTTACCGTGAATTATACTATGTTGAAGGAAGTGAGTTAGTAAGTATCTGGGGAATTACAGACAAGGATGTACCTGGTATTGAAGGAAGAAGAATAAGCATTGAAACGACTTCAAAGGTATGGAATGCATGCGGCTTAAGAATAGGTGCTGTTGTTACCGACAATCCTGAATTCAGCAATCGCTGCGCAGCTGAATATACTGCAAATCTCTGTGCAAATGCAATCGGACAGTATATTTTCGGAGCATTGGCACATGAAACAAAAGAACAAATTGCAGATTGGTGCAAAAACCTTCGTGATTACTACGGAGATTTAATTAAAAAGGTTAGCTCTGAATTAAAGAGATTAGAGCCCGGCTTGGTTGTTTCAAGTCCGGATGCATCCATTTATACGGTAATCGACGTTAGAAATGTTGTAAAACCCGGATTTGATGCAATTGATTTCTGCCTGTACTGTGCAGGAGAAGGTGCTGTAGACTTAAACGGCGTTCAAACAACCTTATTGGTTGCACCTATGAAGGGATTCTATGATATTGCAAAAGGTGAAAATAATCCCGGAAGCACTCAATTCCGTATTTCATATGTTGAAACTCCGGAAAATATGATGAAGGTTCCTGAATTGTTTGTAAAACTTTTAAAGCAATTTGAAGCAAGCAGATAAAATATTTATGTTATCCTGAGAGGCAGGTCATTCGTTTATGCGACGTAAGGAGCAAATAAATTTGTGAATTAAACTTCGGGATATTATAATTCGTATTGATTAGAGCTGACATTATTTAGTCAGCTCTAATTTTGTTGTTATATACGGATCTTTTATGGCTTCAATTACAGCCTTTTTTGCAACATTTGCCAGCTCTTCCGTACTGGTTATTGTACTTGGAATAAATGTAACATCTTTGTAAATATTCAAATCCAAATTCTTATCCCTGACAATCAAAGCTTCAAAGAAGGTTAACCCGGCAATATATCTGCCCATTCCTTCATCCAAGTGATAGCCGTCACTTGTAAGCTGGTCGCCGATTGCACTTAGCTGTTCGTTTGTCCTGCTGTTTTGTATTGCTGTGCCGCATGGAATTAAAATATCTATTTCCGTTTCATCAAGAGCCTGCTTATAGGCTTCGGCAATTGAACGATACATGTTAAACTGATCATGATTATAATTGGCAAAACCGTTATTGCTGCTGTCCGTTGAATATGCCCAGGTCATGTTGAGAGCAAATTTAGCGTCAGGCTGCAGTGACTTTACATAACTGATCAAATTATTTAAATAAGGCTGATAGGTGCCGTACAGCCCCGAATCTCCCGAGGCCTGCTGAAATGTTATGTAATCCCATTTTTCGTCTAATATTACTTCTTTCATAGTCTTATTTTTTTCTTCGGTCATTTCTTCGGCTGTCCATTTGTGATAAGAATATGCATTAAGATTATTCTTAGCATTCGCTTCATGTGTTTTTAAAGAGCCGCCGCTGTAGTATAAATTTCCTATCACAACATTTACACCTGCGGATTCTGCAATATCATAAAGATAGTATAGAGCATCCTGGGAAAAAGAATTTCCGATGGAAAGTATTTTCACTGTTTCAGGGTATTTTACCTGAGGCCCGGCTATCATCAACAGGGTCAATAATAGGGATATTGTCTTATTTATCATTTTGTCACCACCCATTACAGTATAATATATATTTCGATAAAATAAAAGCTAAGTTTCGGGTGCGGCTTGCTGATTTGCCGATTTTTGTTGAATTATATAAGTTTCTGTTATATAATTTACAAAATAAAGTTACGGGAGACAAACTATGAAGTTTATTGAAAATAATTCAATTGATCCGCATTATAATTTAGCATTTGAAGAGTATATTTTTAAAAACTCGGATTTTAATGAAGATTTCGTTTTATTATGGAGAAACGGATCTTCAATAATTATAGGAAAAAATCAAAATACCCTTGAAGAAATCAATATGGATTATGTGAAGGAAAACAATATTAATGTTGTTAGAAGGGTAACGGGCGGAGGTGCTGTTTATCATGATTTGGGAAATTTAAATTTTTCATTTATCACTAAAGCACAAAGCAATTTAATTGACTTTAAAACATATAATATTCCTATAATCAAGGCATTGGAAAGGCTGGGAGTTAACTGTGAACTTTCCGGAAGAAATGATATTGTAATTGACGGTAAGAAATTTTCCGGCATTGCGCAAAGTATTATAAAAGGAAGGGTTTTAAATCATGGAACCTTGCTTTTTGATTCTAAGTTAGATACATTATCCAAAGCTTTAAATGTAAAACGAGATAAAATCGAATCAAAGGGAGTAAAATCCGTATCAAGCAGAGTAACTAACATTAAACCCTATGTTAAGGATGATATTGATGTTTTACAATTTAAACAGATTCTATTAAAGAATATTTTTGAGTATTTCCATCAGCCTGTTGAAATATATGAATTGTCTGATGAAGACAGAAGAAATATCCAAAGAATGGTTGATGAAAGATACGGAACATGGGAATGGAATTTCGGAAGCTCTCCGGAATTTAACTATAAAGGTTATGGCAGATTTGAAGGCGGCAGTGTTGAGGTAAGGCTCCATGTGGTTAAGGGAATTATTCAAAATTGTAAAATTTACGGAGACTTTTTCGGTAAAGCTGATGTTAAGGAATTAGAAGAAAAGCTTATAGGAATTAAATATGATATAGATGAATCAAATAAAGCCCTGCAGGATGTATCTGTCGGTGAATATTTAGGCAGAATTTCAAAAGAAGAATTTTTAAAGTGTTTATGGTGACGGAATGATTATAGGAGTATTGATAAACAGCATAATACTGATGGCAATTTTAATGTTTATCGGTTATTATTTAAGGAATAAAGGAATTTTAAATGATGATGGTGAAGCTTCCCTCATATATTTATTAGTAAATATTACAACCCCGGCAATGATAATAAATGCAATGAACATTGACTTTTCCGCTGAACAGATGAAATTAGGAATTCTTTTGCTTGCAATAGCAATCGGCTTTGATATACTTTTGATATTGCTTGGCAGCCTTGCGGCTGTAAAAACAGAAGACAATGAAAAGAAAAAAATGATAAAATATACCATAGTATTATTGAACGGCGGATTTATGGGGTTTCCGCTTGCATATCAGATTTATGGCACCGAGGGAATGTTTTATGCGACAATGTTTCATATGCCAAACATAACATTCATGTGGACTTACGGAGTGTCATTATTATTAGGAAAAAAGAAAAGTAAAAACAGATATAAGGATATTTTGCTTAATCCCGGAATGATAGGGGTATATATAGGAATAATGTTATATTTTACTCAATTTACTTTACCTTTGTTTGTATCTAATTTGCTTAATTTGTTAACTAATGCCACAACATTTTTATCCATGATAATTATCGGAAGCAAGATAGCAACTATAGGAATTAAGGATTCATTTGTTGATAAAGAAGCATACTTAGCATCATTTTTCAGATTAATAATTTCGCCGCTTTTAATGATTTTAATAATGAAGTTTTTTAATTTAGATGAAATGATTGAACAAATATATGTAATATATGCTGCCTTGCCTGTTGCAGCATTGATGCCTATATTGGCGCAAAAATACGGAGGAGATGTGGTGTTTGGCTCAAAGATAGTTGTAATAACCCACTTGATTTCACTGTTTACAATTCCGTTTTTCTTTTGGTTATATACATTGATTTAGTTGATAAATTATATTTTTTTCATTTACACGAATATCCGCATCATTGTAACAGATATTCTTTAAGCCATAAGAATAGAAAAATAGCGGCAGATCATTCGAAGCAAATGACCTGCCGTTTAGGATTACAATACAAATATACGTTTAATGCGATGCGGATTTTATCATTCGTTTACTACGACTACAGGGCATGGCGCCGCCGAAATTACCTTTTGAGTCACCGAGCCTACAAAAAATCTTACAACAGGAGAGAATCCTCTTCTTCCCATGAAAATATAATCAATTTTTTCCTCTTCCGCAATTTTGATTATTTCTGCCGCAGTCCTTCCCACCAATATTTTTTGTGTTACCTTTAAATCGCCTGTATCTAAATTTCTTACAACGATTTTAAGCATTTTGGTTTCCTCTTGGATTAACTTTGCAAGCATTTCTTTTCTATTTGAAGTAAACTGCTTTTCAACCTTCATGCCGAAATATGCATACTTTTCTTCTGAAGGCATATTGATAACAGATATAAAAATCAGCTCCCCGCCGATTAATTTGCCTAATACAGCAGCCTTTTCAGCAGCTTTTACCGATGTAGGCGAACCGTCAACAGGTATTAAAATCTTTTTCATAAGAGACCTCCGATTATTGTAATAAGGTTATTAAAAACTTTATTCATGAACCACTAATACGGGACAAGTCGCATCAGATATAACACGTACTGTTTGGGAGCCGACAAAGAAACGTTTAATCTTTGAATAACCTCTTTGACCGATAACTATTAAATCATATTTGCCTGCCTCAGCTTCTTTCAGAATTTCTTCATATGCTACACCGGAAACAATCTTTTTCTTTATGGAAATGCCTGAGCCGTCTAAACTATTAATAATAGAATCCAACATTTTATTTTCGTTTTCTTTCAGTTTGTTTTTTAATTTGTTCATGTCAGGGTCTATTATAACTCCGAACTTATTGTACATATCAATATCAGGTTCAATAAAAACATGAAAAACAACAACTTCACCGTTATATTTTCTTGCAAGGTCAAAAGCATGGGCTGCAGCTTTCTGGGAAGCAGCTGAGCCATCTACGGGTACTAATATTTTTTCCATAAGCTCCTCCTTTTTAATAAAAATTAACGTTCTATTATACTTATACCTAAATCTATTTCATATAAACAAATTTATTCATAAAACAATAAAAAAATAGAACATCTTGAGACTAATGCATGTCTGTGTTATAATTTAGTATCGAAAAGTAAAAGTAGGGGGACCGCCTTCATGCAGGGTGAGTCGTTGTGGTCACACTATAAGGGAATGTCCCAATTAGGAGAAAAATGGAAATACTTAATTCATTAAATGAAAAACAAAGAGAAGCAGCTTCTCATGACAAAGGACCCATATTAGTTATTGCAGGGGCAGGCACCGGAAAAACCAGAGTTCTTACTCACCGTATAGCATATTTGATTGAATCCGGTAAGGCAATGCCCTGGGAGATTCTTGCAATAACTTTTACAAATAAAGCAGCAGATGAAATGAAGGAAAGAATCAGCCGTCTTATTGAATATTCAGTGGACAAAATGTGGATTGGCACTTTTCATTCTATTTGTGTCCGTATATTAAGAAGATATATTGACAGAATAGGTTATGATAAAAACTTTACAATTTACGACACGGATGATCAAAGAATATTAATAAGAGACTGCATTAAGGAAATGGAGTTAGACCCCAAATCGTATAACTGCAACAGTATTAAAGCATTTATAAGCAATGAAAAAAACAGCCGCAATACACCGGATAACTATATTAAAGATAATTACAGCAATTTTATAAATAGAAATAAGGGTGAAATATACGCCCTCTATGAAAAAAAGCTTAAAGTATCAAATGCGTTGGACTTTGATGATTTAATAGTAAAAACACTTAAGCTTCTTGAAACAAATGATGATATTTTGGAGCTGTATCAGGAAAGATTTAAATATATATTGGTGGATGAATATCAGGATACAAACAATGTTCAGTATAATCTTATCAAGGTTTTAGGTAAAAAGAAAAATGAGGACAGCAATGTATTTGTAGTGGGAGATGAGGATCAGTCGATTTATGGCTGGAGGGGCGCTGATATCAGCAATATTCTTAATTTTGAAAAGGACTTTAAGGGAGCTAAAACAGTTAAGCTTGAAAAAAATTACCGCTCAACCAATATTATTTTAAGTGCCGCCAACGGTGTTATTAAAAATAACTTTCAAAGAAAAGGTAAAAACTTATATACTGAATTAAAAGAAGGAAATTTAATTCGAATACTCCAAACGGATAATGAAAAGGACGAAGCTTTTACCATAGCAGCGTTAATGAGCCAGGAGCACAGAGAAAAAAACATCGATTATTCCGAAATTTCTGTTTTGTACAGAACAAATGCCCAGTCAAGAGCCTTGGAAGAAGGATTAATAAGGGAAGGTATACCCTATAGAATAGTAGGCGGGGTAAAATTTTACGAGAGAAAAGAAATAAAGGATGTAATGGCTTACTTAAGGCTTATTCTAAATCAAAAGGATGATATAAGCTTCGACAGAATAATCAATGTTCCGAGAAGAAAATTAGGACAAAAAACAATTGACATTATTTCAAATTATGCTGAATTAAAAGGAATATCAAAATTTGAAGCATGTTTTGAATCAAACCGAATGGAACTGACTCCTTCTGCTGCAAAAAGCATTGAAAGCTTTGTGCCCATGATAGAAATGCTGATGATTAAAAAAGATGTTATGCCCTTAAGTGAATTCATAATGGATGTTATGGAAAGCACCGGACTTAAAGATATGCTTCTTCAGGATGAAACGGTGGAAGGAAGAAGCCGTGTTGAAAATATGAATGAATTTTTATCGGCAGCCAAGGATTTTGAAGAAAGATATATAGAAAACAGCGTAGAGGATTTTTTAGCTCATATTTCTTTGTTAGCCGATATAGATAAAACCGAAGATTTAATAAAGGATTCGGTAACCCTGATGACTGTTCACAGCGCAAAGGGTCTTGAATTTGACACAGTGTTTATTTCAGGTCTTGAGGACGGAATATTCCCCATTATACGTAATGATGAAGATGATGACATTGAAGAAGAGAGAAGACTTTTCTATGTGGCAATAACAAGAGCAAAAAGAATGCTTTATATCACACATGCCAATGACAGAATGCTGTTTGGAAACCATGATGTTAAAATGAAATCAAGATTTTTAAAGGAAATACCGGTAGAATGTATTGAAGAATCCGATCCGGTGTCTTTTGGAAACAAAAAGCTTCAAAAATTAGAATCAAATATTGAAAGAAGAAAAAACAGCTTTTTTGTTAACCCGGCATCACCAACCGGTGACAATAAACCTAAGCTCAAATCAGACGAGATTATGCTAGGTGACAAGATTATGCACAAGGCATGGGGAAAAGGAACCATTGTGCAGATAAATGGCGACGGGAATGATAAAATAATTACAATTGCTTTCGAAAATGGGGGCATAAAGAATCTTATCCTTGAATATGCTCCAATCGAAAAAATATAAGAGGTAATGTATGGAAGATAAACTTCTGTTAATGAAAGAAAAAATTAAACTTTTAAATGAAGCAAACAAAGCATATTATCAGGAAAACAGAGAGATAATGTCAAACTATGAATATGATAAGCTTTACGATGAACTGCATGAAATGGAAGAAGAGACAGGAACAGTTTTATCCAACAGCCCGACAATACGCGTAGGCTATGAGCTGTTGTCGAATTTGCCGAAGGAAAGACATGAGAGGGTTATGCTTTCATTGGATAAGACGAAGGAAATTTCCGTATTAAGGGACTGGCTTGGAGAAAGAAAAGGTGTTCTTTCCTGGAAGCTTGACGGTCTTACTATTGTTATGACCTATGAAGAAGGAAAACTCACGAAGGCTGTAACAAGAGGCAATGGTGAAATCGGGGAAGTTGTTACAAATAATGCCAAGTTTTTTACAAATATACCTGTTAATATTTCATATAAGGGGAGCTTGGTGCTGAGGGGAGAAGCGGTAATAAGCTATTCGGATTTCGATAAAATAAATGAACAAATACCGGAGACGGAAGGCAAATACAAGAATCCGAGGAATCTTTGCAGCGGCTCTGTAAGGCAGCTTAACAATAAGATTACCGCTGAAAGAAATGTAAGGTTTTATGCATTTTCCGTTGTAATGGCAGATGCAGATTTTAAGAATTCGAGAATTGAGCAGTTAAATTGGCTTAAAAACCAAGGATTCAGCGTTGTTGAATTTAAAAAGGTCGCATCTGATATTGAAGAGGCTGTCAAGTGGTTCGAAGAGCATATAAATGATAATGACCTGCCCTCCGACGGTCTTGTTTTAACATTTGATGATATAAAATATGGGCAATCATTGGGTTCTACCGCTAAGTTTCCGCGAGACTCCATAGCTTTTAAATGGAAAGACGAAGTAAAGGAAACTAAGCTTTTAGAAATTGAATGGAGTGCATCAAGGACGGGATTAATAAATCCCATTGCAATTTTTGAACCGGTTGAACTGGAAGGAACAACCGTAAGCCGTGCAAGTGTTCACAATTTAAGTATAATGGAAGAGCTGGAGCTTGGAATCGGCGATACAATTAATGTCTATAAGGCAAATATGATTATACCTCAGGTTTCGGACAATTTAACAAGAAGCAATAATGCAGAGGTCCCGGAACATTGTCCCGTGTGCGGCGGTGAAACGGTAATTAAAAATGACAATGATATAAAAACATTGTACTGCATCAATGATGAATGTCTTGCAAAGCAAATAAAATCCTTCACACATTTTGTGAGCAGAGATGCATTAAATATTGAAGGACTATCGGAAGCTACTATTGAAAAGCTTATTGCAAAAGGATTGGTTAAAGAATTGGCTGACATTTTTCATGTTGAAAAATATAAAGATATAATAACCAAGATGGAAGGTTTTGGCGAAAAGTCTTTTAACAATTTGGTCAATTCGGTGAATAAGGCGAGAAAAACTACCGCAGCAAGGCTTTTATACAGCTTTGGAATTGCAAATATCGGTTTGTCAAATGCCAAACTAATAAGCAGAAAGTTCAACGATGATTGGGATAAAATTCAAAATGCGAAATTTGAAGAATTAATTGAAATAGGCGGCATCGGTGAAGTGATGGCAAATAGTTACGTGAAATTTTTCGGTGATGAAAAAAAGAAAGCCATTGTGGAGGACGTTCTTAAAGAAGTGGAAATTGAGGTTAGCTCAAAGACATCATCAGAGCAGATTTTTGAAAATTATATTTTCGTAATTACCGGATCGGTGGAGCATTTTAAAAACAGGGACGAATTGAAAGCTTTGATTGAAGAAAAAGGCGGCAAGGTAACAAATTCGGTAACCTCCAAAACTAATTATTTAATTAATAATGATAATTTATCAAATTCTTCAAAAAACAAAAAAGCTAAGGAATTAGGAATAGAAATAATAACGGAAGAGCAATTCCTTCAGCGGCTCAACTCAAGCTTTAAAGAATAGAAAGGACAGGGGGATTTTATGGCATTAAGAGTTTTATTATACTTCGGAATTTTGGCCGTCGGATGGTTTTTAAGCAGCAAGGGGAAAATTCACGAAAATCTTATGAAAAGAATATCTGTCATTCAATCAATAATACTTTTTGGATTGATTTATATAATGGGTGTACGAATTGGAATGGATGACCAAATACTTTCATCAATCGGTCAAATAGGAGTAATGGCAGCAGTCTTTGCGTTGGTAACAGCCTCCCTTAGTATTTTGTTTGTATATGTTGCAAGGAAAAAGTTAATTGCAGATGCAAATATTACAGGAGGCAAAAATGACTAAAAAAATATTAATAGCATTGGTGTTAGGTATAATATCAGGTCTGTTTATTATGCCGGATGCCGTATATGAAAATACAGGATTATTGATGGATATAGGTCTTTGCCTGCTTTTGTTCTTTGTCGGAATAGATTTGGGAAGCAACAAGGAAATTTTCAAAAACTTAAAAAATGTTGGTTTTAAAATTCTCATTGTTCCTGCTGCAACAATAATTGGAAGCTTAACCGGAGGAATTGTATGCAGCTTC
>LAHS01006115.1_pt1 | contig 20169 bp, 13 predicted proteins | sample 329651 | NCBI WGS metagenome assembly LAHS01 (sample SAMN03275699, study PRJNA271635) | activated sludge metagenome | isolation source: sample C-1 Sludge from hydrolytic chamber (first chamber) of Anaerobic... | reverse complement strand
ATTCGTGTTCATTCGTGAAAATCGTGGTAAAGGATATCTGTTTCATCTGAGAAGTCTGTAGGGGAGAAAGACAATCAGTTGCCCGGAGGAATTTCTTCAGCGTGTGACGGGTGTGTGCCCAGCGTCCCGCGACAGCCTGACTGACATGTTTCTTACGCGTACACACGCCAGTATTGGCTACTTGGGCAGGACCGACAGGCAGATAGGTAGCGACCGACGGGCAGGCAGGTAGCGGAAGAGCATACGCGCGCGCGAGTGTATATATTCTTTTATTCTTATATAATGTTGGATCATCCGCTGGTCAAACAGCGTTTGACGCATATATATAACAATCAATCGATCAGACAATTACAAATATTCTCGTGGCCGGTCACTTGACCGACGGAAGGTATCTTATCCTATTTCAAAAGTTTATCGTTGATTCGTGGCATAGACGTCCGACTGGCAGATAAGGGCTTCCTATGTACCGTCAGGCATGCCCGGTGAGACCTGAAAAATCTCCATCACAGGCTCTCCAACATTTCGTCCAGACTAAAAAATGGGGAACTTATTAAAAAAAATCCGTCGATTTCTTGTCCTATATCAATTTTTTAATTACTTTTGGAGGAAGAAGGCAAGATGGGAAACATCTCCCACTATACCTCAGCTAACTAATGACTGCCGATGTGCTAAAAACAGCTGCATCTAACTATCATTATAGACCAACAGACAACAAAGTATTACTACCTTAATTAACAAGCTATGAGTTATTTAAGATTTGAAAAAGCCTTGATGACCAACTTGCAGGAGTCTCTGCCCAAGGAGTTGCTCCGCACCAACCGGGCTGGAGCTTACGCCTGCACGACCATCGTCGACTGCAACACCCGCAAGTATCATGGGCTGCTCGTGGTGCCCGTACCAGAGCTCGATGACGAGAACCATGTGCTGCTCTCATCGCTCGACTGCACGGTGGTACAGCACGGAGCAGAATTCAACCTGGGTCTGCATAAGTATCAGGGCAATCATTTCAGTCCCAACGGGCACAAATACATCCGGTCGTTCGACTGCGACACAGTGCCTACCACGATCTATCGCGTGGGGGGCGTGCTGCTCAAGCGCGAACAACTGTTCCAGCATTACGAGGATCGTATCCTCATACGTTACACGCTGCTCGAAGCCCATTCGGCTACGACGCTGCGCTTCCGCCCCTTCCTCGCCTTCCGCAGCGTGAGGCAGTTTACCCATGAAAATGCCATCCTCAACCGCGATTACCAGGAGGTACCCGGTGGCATCAGCACCTGCCTTTATGCCGGATACCCCACCCTGTACATGCAGTTCTCGCGCAAGAGCGAATTTACCTTTGCACCCGACTGGTACCGCAACATCGAATATCCGAAGGAGCAGGAACGCGGATATGCCACCAACGAAGACCTGTACGTACCCGGCTACTTCAGCATAGACATCAAGAAGGGCGAGAGCATCGTCTTCGCCGCCTCGACCTCTGAGTGCAACCCGAGATCGCTGCGCACGCTGTTCGACAAGGAAGTAGAAGACCGTGCACCGCGCGACAACTTCTTCCACTGTCTCGTCAATGCCGCACACCAGTTCCATGTGGAAGACAAGACAGGCGGAAAATATATCCTTGCCGGCTATCCGTGGTTTAAGGCGCGTGCCCGCGACACGTTCATCTCGCTGCCGGGGCTCACGCTCTCCATCGAGGAGGACAGCTACTACGAGGCCGCCATGGCCACGGCGGAGAAGGGGCTGCGCGAGTTTATGGACGGCAAGCCGCTCTCGGTGAAGCTCTACGAGATAGAGCAGCCCGACGTGCTGCTGTGGGCCGTGTGGTGCATTCAGCAGTATGCCAAGGAGCGCGATATGACCATCTGCCGGGAGAAATACGGCAAGCTGGTGGCCGACATCATTCGATATATTGCTGCCAGAAAGCACCCGAACCTCACGCTGGAGGAGAACGGGCTGCTCAGGACCGAGGGCCGCGATCATGCCGTGACGTGGATGAACTCGGAAGCCAACGGCCGCCCGGTGGTGCCCCGCACGGGATATATCGTAGAGTTCAATGCGCTGTGGTACAACGCACTGATGTTCCACGCAGCACTCGCTGAAGACGGCGGCGACAAGGCTTTGGCAGAGCGGGCACACCAGGCTGCGGCCAAGTGCCAGCAGTCGTTTGTCAGCACCTTTGTCAACCAGTACGGCTACCTCTTCGACTATGTAGATGGCAACACGCCCAACTGGAATGTGCGACCGAACATGATCTTTGCCGCCGCCTTCGACTACTCTCCGCTGTCGCAGGATCAGAAGAAGCAGGTGGTGGATATCTGTACCCGCGAGCTGCTCACGCCCAAGGGGCTGCGCTCGCTCTCACCCAAGAGCGGCGACTACAACCCGATGTACGTCGGCCCGCAGTCGCAGCGCGACTACGCCTACCATCAGGGTACGGCATGGCCGTGGCTCGGAGGCTTCTACATCGAGGCCTCGCTGAAACTCTACAAGCGCACGCGCCTGAGCTTCATCGAGCGCCAGATGGTGGGTTACGAGGACGAGATGTTCTACCACTGCCTCAGCACCCTGCCCGAATTGTTTGATGGTAATCCACCGTTCCATGGGCGCGGTGCAGTGTCTTTCGCCATGAACGTGGCAGAGATCCTGCGGTCGCTCGAACAGATGGAAAAGTATAAATACTAAACGATGGGAGGACTACTGCAATGAAAGTATTAATGTTTGGATGGGAGTATCCTCCCCATGTGTACGGAGGACTCGCTACCGCCAACTTCGGTATATCCGAAGGACTGCATGCACAAGGCGACATCGAGACCATACTCTGCCTGCCTAAGCCCTGGGGAGACGAGGATCGCACCTTCGCCCGCATCGTGGCCATGAACTGTGTACCAATCGCCTACCGCGATGTGAACTACGATTATGTCAGAGACCGCATAGGCAACCTCATGAGCCCCGAGGAGTATTATCGCTATCGCGACCATATCTATGCCGACTTCAACTACATGCACGTCAACGATCTGGGCTGCATGGACTTTGCCGGCGGCTATCCCGGCAACCTGCACGAGGAGATCAACAACTACTCTGTCATAGCGGGCGTGGTGGCCAGAGCCGAGGAATTCGACATCATTCATGCCCACGACTGGCTCACTTACCCCGCAGGCATTCACGCCAAGCAGGTGAGCGGCAAGCCGCTGTGTATCCATGTGCACGCCACCGACTACGATCGCTCGCGCGGACACGTCAACCCCACGGTCTATTCCATCGAGAAAGACGGTATGGACCATGCCGACTGCATCATGTGCGTAAGCGAGCTGACACGCCAGACCGTCATCAACCAGTATCATCAGGATCCGCGCAAGGTCTTCACCGTGCACAATGCGGTTTATCCCTTGAGCGAGGAGAACGCGGCCATACCGCGGCCTGACCACAGCGACGGCGAGAAAGTGGTGACCTTCCTCGGACGTATCACGATGCAGAAAGGACCGGAATATTTCGTCGAGGCGGCCAACATGGTGCTCCACCGCACCCACAACGTGCGCTTCTGCATGGCCGGTTCGGGCGACATGATGGAGCAGATGATCTACCTTGCTGCCGAGCGCGGCATCGCCGACCGATTCCACTTCCCGGGATTCATGCGGGGCAAGCAGGTGTACGAGTGCCTCAAGGACTCTGATGTCTATGTTATGCCTTCGGTGAGCGAGCCTTTCGGCATCTCGCCCCTGGAAGCGATGCAGTGCGGCACGCCTACCATCATCTCGAAGCAGAGCGGCTGTGCCGAGATCCTCACCAACTGTATCAAGATAGACTACTGGGATATCCACGCCCTCGCCGACGCCATCTACAGCATCTGCCACAACCCCAGCCTCTTCCAGTATCTGCAGGAGGAGGGCAAACGCGAGGTTGACCAGATCACCTGGGAGAAGGTGGGCGCATGGATCAGAGAGCTGTACCTGCGTACGCTGGGGTGGAAGTAAAAGCCTCCCCCGGCCCCTCCAGTAGGAGGGGAGCAAGCATCCACTGATTCGCCCGATTCAGCCTGATTCGCCCGATGAGCCTGATCTGCCTGATTAGTCTGATTCGCCCGATTAGCCTGATACCCTATCAGCCCTATCAAAATTCACAACTCAATAACTTTTTACCCAGCATCCCCACCGCTGGATATCCCCCTCGGGGGATCAATGGGGGGCTCCATTATGAAAACCATTTGCTTATACTTTGAGATACATCAGATTATCCATCTCAAGAGGTACCGCTTCTTCGACATCGGTACCGACCACTATTACTACGATGACTACGAAAACGAGCGCAATATCACCGACATCGCAGAGCGATCGTACATGCCTGCCCTCAACACCCTGCACCGCATGATCACCCAGGGCAACGGCACCTTCAAGGTGGCCTTCTCGCTTTCGGGTGTGGGCATGGAGCAGCTGGAGATGCACGCGCCGCAGGTCATAGAGAAACTGCAGGAGATGAACAAGACCGGCTGCGTGGAGTTTCTCGCCGAGCCCTATTCGCACGGACTGTCATCGCTCATCGACGAGGAGTGCTTTGCTGCCGATGTGAAGAAGCAGTGCACCATGGTGAAGCAGTATTTCGGTCAGGACCCGAAGGTGCTGCGCAACTCTTCGCTCATCTATAGCGACGACATCGGCCTGCAGGCATCGCAGATGGGCTTCAAGGGCATGCTTACCGAAGGTGCCAAGCACGTGCTGGGATGGAAATCGCCCCACTTCGTTTACAGCTGTGCGCTGGCTCCCAACCTCAAGTTGCTGCTCCGCGACTACAAGCTCAGCGACGACATCAGCCTCCGGTTCAACAATAAAGACTGGGACGGCTACCCACTTTTTGCCGACCACTTCATCGACGAGATAGCCTCGCTCCCCGACGACGGACAGGTGATCAATATCTTCATGGAGCTCTCAGCACTGGGTATCGCCCAGCCGATTGAGTCGCATATCCTCGACTTCCTGGAGGCACTGCCCGAGTTTGCACGTCTGAAGAACATCGGCTTTGCCACTCCTTCGGAGATCTGCGATACCGTGAAGAGCGTGGCTCCGCTCGATGTGCCAGACACCCTTTCGTGGGTTGACGAGGAGCGTGACGTGAGCAGCTGGCTCGGAAATCCCATGCAGCGCGAGGCTTTCAACAAGCTTTACAGCGTGGCAGAGCGCGTGCGGATCGTCAATGACCCCCGTATCAACCAGGACTGGGACTACCTGCAGGCCTCCAACAACTTCCGGTTCATGACCACCAAAGCCTCCAATGTGGGACTTGACCGCGGCATCTACAGCAGTCCGTTTGATGCTTTCACCAACTATATGAATATCCTCGCCGATTTCATCACCCGTAACAATGACCGATATTCGCCCGAAATCGACAATGATCAGCTCAACTCGCTGCTCACTACCATCAAGAATGAGGGCGATGAGATCGAGATGAAAGACAAGGAGATAGCCCGTCTGCAGGCTAAGCTGGAGAAGATGGAGACCAAGTTGGATTTGCTTGAATCACAGAGCGATGCTCTATCCCAGAAGAAGACGACAGCAGCCAGGAAGTCGGCACCAGCTGCTAAGAAGCCATCAGCAGCCTCCAAGAAGCCAGCAACAGCAACCAAGAAGTCGGCAGCAGCGAAGGAACCAGCCCCGAAGGTTACGGAAGAGAAGCTGGCAGAATGAGACGTGGGCAGCTGCGCCACGGTCCTTGCCGCGCCGTCATGACCCTACCGCCACCATGCTCCTATAGCATCTCTCACGGCAACCGTTCAGCTGTCGCAGTTCCCCATGATCGCTGTCTCGTCAGTCTGAAGTCTTGTCCTCCCGGTCATTCATTGACCAGGATTGCAAGGCATCAGACTGACGAGACAGCGATTTCTCTTTTCATGTCCGAACGTCCCCGCCTGCTTCTTTTTTTTCGCGCCGTACCCAACCCTTTTCCACGAAAAATACCTATCTTTGCAAATCACCCCAACGCAAAGAACAAACCGCATGGATTTCAAACTTACATCAAAATATCAGCCCACCGGCGACCAGCCGCAGGCCATACAGCAGCTCACCGAGGGCATCAGGCGCGGCGATCCGGCCCAGGTGCTGCTCGGCGTGACAGGATCGGGAAAGACGTTTACCATAGCCAATGTCATCGCACAGGTCAACAAACCCACCCTCGTGCTGAGCCATAACAAGACACTTGCCGCCCAGCTCTACGAGGAGATGAAGAGCTTCTTCCCCGAGAACGCGGTAGATTACTACGTATCTTACTACGACTATTACCAGCCTGAGGCCTACCTCCCCACCACCGACACCTATATAGAGAAGGATCTTGCCATCAACGATGAGATCGACAAGCTCCGTCTGCGTGCCGTGAGCGACCTGCTCTCGGGGCGCAGAGACGTGGTGGTGGTGTCGTCGGTGTCGTGCCTCTACGGTATGGGGGCTCCCGTTGCCATGCAGGAAAACGTCATCAGCATTAGGCAGGGGCAGCGCGTCGATCGCAACGACTTCCTGCGACGGCTCGTCAGCGCCCTCTACGTCCGTAATGATATCGACCTGCAACGCGGATACTTCTCGGTCAAAGGCGACACCGTGACCATCGCCATGGCCTACAGCGACAACCTGCTGCGCGTGACCTGGTGGGACGACGAGATCGACACCATCGAGGAGGTTGACGCCATCACGATGCACGCGCTGCAGCGTTTCGAGAAGTACGACATCTATCCCGCCAACCTCTTCGTCACCTCGAAGGAGCAGACTGAGAACGCCATACGCCACATTCAGGACGATCTGGTGGAGCAGGTGGCTTATTTCAACGAGCTGGGTGACGGCATCAAGGCACAGCGCATCAAGGAACGCGTGGAATATGACATCGAGATGATCAAGGAGCTGGGCCACTGTTCGGGCATCGAGAACTACTCGCGCTACTTCGACGGCCGCGAGCCGGGCATGCGACCCTACTGCCTGCTCGACTTCTTTCCGAAGGATTATATGGTCGTAATCGATGAGAGCCACGTCAGTGTGCCGCAGATCTCGGCCATGTACGGCGGCGACCGCGCCCGCAAGCAGAACCTCGTGGAGTACGGTTTCCGCCTCCCCGCCGCCTTCGACAACCGTCCGCTGCACTTCGAAGAGTTCCACGAGCTGGTGCCGCAGGTCATCTACGTCTCTGCCACCCCGGCCAACTACGAGCTTCAGGAAGCCGAGGGCGTGGTGGTGGAACAGCTCATCCGACCCACCGGACTCCTCGATCCCGAGATCGAAGTGCGTCCCTCGGAGAATCAGATCGACGACCTTCTGGCAGAGATACAAGACCGGGTGGAGCGCGAGGAGCGCGTACTCGTCACCACACTGACCAAGCGCATGGCCGAAGAGCTGACCGAATACCTGCTCAGTCACGACATTCGCGCTAACTATATCCACAGCGACGTGGCGACGCTCGACCGCGTCAAGATCATGAACGACCTGCGGGCGGGACTCTACGACGTGCTCGTGGGCGTGAACCTGCTGCGCGAAGGCCTCGACCTGCCCGAGGTTTCGCTCGTCGCCATACTCGATGCCGATAAGGAAGGATTCCTTCGTAGCCATCGCAGTCTGACGCAGACCGCCGGCCGTGCCGCGCGAAACGTAAACGGAAAGGTGATCATGTATGCCGACACCATCACCGAAAGCATGCAGAAGACCATCGATGAGACCCTGCGACGCCGCACCATTCAGATGAAATATAATGCGGACCACGGCATCACGCCACGGCAGATCGTGAAGGACATCAAGGGGGCACTGTCCGAGCATATCGATGCCGCGACCGCCTCGCAGACGCGCACCAGCAATGCCCAGCTGGCCGCCTCGTTCGTGCCCACAGCCAACAAGAAGGGTGCACCGCAGCCTTACGCCTATGTCGAGCCCGATCAGGCCGCCTTCGCTGCCGACCCGATCATCATGCGTATGACCAAGGCGGAGCTGCAGAAGTCGATCGACCACACCCAGGAGCTCATGGAACAGGCGGCCAAGGCGCTCGACTTCATTCAGGCTGCGCAGTATCGCGACGAGATCATCAGGCTGCAGGGACTGCTCGAGAAACAGGCATAAACCAAAGCGATCCTCCGGGGTCGCTTTTTTGTTTTTACCGCTATCCGGACAACGGGGCCTTACCTCCAAATGGCACAAATTTGCCCTTTCAGCTTAATTCTTAACACTTTTTCCCGACAAAATCCTTAAAAAACATTATCTTTGCAAAAAGGTAGATTGCAACTCGGCCATTCGGGCGAGCCCGACTGCTCACGATTTGCACTATCTTTGCAGCAGATAGGCTGCACCTCGGGCTGGGAAGTAGAGACGGAATGTGCTCCGTCTTCCCTTTGAATGTACTCCATCTCATCTCAGAGTGTCCTCCGTCTCCTTCAGAGTGCACTCCGTCTCCCCACAGCATGCCGCCCGTCCGCACTATCTCCGTATCCGAAAGAAACCTAAAAACTGACAATTATGAAAAAGAAAATCCTTGCGGCCATCTGTGCCTCCATGCTGATGACCGCTGCAAATGCACAGGTCAAGGTGCCCGAATGGGTCAACAATGTCAAACTATCAGGGTACATCCTTACCCAATACCAATACTCGGGACAGGAAGGGGCCAAGGCCAACTCGTTTAATATCCGACTGGGGCGTCTCGCGCTCGACGGTCGCCTCTTCAACGACTGGTACTGGAAGATGCAACTTCAGGTCAACGGCAACACCTCCACCCAGGGAGCTTCGCCACGTATCGTCGATGCCTTCGTGGAATGGCAGAAATACAGTTTCGCCTGCGTCAAGGTGGGACAGTTCAAACGTCCCTTCACCTTCGAGAACCCCATGCACCCCATCGATCAGGGCTTCATGGGCTATGCACAGGCCATCAACAAGCTCTCGGGCATGAGCGACCGCGACGGACAGGTTGCCAGCAATGGCCGCGATATCGGCATTCAGCTGCAGGGCGACGTGCTCCGCAATGCCGCCGGGCGTGCCCTGCTCCACTATCAAGTGGGCGTGTTCAACGGACAGGGCATCAACCGCAAGGACGTTGACCAGCAGAAAGACCTCATCGGCGGCTTCTGGGTGATGCCCATCAAGGGCATGCGCATCGGTATGTTCGGGTCGGAAGGCAGCTACTCACGCAAGGGCACATGGACAGAACCCATGCCAGATGGCAACGCCGTGACGCACAACGACCTCGTCCGCCTGCCGCAGCACCGCTACGCCTTCTCCGCAGAGTATAAGTTCTCCGACTGGACGCTGCGCTCCGAGTATATCCACTCCACGGGCAAGGCCTTCAAAGTCACCGAGAACAGCTCGGCCGATGCCAAGAATGCCGAGGTCAACGAGGCTTTGGGCAACAAGGCCGACGCCTTCTATGCGCTCGCCATCGCCCCTGTAATCTCGAAGAAGCTCTATGCCAAGGCCCGCTACGACCTGTACCGACCGAAAGCCGACTGGGGCTCAAGCCGCACGCAGTATGAGGCAGGCTTCAACTATCTCTTCAACAAGAACGTTCAGCTCAATGCCGAATACGCCCGCATCAACGACCGCTCGCTGGCCAAACACAACTACGACATGATCGACGTGCAGCTCGACTTCAGGTTCTGACATCATGAAGAGGACAAAAAGAAAAACAAAAAAGGTCTGAAAAGAAGCACTAAGCGGGGCGCACCGATACGAAAACTCGGTGCGCCCCGCTTATTTTTTGCCTTTTCCTTTTAAGGTCGCTCACCATTTCGTACTTTTGCAGACCTAAAGCCGAAAAGCGGCCGAGGTTTGCCGATCCGACCGCCCCCGGCCCCATACGTTTCTTGCGATGAGCCAAACTTTCAAAGGATATCTCTGCGGCTGTCTTGCCGCCATCACCTATGGCACCAATCCCCTGGGTGCCCTGTTTCTCTATCAGGACGGGCTCCGTCCCACCTCGGTGCTGTTCTATCGGTTTGCCTTCGGCGCCGTGATGCTGGGCCTGCTGCTCCTTGCCCAGCGCAAGGACATGCGACTCAACCGTCACGAGGCCATCGTGCTGCTGGGCCTCGGCCTGCTCTTCTCCGCCTCGTCGATCACCTATTATTATAGCTTCATGTTCATGGCCGCGGGGCTTTCGGCCACCCTCCTCTTCTTATATCCCGTGATGGTAGCCGCCATCATGGCGCTGTTTTTCGGCGAGCGCATCACCGTCTCCACCGTTACGGCCATCGTGCTCTCGCTCGCGGGCATCGTACTGCTCTATAAGGGTGACGGCAACAGCACGCTGAGCCTCACCGGGCTGCTGCTCGTGATCATCTCGGCCCTGACCTATGCCGTCTATATCGTGATGCTCAACCGCTCCCGCGTCCGCATGTCGTCGGTCAAGCTCACGTTCTACGTGCTCCTCCTCTGCGTCTTGTCCAACGTCATTGCCTCCTACTTCAGTCCCTCGGGCGGCCTGCAGGGACTTCACACCCTCCGCTCGTGCCTCAGTGCCATCGGGTTAGGGCTCTTCCCCACCGTTCTCTCTCTCGTTCTCATGGCCATTGCCGTGCAGTGTGTAGGCAGCACGCCCACGGCCGTCATGGGTGCACTCGAGCCCCTCACGGCTGTGGTTATCGGCGTCCTGGTGTTCCACGAGCAGCTCACGCCACGCCTCACCCTCGGCATCGTCCTTATCCTAACGGCTGTGGGAACCATCATCATGGGTAAGCAGATGGCGCGGCTCCACATGTTCCGCTATATCGGCCACTTCGGGCATCATCGCGTCAAGCTGTGGCGATGGCGATAAACAAGCAACATCAACAGAATACCACTCTATGGCTCTAAAACAAGATCATTCACCGAAGAAAAATACCGGACATTATAAAAACCGATTAGAAAATCTGTGAAATCCGCGTAATCTGTGGTTCCAAATCTTTAGTCATGCTCATTCTCCTCACCGTCCTTCTCTATTTCACCACACTGCTCCTCTTCAGCCGTCTCACCACCAGGCGGTCGGACAACGACACGTTTTTCCGTGGCAACCGCCAGTCACCGTGGTACATGGTGGCCTTCGGCATGGTGGGTGCCAGCATCAGCGGCATCACCTTCGTATCGGTGCCGGGCATGGTACTCGCCACCGACATGACCTACCTGCAGATGTGCATGGGCTTCATCGCGGGCTATTTCGTGGTGGCGTTCCTGCTCCTGCCCATCTACTATAAACTCAACCTCACCACCATCTATGCGTGGCTTGCCCACCGCCTGGGTCCCCGCGCCTACAAGACCGGGGCCTCGTTCTTCCTCCTCTCCAAGATGACAGGGGCAGCGGTGCGCTTCTACGTGGTATGCTTCATTCTGCAGCACTTCGTGCTCGGCCCCATGGGCGTGCCGTTCTTCGTCACCGTCGTGGCTATGGTCTGCCTCATCTGGTTTTACACCCGGCGCGGAGGCATCAAGACGCTGGTGTGGACCGACACCTTCCAGACGCTCTGCCTGTTTACCGCCCTCGTGCTCATCATTGTGCATGTGATAGACGCCCTGCACCTCACCCCATCGGAAGCCTTTGCCGCCATCGCTGCCGACAGCCACAGCCGCGTATGGGAACTGGACGACTGGTGGTCGCGCCAGCATTTCGTCAAGCAGTTCTTCAGCGGCATGTTCGTCACCATCGTCATGACCGGACTCGATCAGGACATGATGCAGAAGAACCTCACCTGCCGCTCCCTGCGCGATGCCCAGAAGGACATGTGCACCTACGGCTTCGCCTTCCTGCCCGCCAACGCCCTCTTTCTCGCCCTCGGCCTACTGCTCACCATGCTCGCCCGGCAACAGGGGGTGGCACTGCCCACGATGGGCGACGACCTCCTGCCGATGTTCGCCGCCACGGGACAGCTCGGCCAGACGGTCGTCATCTTGTTCACCATAGGCGTCCTCGCCGCCGCGTTCTCCTCGGCCGACTCAGCCCTCACCGCCCTCACCACCTGCTGTGTGGTCGATATCTTCGGGCGCAGCGACGACGAGCGGCTACGCCACCGTGTGCATATCGGCATGGCGGTGATCTTCACCCTGTTTATCCTGCTGTTTCAGGCACTCAACTCCACGAGTGTCATCGACGCCATCTACATACTCTGCAGCTATACCTACGGGCCGCTGCTGGGCCTCTTTGCCTACGGCCTCTTCACCCATCGCCCCACGCGCGACCGCTGGGTGCCCGTCGTCTGCATTGCCTCTCCCCTGCTCTGCTACGCCATCGACACCTGTTCCCAACAGTTCCTGGGCTACAAATTCGGTTACGAACTGCTCATGCTCAATGGTCTGCTCACCTTCGTGGCACTGTGGGCGATGGGGACAAAACGATAAAAAAAGAAGACCGAAGTCGGTCTTCATTGCCGTTGATTCATCGGGGCCTATCCATCGGGCTCGCGATGAATACTTATTCGCATTGCGAATAATGCTTACTCGCATTGCGATTAATACCTACTCGCGCTGCGATTAATACTTACTCACAACGCCATAAAGCATGAATTAAGCGCAAATACAATAGATATTATTGGGGGGCAACCGTTAAAAGCGTAGATAAAATGAGTGGGGTTGTGAAACTAACATATATGATGTGCCATTCCGAATTTCATCAATGTGCCGAAGTCGGTTCCTTCATGGTGACAGGCCTGGTATAGGCTGTAGGGACGGGGTCAGCCCGCCCTGCCTTGTCATAGGTAGATGTTATGCCCTGAGGAAACTGCGCTGTGTTGAGGGCGAGCAGACCCCGCCCCAACAATTCGTCCCCCCGCAGAACATATCATGTACGCTCTCTTCATTTCGTTCTTATCCCGAACTGACATATACGATGCATACACCCGTCAGGGTTGTATATCTACGTCGAGCGTATGCTCTATGACGTTCACTATCGTACTGAGGCTGTCGGTATTGAAATTTCCGGTAAGGCGCTTGTCGGTATCGGTGCATGTCAGCCTGACATGATAGTAGGCCGACAGGTCACGCAGCACATCAGGCAGGGCGGCATTGTGGAAACGGAACTGGTGGGTGGCCCATGCCACGCGGTTGGGCGACGGCTGCGCAAGCATGCGGGGCCTCACTGCCTCGGCCTCGAGCACGGCCCGGCTGCCCTCCTGCATCACCACGCCCTGCTTAGCCGAACGGGGTGAGGCAAAATAAATGCTGCCCTGAGCCACATAAACATCGGTGCTGGCATCGTCGGCGTCAATCTCTATCTGCGTACCTATATCACGCACCAGATAGCCGCTGCCCTCAATGGTGAAGGGACGCGAGGCATCGTGCCTGATCTTCAGGTAAGCCCTGCCCGACACAGAGACTTTGCGGCTGTAGGTTCCCTCGTACGACAGTGAGGCATGAGGTGCCAGCACCACCTCGGTGCCATCGTCGAGGCGGAAGGTGCGCTGCGTGGCGTCGGCCGCAAGCGTGGTTGTGGGCTCGTGCAGCAGGTATAAGGTTCCCACGCCCACCAGCAGCAACGCGACCGCCGCAGCGGCCAGCCATCTATAGATGGGACGCTGCGCGCGGTAGCCGGTAAGGTCGGTAAAGCTGCGATAGGCCTTTTCTGGGTCAAGGGTGCCCTGCTCATAGTGGCGGGCAACAAATTTCAGTTCGTCATCGTTCATATAGCCTTATTTTATCCATTTGGTGTGAGCCCCATTCCAACCGCCCACAAGTCCCAGTCCTCCTGCCACATTTGTCACCGTGGGACGTATCTGTGACAAGCCTCCACGGGCGAGTTCGTCGTTCTCGATCTGGTTCAGTCCCTGCATGAAATGATAGAACTCGGGGGTAATACGCATCAGTTCTACCTGATAAAACACATTATCGACTGGCAGCCCTACGTAGGGACTCACGTCCAGATGAAGCGTATAGGTGCGGCCGTTGATATCGGTATCGTCGAAGATATAGAAGTTAGCAAAATAGTCATTAGAGAATCCGAATTCGGAATCAATTTCCGTCAGCGATGACAGCAGGCTCTCGCTCCGAGTGTCAAGCGGTACATAGCTGACCTTAGCCTCATCGGGCGCATCATCGTACGACAGGCTCTGCTTTACACGTACGGCATAATAGCTGTGGGTGGCGGCATCATCGGTGAAGGTTACCGATATCTGATTGAATGGCTCTGGCGTGCTTGAGTACTCGCCAAACAGCTTGACCTCCCTGACGCTGACCTCGCTCACTGCCACCGTATCAGGTATAGCAACATAGGCGGTGACCTCGTCGGCACTTCCATCCTTCACGCGCAGGGTCACGTTGTCGCCCGCCCGCTGGTGGCCTGTGACACGATAGTAGCCGTTGCCGAGGCTGGTCACGGGGCAGGGCACATCGTTGACGGTGTAAACTACCGTGGCATGATCGACCCCATGCAGTTGCACGGAGTCGGCATAGTCACGAATGGGAACGCTGCGGGTGACATGTATGTAGGTTGTGTCACCCGTGGTGGGAAAGCTATAGACCACCAACTTGCTCTCCTGATGGAACGATTCCAGACTGGCATCGTCCTTACAGCCAGACACAAGCAACGTCAGAAAAAGAAAGATACAATATGCAGAATATTTCATTGTGCTCAGAATTTAATCATGTAACTGAAAGATGGTACAACCGGGATGTAAGCATGGTTGTGCAGCTCAAACTGTCCCTTGCTGTTCTGCTCTATGTCAACGTAGAGCGAGTTGAGGTGAGAATAGACGTTATAGAGGCTCAGGTTCCAGACGCGCTCATGTCCATGCTTGGTGGTATGATGAAAGTCGAAGCCTATGTCAAGGCGGTGATACGCCGGCAGGCTGTAGTTGTTGGGCACATCGTACACATACACCTGGTCGTACTCGGCATAGCCACTGCTGATGTGTGCCTTCGGATTCTCGTCAGCAATGGCCGGTGCAGCGGTCATCTGTGTGGGCACTGTGATGCGGTTTCCGCTGTGATAGCTCCAGGCAGCAAAGGCCACCACCTTGGGCGAGATGCGCCAGCGGCCAGTGAGATTGAGCTTATGGCGGTTGTCGAACTTGTCGCAGTACCATGCGGAATAGAAGTTGTCGTAATACCGTTTGTTCCACGACAACGTGTAGGAGCCCGCCAGTTCGAGGCTACCCGTTCGGTAAGAGGCATCAAGCTCTACGCCGAAATACTTACCCTGGCCGTCCATCACCATCCTGTCCCATCGCTCTGCGGGTGGCTCCAGCCCCGACCAGCTGGCATATTGCAGCAGGTGGCGACTGCGCTTGTAATAGCCTTCAAGCGACAGCACCCATCGCCTGTCAGGCTAATAATACACTCCCGCTGCCCACTGCCATGACCGCATGGGCTTGAGCAGGGGCGTGGTGGGCACCCAGTAATCGGTGGGAAGCTCCAGAAAACTGTTGGATATCTTGTGCACATACTGCGTCATCGTCGTGAAAGAGGTCTTGAACGAGAGCCGGTCGGTGGGCTGGTATTTCATGGCAATGCGCGGATCGACACTCGCAAACCACTTGCCGGAGATGGCGAACAGGGCAGCATTCACTCCTCCGTTCAGGCTCCAGTGGCTGTCGAGCATGATCTCATCTTCGGCATAGACATTCCACTCGTGCGCCACATTGCTGTAGGTACTGTGGCTTGTGAGGCTGTCGCGCTCGGCATCATTGCTGTAATAGTTATGCCTGCTACGCGTCTGCGGGTGAAAGGAGTGCCATGTATAGTCGTGCCCGAATCGGATATGGTGATGAGGAGAGGGCCTGTAGTCGAAAACTGCACGATAGCCCAGATCGTTGATGGTAGAGCGATAACCGTGCTCGGTGTGGTTTACGAAGGAGCCTTCATCAGATGGCGAGATACGCGCGCTGCTCCACTCGTCCATATAATTATATTTTGCTACGTTGTAAGTATAAACCGCCGTAAAGTTGGCAAAGAGCCTGGGCGAGAACTGATATTCCCAGTTGAGGGCAGCGTTCAGGTTTCCCCAGTTCAGCTTGGTCTTCGAAAGCTCGCGGTCGCCATAGCTATCGTCCTCATATTTGTCACGGGTAGATAGCCGGTCCTGCCCCGAATAGACGCTCAGCGAGAGGCGCGAACGGTCGCTGAAGATATTGGTTACCTTGGCGTTGAGGTCATGGAAGAAGTAGCCCAGCGTAATATCGTCATCGTCTTTGCTGTTCACGCGATTGTAAATGGCAAAGGCCGGGCGCGCGAGCAGGTCGAGCCAGCTTCGCCTTATACCTATATTATAGGAGGTACGGCCCTTGCGGATAGGCCCCTCGAACTGCATGCTGCCGTCCAGCAGACCTATGCGGTAGCTGCCATGAAAATGGTTGAAGTCGCCATCGCGCGTGCGTACGTCGATCACCGACGACAGTCGGCCGCCGTAGCGGGCGGGGAAACCGCTCTTGTAGAAATCCACATTCTTCACCATATCAGCATTGAACGAAGAGAAGAGACCCAGCGTGTGGTTCACCTGATAGAGCGGCGTGCCATCAATAAGGTACAGGTTCTCATCGTTGTTGCCTCCGTGCACGTACAGTCCGCTCATCAGTTCTATACCCTCCATCACGCCACTGGTGCGCTGCAGCGTCTTCACCACGTCGGGACTGCTCAGGAGCGAGAACTCGGTTTTGATGTCATGCATGCCCAGCGAGCGCTTGCCCGTCTGCGTATGGACCAGCGGCGAGTTGAGATCGCCCGTGACCACCACCTCGCCCAGCCGTGCATTCTCGTGCAGCTGAACGTCCTCGTTCCTGTTACCCGACAGTTTTAACGTCAGGTGCTTATCGTCAAAGCCGATGTAACTGCAGCGCAGATGGTGCTCGCCGGCAGGAAGGGTGAGCGAGAAAAATCCATAAGCGTTGGTCATGGTGCCCTGCCCCGTAGTCTGGTCATAAACGGTGGCATTGATCAGCGTCTCGCCATTCTCGTCCCTTACATAGCCACTCAACGTATAGTGCTGCACGGGAGCTTCCTTCTTCTGGGGCACCGACTTCGCCGGCGACGACGGTCTGGCCTGCCGCTGTGGCCTGAGCATGACGTATGCCCCCTGCTGCTCATAGTTGATGCCGCTGTCCTTAAACAGGGTCTTCAGTGCCTTATGGGTTGAAAGGCCCGAAAGCGAAGGGCCCTTATACACCTTATTCAGTTGCAGCGACGAATCGTACACAAAGTTAACCTTACGGGTTCGCTGCAGCCAGTCTATCTGCTGGCGGATCGTCATGCCTCGATCCTGCGCTTCAGCCGTCACGACTGAAAAGAGCAGGCAGGCCATCATTAATTTTTTTACTAATCTCATGTTGTCTTTTTGTTCTTTTCTACAATCATGACGCAACATGATGTCTTTTCCCCCTGAAAATGAACAATTTTTTTTCAGACCATCAGCGAAACCACGTAGAATATCTCTCGACGGCTGCCCCGAAGCTGTAACCCTATCAGACCATACACTAATATTCTTCATGAAGAAATTTCGGAGCGAGGCTTACCGTCCCGGAAGAGAAAACTGCACTCCTTATTCTCTTGTTGAAGTAAGAAAAGATGCGTATTCACCCATACCTAACGACAGTTACGGTAATAAACCTACTTAATACCAAGCCATTCTTAGAAAGTCAGGTTATCGCCCGTAGTTGCCTCCGCATCCCAAAACATGATATTGTAAACCGGCATATACAACACCCGGTTCTTTTGGAAAACCTCTCTCTCGTTCGAAAGAACTAAACCCTGGTTTATATTATAATCAGCGATGCCCAACAACCTGTTTAACGCACTGTGAACAGTATAATCCTTGCCAGACTTCACCTCTATAGGCAGTATGCACATTTTCGCGTAATCGTCTATAAGGAAATCAATCTCTCCCTGTTTACGGTTGTCATAATAGAAAAGCCTATACCCATGAGCCTTCAGTTCCTGCGCCACCACACTTTCATATACAGCTCCGAGGTTGATGCTACGTTCATCTCCCAATATAGGTTGTATATTATTCCGATAGAGCTGCGCCGTGAGCAGTCCAACATCGTTCAGATAGAGTTTCAGGAGGTTCTTCTGCACCGACTCAACCAACGGATAGCGAGGATTTGATATTGCATGCACGTCAAGTGTAATACCCGACGAGAGGAGATACTCAAACTCGTCCTGATAGTTGCTGTACCTGTCTCCACGCCTGTCCCGTATCTCTTTCGCAACGATTCGTTTCTTTTTGTTCTCCATCTGTGAGGGAATCATATCATAAATACGGCTTATTAGCAGGTGCCTACCACTGTCCTCGGCATATTTCGACGCGTCGTTTCCATAGAGCATGTGAATAGCCTGCTGCTGATCACGTACATTGACAATATTGTGTGATGCTATATATTCATTGACAGCATCGGGCATGCCACCAACTAAAAGGTAGCGACGAAACAAATCCATAAGGTACTGATGCATGCTTAGACTAAGGCTTTCCTGCTTTTGCCATTTCTTTCTTACGGCATCTATCCCCTCCTGTCCAAAGCCATTGGCTATGAGGAATTCCTCGAAGTCGAGCTGATACATCTTCTTACGAATGATACTCCCAACAGGAATAGAGGTTGTCGCACGAAGTGCAATACCTAAAAGACTACCACTTGCTATGAAATGATAGCGATGTTCCTGCCGAAAAAACTTCAGCATAGTGAGAAACTGGGGATATTCCTGTATCTCGTCTACGAACACCAGCGTGTCCTCATATTGCTGCAAGTCCTTTCCATACTTCATGCTAAGCGTGAGATAGAACGTTTCCGTAGTATGTACGTTCTTGAAGAGCTGCCTGCCCTCTTTATCTTCGGCAAAGTTTATTTCCACGAAGTGGGGAAAGACCCTCTCACCAACTTCCCTGATGATGTATGACTTACCTATCTGGCGTGCCCCCTCGACTATCAGAATCTTATCTGACTCGGACCTCAGGTGCGTTTCAATATACGATGCAATCTTCCTGTAAAGCATAGCAAACTACATTTTTCAAATGATTCTTATGCTGCAAAGATACACTTTTCAAATGAAATTCATATATAATTAATACACTTTTCAATATTATCTGCCATCTATTTGCTACACTTTTCAAACTATGGACGTTCTTTTCCATTCACGAGAGCAGGTATCAGCTATAACCATTCTTGCAGCATAAGCTACCGGCTACCGAAGCCTGTAATGTTAATGCGAAAACAATCGGCGGGGGTATTTATCCCCAGAACGACATCAAACATGCCTTTTGGCCTCAACTTTTTGCGGAGCTGCGATTGTATTTCTGTTCCTTGTCTGACGGCCTCTGCCTCTTGTTCTTTTTTGTACCCATGATGCCTTTTCCCCCTGAAAACGAACATTTTTTTTCAGGCCATCAGCGAAACCACGTAGAATATCTCTCGACGGCTGCCCCGAAGCTGCTTCAATGCCTTGCTCATCTCGTGCTCCACCACCTTCTCGGTCACGCCCAGCTCCGCAGCTATCTCCTTATACTTCATGCCATCGCGCTTGCCCATGAGGAAAACGCGGCGGCAACGGTCGGGCAGATGGTCAATGGCAGACCACAACCGGGCCTCGGTCACCGACCGGTCCTGAGCTTCCTCGTCGCTAATGATGCCCTCAAGGTCGTGAGGACCGATGTCGCTCTGTGGAACCTTAGCCCGCCGCAGGTGGTCGATGCAGCTGTTGCGGACGGCAGTATAAAGAAAGGCCCGAGGATTGTCGGCCGCCGTCTGCCACATCTTGACATAGCACTCCTGTACAATGTCCTCTGCCTGTGCCCTGTCACCCGAGAGATAGTGCATGGCATAGAGGCACAGTGGCCGATAAAAAACTTTATACAGGGTTTCAATATCCATAGTTACGTGTGTGTCCAGAGCCGTTGTTATAGCCCAAGGCAATCAACAGGCGTGTATCCGTCTGAACATAAACCCCATCGTATTGTCCCGACTGCAGAACCGCACGATGAAGTATCGTGGGACAAAATTACACAAAAAGCAGGAGAATCCCACTTCTGCCGTCCCAAATTTTCCTGTCTGCCCGGTGTTTCGCCACCCAGCCCCCGATGCTTCTATGCTCCGTGCCCAGTGTCCTGCCCGCCTACCTCCAACGTCCTGATATATCGTCTCGTTACACGGATCTCAGGTTGTCATGACGGGCAGAACACAACGTCACGCCCCTCTCAAAACCAGCCCCCGTGTATGCCCGGGGCTGACTCGTAACGCGAATAATACTTATTGGCGTTGCGAATGATACTTATTCGCATCAC
>LAHS01002111.1_pt1 | contig 20188 bp, 13 predicted proteins | sample 329651 | NCBI WGS metagenome assembly LAHS01 (sample SAMN03275699, study PRJNA271635) | activated sludge metagenome | isolation source: sample C-1 Sludge from hydrolytic chamber (first chamber) of Anaerobic... | reverse complement strand
GACGGGGGCGTCGAGGTGCTCGTCCACGTCGGCGTGGACACTGTCACGCTTCGCGGCGAGGGCTTCACGAGGTTCGCCGAGAAGGGCGACCACGTGGAGGCTGGCGCCGCGCTCATCACCTTCGACCGCTCGTCCGTCGTCGAGCACGGGCTCGACTCGACCGTCATCGTGACGATCCTCAACAGCGATGCCTACCCCTCTGTCGAACTTCTCGCCATGGGACCGGTCGCCGCGGGCGACGTGGTCATGCACGTGGGGTCATAGCCGTGGACGCGCGGGAGTTCAGGACGCTTCGCGCTGGGGTCGAGGCATCGGGCGAGGTTGAGGACCGCCGGAGCCGCTTCATCGCGCAGGTTCGTCGCGTGGGGAGCGAGTCCGAGGCCGACGCCTTCATCGCAGAGGTCCGAGCCCGCCATCACGACGCCCGTCACAACGTGCCCGCGTGGATTCTCGCCGACGGTCGCGAGCGTTGCTCCGACGACGGCGAGCCGCAGCGGACGGCTGGCATGCCTACGCTCGACGTGCTGAGGGGGGCCGGTCTCGCGGACGTCTGCTGCGTGGTCACGCGCTACTTCGGCGGCACGCTGCTCGGTCCGGGCGGTCTCGTCCGGGCCTATTCGTCGGCCACGCAGGCGGCCCTCACCTCCGCGGAGGAGAACGGCCAGCTCGTCGAGGTCACCCTCGTCACGCACGTGACAGTGCAGATTCCCTACTCCGCCCACGACCGCGTGCGGCGCATGGTGGCCGATGCCGGAGGACGCGTGGCCGACGCGGTCTTCTCCGAGGACGTGCAGCTGGACTGCGCCTTCCGGTCGGGTGACGAGGAGGCGTTCGTCTCGGCGATGGACGATTTCGCGAACGGCGAGCGTCTCTGTAGGGTGGGGGAGCCTCGATTCGCCGAGTTCTAGCTGGCGAGAAGTCCGCTTGGCCTGAGATACTGTTTGACGGAACGTCCATGGAACGATGACAGGGGGAAACGCCCATGAAGGCACGGCTCGTACACCACAACATCCATGTCCTCGACCTCGATGCCTCGCTCGCGTTCTACGAGAAGGCCCTCGGGATGCACGAGCTCAGGCGCAAGGGCCCTGACGACGGCTCGTGGATCATCTGCTACATCGGCAACGACGAGTCCGACTTCGAGCTCGAACTCACATGGAACCGCGGGAGGGTCGAGCCGTACAACAACGGTGACGGAGACACACACCTGGCCGTCGTCGTGGACGACATCGACTCCACCCACGAGCTCCACGACGAGATGGACTGCATCGCCTACGAGAACCCGAGCATGGGACTCTACTTCATCGCCGACCCCGATGGCTGTTGGATCGAGGTCCTGCCCCAGCGTCGCTAGGGTTCGCCACTCCTTTCAGCCTGCCAAAGGTGCCAACGCCCTTTGGCAGCCAAAGGGCCACCCTACGACGGGTCGGTGCCAATAAGCCAGAAGGATCCTTTGGCGTTATTGCGGACGCGCCAACTGGGCAAACGTCGGCCGGACAAAAGGACGTTATCGGTACCTGCAGGTAGGGGGCTTGCTGCCTGTGCCAATAAGCCAGAAGGATCCTTTGACGTTATTGGTACAACGCCCGGTGACGTCACCGGGCGGGATTATCGCGCATCCTGCCTGACCGCGGCGACAAAAGCCCAGTTGGCGCGTTCTTCTCGGCGCAGAATGCGTTGTATCAAAAGTGGCCGCGCGAACCAGAGACCCCGCGGGCCTCTCGGTTCCCTCGCCACGAACGCGTCACCATCACGCCGCAGCGAGCACGGCGGAGACGGTGGCCGCGTAGGCAGCCGCGCCTGCCTCGGACAGGTGCATGCCGTCCCCTGCGAAGTACTCGTCGTGGCCGACGCTCGCCTGGTACCAGTCGATCACGTGGACGTTGGCGTTGTCCTGAGCGAGCTGGGCGAGAAGTTCGTTGTTGTCCTCGCACCAGGCTCCCGACACGCGCGTGTTCACGAACCAGACCTGCACGTCGGGGCCGATGTCCGATACGAGGGCATCGAGGTCGGCCTTCTGGAGGGGTCCGTTGCTCCCGAGCGAGATCACGACCCTCCCGCCGATGACGCCCTGGTCGCGATAGCTGTCGTACGTCTCGGCGAAGGTGCCGGGCAGGCGACCCTCGGCGCAGTCGACCGCTCCGTTGGGAAACGCCGCCGAGAGCGCGTCGGAGGCGTCGAGCGAGATGCCGTCTCCGAGGAAGAGCACGTCATAGGTCGTGTTGGCCTGGGTTGGGGCCTCGTAGCCCGTCGTGTCGAAGATGAGCTTGGCGTATTCGACCGACCCGTCCGGCCTCGTGTGGGTGCCGTCGTTCCAGAACCAGTCGTCGTGTCCCTCGCTGTAGGAGTACCAGTCGACGAGGCCTACGTTGTCGTACTTCTCGGCACACTGGGCCAGGAGCTCGTTGTTCGCGTCCTGCCAGTCGTCGGGCATGCGGTTGTTGACGAACCAGATCTGCTTGTCGGCACCGACGTCGGACACCATGCCGTCAAGCTGCTTCTCCGTCAGGGCGCCGTTGGTGCCGACGCAGAAGATGACCGTGTCGCCGACCACGCCGGAGTCTCGATAGGAGTCGTAGAGCTCGATGGCCGCGGAGGCCTGGCGGCTGATCTTGCAGTCGATGAGGCCGTAGGGGAAGTAGGAGGCGAGCTGGTCGTAGGCGTCGAGGGGAACGGAGTCGCCTATGAGCACGACGTCGTAGACCCCGTCGACGAGCGGCCGCTTGAGCGCCGCCGCGGACACCTTGTGCACCTCTCCCTGGCCGTCGAAGGCGTTCGCGGGCGGCACGAGGGCGACGCCCGCCACGCTGACGGCGAGGACCACGGCCATGGCGACGGCGGGAATCCGGCGACGCCTGACCCAGTCGACGACGGCTGCGCCCGAGGGCAGGCTCGCGTGGCGGAGGGGCTCCTCGACGAAGCGGTACGAGAGCCCCGCGGCGCCGAGCGAGAGCCCGACCTGCAGCGCCCTCACCACGAGGGACGGCTCCACGGTCGAGTTCACGTTCGTGAGAAGGAGCACGATCGGATAGTGCCAGAGGTAGAGCGCATAGGAGCGCTTGCCGAGCCAGACGAGGGGCGGCAGCGAGGCGACCTTGGAGACGAGGCTCCCCGCGGGCATGAGCGCCGCGACGGCGATGACGGACACCACCGAGCAGAGCAGGATGCCCCCGCGATACGACCAGGCCGAGTATCCCTCGGTGGTCGCCATCAGGAAGACGAGCGCCCCCACGGACCCGATGCCCGCGATCTCGACGCCCACCCGCGCCCGCACGGACATGGTCGACGCGTCCGCGCGGCTCGCGCGGCCGAAGGGCCACGCCAGCGCGAGGGCGCATCCCAGAAGGAGGCTCATCGCTCGCGTGTCGGTGCCGTAGTAGGCTCGCGAGGGGTCGGCGTTGGGGCTGTAGGTCATCGCCATGAGGACGGCCGAGAGGATCGCGAGCACGACGCAGCCGATGGCGACGTGGCGCTTCCTGGAGTGCATGTTCATGAGCAGGAGCAGGATGGGTGGCCAGATGAGGTAGAACTGGGCCTCGATCGCGAGCGACCAGAAGTGGGTGAGCGGCGACGGCGCGCCCGCGGCCGCGAAGTACGACTCGTTCGAGAAGATCTTCGCCCAGTTGAGGTACATGAGCAGCGAGGGAACGATGTCCGGCCGCATCTTGGTCAGGAGGACGTGGTTGAAGAGCGTGCAGAGCGCCGCCGTGACCACGACGAGGACAACCACCGAGGGCATGAGGCGGCGCACGCGCTTCATCCAGAACTCGCGCAGCGAGAGCTGGCGGTGGTTCCTGGCGTAGGTCGAGACGAGCTGGCTGGTGATGAGGTAGCCTGACAGCACGAAGAGCACCGTGACGCCGAGAAGGCCGCCCGAGCACTGCCCTACGCCCATGTGATACCCGAGGACCCCCAACACGCACAGTGCCCGCAGCCCGTCGAGGGCGTCGACGTAACGCCGCCCCGAGGTGGTTTCCGACATGTGAGAACAACCTTTCGAAACCGTTCGCAAGCTATTTTCAGGGACTATGGTACTCCCTGAACGTCCTGCGTCGAGAGGCGGTCGCAAGGTCGAGAAACAACAACACGGGGCCGCGCCGAGATATCCCCGGTACGGCCCCTCAACCTGCGTCATCGTCCTTCTCGCTAGAGGTTGACCCCGCGCTCCCTGAGCTCGGCCTCGAGTCGGGCGGCCGTCGTGAAGACGTGGCCCTGCATCCCGATGGACTCGGCGCCGCGCACGTTGTTCTCTGAGTCGTCGACGAAGAGGCACTCCTCCGGCTTGAGTTCGTAGCGGTCGCAGAGCGTCTTGTAGATGAGCGGGTCCGGCTTCATGAGCCGCTCCCACGCCGAGACGACCCAGCCGTCCATCACGGGGAAGGACGGGATCCGGTCCTTCTGGTGCCACCAGCGGACGCCGGCGTTGGAGAGCAGGTAGCACCCGTAGCCCGCGTCGTGGAGACGGACGACGAGCTCGTTCGTGTCGGGAATCGGGCGCTGGTGGGTGTCCCAGTTCGCGAAGCACTCGTGGAGCGCCGGCCACAGGCGCTCGGGGAGGCGGGAGCTGGCCACGCGCTCCATCGTCGCCTCCGAGATGACGCCGGCGTCGAGCAGGGACCACGTGGGGCTCGAGAAGAGCGCCGCGTCGAGCAGGGCCGCGTCCTCCTCGCCGTCGACGTAGAGGCTCGAGAACTCGTGGCCGTCGAAGTGCAGGAGCACCTGGCCCATGTCGAACACGAAGACCTTGGGCGCGAGCGCGTTTGTCTCGTTCATGCGCGTTTCCTTTCTGCCTCTAGGCGAGACGGGCGAGGGAGCCCATGGGGTCCCAGGGCTCGAGGACCTTCGGGTCCTCCGTCTCGTAGGTGTCACGCTCTTCGGGCGTGAGGTACTTCTTGTCAACGACGACCTGGTAGACGTACTCGTCGAACCAGGCGTCAGAGAGCGTGTCGAAGCCGTCGCGGCCGTGGTCCTTGCCCCAGCTGTTCTCGACCTTCCACAGCGTGGGCCGGCCGGCGTCGTCGAGGTCGACGCCCTCGAGCACCATGGCGTGCGTCATGACCGACTCGCCGTAGTCCAGGCGCTCGGCCTTGTCGAGCGCGCCCTCCACGGGGAAGCCGAAGAGTCCGTCGACGTCGAGCGCCGCGGTGTCCATGATGCCGTCGTCGCGCAGGTAGCTCTGGGCGACGTCGCAGCCGAACCAGACGGGCAGGTCGTCCTTGAGCTGCGCGATCGCGACGCGCTTGAGCTCGGCGGGCTCGAGGTTGAGGTAGCGCACGCCGCCGTCCTCCACCACGTTGCCGAGGCGGCTCACGGTGTAGGTGTGGCCGAAGGGCTTGTCGGCGGTCGGGGCGCTGATGAGCGAGACGTAGTCGTCGAGCTCCATGCCGACGGCCTCGGAGAAGAACGACTGCGGCGTGTAGGTGCCCGCGAGCGCGAGCTTGTCGTCCTTGTCGCGCAGGCGCACCGAGAAGGACGCGGGCGGCTCGCCGAGGCAGGTGACCATGAGCTGGTAGACGTCCTCCATCATGGCCTTCTTCATCTCGCGCAGGCTCTCGGCGTCCTCGCCGGCGGCGTGCGTCTCACGCAGGCGCTTGGCGGCGCCGCGCAGGTAGCGCGTGAGGTAGCGGTCCAGGTCGGAGGTGTTGCGCGAGCAGGCCGTCTCGGGCATGGCGTCCTTGGGCACGACGCCGTACTTGCGCACGAGGCTCTTGAACATGTCCCACTGGCCGCCGTCACCGATGGGGTCGGCGAGAAGGAAGGCCATGAGGCGGCCGGAGAGCGGCTCGTCGAGCGTGTCGAGGACGTTCTCGAGGAACCAGTTGCTCTTCTCCATCTTGTCCCAGAAGAGCGGGTAGCACTGGCTCAGCTCGAAGGTCTTGAGGTTGTAGCGCTTGATGACGCGGTAGCGCATGGTGTTGAGGCTCGCGAACATCCAGCAGCGGCCGGAGCGCTGCTGGTCGCACCGGTCCCCCTGCGTCACCTCCACGTCGAAGGTCATGCCGTTGGCGCCGACGCCCTCGGGCGTGCGCGCGGCCGCGCGCAGCCCGCAGCTGGTGACGGCGTTCTTGGCGACGACGTTGGCGCGGTCCGCAAGGAAGTTCTCGCGCGCCGCGGCGAGGTCGTCGGGGGTGATGCAGGTCATTTCGTCCATGGTGTTCCTCCCTGGTTGCCATGAGGTCAGTCTCACGTGTCGAGGATAGCACGGGCGGGAGACGTCAATGCCCCCGCCCGCTCGCGTGCTATGCTTGCACGAAAACGCCCGCATGCGAACTCAGGGGAGGGGACATGGCGCCATCCGATGCGGAGCTCGCGCTCCGCCTGCCTGCGTATGCGACGCGCGTCGTCTCCCTTCTCGAGGACGCGGGGTACGAGGCCTGGGTCGTGGGCGGCTGGGTGCGCGACGCGCTTCTCGGCTCGTCCGGGCACGACGTCGACGTGACCACGTCGGCCCCCTGGCAGGAGACGGAGCGCGTGCTCCGCGCCGCGGGGGTCGAGGTCCATGAGACGGGCGTGGCGCACGGCACCGTGACGGCCGTGATCGGCCACGAGCCCGTCGAGGTCACGACCTACCGCGTGGAGGGGACCTACTCCGACCTCCGTCATCCCGACGAGGTCCGCTTCGTGACCGACGTCCGCGAGGACCTGGCACGCAGGGACTTCACGGTCAACGCCATGGCCTGGCATCCCGAGCGCGGGCTTCTCGACCCGTACGGCGGGCGAGAAGACCTCTCGCGGGGCCTGATTCGCGCCGTCGGCGACCCGAGCAGCCGCTTTGGCGAGGACGCCCTGCGGACGCTCAGGGCGGTTCGCTTTGCCTGCCGCCTGGGCTTCTCGATCGAGCGCGCCACGCAGGAGGCGCTCGTGGCCTGCGCGCCGGGGCTCGACCACATCGCCCGCGAGCGCGTGGGAATCGAGCTCGACGGCATCATGGGCTCGGGCCACATGGCCTGGGCGCTCAGAAACGAGTTCGAGGTGGTGTCGCGCGCCCTGCCGGACCTCGCCCCCATGGCGGGGTTCGACCAGCGGACCCCCTACCACACGCACGACGTCCTCGAGCACACGGCCCGCGTCTGCGCGGGCGTCGAGGAGTACTGCGGGGGCGTGACGCCGCAGGCGCTGCGCTGGGCGGCGCTCCTTCACGACGTCGGCAAGCCGTCCTGCTGGAGCCAGGACGATGACGGTCGCGGCCACTTCTACGGGCATCCCAAGGTGAGCGCCGACATGGCGCGGCGCATCCTCGGCGAGCTCGCGCTGCCCAAGGACCTCATCGCGGAGGTCTGCGCCCTCATCCTCTTCCACGACCGAGGCGTGTGGCCCGCCGCGCGCAGCGTGAGGACCGTGCTCGCCAAGCTCGACGAGCGCTGCCCCGGCAGGGGAGAACCCCTTGCGTTCCAGCTCATCGACCTCAAGCGGGCGGACGCGCTCGCCAAGGCGCCCGGCTGCGCGGCGTACGCCGTCGAGCTCGACGCGGTGACGATCGCCCTTCGGCAGGAGGTCTCGCAGGGGGCGACGTTTCGCGTCTCCGACCTCGCCGTGAGCGGCGGAGACGTCATCCGGGAGTGCGGGATCGCGCCCGGCCCCGCGGTGGGTGAGCGGCTGCGCGGCCTTCTCGCCCGCGTTGTCGACGACGAGCTGCCCAACGACCGAGAGGTCCTTCTCGCCGCGCTCCGCCGATAGGGCGCGTCCGTCAGTTGAACTTGAACATCGACTGCATCTTGTGGTAGCCCCAGACGAAGGCGCGCAGGCCGAGCGGGGTCCGCAGGTTGCACCAGACGCCGATGAAGCTCCAGCGGATGCGGTGCCAGAGACGGCGGTCGTGCGCCTTGAGGTGCGCCCAGATGTCGTCTCTGAGCTGGAGGTGGTCGGGCCGGTCCGAGAGGATCGAGAAGGCCGTGCAGATGCACATCGTGATGGTGAGGTCGCCGATCATGTAGCGGCGGAGCTTTCTGTTCTCGGATCTGCGGGGGATGTCCACGCTGTCGATCTTGATCCGCCCGACGCGGAGCTGCTGGTCGACGCGGGCGGTCATGACCTTCTCCTCGACGGACTGCCCGGCGCGGCCGATGAGGTAGTGGTAGAGGTCGACGTCGAGGTAGAGGATGGTCCTCACGTGCGGAAGCGGCGCGTAGACGAAGATCTCGTCCACGTAGAAGGTGTGCGCGGGCAGGCGCAGGCCGCAGGCGCGCAGGAGCGCGGTGCGGTAGACGACCGAGTGCATCATCATGTATTGCCACGGCGGGAAGGGGCGCAGCATGTCGTCCCAGGTGAAGACCCTGTCCTGCGGGAACTCGCGGACGTAGCGGACGGCCATGCGGGTGCCGTCGGACTCGTGCTCGTAGACGTAGTTGGCGACGAGCATGTCGAGAAGGACGCCGCTGCCGGCGCGGAGCTCGCGGAGACGAGCGAGGACCGCCCGCGCGGCATCGACGTCGACCCAGTCGTCGGAGTCGACGACCTTGAAGTAGGCGCCCCGTGCTTGGGCGAGCCCCGTGTTGATGACCTCGCCGTGGCCGCCGTTGTCCTGGTGGATGGCTCGGACGAGGTCGGGGTGGCGACGCTGCCACCCGAGGGCGCGCTCGAGGGTGTCGTCCTCGGTGGAGCCGTCGTCGATGACGAGGATCTCGACGTCGGAGGCCCCCTCCGCAGCCTTGACGAGGCTCTCGATGCACCGGTCCATGTAGGCGGCGGAGTTGTAGCAGGGCACCACGAAGGTGATGATCCTGTCCCCGTCCGTCTCCATGGCACCAGCCTCCGCATGATCGTCAAGCGTGGCCGGGCGAGAAGCACGACCACGAGGGAATGATACCCACTCGGGAGGGCTGGGACGTCGGATGTAGACTTACGGGAGGGGTGCCGTCAAGTGACGGCACGAGGAACGGGGGAGCGCATGGGCATCACGTCAGGCGACATCGAGCGGGTCACGTTCTCGCCAGCTCGGCACGGCTACGACACGGACGAGGTCGACCGCTACCTGCGGCAGGTGGCGACTGAGGTCGACGAGCTGAACGACGAGCTCACCGCGTCAAGAGCGGAGGTCGCGGAGCTGAAGAGGCAGCTTGCCGCAGGTGGGGACGCTGGCGAGCCGGCGCGTGCCGATGAGGACGACGGGCTGTTCTAGGGCGGGGGAGAAGAGCTGGGGTTTCTTGAGAGCACCCCCGTCATACCTCGCTGTACTCAGCCTGCTCTTTAGATTGGTCAGCATGAGTTGCTAGTTCGCAGAACCCAGGATCGAGCTCCATGTCGTAGTGGTCAAAGAGCCAGATGTCGCGCGTGTCCCAACCGTAGCCGCCATAGGAGTAGGCACAGAGCGTGCGTCCAGTGCTCTTGCCTGTCAGCGCGTCGTCCGCATACCCAGCAGCAACGGCATAGGGTCTGAAGCTGTTCATGAAGTGCAGGATCGTTCGCTTCTTGGGGTTCTGCGCACGCTGTAGGGGCTCGTCGTGGGTGTAGTCAGCAGTTGCGATCCGCTTTAGGCTCCTCGTAGGGCTCTCCGGCGTGCCAGTGAGGCAATCCTCGGAATCATTCTCTGCGAGGCGCAGATACCGCCCGAAGCCATCCTCAAGCTCGCCGCAAATGCAGAGCGTCTGCGTGCGGAAGAACCATGTCGGTACCTCGAACCGCGCCACAGGCCTAAAGCAGACCGTTTCGGTGCAATCACGCAGGATGCGGTTTCCGTGCTCGTCAGCGTACCAGTCACCATCTCGACCACCGACCCTACTGTCTACGGTGATGAGGGTCAGCCTTCCCGACGAGCGACAATCAGGCAGCGTCGTCCGCTCGATGATGCGATAGAAGACGGTGCCATCCCGCTCGAGCATCCTGTCATCCGACCGGATGTAGTTTGCATAGCGCACCTCCATGTCAGGTGACGGGTGCTCACCCCCACCCTCCGCAAGGGCTTCAAGGGCATCAGCCCTGTCACGGGCATCAGCTGCGGAGGCGTCGGAATCATCCCAACCGTAGACGCAGGGAGAACCAGCGATCTCGGACGAAAGCCATCCGCGGATCATCGCCTCGATGGCGTGGCTGTCGTGGACCTGCTTCACGCAGAGCTTCTCGACGTAGTCGAGCCCAATGACCGAACGGACGAGGACGCTCTGTCCGCTCTGCTTGCCCAAGACGAGGGCACTTCGCCGTCGTATCGCGTGGTCGGATGCCTCGGGATAGAAGTAGACCCTGGCGCCTGGAGAGAACCGCTTCGTGCTCCGGCCTGCAGGGTTCTTCTCGCCAGATGGCTGGTCCGTGCGAATGTTTCCCACTACGCACCAGATCCAGGCTGGGAGCGGTCGGCTTGCGCGCTCGATTGGGTCGATGTCCATGTGCACCTCACCTCGATTCTGCCTATCAGGATGCTAGCAGCAGGGGAGGACACAATTGGAACTTCGACTGGCCGTGAGGCGGCGTACGCTGCTGTGGTATTGGGTGCGATGCTCGAGGTCTCCTGTACCCTTGACCTCAATAGGTATCCATTAGGAACCTAGAGCACTATTTAGTGCTTACTTACAATTTGTTGCCATCAATCTAGAGTGAGTGGTGTCAGGAGAAGCCGCGCGGGATGGACCCGCGCCGACGGACAGGGAGACACCATGAAGATCGCAGTCATCGCAGCGAACGGCAAGGAAGGCAGGCTCGTCGTGAGGGAGGCCCTCGGGCGCGGGCACGACGTCACGGCCTTCGTCAGGGGAGAGAACAGGACGGACGCCGAGAAGTACGTCTCGAAGGACCTCTTCGACCTCACCGCGGACGACCTGGCGGGCTTCGACGTGGTCGTCGACGCCTTCGGCGCCTGGACGCCCGAGTCGCTCCCGCAGCACTCCACGAGCCTCGCGCACCTGTGCGACGTGCTCTCCGGCACCGAAATCCGCCTGCTCGTCGTTGGTGGCGCGGGCAGCCTCTTCGTCGACCCCGAGCACACCACCACGCTCAACCAGACCCCGGACTTTCCCGAGGCCTTCCAGCCGCTCGCCGCGGCCATGCAGAAGGCCCTCGACGAGCTTCGCACCCGCGACGACGTGAGGTGGACCTACGTGAGCCCAGCCGCCGACTTCCAGGCGGAGGGGGAGAGCACCGGAACCTACCGACTCGGCGGCGAGGAGCTCATGGCGGGCAGCCACGGCCCCGTCATCTCCTACGGGGACTACGCGGTCGCCATGGTCGACCTCGCCGAGCAGGGAGGGCACGAGCGAGAGCGCGTGAGCGTCGTGCGCCCGTAGGGACGCGCGGGGGTCAGCTGGGTGAGTGCGGCCGACGGGTGGAGACGCCTCCCGTCGGCCGCACTTGTTCGTGGGGCTGCCGGGGCGCGCCGTCCTTCTCGCCAGCCCTGTCCTTGAGAACGCAAACAGGCTGGGGATAGAATCCCCAGCCTGTGATGGTGTGGTAGCCCGTAGCAGATTCGAACTGCTGATCTCCGCCTTGAGAGGGCGGCGTCCTAGGCCGCTAGACGAACGGGCCATATTCAGTTGGGCAAGACATTGGCTGGGATGGAGAGAGTCGAACTCCCGTTGACGGAACCAGAATCCGCTGTCCTACCACTAGACGACATCCCAATTGATGTCTTGCACTTCTCAGTGCGTTGAACACTCTATCGGAAAAGCCCAGCCGGCGCAACCGTCATTTTTCGGGAATACGAAAAAAGGCTCAAGCGGGCTGCCGCCCGAAAATGACGAGGTCGCTTCAGCGTTCCGCACCGTACGAGGGACGTCGGCCCCGATGGGGCCCCGCGGCCTGAATCAGCGACCGAGAGGGTATCATAGGATTGTTGAATTCAAGTTGAGCGTCGGTTGGGGGTGAGACATGACGAACGCCGAGAAGGCCAAGCCCAAGTCCGCGGGGTCACCCAAGCCCGAGGTTGCACCGAAACCCACGGTCTCGCCCAAGCCTGGGGTTGCACCTAAGCCAGAGGCTGCCGTTTCACCCAAACCTGCGGTCTCGCCTAAGCCCACGGTAGCGCCCAAGCCCTCCGCCGCGCCCGCGCCCAAGCCCTCCGCCGCGCCCAAGCCCAAGCCCAAGATCAAGGTCGACGCCAGCCGTGTCTCCACCGGCGGCAAGCAGGCCGACGTCTCCGAGGAGGAGAACCAGCAGAAGGCTCGCAAGGGCGCCCTCTTCATCCTCGGCGTGCTCGGTGCCTACATCGTCTTCCTCATCTTCACGGGCCAGATGGCCGAGTTCATCGACGCGCTCCAGAACGTTGACGGTCGCTGGGTCTTCTACGCCTGCCTCGGCTACATGGGCTACTTCGTCTTCGGCGTCTTCGCCTACGTCATCGCCGTGTGGCTCGATCACGACTCGCCCGTTGGCGTGCGCGACCTCATGAGCGTGGAGTCCTCCGGCGTATTCTTCGGCAACCTCACACCCATGATGGCTGGCGCGGTCCCCTCGCAGATCTATCGCCTCACGCGCACCGGCCTCGACGTGGGCGAGGCCTCGGCCACACAGTTCACGCGCTTCATCATGTTCCAGTTCGCGCTCGTCCTCTTTGCGTTTCTCATGCTGCTCGCCCGCTTCGAGTTCTTCCTCAACACCTACGGCGACATCGTCTTCCTCAACCTCGTCGTCTTCGGCCTGCACACGCTCGAGCTCGTCATGCTCTTCGTGATCTGCCTCTGCCCGAAGTTCGTGAAGCGTGTGGGCAACTGGGTCATCAACCTCGCCGACAAGCACAAGTGGCTCAAGGACTACGACCGCTGGTACGAGATGGTCAACACGCAGGTGGACGAGTTCTCCGCCACCTTCAAGCGTGCCGCGTCCGACATCCCCAACATGGCGCTCACCTGCGTCGTCACGATGTGCCAGCTCTTCTGCCTCTACGTGATGCCCTGGTTCATCCTCAAGGCCTTCGGCATCGACGAGGACTTTCTCACCTGCCTCGCCGCGGGCTCGATGGTCCAGCTCGTCTCCACGGCCGTGCCGCTGCCAGGCGGCACCGGCGGCGCCGAGGGCGGCTTCGCGCTCTTCTTCGGTGGGATGTTCGGCGCCAAGGCCACGGCGGGCTTCCTCGTGTGGAGGCTCTGCTCGTTCATCGGACCGACGCTCTTCGCGGTGCCTTTCCTGGGAATCCGCTCCAACCGTACCGAGTCGATCTACCACGAGGTCAACCGCAGGATGGCCGCGCGACGCGCCCGCACCGCCTCGAGCGGCAAGCGCGCGAAGAAGCCTGCCGGCATCAAGCTCCCCACGAACAAGCTGCGCGGTCGCAGGAAGTAGGAGCCGGCCTTATCGCCGTCTCGAGCCTGACGCCCCCAAGAAAAGACCCGCCGGAGGGTTCCGACGGGTCGATGATGCTGAGCGAAAACCCCACAAGTTGCGTCAAGTGGCAGAGATCCTGCCAGTCCGAGCAACCCGTGGGGAATGAAAACCCCACAGGTCGCACCAAGTGGCAGAGATCCTGCCAGTTCGAGCGACCCGTGGGGAATGAAAACCCCACAAGTTGCGTCAAGTGGCAGAGATCCTGCCAGTTCGAGCGACCTGTGGGGTTTTCGAGCGCTAGAGGGCCATGGGGAGCGCGCGGTCGAGACGCGCGAGGGCGACGTCTTTGCCGAGAAGCTCGAGCGACTCTCCGAGCGGCGGCGAGACCTGGTTGCCGCACTCTGCCACGCGCACGGCGCCGTAGAACTTGCGCTTGTTGACGCCGAGCCGGTCGGGGAGCGGGTCGAGGGCCGCGTCAATCGCGGCGGCCTTCCACTCGCCCAGGGTCTCGAAGGTCGCCCGCGCGGTCTCGAGGTAGCTTCTCGCACCCTCCTTGGCGAGGTTCTTGGCCACGGACTTCTCGTCAAACGTGACCTCGTCGCCCTCGTAGAGGAAGCGGGCCTTCTCGATGACGTCGGAGGCGAACTTCGTGCGCGGCTTGAGGATGCTCGAGAGCAGGTCGAACCAGGCGGGACGGTCCTCGTAGGAGCCCGTCTCGAGACCCGACTCCACGAGCTGCGGCACGAGCAGCCGCTGCGAGAACTCGGAGTCGCTCATCCCCTGGATGTACTGCTGCTGGATCCAGTCGAGCTTGGCCGGGTCGAAGGTCGCCGGGTTCTTGGAGACGTGGTCGAGCGAGAACTGCGAGGCCAGCACGTCGCGGGGGACGATGGTCGTGTCGCCGTCGAGCGACCAGCCGAGAAGTGCGAGGTAGTTCACGAAGGCGTCGGAGAGGTAGCCGGCGTCGCGGTACTCCTCCACGGAGGTGGCCCCGTGGCGCTTGGAGAGCTTCTTGCCGTCCGAGCCGAGGATCATCGAGATGTGCGCGAAGATCGGCACGGGCATGTCGAGCGCCTCGTAGACCATGACCTGGCGCGGGGTGTTGGACAGGTGGTCGTCGCCGCGGATGACGTGCGTGATGCCCATGAGGGCATCGTCGACGACCGTCGCGAAGTTGTAGGTGGGAGTCCCGTCGGAGCGGAAGATGATGAAGTCGTCGAGCTCCTTGGCGTTGAAGACGACCTCGCCGTGCACCGCGTCGTGGATTACGACGTCGCCGCGGTCGAGCGGCACCTTGATGCGGACGGTGTAGGGCTCGCCGGCGTCGACGCGCGCCTGCGCCGTGGCCGGATCGATGCTGCGGCAGGTGCGCTGGTAGCCCTGGAAGGGGTCCTTGCGCGCACGCGCCGCCTCGCGGTCGGCCTCGAGCTTCTCGGGAGTGCAGAAGCAGTAGTAGGCCCGACCCTCGGCGACGAGCTTCTCGGCAGCCTCGCGGTAGATGCCCAGGCGATCCGTCTGTCGGTAGGGGCCGAAGTCGCCGCCCTTGTCGGGGCCCTCGTCCCAGTCGAGGCCCAGCCAACGCATGGCACGAAGGATGACCTGGGTGTTCTCGTCGGTGGAGCGGGTCGGGTCGGTGTCGTCGATGCGCAGGATGAACGTGCCGTGGTTGGCACGGGCGAACGCCCAGTTGTAGATCGCGGTGCGCGCGCCGCCCACGTGGAGTTTGCCGGTGGGGGAGGGTGCGAAGCGCACGCGGACGGGCTTGTCAGACAAGAGGTGCTCCTTCGTGCTCGTGGGGAATGCAAACCTGACCAGTATAGTGCTGGAAAAGGGGACAGGTTGCTTTTCCAGGTTTTCCGCGTGGTTGGGCGAGAAGGAGCCAAGGGACGGGCGCGTCACGCGATACGGGCGCGGCCCCGAAGTGTGTCGCACGATACGCTCGCACTCCAGATGCCATCCCACGTGTCTGACACCGTGCCCCACCTACCGTCGGCCGAAATCCCGGAAAGTCGGACCTGGAAAAGCAACCTGTCCCCTTTTCCAGGTCACATGAGCTTGGTGTCTTCGAGCTTCTTCACGAACCAGCCGTTGAGACGGATGACGGGCTTTCGGAGGATGAGCCCCAGCAGGAGGCAGGGGAGGATGTACGTGAGAAGCACCGTCATCTCGACCGCCCAGGTGGCCTCGTAGTAGCCCCCGATGCACTCGTGCATGCACGATATCGCGTGCACGAACGGCAGGAAGGGGTAGCAGGTCTGGAAGAAGGCGGGGAGCATCTCCTTGGGGAAGGTGCCGCCTGCGCCCGCGACCTGAATCACGAGGAGGAAGACGCAGATGGCCTTGCCCACGTCGCCGAAGGACGCCGTGAGCGAGTAGGTGATGTTCACGAACACGAGCGACGCCAGGCAGCAGGTGATGACGAACATGACGGGATGCACGCACTGGATGCCCAGGTAGAAGAGGTCGCCCAGCGAGACGAGCAGCGCCTGCAGGATGGCGAGCACAACGTAGATCCCGAGGCGTCCCATGTAGGCGTGACGCGGCCGCGCGTTGCCGGCGGCGACGAGCTCGGCCTCGGACACGGTCACCTTGAGCATGGCGACAAGGACGATGGCGCCGACGAAGAGCGCGAGCGTGGAGTAGAAGCCCGCCATGGCGGACCCGTTGTTCTCGATGGGGTAGACCGCGGTGCGGTTGATGCCCACGGGGGACGACAGGAAGCTCGCGAGCGCGGTGGGATTCGCCGAGAGGATCGTGCGGATCTGGTTCACGTCGCCCGAGTCGATCGCTGCGTCGAGCGAGCTCACGAGCCCGTCGATGTCATCGGCCATGGAGTCGAGCTTGGAGGAGGCGTCGTCGAGCGAGGACTGGATCTCGGCGATGTTGCCGGAGGTGAGCTCGGAGGTCTGCTGGAGGCTCGAGACCGTGGCGTTGAGGCTCGCCGAGACGGAGTCGGCGGAGTCCGCCGCGGAGTCGATGCCATCGGCGAGGGTGGAGATGGAGGACTCAAGGTTGGACTCGTACTCGGTCCTGACGGAGTCGACCTGCGACTTGTTGTCGGCGATGAGCTCCATGAGCGCCGCATGGTCCGCCTCGGCGCTGTCCACGCCGTTCTCGAGGTTGGTCGCGGCGGTGTCCAGCCGGTCGTGGAGCGCCTGCAGCGTGGAGAGGATGCCGTCCACCCGCGCGATCACGGGGTCGAGCAGCGAGCCCTTGTCGTCGCCGAGCTCGTCTCGCAGCGTGACGAGGCTCTCGCGGAAGGCCGAGTAGCCGTCGATGACGTCCTGCACGCGCGAGGAGATGCTGCGGAGCTCTGCGGCGGCGTCCGCTGAGTCGGTCTCGGCCGTGTCGAAGGCGTCGTCGACGGCCGACGATACGCCGTCGAAGCTCTCGCTCGTCGAGTCGAGCGCCGTGTTGATGGAGGTCGTGGCGCCGTCCACGGCGGTGTCGACCTGGCGCACCCCCGTGGAGGCGCTCCCGAGCGCGTCGGAGATGGACGAGGCCGAGCCCCCTGTCGTCGAGAGCAGGCTCGTGGAGCTGTCGACGATCGAGGAAGCCGAGGAGAGCAGGCCGGAGTATGCGTCGATGTGGGATGACGCCGCGCGCAGGTCCTGAGAGCCCGACTTGAGCGAGGAGTCGAGCTTCTGTCCGATGAGGACGACGTTGTCGTCGCCGAGGTAGCCCGAGACCTCGCCCAGGGTGCTCGCCGCCACCTCGGAGACGGTCTCGGCGAAGGACGACTCCACGTCGGTGCGCACGGCTGACGCGGCCTTGTCCGAGACGATCGACGCGATCGCGTTCTCCTTCTCGTTGCTGTAATAGACGATCGTCGCGTTCTGGGGGTCGCCGGAGAGGAGCGTCATCATCTTCTCGGTGAAGTCCTCGGGGATGACGATCGCGGCGTAGTACTCGCCGCTCCTCACTCCCTCGATGGCGTCATCCTCGTCGGTGGTCACGTAGCCGATGCTCGTGCTCTCCTGCAGCTTGGATGCCGTGCGCTCGCCGATGTTGATCTCGACGGGGATGAGGTCGCTCGAGTAGCCCTCGTCGGAGTTGGCCACGGCGATCTTGAGGTTCTTCGTGTTGCTGTAGGGATCCCAGCTGCCCGCGATGTTGAACCAGGCGTAGAGCGAGGGGATGACCACGAGACCGACGCAGACGACGAGTGCGATGACGTTGCTCGTCGCATGGATGCAGTCCTGCCTGAAGATGCGCCACGCCCTTCTCATCGGCGGTCCCCCTTCCCCTTTGAGCCGTGCTTCTTCTTGCCCTTCTCGCCCTTCTTGCCCTTCTTGCCGTCCTTCTTCTTGTCCGACTTCTCGGACGACGCGTGCTTGTGCTCCTTGTCCTTCTTGGAGGGCTTGGCCTTCTTGTGCTTGGCGGACTTGCCGCGCCTGCCGTCCTCCTCCTCCGACTGGGACATGACGGGGACGGGGAAGAGCCCCGCCGTCACGTCGGGCTCGGGCGAGACGGGCGGCGTGGTCGCGCGCGGAATCTGGGGGACCTCGGCCTCCTCGTCGGGTGCGTCGCCGCGGATCCTCGAGATGACCGACGCGAGGCTGTCGTCGCGCGCGGCGTCGCTCGCGGACTCATCAGCCTTGCGCGGCTTCGAGAGGACGGTCTGCACGTTGGACCTGGCCACGACGACGCGCTGCCTCAGGCGCTGGAGCGGGGTGCTGTTGTACTCCTTGTCGAGGTCCTCGCCCAGAGCCTGGTACATCTCCTCCTGCGTGAGCCCCGCGAACTCGGCCTGGCGGCGCATGGACTCGTGGAGGTACTCGGTGATGATGAGCATCGCGCAGAGGGCGACGAGGCAGATGATCCAGATGATGAACCAGAGCGATTTGCTCGACGCCATGAACATGACCACGGTGAGGCCGATGGGCAGGGCGAGAAGGGCGATGAAGCCCCAGCGGATGATCTTGGGATAGATGAGCTCGAACTGCGCCGCGCGCGCCGTGATCTCGCCTCGGTAGGTGTCGTTGTGGAGAAGGGACCTGATGATGGACGAGATCTTGTAGTGCTCGACGGTGATGCCGTTCTTCTCGCAGATCATGAGGTCGGTCTGGGCGAGCTTCTTGTCGAACAGCGCGTTGATGTTGAGCAGGTGCCGCCTCCAGCCCACGCCGATGAGCAGCGCGGGAATCACGAAGAGGAGCAGCACGAGGAGGTTGTGGCCGTAGTAGTTGCCGTAGTAGCCCGCGATGGCCTCGCGCATGGCGTTGATGCCGTAGGTGAAGGGCAGCCACGGGTGGATGGCCTGGAAGAAGGCCGGCATCATCTCGATGGGGTAGGTGCCCGACGAGCCGGGGATCTGCAGGATGACGAGAAGGACGCAGAGCGCCTTGCCGACGTGCTTGAACGCGATGGAGAAGGCATAGATGATGTTGACGTAGACGAACGACTCGACCACGCCGGCGAAGACGAAGGCCCTGGGGTCGAGGCACTGGATGCCCATGACGAGGTCGCCAACGCAGCAGATGATCGCCTGGAAGACGCCGAGCAGCATGAAGAGCATCCAGCGGCCGAAGTAGCTCTGCCACGGCTTGAACTCTCCGATGCCCTCGTCATCGACCTCGATCTTGTAGATGGCCACGAGCACGAAGCCGCCGACCCAGAGGGCGAGGTCGGTGTAGAAGGGTGCGACGCCCGAGCCGTAGTTGGCCACGGGATAGACGGCCTCGTCGTCGAGCACGACCGGCGTCGCCATGAACGAGGCGATGCCGTCCGTGTCGACGCCGAGGAAGCTCGAGATCTTCTCCATGGCCTCGGAGCTCTGGATGGCTGAGAGGTCGGTGGCGACCTGGTCGAGAGAGTCCTTGATGGTCGAGATGGACTCCTTGGTGAGGCTCGTGTCGCTCTCGGCCTGCTCGAGCGTGCCGTCGAGCTGGGAGAGCACGCCCTCGGTCTCCTTAAGGGTGGGCGAGAGGCTCGCGAGCACGCTCTTGAGGTCGCCCGAGGCGTCGGAGAACGAGTCGAGGGCCGAATAGAGCTGGGGGAGGGTCGTGGTCGAGAAGCTCGACTGGAGGTCGGTGACGTTCTGGGCGCCCGACGAGATCGCGTCGTTCACCGAGGTCGAGACGCCGGAGACGGCATCGGCCGTGTTCGAGATGTCCGAGGAGGCGGTCTCGAGACGGTCGACGGTCGCCTGCTGGTCATCCACCTGCGCTTGGAGCGTGGCGACGAGGGCCTCGAACTCTGTCTTCCTCTCGTCGGGGATGAGGGGCTCGAGCGCCTGGAGGTCGGTGACGATCCTCTCGTTCTCGTCCACGATGCCCTGGGCCGTCGCGAGGGCGCCGTCGACCGTGCCCTGGACCTCGCCGACCTTGCCCGATATCCTGCCGATCGCGGCGTTCGCGTCTCCCGAGACGCCGGTGATGAGGGTCGTCGCCTTGGCGAGCGACGAGGTGACGCTCGACGAGAGCGAGGCCGAGTCCTGGCGCGCGGTGTAGAGGATGCCCGTGGCGTCGGCGAGCGAGCCGTTGGCACTGTCGACCTCAGCCTCGAGCTCCGCGAGCGTGGTCTGCGCGTCCGCGATGCTCGCGCGGGCGGACTCGATGGTGGCGTTCGTGTCGTCGATGGTCCCGGAGAGGTCGTCGAGCGAGCCCTCGACGTCGTGGATGCGTGTCACCACGTTGTCCGTGGTCGTGTTCGCCTCGCCGAGGACGCCGCCCGAGGCGCCCTTGAGCTTGTCGACGACGACGCCGGTGACGGTCTTCACGAAGGTCTCGTTGATCTGGGTCTCGATGGTCGAGGCGCCCGTGTCGGTGACCTTGGGCGCGATGGGGTTGACCTTCTCGTTGACGTAGTAGTCGATGTCGGGCTGGGCGAGCTCGCCCGTGAGGACGCTCGCGAGGTCGGAGGTGAAGCCCTTCGGGATCACGATGGCGGCGTAGTACCTGCCCGAGCTGACGCCGTCGAGGGCGTCGTCCTCGTCGGTGGTGACCCAGTTGAGCTGGTCGTTCTCGGCGAGCTTCTCGAGGACCATGTCTCCGGCGTTGAC